>Ga0181530_10006569_pt1 | contig 11410 bp, 10 predicted proteins | sample PEATcosm2014_Bin_42_FD_119769 | JGI IMG/M metagenome (GOLD analysis project Ga0181530, IMG submission 119769) | Peatland microbial communities from MTU Mesocosm Facility, Houghton, MI, USA - PEATcosm2014_Bin10_60_metaG | ecosystem: Environmental > Terrestrial > Soil > Wetlands > Peat | place... | reverse complement strand
GGTGGCCCTGGAGCCGCAGGCCGACGCCGAGCATGTCGGCAGGCTGCTGAACATCAGCTGCGGCTCGGAGGGCTTCTTCACCGAACGGCACCCGAAGCTCGCCCCCGTGTCCACGTTCACCGATGGCGTCTTCCTCGCCGGCGCCTGCCAGGGGCCCAAGGACATCCCGGACACCGTGGCCCAGGCCGGCGCCGCCGCGGCGGAGGCCCTGGTGATGATCGACCGTGGCTCGGTGGAACTCGAGCCGAGCACTGCCTTCGTCGATGCGGCGAAGTGCTCCGGCTGCCGCACCTGCCTCGGCCTGTGCCCGTTCGGGGCGCTGTCCCTCGACGCCGAGGCGAACGTCGTGGTGGCCAACGAGGTGCTCTGCAAGGGGTGCGGCGTGTGCGTCGCCGCCTGCCCGTCGGGCGCGTTGCAGCAGCATCTGTTCACGGACGAGCAGATCCTCGCCGAGCTCGAGGGGGTGCTCAAGGATGTCTGAGAATCACTTCCAGCCCAAGATCGTCGCCTTCTTCTGCACCTGGTGCACGTACACGGCGGCCGACCTGGCCGGCATCTCCCGGCTGGCGTACGCGCCGAACGTGCGAGTGATACGCCTGATGTGCTCCGGCAGGCTCGATCCGCAGTTCGTGCTCGCGGCGTTCCGCCACGGCGCGGACGGGGTGCTGATCGGCGGCTGCCACCCAGGTGACTGCCATTACCAGGAGGGCAACTACAAGGCCCGCCGCCGGATCGAGCTGCTCCGGGCCGTGCTCCGTGACCTGGGCGTCGAGGACCAGCGGCTGCGCCTCGAGTGGATCTCGGCGTCCGAGGGCGAGAAGGTGCAGCGGGTCTGCAACGAGATGACCGAGGAGCTGCGCAGGCTCGGACCGCTGCGCCTAGAGCGCCCCCAGCGCCAGGCCGCGGAGCTCGCCGGGGAGGCACGATGACGAAGCCGAAGATCGCTTTCTACTGGTGCGCCTCCTGCGGCGGCTGCGAGGAGGCCGTCGTCGACCTCGGCGAGGACCTGCTGACCGTCGTCGAGCTCGTGGAGGTCGCTTTCTGGCCGGTCGCGCTCGACTTCAAGCGCGAGGACGTCGAGGCGCTGGACGACGGCGAGCTGGCGGCGGCGTTCATCAACGGCGCCGTCCGCACGTCGGAGCAGGAGGAGATGGCCCGGCTGCTGCGGCGCAAGTCCGCCGCGGTGGTCGCGTTCGGCATCTGCGCAATGCTTGGCGGCGTCCCCGGCCTCGCCAACCTGTACGAGAGCCGGGACATCATCGACGCCGTCTACCACGAGGCGCCGAGTGTCCAGAACGACGACGGGACGCTGCCCGCGGAGGAAAGCCGCGTTGCCGAGGGACAGCTGACACTGCCAGCGTTCGGCGCCTCCGTGCGCACGCTCGACCAGGTCATCGACGTCGACTACTACCTCCCCGGCTGCCCGCCGCCCACGGGCCTGATTGCCTCGGCCGTGACGGCGCTTGTCGAGGGAAACCTGCCCGGGAAGGGAGCCGTGCTCGCCCCCGACGTGGCGCTCTGCTCCGAATGCCCGCGCGCCCCGACGAAGCCGGACAAGCTCCTGGTGCGAGCGTTCCAGCGGCCGCACCAGGTGCTCATCGATCCGGAGCTCTGCCTGCTCGCGCAAGGCCTGATCTGCCTCGGCCCCGCCACCCGTGCGGGCTGCGCCGCCGCCTGCCCCGGCGGGAACATGCCGTGCACCGGCTGCATGGGGCCTACGAGCGGTGTCGTCGACTACGGGGCGAAGGCGCTGTCCGCCATCGCATCGGTCCTCGACGCGGACGGCGAGGACGAGATCACCGCTCGCGTTGCCGAGATCACCGACCCGGTCGGTACCTTCTACCGCTACAGCCTGCCGGCTTCGCTGCTGCACCGTCGCGTGCGGCCGGCCGCCAGGGACGAAAAGGCAGAGGTGGCGCCATGAGCGATGCGATTGTCATCGACCCTCTGACACGGCTTGAGGGGCACGGGAAGATACACATCTTCCTCGATACCGACGGTGGTGTCGACCGGGCCTACCTCCAGATCCCGGAGCTGCGCGGCTTCGAGAAGTTCGCCCAGGGGCGGCGCGCCGAGGACATGCCGCAGATCACCTCGCGCATCTGCGGCGTCTGCCCCATGGCCCATCACATGGCCGCGACGAAAGCCCTCGACGCCCTCTACCAGGTGGACCCGCCGCCCGCTGGCCGGAAGATCCGCGAGCTCCTCTACAACGCCTTCATGGTCGAAGACCACGCGCTGCATTTCTTCTTCCTCGGCGGGCCCGATTTCATCGTCGGCCCGGATGCGCCGCGGCAGAAGCGGAACATCCTCGGCGTCGTCGACGCCGTGGGCCTCGAGGTGGGCAAGGAGGTGATCGGCGTCCGCAAGCAGCTCCGTGACCTGGTTGCCGCGGTAGCGGGCAAGGCGGTCCATCCCGTCTTCGGGCTTCCCGGGGGCGTGTCGCGCTCCCTGAGCAGCGAGGTCCGGCAGGAGGCGGCCGCGGCGGCGGCCCGCGCCGTCGATTTCGCCCAGTTCGCCCTCGGTGCGTTCCGCGAGGCAGTGCTCGGCAACCCCGGCTACGTCGAGCTCATCAGCTCCGAGGCATACACGCACCGTACCTACTACATGGGCCTCGTCGACGGAGCGAACAAGGTCACCTTCTATGACGGCACGCTCAGGGTCGTCGGCCCGGAGGGGAAGGAACTGCTCACGTTCACCGGGAGGGACTACCTCGACCATGTCGCCGAGCACGTCGAGCCGTGGACGTACATGAAGTTCTGCTTCCTGAAGGACATCGGCTGGACTGGGTTCGCCGACGGGGCCGGCAGCGGCGTCTACAGCGTCGCGCCGCTGGCCCGGCTGAACGTCGCTGACGGCATGGCGACCCCTCGCGCACAGGAAGCCTACGAGGAGTTCGTCACGACCCTGGGCCCCAAGCCCGTCCATTACACGCTCGCCAACCACTGGGCCAGGATCGTCGAGCTCGTATACGCGGCGGAGCGGATGGCCGAACTTGCCGGCGACCCGGAGATCACCGACCCGCAGGTGCGCGCGCTGCCGACCGCCCTGCCGCGCGAGGGAGTCGGCGTCGTAGAGGCGCCACGGGGGACCCTCTTCCACCACTACCAAACGGACGAGCGCGGGCTCGTCACGGCCGCGAACCTGATCGTCGCCACGCAGAACAACGCCGCGAGGATCGCGCTGTCGGTCGACAAGGCGGCGCGCGCGCTGATCAGGAACGGCCAGGTCGGCGACGGGCTGCTGAATCAGGTCGAGATGGCGTTCCGCGCCTACGACCCGTGCTTCGGCTGCGCCACGCAAAGCCTGCCTGGCCACATGCCGCTGATCGTCGAGATCAGGGACCCGGACGGTGCTCTCGTGCGTGAGATCCGGCGGGACTGACGGTGCGAACGCTCGTCCTCGGCCTGGGCAACGAGTACGCGGGAGACGACGCCGTCGGCGTGCTCGCGGTGCGGGCGCTGAGCCGGGAGCTGGCCAGGTGTGCCGACGTCGTGGAGAGCGCCGCCTCGGGCCTGGCGCTGCTCGAGGTCTTCGCCGGGCATGACCGCGCCGTGGTCGTCGACTCGATCCGCACGGGCCGCAGCCCGGCGGGCACGATCGTCGAGGTCGGGCTCGCCGAGATGTGCCTGGCGACAGCACCCAGCCTGCACCAGGCCGGCATGTCCGAGCTTGCCGCGGTCGCCAGGTGGCTCGGCATGGGCTTCCCAGACCAGACGCGGGTGCTCGCCGTCGAGGTCGCAGGCCCGCTGATATTCGGCTCGCCGCTGAGCGAGCCCGTAGCTGCGGCGATAGGGCCGCTCGGCCGGCGCGTCCTGGAGCAGGTCCAGCACTGGGCGTCGGAGGACTCCGGGCGCGGGCCGGAGGACACCATGCCCCCCGGATCAGGAGGAGCACGCTGCACGACTACCACGCGGTCAGTGCGCTCGTAGCGCGCCTGACCCGCGATCCCAGCCTCGCGGCGGACATCGCCGAGGTCCGCGTTCGGGCGAGCCCGGTGTTCTCGCCGGAGGCGCTGCGACAGGCCTACCAGATGCTGACGCAGGACACGCCGCTCAGCGGATCGCGCCTGCTCGTCGAGGAGCTTGCCGACCGCCGCGAGTGCGCGCTGTGCGGGGCGGCGTGGGCGGTATCTCCCGACGACGTAGCCGGCCATCTGGTCGTCTGCCCGTCGTGCGGCGCCCTCTCGCCCCTCGATGCCGGAGCCGCGATCGAGCTGCTCGAGATCAGGAGCAGCGCGGGCGCGTGACCTGCCGCGCCGCCCGTACGCTGCTCGGCGCACCCTGCGCGGTTCCCAAACTGCGCGGCCCGCTCGTATTCGTTGATCAGGCCGCCGAGGACGGGTCGGCGCTTGATCCGCTCCTGGGTCCCGCTGCGGTTTGCCTGTGCGGTATGGACGGCCTGAATGGGCTTGTCAGGGGTTTGTATCTGTGCACGGACGGGGCCTCGCGGGGAGACCACGGACGACTCAAAGCCTGCCTCCGGCCCATGCGCGGACTGAAGCGGCACGCTCTGGCGTTGGCCAGAGCGTCTCGCGCGTTGAACGGCGCGGCCTGGGCGAATTTCGCCAGGTCCACGGCTGGCGGTATTGGCCGCGTCATGCTGTCACCAACGGCATCTGGCCGATGCGCGACCAGGTCCTGAGCATCTGGTTCGCGGATCCGTGGAGGTCGCTCATGTCGCAGCCGGTGAACCACTCGATGCCTCTCGCGAGGCTGTGCGCGGTGAGCGGTCCGACGACCAGTTCCACCGCGAGCGTTCGAGGGTCGATGTTGACCGCCGCTAGGGCTTCGCCAGGACGACCCGTGTTCGGGGACACAGGTGTCAGCATGCGTGCCAGACCGTGGACAGCGGAGTGAGCGGTCGCGCTCAGCAGCCGCTGGTAGGTCCGCCCGAGCTCGGGCATGTTCTTTGTCCACAGCGAGGCTTATCAGGGTCATCGCCTTGGGCTGCTCTGGACCGACGTGCGCCGTGCGTCCCTTGCCGTTCATTTCGTGGAAGATGAAGTTGTGCTCACGGGCGCCGCGCGCGAAGTCGGAGATCCGCTGCCTGGTCTCGGCCAGCTTCTCGGCAGCGTAATCGCCGTGGATGTCCTTGAATAGCCAGACTCGCTCGCACATGGCCTCGAGCCGGTAGTTCATCGTCCGGCGGACTCGCTCTCTGGCGTCGATGTCCTGGTCGGTGATGTAACAGCCGAGTGCAGCCGCTTCGACGGCGCCGCGAGTGAGGGTGTAGGCGGCGAACAGGGCGTTGCGAGAGCTGAGGACGTCGGCGAGGCCGAGAAGGTGGTCGGTACAGGACGTAGCTGCCAGGTAGGTCGTGGCGAAGATGTCACTCGATGGATGGTCGCTCCAGTCACCTGCGAATGGCTCAGCCTGCGCTTCTTGTTCAGCCGGAGATCCCGGAGCCGGCCGCGGGTTGCGGTTCATGAACTCGCGGAACTCCGTGGCGAACGCCTCGCTGCTGCTGGCCAGGTCTGCGAACGGGTCGGACGACATGTCGGAAGGCTAGACGGGGCACGCGGCGTTGAGCACCTGGATTTGTGGTGCTCAGCGATCGACGGCAAGATCACCCACGGAGAATGCCGATCAGAACGAGGCGGCTATTTGCGCGCAACTGCTGTTCCAGCCCGCAGCCCCCGTTGCCAGGAAAGAATCAGCGACTTGAGCCTGGGCACAGCCGCCCAGGCCGGGCCCGACCGCGGACAGGCCAGCGCCCCCATGGCTCCCAGCGATGGCCCCTAAACGATCTTCATAGAGATCAACATCACTCTGACCTGCTACTTCATGTGGAGCTAGGGGGTCTAATGGCACGCTCATGGCACGGCGATCTTGCCGTCAGTTGGACGACACGCGGTAATTCTTACGCTGTGCGAAGCTCATCTTGCGCGCGGTGAGCTGAGAGACACGCTGCGTGCTAGTGCCGAGCAGGGCGGCGACATCGCGAACCCGACGGTCCCCGTGCGACCGGTTCAGCGGCAGCCTCTCTGATGCGAGCGGCGAGCTTGACAGGCTCCGGGGCGGCGCGCTACTAATTGCTGCTTAGTAATCAGTACTGAATAAACGAGGTGCCGGGTGCACGGCAAGTTCGATGATCTCGGCCGGTTCGCCGACCCGTCGGCGCTGATCTTGACCAGCCTGGCCGACGGCCCCAAGCACGGTTACGCGATCATGACCGACATCGCCGCTTTCAGCGGAGTCGGCATGGAGCCGGGCACTTTGTACGGGGCGCTGTCCCGGCTGGAGCGCCGGGGCTGGATCCGGCCGCTGACCGCCGACGAGCGCCGCCGCCCGTACGAGATCACCGCCGTCGGCCAGCAGGTCCTGGCCGAGCAGCTGCAGTCTATGCAGCAGATCGTGCGCACCGGCCGCCAGCGCATCGCCACCGCCTGAGCCCCGATGAAGCCCGCCCTGGCCGACCGGCTGTGCCGCGCCCTGGTCGGCTGCTATCCGCACCGCTGGAAGCAGCGTTACGCCGCGGAAATGCTCGATGTTCTCGACCAGCACCGCGCGGGACCGCGAACCGTACTCAGCCTGGCCGGCGGCGCCCTGACCACCCACCTGGACCCCGGCTACCGGATGGAGATCCGCCCCATGCCCCGCCTGAGCAAGGACGCCAAGCTAGCCGTCGTCCTGTCCGCCGCCGTGCCCGCCGCCCTCTTTGCGCTCGTGGCCCTGCCCGCCATCGCCCAGAACATCAGGGAAAGCAGCTGGCACCTGTCCAACAGCGGCGCGGTGGGGCCGGTCGCGTTCTCGCGCGACCGGCGCATCCTGGCCGGCGCCGCGGACGGCCCGCCCTGGTCCGGCACCAGCATCCTGTGGGATGTCACCGACCAGGCTCTGCCGCGGCGGCTGGCGGCGTTCGAGAGCGGCAACCCCACTACGATCTCGCCGGACGGCCGCACCGTGGCCACGATCGCGTTCGGCGGCCAGCCGATCCTGTGGAACGTGACCCGCCCGCGCCACCCGGCCCGGCTGGCCGTGCTGTCGGCCGGCCTCGCCGGCGGCCCGTGGGGCGAGGCGTTCTCCCCCAGCGGCCGCCTCCTGGCCGCCGCCTCCACCAGCGAGCTGGTCCTGTGGAACGTGGCCGACCCGGCCCGGCCCCGCCTGCTGCGCACCCTCGCCGCCCCAGTCCAGACCGGCAACCCCGGCAACTTCGACCTCGGCGACGGCGACCTCGTGTTCTCCCCGGACGGCCGCATCCTGGCCAGCGCATCCGGCACCGACCAGATCACCCTATGGAACGTGACCCGCCCGGCCCGTGCCACCCGCATCGCCACCCTGCGCGGCCCGAGCGACTACTTCACCGCTCTCGCGTTCTCGCCCCGGGCGAACCTGCTGGCCGGCGTGACCTTCCACGGCAGCGTGCTGGTGTTCCGCCTGGCCGGGCCAGGCCACCCGGTCCGAGTCGCCACCCGCCCCCACCTCCTGGCCAGCGCCCGGTTCCCCGGCGGAGGGCGCGGCCCGGCCGACCCGTGCAATCCCGGCTGCGCAACCGCCGCCTACGCAATCGGCTTCACCCCGGACGGCCATTCCCTGACCGTCGTGATCGACCGTTCCGAGGCGTTTCCCAGCACGACGGACCGCGACACGGTATTCACCTGGCAGGTAGCCAGCTCCGGCGCCCTCTCCGACCTCACCACCATCTTCCGCAACGTCAGCGACTCCCAGCCGACCCTGGCCCCAGGCGACCGCATCGTGGCCGACGGCTCCGAGCTAGGCGGCAAAGTACACCTGTGGACCCTGCCCTGACCGTCCCGCCACGTCGGCAGGCACTCAAGGCCCTGCGTCCCGATCAAACCCGGCAAGGAACTCACTCAGCTCGGAAAGCCGTCCGCCAGCGCGCACAGCGGCGGTGAAGTGCCGTCCATTCGGGCCACAACACGCACCAGCGAATTGACCGGGCTCACTCGCCTCCGCGGCGAGGGTCTGTCAAGCTAACTGGTCGCCGACTGTCGAGGCACTCGACGCGATCGTGCCAAGCGACAAACTGGCCGGCTTGCGCCTCCAACTTTCCGGACTCCGGAACCTAGCCCTCGACCAACCGGATCGTCCGGGTGGTCGAGACTGTCTACGAGCTGGACCGGCTCGTGAAGGGCAAGCCGAAGTCCGGAGCTGGCATCCGCAAGGTAGCGCTGCCCGAACTGGTGATCCCGGAGCTTGCGCGTGGAATACGGCCCGCACCCAGGCTGCCGCGTCATTGCAAGAAAGGCCGCCGAGCAGCCAGAGGACGCGCCAGATGATCACGCTCGAAAGATGCCTGACCTGCGCTAACTGCATGGAGCGGGTGACGAGAATCGAACTCGCACTATCAGCTTGGGAATGGGTCCGATACCGGCCGGTTGCAGGCCTGACCTGCATGGGACGGTGCCCCTGAGTGCGCTTATTTGACCTCTGTTGACCCTGGCTAGTTGCACGTTAATTGCACGACGATCTTGCCCTGGCCTGGACGGAGTGGGCCAACATCATTGAGCGGCAAGCAGGTCGGAGATCACCAGCTTGTAAGTTCGGTATCGCATAGCCGTCGTAGGGCCTGACCTGTCAATTTGCTGCGCCGTGATTGACCCTGGCTTACCGCCTGCCACCGTCGCTAATGGCCCGTTAATGGCCCGGCAATTTTGGATGCGCCGTCCGTGGCCTGCTGCTCGTCCTCATCCCTCTGATGGGCCAGCTCAGAAGGTCGGTGATTTTGGCCACCCTGCCTGGCCAGGACTTTATGTTCGTACTGGCTATCAGCTCACGGCGCGTCTGAGTGATCGCTGCTACCCGCAGGGGTCCGTGGATGTGGCCCGTTTGTGGCCCGCGCCTGCAGTCTTGCCCCGGCTACACAAGATCCGTCTCGGCTTCGTGTCCATGAAACGCCTTCTGGGTGGAATGGCCTCCCGCCCATCCCCAGGCTCCGCCGGACACGGTGCCGAGCACGATCCAGATCGGGATGATCATGAAAATACGGAAGAACGACGTCAGCCGGCATCGACGGCCATCCCGCGCCATGCGCCGAATTGTCGTTCTCCGCGTCGCTCGTCGCCGGGCTCGCGAAGCTCGGTTGCGAGGTCACCGTGGAGCCGGCTCGGGCAGCCTGGCCGTCCAGCCACCAGAATCCGGTCCGCCGGATGCTGTCGCCTGCCGGGTAAAGTCCAGTTTCCTCAGGCTGTGACTCTAGGCTGCGGTATCGGGCAAAGAGGATGAGGAGGCGCTCCGGATGGCTGGAGGGGACCCGCGATCACGATGAGGGTTCTGGTGCTACCACTGATCTTCGTGTTCACCGCGCTGACCGTGCTGGTGTTCGCGGTCGGTGCCCGGCGGCTGCTGGGATTGCGGTTCTCGTTCCTGCGCACGCTGATCGCAGGCGTCCTGGCGTTCCTGATCGCCTCGCCAATAATCACGGCCATCAGCGGCTCGGTGGTCACAAAGCGAACGAGCGTCCTGCCCGAGCTGTGGTTCGTGATCCTGGGCGTGACGATCGCGCTGGTGGTCGGCATGGTGTTCCTGGTCGTGGCCGAGGCGCTGGTGCCGAGCGGGTCGGTGCCGGGGCCGCTCTACGTGCTGCGCGACATGCACAGGCGGATGGGCCGGGCGCGGCGCTACTGGCAGATCAGCAGGATCTTGGTGCGGCGCGGCCTGATGCCGTACGTGCGGGGCGGACGCCGGTCCGAGCTGGCCACGCCCGAGGGCCGGGCCAGGCTGGCCCGCTCGGTGCGCCTGGCCATGGAGGACGGCGGGGTCACCTTCGTCAAGCTCGGGCAGGTGCTGTCCACTCGCCGTGATCTTCTCCCGGCGGAGTTCATCAGCGAGCTGAGCCGCCTGCAAGACGACGCGGCCGAAGTCCCCTGGCCCGGGATCGAGCAGGTGCTGCGGTCCGAGCTGGGCGCTGAGGTGGGCGAGCTGTTCGCCAGCTTCGATCGTGAGCCGCTTGCCGCGGCGTCCATCGCCCAGGTGCACGCGGCGACGCTCGCGTCGGGGGCCCGGGTCGTGGTCAAGGTGCGGCGGCCGGATGTCAGCCAGATCGTGGACAGGGATCTGGACATCGCCGGTCGGCTGGCGGCCCGGCTGGAGCGCAGCACGAGCTGGGGCCGGGCGGTGGGCACGGCCGGGCTTGCCGCCGGATTCGCCGGCGCCCTGCGCGAGGAGCTCGACCTGCGGGTAGAAGCGCGCAACATGACCTCGGTGGCCGCCGCGCCGGGCAGCCGCGGCAGCGGCGGCATCGCCATTCCGGTGCCCTACCAGCCGCTGTGCACCGGGCTGGTGCTGGTGATGGAACGCTTCGAGGGCGGCCGCTGGCCGCGATCGACGCCGGCATGCCCGCTGACGTGCGCGCCGCGCTGGCCCGCAGCCTGCTCGACTGCCTGCTCCGGGAGATCATGCTGGAGGGGACCTTCCACGCCGACCCGCACCCGGGCAACGTCCTGCTGCTGGCCGACGGCAGGCTCGGGCTGCTGGACTTCGGGTCCGTCGGGCGCATCGACCAAGGGCTGCGTTCCGCGCTGCAGCGGCTGCTGCTGGCCCTGGACAAGGGCGACCCCGCCGGGCTGGCCGACGCGCTCCTGGAGGTGGTCGAGCGACCCGAGGAGCTGGACGAGCTACGCCTGGAACGGATGCTGGGCCGGTTCCTGGCCCGGCACGTCGCAGCCGGGATCACCCCCGACGTGACGATGTTCACCGACCTGTTCCGCATCGTCTCCGACCACGGGCTGGCGGTACCACCGGAGATAGCCGCGGTCTTCCGCGCGCTGGCCACGATGGAGGGCACGCTTACCCAGCTCGCCCCGGGCTTCGACATCGTGGCCGAAGCCCGCCGGTTCGCGGGCCAGCAGCTTGCCGGGCAGTTCAGCCCGGACACGCTGCGCACGACCGCGGCCGACGAGCTGGTCGCGCTGCTGCCCCTGCTGCGCCGCCTCCCGAGGCGCATCGACCGGATCGGCGGAGCGCTCGAAGCCGGACGGCTCAGCGTCAACGTCCGCCTCCTCGCCGATGAAGGCGACCGCCGGATAATCACGGGCCTGCTCTACCTGGTGCTGACCACGTTTCTCGCCGCGACCAGCGGCATCATGGCGGTACTTATGCTCGGCCTGCGCGGCGGGCCAGCCATCACCAGCCGGGTATCCCTCTTCCAGTTCCTCGGCTACTGCCTGCTGGTGATCTCAGCTATCCTCGCGCTGCGCGTGCTCGCACTCGTGTTCCGCCCAAACAGGGCCTAGCCACATCTGGGCGTCATCCCCTCGGTCGGGCACCCTCTGGGCCACTCCCGGTTCTCCGGGACGGCAAGGGTCTGCCCGAAGGGTCGAGCGAAACGAGCCCTTGCCGTCCCGGGGGGTTCGGGAGTAGGGCTCTGCCTGCCCGGGCGAGGAGATGACCCCCGTTCTGATCCCCCCATCTCCGAGGGAGGGCCGGGGGCCCGGGGCAGCGCCCCC
>Ga0181530_10006565_pt1 | contig 11414 bp, 10 predicted proteins | sample PEATcosm2014_Bin_42_FD_119769 | JGI IMG/M metagenome (GOLD analysis project Ga0181530, IMG submission 119769) | Peatland microbial communities from MTU Mesocosm Facility, Houghton, MI, USA - PEATcosm2014_Bin10_60_metaG | ecosystem: Environmental > Terrestrial > Soil > Wetlands > Peat | place... | reverse complement strand
GAACTCATTGAGGAAGCGCGCCACCTGGCGTCCGATCTCCGGCATTTTCTTGGGGCCGAAAAGGATCAGCACCAGAAGAAACAGGAAGATCATCTCGCCGGAGAACCCGCCAAAACCCATGGAGCTATCATAATGCGGGACGGCGATACGGGCCACTGCCGGGGAGGGCGCAGACAAAGAGTTTACAAAGTGGGAAGCGCGTTGTTATGTCCGCCACTAAGAGGTGTTTCGCCAAGCGGGACAGCCGGGAGCGGCTGTCCCACCTAAGGCAGAAAGAGCGTCATTTGAAGGTGTAGCCGATGGTGGCGCCAACGCGCGTGGCGTGGTTTGAACTGTAGTCGGCAGTACCGTTGTTCACCCAGTAAAAGCGCGCCTCGGGGCGAATGAAGAAACCGTGTCGGGCATAAAATTTGATGCCGCCGCCGAGATCTACGTCGAAGTGGTTGCTCGATGAGATCAGTTGACTGCCACCGCACGACGCGCCAACCCCGGTACAAGCGGAGTAATGGGTGTCGAGGGCGCCGAGGCCGCCGACAAGCTCCAGGTAAACATGGGATGCGAGCTTGGGCGAGTACACGGCGTTGAAGTTGTAGAGCACGGGACGATAGGTGATGCCCGAAACGCCGCAGAGGGCTACTGCGCAGTCGGTGCTGCCGGCCCTCCAGAACACTTCGGCTCCGAAGCCGAGGTTGTGCCAGAAGAGAACATCGCCGTTAAGGCCAAGAAAGGCACCGCCCTTAAGCGAGGGGGCGCTAGAATTGGCGTCTGGGGCTAGGATGGTGCCGCCGCCGAAACCGATGTCGATTCTCTGGGCTTGAGCCACATTCGAAAAGACGGCGAGAGCAGCGCAAGCAAAAGACAACAGGACGGCACTACGCAGTGTCTGTTTCAATCGAAGCCTCCGGTATTCATTTTTACACGATTGGATGCAGTCTAAAGCGCCGGCGGTGCCGAATGAAAAAAGATTTACAAGAATTTACGGTGCCGGAAGACCATGAACCGTAGGGGGTTATCGGAAATGCCGACGTTATTTAGGAGAGCCCGCCGCCTGGCCACAAGGAATGTGCGCTATCGCACATACATGTGCAGGTGCCGTTAAGGCCGGAGATAGTTGGCCGGTCGAGAGGCTGGAATAAACCGGTTAGTAAGCCAGCAGGATGCGCAGGTCGCGAAGATTATTTCCGGTGGGTCCGGTGATGATGGTGTCGCCGAGCGCGCCGAAAAAAGGATAGGCATTGAAGCTGGAGAGCGCTTGGCGCGCGGCTTCAGTGCCACGGGCGCGGGTGTCGACGCGGGCACTGTCGGCACAATCGCTGTCGGAGCGATCGAGGGTGCTGCCATCGACAACGGCGCCGGCGGCGGGGCTGTTGCCGTCGATGCCGTCAGTGCCGGCGCTCAGCACGGTGATGTCTTGTCCCGAAATCGGTTCGGCGCAGGCCAGGGCGAATTGCTGGTTGCGTCCGCCGATGCCACCGTTACGGACGGTCACGGTCACCTCGCCTCCGGAGATTAGGCAGACGCGCGACACTTTGCGGCGCAGCTCTTGCAGACGGTTGAGCAAGTAAGCGGCGGCCTGGTCGTAGGGCCAGTCGTCGCAGGAGTTATCGACTTCGACGGCGAAACCGGCGCGGGTGGCTGCGGCGGCGGCTTCATCGATAGCAACTTTATTGGAGAGCACGGTCCACCAGCGCGCGCGGACGAAGGCGGGGTCGTCGGATTTGGGCGTCTCGTCGAGGGCATGCTGGCGGAAAAGACTGGCCACGGAGCTCGGAAACTGATCGACGAGATTGTATTTGGCGTTGATGCGCTCGCAGTCGTCAATGGAGGTGGAATCGGGCATAGTGGGGCCGGAGGCGAGCGCGTCAGGCGTAGCGTCGGGCACGTCGGAGACGAGAATCGAAACCTGCTGCGCGGGATAGGCAGCTTGCGCCAGGCGTCCACCCTTGATCGCCGAGAGATGCTTGCGGATGGCGTTGATCTCGGCAATGGGCGCGCCGGAGTGCACGAGCGTCTGGTAGGTGGCCGCGAGGTCGGGCAGAGAGATTTCGTCATCGTTCAAAGTGGCGACGGGCTTTTCGACGATCGAAGAGCCGCCGCCGGAGAGCATGAAGATGACGAGCGCAGCGGAGTCGAGAGAAGCGAGCGATTTGAGGATGGCGCTGGCGGCGTGGATGGATTCGGCGGTGGGGGTGGGATGTCCGCCGCGAAAATAGCGGAAACCGCGGACTTGGCTTGTATGAACATGACTGGCGGGCTCGACCGACGATGCGACGATGCCTTCGAGGGTGGCGCCGACTTGGGCTTCGAGAGCGGCGGCCATGGTGTGCGCGGCCTTCCCGATGGAGACGACGAAGACGCGATTGTAGGTATCGAGATCGTGGAGGTCGTCTCCGATGCGCAGGACGCGGCGCTCGCAGTGCACGTTGCGGGCAAAAGCGCTTTCGATGCTGGCGTTCTTGAGTGCGGAGGTGAAGATTTCGCGGGCGACTTCGCGCATGTGGCGGAATTGCTGGTCGCGAGCGGGAGTCAGGTCGGACATGGACGGGATTATAGAGCAGTTGCTGGTTGCCAAAAGTCATGTCGCAAATGCGCTAAGCGCAACTGCTGGCGACATGGCGACATTACACAGTTATCCGCCCCGACTTCCCTGTTCAAATTCTGCGATGCTTGGCTGGATCAAGGGCTTGAGCCTAAACTCTTGTTCATGAGCCGCTTCCTATTCTTGGTTTCTGGCCTGGCGGTCGTCCTTTCTTTCGCTTCGGGCGCATCGGCGCAAGTAGCTTCAAGTAGTTCCAGTTCTGTGTCGAAGCCAGAACTAACTTTGAATGAGGCGATAGCAGCGATTCAATCCAAGGAACCGCGTTCTGGCTCTTCATTTCGGATAATTCGTGAGCTAGATTCGAGTGCAGCTATGCAAGAAGCCGCTCAACGCTCGCTGGATTCAGCGTCTGCTCACCGTGTCAGCCTTTATGGTGACGGCGTTTTTATAGGGCTGATGAGAACTGGTGGCTTCGTTATTTTGGAAGTCGATGATAATAGCGACCGCGCTATTTCGCTTCACTTGGTCTCGAGATCAGCGAACGGGCATGCTGTCGTTGAATCGAACCTAGTCGATGGTGAAGTCAGTGCTACCCTCGCTCAGGAGTTGATAAGGGAGACCGCTGATCTCGTTGATGCTCTCTTTGCAACCCCCATCAATACGAGTGCGCTTGAAAGCAAGTTCGACGGGAGCCGCTTCCCCGAATCTCATGACCCTGATGAGGATGAGGCAAGTAACCTTTTCGCAGTTCCCGGTGCTATAGGGAACGTCGGTGCGAACAAGAGCGAAATCAGAGAATTGGCTGTTCTTCTCGGTTCCATCGACACATGGCCCATTCGATACGCGGTCTCTACTCGGATCTTCCCGGCAGACCCAACTCGCGCCATAGAGGCCGGTGTGCGAGAATTTGTCTCCCTAGGTCGACAATTCATACAGAGTAACAAGGAGAAGCTTGAGGTTCTCCATTTGCTGCAAGACCTGAAGACGGTGCGGAGTTCGGAACAGCTCCGAGACCGCGTCGCCACACTTATCCTATTCAACAACTTCTTGGAACAGAATTTGGTGTCGCCTGACACGTCGATGACTTTCGCAGCTAATCGATCAATCTCCATGATTCCTCTGAAACTTGGGTTCAACGGACCGCCTGACATTTCGTATGCAGTCATGACATCATCCGGGATCGTCGTGGGTTGGAAAGTATCAAGCAGCGGTGTCCTGGTTGTCACGCGGATGGAACTGGCTGGCGACTAACCACACACGATAGAGCAGAACAACCCACTGATGAAACCAGACCATTTCACAACTTTTCGGCGCACCATTGAGCTTTCTTGGGATAGCGCGTAGTTGGGTACAGATTGGTGGTCACCCGTTATCCAACGGACACCGTCTCCCGCACCCACTCTTCGATGGCCACTCGCATCTCCTTGAGTCTGCCTTCAAAGAAGTGATCTCCAGCTTCGATGCGGACCAGTTTCTTCGGGTTGGCAAAGGTGTTGACAAGCGCTTCGAGTCTTCCGGCGGGAGCGAACTGATCGCGCGAGCCGCTGACGAAGAGTTTGGGCTTGGTGCATTCGCGCAGGAATTCGAAATCGTAGACGCGGTCTTCAGCGCGGCCAGCGATGGTGACAGCGGGCAGGCCGAGAGCGATGAGCGCCGCTACCCGCGGGTCGGCACAGGCGGGGCGCAATCCTACGGCGGCGCCGAACGAGAAACCGGCGAAGATGATGGGCAGCGTGAATTCGCGTTCGAGCCAGTCGAGCGCGGCGCGCACGTCTTCGACTTCGCCGACGCCGCTGGCGTGCTCGCCCTCGCTCAGGCCGGCGCCTCGGAAATTGAAGCGGAGCACGGGGAATCCGAAGCTGTTGAGCGCCTTCATGGCGTGGAAGACGACTTTGTTGTGCAGCGTTCCACCGTACAGCGGATGCGGATGACAGACCACCGCAGCGTGCGTCGCGGTGGGCGATCCGGCATTGAGCAGAGCCTCCAGGCGTCCGGCGGGGCCGGCCAGGAACAGCGAGCGGATGCTGGAGGTTTCGGGGAGCATGGAGCGGTCGTCTATCGTCGGTCGTCAATCGTGAATCGCCAACCGGTCGTCGTTAGTATTACAGAGAATCTGCCGCCCAGCGACTAGCGACCAGCGACCAGCGACTGTTACTCTTTCCCTGCATGGACCTGTTTGCGCTTACGCGCCGTCTGATCGACATCGAATCCATCACTCCTAATGAACGTGCGGTTGGAGATTTTCTTTGCGACGAGTTGCGGCGGCGCGGATTCGAAGCTCGGAAGATGCCGGTCGAGGGCGCGCGCGCGAATGTGCTGGCTGCGTGGCTGGGGCATGAGCGTCCGGAGATTGTTTTTTCGACACACATGGATACGGTGCCGCCGTTCATTGCATCCTCCGAAGACGACTCGCGCATTTACGGGCGCGGATCGTGCGACGCCAAAGGGATTATCGCGGCCCAGATTCTGGCGGCGGAGAAGCTGCGCGGGGCGGGCGTTTACGCAGGGCTGCTGTTCCTGGTGGGCGAGGAGCGCGATTCCATCGGCGCGAAAGTCGCCAACCAGCAGCCGATCGGCGCGCGCTTCATGATTAACGGCGAGCCCACCGAGAACAAGCTGGCCCTGGCGAGCAAGGGCGCGTTGCACGTGGACCTGGTGGCGCGCGGGAAGATGGCGCACTCGGCGTATCCGGAGCTGGGCGAGTCGGCAATCGACAAGCTGGTGGAGGCGCTGCACCGGTTGCACGCGATGAAGCTTCCCGAAGATCCCGAAGTCGGCCCTTGCACGAAGAACGTGGGCTCGATTCAGGGCGGGCGCGCTCCGAACGTGATTCCCGATTTTGCCGAGGCTAACCTTTTTTATCGCCTGGTCGGCCCCGCGGATGCGCTGCGCCGCGAGATTACCGAAGCCGTCGGCGAACTCGCCGAGGTTCGCGTCACCCGCGAGACTCCGTTCCTGCGGCTGCGGACGCTGGACGGGCTGCCCACCATGGTCGCGGCTTTCACGACCGACATCCCGTCGCTTGCAAACTGGGGCGAGCCGCTGCTGCTGGGGCCGGGGTCGATTCACGTAGCGCACACCGAGCGCGAGTTCGTGGAGAAGGCGCAACTGGCGGAGGCGGTGGAGATTTACTGTTCGATGGCGACGAGGCTGAGCTGCTAGCTCTTGGCTTTTAGCTCTTGGCTCGAACCACTTGTAGCTAGCGCAGTGCACAACGCTGGCGATCCCGGGTCTTGAGAAGCGCGAGGTGCGCGACGCCGTTGGTTGAAATCGGATCACACGCGCCTGACAACTACGTCACGGCGATTCTCTGATTTCGCGTCTATACTTCGCCTCGGCAGACTGCTCCACCCTCCGATCAGGGTTCCTCTCTGCGATATCAACCCAGGGGGACAGAATCATGCGCGCAAGATCTATTGTCGTTCTCACTCTCCTATTTTTGTCGATCTCCAGTGCCCAGGCGGCGACCCAGAAAGTGTTGTACACCTTCACCGGCGGCCTCGACGGCAGTCAACCTTATCAAGCGGGCGTCATCTTTGACCCGGCAGGCAATCTCTACGGAGTTACACAGTATGGCGGCGCCTATAACCAAGGGACCGTGTTTCAGCTGACTCCTTCCCCAAGCGGCCCCTGGACCGAAACCGTTCTTTACAGCTTCATGGGAGTACCGGACGGAGAACAACCCCAAGGGGGCCTGGTCATCGATGGGGCAGGAAATCTCTACGGCACCACCAGCTTTGGCGGCGACCCGAATTCCGGGTGCGGCACGGTCTTCGAGCTGTCGCCGTCAGAGAGCGGCTGGACATTCACTGTCTTGCATGCCTTTGCTGGCGGAAAGGATGGCTGTTCGCCCCAAGCCGATCTGAGCCTCTACGGCGACATCTACGGAACGACCGCCGGCGGCGGCTCCGGTTCGCAGGGTACAGTTTTCGTTCTATCGACCTCAGGCGGCAACGATTCTGTCGGGTCTTTCGCCAAGAACACCGGTATGTATCCGGGAGGCTTGGGTCTGTTTACGTCGGGAGGCGCGGTCCGCGCGATCTACGGCACCACCTACCTCGGAGGAAAACAGCAAAAAGGCAACACCTTCGAGTTGACCTGGGGCAATCACATCGTGGCAAAGCATGTCTTCAACACCACGAACAAAGCGGGCTACTGGCCTGTAGGTGACTTGCTCACCCAGATTAATGCAGGCGAAGTGTGGATGATGTACGGCACTACCTCACGGGGAGGAGGCGGTGGTCGTGGCGCCGTCTACCGGCTCACGGAAAGCCAAGCCAGCTATGACGTCTGGGAACTCTCCGTTCTGCATGTCTTTTCCGGCTCCGATGGGGATAGCCCATGGGCCGGCGTGGTCCTCGATGCCGCTGGGAACCTCTACGGCACGACTCAGTGGGGAGGCCCAGAAGGAAGCAACGCTGGTACCGTTTTCAAGCTGACGCCCGGCGCAAAGAAAAAGTGGACTCAGACTGTACTGTACAGCTTCACCGGCGGCGCTGACGGGAGCGTTCCCACCAGCGGCGTTGTGCTCGACAATGCCGGGAACCTCTACGGCACGACAGTTTCAGGCGGCGCTTACAACCAGGGCGTGGTTTACGAGGTCACGCCGTAAGCAATGGGGCCCCGTCCAAGCGAAGCTTGGACGGGGCGCTATCACGCTTCAAAGTTCAGCGCTGTTCTAGTCGTGAGCCTGCTCGACCAGGTGTTCGACGATGCGGTGCGCTTCGTCGATGTGGTGGATTGCGCGATTGCGCAGGCCGCGCACCGACGGATCGTCTTCTTCGCGGGCGATATCATTGTGCGCCTTGTCGAGCAATTCCAGGGCACGGTGATAGCGGCCTCTGCGTCCCATGTGCGCATCGACCGGCGGATGGTCGTTCAAACTCTTGCCATCGTCAATCGCAGCGTGCTTGATCTCTTCGATGGCTTTGTCGATCTCGGCGATGGCGTGATCTTCTTCTCTATCCATGCGGCCGGACCAGGTTCCGCGCTCGAGATGAGCGCGGGCGTGGCGCAGGTCGGTGAGCGCGTGCAGGTAGGCCGGATGCCTTCCCGGTTCATCGGCGAAGGTCAGCGTGGCGCAGACAGCAACAACAAACAAGAGTACGGCGCAATATCGTGCAGTTTTCATGATCTCCTCTAGATACGCCTTTCGGCGGAATGAACTCCTTCATACTAAACCCGGAATCGCGATCTTTGTCTCGGTCTCGCTGGGTCTCGCCGGATTCTAGGCAGCGGGCCGCGACGGCGGAAGGTCACTTCCGGACATGAACGGACGTTCGTCTTTGCCGGCTATTGCACTTGACAAAACTGGGGCGAGCCGTCGGGGACAGTCTCGGTTCAAATGGCGCACACGGAGCGGTGAGTTTGTGCAGAAAGCGCAACTGGCAAAAGAGGTGGAGATTTATTGTACTGTGGCGAAGAAGCTGGTGGCGCAACTGCGACAACCGAGTGGGCCGTCCTCTGAAACCCTGTCCGGGCGATCCAGCGCAGTTTGACATATACGCTAATAGCGTATAGTGTACAAGTGTACTCCAATAGCGTATAAATGCGTGTATGGAGTTCATCGAAGCGCCGGCGTTTGCGCGTAATCTGCCGGCCTATCTAAACGATGATGAGTACAAAGAGCTGCAGGGCAGGCTCGGATCCAATCCGGAACTTGGAGACTTGATGCCTGGCACTGGCGGTTTTCGGAAGGTGCGCTGGGCGGATGCGCGGCGCGGCAAGGGCCGGAGAGACGGGTTGCGGATTATCTACTATTACTTCAAATCCGATCATCAGATATGGTTTATGACTCTCTACGATAAAAGCGAAGCCGCAGGCTTGACGGCAGACGAGAAGAAGGCGCTGAAAGCCTCGATCGAAAGCGAATTGGAAGCACGTGCAACCCGGCGAGCAATCGGGATGCGTAGACGGCGGAGGACATAGTGATGGTGAGGAGAGACATTTTCGGCGAATTGATGGAAGGCGTGGTGGCGATGAGGGACCACCGCGAAGGTAAGCTCACATTGCGCAGCTACAAGGTAGATATGGCGCCACTCCCCAAGGTGGATGCAAAGCTCCTCCGGGACACTCGAAAGAAGCTGCGCTGTTCCAGAGCGGTGTTCGCTCGCAAGCTGCGGATCAACGAAAGAACGCTTGAAAAATGGGAACAGGGCCGCGCGAAACCGAATCCTCAGGCGGCCGCTCTTGTTCTCCTGGTCCGCAAATACCCGGATACGCTGGCGCGCCTGGACGAACTCGCCGCGCGCTAGGCTCGCGGCACCTCGTCGAGCCGCTCGAAGCGGATTCGCGACTGAAATGCTAGTCCCGCGATAGACTCTCCTGATGACCGCCTCCCCCCTTAATTCCCTGGCTCGCGCTCCTTCATCGTACCTGCGCTCGGCCATGCATCAGCCGATTCAGTGGCATGAGTTTGGCGAGGAGGCTTTTGCTGCGGCTCGCGCGGCCGACAAGCCGATGCTGCTGGATATTGGGGCGGTCTGGTGCCATTGGTGCCACGTGATGGATCGCGAGTCTTATGACGATGCCGAGGTGGCGGCGATTGTTAACCAGCATTACATCGCGGTGAAGGTGGATCGGGATGAGCGTCCGGATATAGACAGCCGGTATCAGGTGGCAGTGAGCGCGCTCACCGGGCAAGGCGGATGGCCGCTGACGGCGTTTCTTACTCCCGACGGCAAACCGTTTTATGGCGGGACTTACTTCCCTCCGGCGGACGCGTACGGGCGGCCCAGTTTCAAGCGCGTGCTGCTTTCGATTTCCCAGGCTTATCGCGAGAAACGTGGCGAGGTGCTGGAGCAGGCGCAGATGGTGGAGAGCGCGATCTCGCGGGCGGAATCTTTTTCGGCGGGCAGCGGGAAGGTATCGGCTACTGTGATTGACGCGATTTTGGAATCGGCGCGGTCGATGTTTGACGAGGCCAATGGTGGATTTGGAAGCGCGCCCAAGTTTCCGCATCCGGCGGCGCTGGATCTGGTGATGGATCAGTACGTTCGCACTGGATCGAGTAACGAAGAACTGCGCATGATTTTCGTGCAGACGCTGGAAAAGATGGCACGCGGCGGCGTCTATGACCAGTTGGCGGGCGGCTTCCATCGCTACTCGGTGGACGAACGCTGGACCGTGCCGCACTTCGAGAAGATGTGCTACGACAACTCGGAGCTGCTGAAAAACTATGTGCACGCTTACCAGGCAACCGGGAATGAGTTCTTCGCCGCAGTGGCGCGCGACATCATTCGCTGGATGGACGAATGGCTCAGCGACCGCGCGCATGGCGGCTTTTACGCTTCGCAGGATGCCGATATTTCAATGGACGACGACGGCGATTATTTCACCTGGACGCTCGAAGAAACGAAAGCGGCGCTCGACGCGGATGAGGCTGCCGTGGCGGCGCTCTACTACGACATCCAGGAAGTCGGGGACATGCATCATAATCCGGCGAAGAATGTGCTCTGCATTCGGAACTCGCCGGAGGAAATTGCGCAGCGGCTGAATATCCCGGAAGATCGGGTGCGCACCCTGCTGGCCGCGGCCCAGAAGAAGATGTATGCGGCGCGCTTGCTGCGTCCAACCCCGTATGTGGACAAGACGGTGTACGCCGGCTGGAACGCGATGTGCGTTTCGGCTTATCTCGAAGCGGCCAAGGTGCTCGATCTGGCCGAGGCTCGCCACTTTGCTTTGCGCTCGCTCGACCGTCTGCTGGCGGAAGGATGGAATGGCGGCCCAAAACCAACAGCGGCGGGAGAGGGCGCCCACCCCACACTGCGGCACGTGATTGCGTACTCGGAAGCTTTCTCGGATGCTCGAGCGGAGCGGCGCGAAGACGCAGGCGCTATCACTATCCCTGTTCCCGGCGTGCTGGATGATTATGCTTTCGCGGTGATTGCCTGTCTCGACGCTTACGAGGCGACGGCGGACCTGAGCTACTTCCGTTTTGCGCGGTCGATCGCAGAGGCGATGGTGGCGGGGTTCTTCGATCCGGAGTCGGGCGGATTCTTCGATGTGCGCACGGCGGCGGACGGAGCGTCCACCAAACAAACCGCTCTCGGGATTTTGGGGACGCGGCGTAAGCCGTTTCAGGATTCGCCGACTCCGGCGGGGAATTCGGCGGCTGCGATTGCACTGCTGCGCCTGCATGGTTACTCGGGCGATGCGGGAAATAACGATGTGGCGAATCACGATGCGTCGTATCGCGACCGGGCCGAGCGGACGCTGGAGGTCTATGCCGGGGTCGCGGGACAGCATGGCATTTTTGCGGCGACTTACGGACTGGCGGTGGTCCGCTTTATCCAGCCGCACACGCAAGTTGTGGTCGTCGGGAAGGATGAAGTGGCGGCGGAGCTGTATCGAGCTGCCGTGGGGCCGCTGAGCTTTGGAACAGCGGTTCTGCGATTGGACGCGGATAAGGCGGTCGCCCAGAATCTGCCGCCGGCTTTGGCGGAGACGATCCCGAATCTTCCCCAACTCGCCGGGGGACGGTCGGTTGACGGACGGTCGTCTGACGGACGATCGCCCGATGGCCGTTCGTTCGCGGTGGTGTGCTCAGGCTTCGCGTGCCAGCCGCCGATTTTCGATGCGCAGGAACTGGCGCGTGTATTGGGAGCGGGGCGGCGTCCGGCGGGGTGAATTGAGTGACGGATTTTGGACGCGCACTAGCAGCCGTAGCCGCTAACTTAGGCAGAATTTCTTCTTGGTGGCCCGCGATCCGACCGGAATCCAAACCCAGCCGATCGAGGTCGTGAGCGCCATGGCCTGTGGCTGTTGAAAAAGGAACCAAAGCAGTAATTTCTGTGAATTTTCGGGCCGGCGACGAACGAACATTCAATAACTTACGAACGAGTTTCGTTCGTGAAATCCCGTGAAAAGAGTTTTT
>Ga0181530_10006563_pt1 | contig 11416 bp, 4 predicted proteins | sample PEATcosm2014_Bin_42_FD_119769 | JGI IMG/M metagenome (GOLD analysis project Ga0181530, IMG submission 119769) | Peatland microbial communities from MTU Mesocosm Facility, Houghton, MI, USA - PEATcosm2014_Bin10_60_metaG | ecosystem: Environmental > Terrestrial > Soil > Wetlands > Peat | place... | reverse complement strand
TTCAGTCTAGGATGTGCCATAATGATGACGGCTCTGGCATCTGGAATTCTCCTGGGACTCTTCTGCGGCCTCGTCCCCGGTCCCCTGCCGGCGCTGGTGCTGGCTCAAACACTGCGGCATGGCGCACGGGAAGGCTACAAGATCGCCCTGACCCCGCTGGTCGGCTCGAAGGTGCTGGTTGTTCTGCTGACCGCACGATCCCGCGACTTGCTGGCCGGGCGACCCAATCGGGTGGTGATGTGCGTCCTTGACGTGCTGCTGGCTTTCTTTGCGCTCCTGCTGTTCCGAGAGGGATGGAAGCATCTTGCAGGGACGTTGACCGCATCCTGAGTTGCTGGTAGCATCCGCACTGAGATGAAAGCCACCCGACTGCTCCTGATGCTGGCGATGGCTTGGGGGATGCCCTCCGGCGCTCAGGTCACCAATGGCCTGCTGGTCAACTCGTTCGAAACCAGCGCAGACCTGCTGCGATTTACCCAGAACAATTGCTCCGTTTCTTCTTCCACCGAAGGGATTACCGATGGGCGGAAAGCGGCCCTGGTCGTGTTCTCCAACGTGGATTGGCCCAACCTCTCCTTCAAAGTGGGAACGGGTTTTGACAACGGCGACTGGCGCGCCTGGGGCGCGGTGGCGGTGGACATACTCAATACCAACCCGGCCAGCGTGACGGTTGATATCCGCGTCGATGACGACTTTTCGGCGGACGGAGCGAAACACTGTCAGACGGGCTCGATGGGCGTTCCCGCTGGGCAAAAGGAAACCCTGGTGATGTCCTTGACCAAGAGCGTTCCTCCGGGCATGAGAGGCGGCCCGCCGATTGCCCCCGACGCGCTCCAAATGAATGTCTATGGCGCATCAATCGACCTTTCGCACATTGTCGCGTTCCAGGTTTTCCTCCCCACACCGGGCAGGCAAACAACCCTGTTTCTCGACAATATCCGCCTGTTGCCACCGCCAGCTCTGAGCGGCTTGGCTGACCAATACGGCCAATTCACGCGTGCCGATTGGCCCGGTAAAATCCATCAGGACGCGGATTTTCAGAAGCAGAACACTGATGAACGACAGTGGCTGGCCACCCACCCGAAGGCTCCAGACCGGGACCTGTATGGTGCTTGGAGGGATGGTCCCAAACTCACCAACACCGGTTTCTTCCGCACCGCATTCGTGCGCGATGGGCAGGAACTCAGCCCCGCCTCCGCGCCGACTGACCAGGGTCGCTGGTGGCTCGTTGCACCGTCCGGGCAGCTTTTCTTCTCGTTGGGGGTTGACGTCATTGACTACGGAGAAACCACCGGCGTTGCGAGCCGGGAAAGCCTCTTCAACTGGCTGCCTGGCCCCGGCGATCCGCTCCGGCAGTTTTCTTATCCCGGCGCATCCAGGGCGGCGAACTTCTATGGCATGAATCTTTATCGAAAGTACGGGGCCGATTGGAGGATCCAGGCGCGCACCCGCGCGCTGGACCGGCTGGACTCCTGGGGCTTTAACACCATCGGCAACTGGTCCTCCAGCGATCTGTTTGCAGCGCACCGCGTCCCCTACACCGTCTCGGTTGGTTACGACAATTCTGGCCTGGCCAGGTTCTTCTCTGCCGGTCAGCAAATGGTGGATGTGTTTGATGCAGGTTTCCCTGCCAGGATGGCGGCGGGTATCGCCAACGCCGTTGCCTCCTGGAAGAACGATCCGTGGTGCCTGGGATATTTTGTGGAAAATGAACTGCCCTGGGCAGGCTGGGGCAGCGGCCCCACGGAACAATATGCCCTGCCCATTGGCGTGCTGGCATTCACCAACGCCCTGCCCGCGAAGGCAGAGTTCGCCCGCCTGCTCCAAAGCCGCTACCCCTCGGTGTCCCACTTGAACGCCGCGTGGAACACCAGCCTTGCATCTTGGAATGACATTTCGAACCACGCGGTCACACTTCCCTCCCCGCTGACGGCTGCCTGTGTCGCAGACCTGAGCGGGTTCCTCACCGACTTCGCCAGCCGTTACTTCTCCATCGTGCGCAGGAACATGAAACAATTTGCTCAGAACCAGCTTTATCTCGGATGCCGGTTCGCTTCCCGGCCAACCGAAGCCGTGAGCGTCGCGGCTGATTACTGTGATGTGGTCAGCTTCAACATCTACAGCCGCAGCCTGGACCCGAACACTTGGGGATTCACCAGCACGCTGGGCAAACCCTGCATGATCGGAGAATTCCACTTTGGCGCGCTCGATCGCGGAATGTTCCACCCCGGTTTAGTGCAAACCAGAAACCAAGCAGACCGGGGCCAGGCTTACCAGGAGTATCTCAGTAGCGTGCTCGCGCTGCCGGCGTTTGTGGGGTGTCACTGGTTCCAGTACTGCGACGAACCTCTGACCGGACGATTTGACGGGGAGAATTACAATATCGGCATGGTGTCAGGCACCGACACTCCTTATGGGGAACTGGTCGCCGCCGCGCGACAGATCCAGAGCGAGATTTATACCCGTAAGCATTAACCGCTTGCCGAAAACCCCCAGTTCCAGGGTTCCGCAGAACACATGTTTTCAGTGCGACAATGCGAACGATGACCTACCAAACAGCGCTTCATTGCTCTGAGCCAAGCGGAGCCGAGGATATGGGACCATTTCATTTATCGCGGTTTGCACTGGATATTGTATTCCACAGTTTGGTGCTTCTGGTTAATCACTCACGCGCAATGCAGTCGTAACACAGAACGCTATTCGGTGCAGCCTCTCGATCGCAGTGACGGCATTTCCGGTAACCGGGACGATGCTGGGGCGACGGTCTCACTTCAGCAACGGAATGTGGTGGTCCGTGAACTTTGCTGATGTGCTTCGGCAGGCGATCAGCCCGAACCAAGGGGGCCTTGTCGTGGCATTGCGGGCATTTCACCAAACCATGCTGAACCTGCTCGCTCGCAGTATTGAACACTCCGGATCCTTCCGCAAGACCTAGCATTTCCTGCACCTCAATCAAATGGCGCTCCGAAAATGTGATGCTGACTTGTTTGCCAACAAGCTCGATTGTGACCACAGGCTTCCCGTGTCCCCCCTCCGCAATGGCCTTTTGGGCATGTATTTGGGCTTCGACATTTTCGCACTTAACGGCACCATGCTGGAACTTGGCGGAGCAAAGAGCACACAAGCAGATGACGCTGCCTGGGTCGTCCGTCCACGCTGCTTGGGTGTGGGGAATCAGATAAACCGCCTCGAAATAAGCTCTGCCGTCTCGCCGAGGAAAGCGATTCGTCTCGCCGCAAATCTGGCACCTGCCAGAGTATTCCTCGTAAAGGAAATCCCGGATAACCTTATTTTTAGGATCCCATACATCAATGACACGGCGGGTGACACGAAGGGAAGCAGCTGGTTCTCGGCTTTTCCGGGCCGCGTAATTGTCCCTTGTTCGCTTTCGACGTTCTTTCGGATTCCCAACTGAGCCGGATTCCGGGCGGTCATCAGAGATACCCGTCTTGCCCGGCTTGTTAAAAGCATCCTGCAGTGCTTGCTTGATGCTCTTTGCAGGAGTTGTGGGGGAAGGCTCCGGTGGATTCTCCTCCTGAGTCTTTTCTCCGCTCCTTGGGGGTGCTGTAGGCTCATTGGTGCCTTGCGATAAGGCCGCGCGACCGGAGTCGGCCTCCTTCTGGTCCGATCCCTGAGTTTGGAGGTTTGCAGCAGGCGTCCCTGGTAATGGGCTAGTGCCCACGGATGGAGGCGGAAGGGCAGTATTTGCCGGGGCGCCCGGAAGAGCTGTAGGGGGTCCTGCAGGAGAGGGCTCTGGGACAACGGCCTGGCCCGGAGGTTTGGATTGGATTGGTTCTCGGTCTGATCCAACGCCGGTTGTCTCGGGAGCATCTTTACTAAGACGGGGTTCATCCTCCTTAACAACCGAACCCTCCTGCACTGTTTCTTCCCCAGGATGGTCCGCCGTCGGGGGTTGGGTTAAGAGCAGGCCTTTCTTTTTCCATTTCTCTACGGCCTTAGCTGGTCCCTTTCGGAACAGATCGCACACAAACTCGCGAAGGACCTCGGGGCCGAAGAACTCCTGCAAAGCATCACCCAAGGCCTCGATCAGATCGTCTTCGTCCGGTTTCTGGGTGAGCCAGATGGTGGCTTGCTGAGCGTCAACGAATCCGTCTTTGCCACCCGGTTCCTCAGCACAGGCACCTTTCAACTCGTAGGTGACAGCGATTCGTTGGGCGAGTCGAACGGTCGGCACCTTCAAAAGAGCCGCCTCCGCACCTTGGTGAACGCCTGTTATCCACTTCTCGGAATGCAGAAAGGCAGCAATGATTGTCCAGTTCGCCTGTAGACCATCAGCGAGGCGCAGCAGGACTTGTTGCTCGCTTTCCACTTTGAAGCGGCACTGAGCCGAAGACGCTGGGGTGAGTTTGAGTTGCTCACTTGCGAATTTGTTGAGGTCGGGGAAAGGCCAAAACGATAAACTGTCTTGGAACAATTCGGCGATATGCTCGTTGTCCACTCGCACAATGTCACTCAGCCCAAAGAAGCCGAACGATTCCCCCTTTCGGGCGATCCAATTACGCCCAGTTTGGAGTCGCGCCCAACGGGTTTGCCAGATTTCTTCCTTCTGCCAGTCGCCTCCTTCTTCCAACCTTGGAATAAGCCGCTTGAGGATACGATGGATTCGAGTCTGCTTTGCAAAGTCGGTATTAGCTGCGTTGGCAATTTCAACCAAGGCTTCAACGTAATCCAAGGGGCCGGCGCTCTGAGGGACTCCGGCTTTAGCAAAGAACTCGCGAAGTGTCGGGTAATACTTTTTCAAGTAACCCCGCGTTGTCCCAAACACTGGAGATTCGTCATCCCAGAAAACCTGCGAAGGAGCGCGCCAGAGAGGTTCTGCATCGGGGCAAAGAATCAGCATTTCCCTCTCGAAATTGTCGGCGACGTCCGCGTTTGCTTGGGCAAGGAACTCATAGACCGGAGTCACCTGCTTGAGAGGCGTCGTTTGAGCCTTCATGCCATTGAGGCGGCCGAGCACCGCCTCTTTCGTTGGTCGGCGGTGAACTCCCATTTCTGCCGCGAGCCACTGGCGCGGCTCAGAATCCAGTGTGATGCTTTTGTGGAGGTAGGGAACCGCGTCTCCAAGCAACCGATTATTCTGGTCATTGTCCTCGAAAAGTTCACCTGGCCGGTAAAGCTTACCGCTGCTGTCAGGCATCCATGCCGTCCGCTTTAATCGGCTGAAGAATCGCGCTTCATCGTGTCTGTAGCACCAATCCCCTCCACCCGGTCCACGTCGCGTTACCCAAACCCTCGACTCCACGGACGCCCAATTTTCGCGACCATACGCCTGTTCTGGAACCATCGCACTCAGGACGTCAAAAATGGCCGTAGTATAGAGAAGACAGTCATCATCGGTGAGCGATGGCACCCTTGTGATCGCCGAGGTCAACCCTTCTAAATCATGGCCTTCGTCAATCCGTCGAGGATGTCGCGCGCAACCCAGATCGGCGAGGAACCCAAGCCATTCTTCCCCTTCTCGCGGATAACTAGAGTCGAGAAACCATGTTTCAGGTGTGGCGCTATAAAACTTTTCGAGGGAGGGATTCTTAGTGTAGGCCTGGGGCAAATACGTTTGCGTGGGACCCACAAAAAATAGAGTGTCTCCTTTGCTTGATTTTCGGCAAAGTAGCCACTTCAAGTCACGCAATTTCGAGACCAATTCCCGCTTTTCTTGTGGTAGCATCCGCTGGAACGATTTAAACACAAACCTGACGTGAGCACGGTTTTCGTCAGCAGTAATGCCCTTCGGGTCGGAGTAACGAGGAATCAGGACAAGTCGAATGAATTCCGTGGCCACGAGGCGAGCCACCCCCATTTGACGCAGAAAGCTCTCGACAGCTTTGTCCTTGTCTTCCTCCAGCAGACTCTGTCGGATGATAGGCAATTGTAGCAAAAAAGGGGCGAGTTCTTCTTTTTCATGGCTGTCGTCTGGGGAAAAGAACACCGCTTGCCCGCTGGGCGATATATGCTCGCCGCTCTCCAAGCGGACAATCGTTAACTTCCGGAGCCGCGCATGCTCCGCTGCCTGTCCCTGCAAATAGCGGTAGGCACGAATCAACCATTGCTCGTCCAAGCTTTTCCACCATTTCGTGTCTTGTTTCTCCAGCCAAGACACTAATTCACTTGCGTTGATCTCCTTAATACCGATTTCTTTCCGGAGATAGCAGGCAAGGTCAGAGTCCCCGCGAACGCTTACCTCATCCCCAAGCCACTGCCATTCAACTCCGTCGCCAGCGATCTTTCGGAGTTGTTCTGTAGAAAGGAGTTCTCGCAGCTCAATTGAAGCGGCCACTTTGGCCTGGTTACCCGCAATAAAGGAAGTCGTATTGGGTGTCAGGGCGTGTGCGGGTAGAAGGGTTTCTTCCTTGATGGCTTTGAGCACCCGCTCAAACATGGGGCGGAACAGATTGCCCTGCGGGAATTCCGATCGTTTGAGTGGCAGAGTGGTTAGCACTTCAGCACTCAATTCACTACGGTCCCGAAGCCACCGAAGCGCCTCGACTATCAATTCGGCGCTCTCATGGGCAAGGTGAATATTCGTTGGGTCGTTGTGACGGATATTATCTCTGGCGGGCGTGGGAATATATGGGCCTTGCAGAATAAACCCAGTCGCGGTCGGCCTGTCAGTCGGGAAGAACACTGCTAGGGTGGCACGCGCCCTCGGAACAACTCTCAACTTTTTATCTGAACTGTCTGCGGTGAGGGCAAATGCAGCCTCAACCCGCATTTCAACCTCTAAGCCGGAAGGGGTAACCAATTTTACGGGGCGATCGAACACGAGCCAGCGTTCTTCCGGAACACTCATGTCCAACGAACTAAGGACAACCATACGGACATGCTGCCCAAGTTGACCAATGGATTTCCTTTGAAGCACCGTGAGAACTTGATTGTCCAGCAACAGTTCGACCTGCTGTATTCGTCGTAGGAACAGCAAATTGATCGGGTCGAGTTTGTTAAGGGCCGCCTTTATCTCGATCTGGGCATCGGCGGCATTTATTGAGGCAGAATTGAAAGGCAGAACAATGAGTGTGGTCGCTCCATTGGCGGCATATCGGGGTGCCGCTGGCTGCGGCCTTACGTAGTGCTCGATGGCGAAGTGCTCGTCGCCAGAGTGGATTTCAGGTCGAGTGGTGTAAGCGTAGGCCGACTTGAATCCGATACCAAAGCGTCCTATCCGCTCAGGATCCCCCTGATTGGTGCTTCGGCACATACTGGCAATCCCGCGGACGTCGTCTGGGGTGAAGAGGCGGCCGTCGTGGTGCAGTTCCAAGCTTCCAGCGCCAAGACGGAATTGAACTTGAGTTGCCTTCGCGTCCTCAGCGTTCTGAAGAAGTTCGAATATGAAATGGGTGCGCTCTGAGTACAGGTCACCAAGCAGAGCGAGGTGGGCGGTTTCAGTACCGTAGCGTCCAATGTTCTCCTCTCGGATTTGAGCGTAATCAGTTGGCATAGGAAACCTCCAATATTCCCACCGCGACGCGCTCACGTATAATGTCTGCCAGTTTGCGGCACTCGATTTCTGCTCGGCGGGCGGCATGGTCTCGTTCGGCGCGAGCTAATTCAGCGGTTTTCATGCGCCGAATCCGATCTTCCCGGGCTTTTGCCAGTTCCGCCTGAATGCGGGCAATGCGGTTGCGATGATAGGCGTCCAGGCTGGCCAGCTTGAGTTCGACCAACCGTGCGTTGTGCTCGGCGAGCAGGGCGAGGGCAACGTCACGTTCGCGGTGAATCCGTTCGTCGAGGCTGGCAAGGGCGCGTTCGATTTCAGGTGGGTCTGCGCTTGGCGGCGGAGCAGTCTCACTTCGGTTGAGCAGAAGCAGCAGTCGCTGAGCTAATTCGGGAGCGTCGCGTTGACCGGCGAGATTCCATGCCAGGGGCACGAGGCGTACCTCGGGCCGAATGGCGACAGTTTCCCACAGGTCGCACGTAAACACGTAGATGCCGGCCGGCACTTCCGTGCTGTTGACGCGTAGGCATGCGGCGAGAGGCTGCCTTGGATGCTTGAGCGATTCGGTTGCGAGCCGGGCCAGCGGATGGACGGGCGTGATGAACGGCATGTCGCGGTGTTCGACGGCCGTGGCTTGGTCAAACGTGACATAGAGATGCGGCTCCGAACCGTCGAGCCAGCGGCGGAACGCGGTCAGCGACCGGTCAGGTGGCTGCCAGGAACGGAGTTTATGGGCAAGGGCGGCACGGGCCTCTTTGTTCAGGCGGAGGCGAAAAAGAGTCGTTTTTTCGCGATCTGATTCCAGCGCACCGCCATATTCAGGCTGGGCGAGGAAGAATTGAATCATAGCCCGTAATTCGTTTGGGGCGATGAAGCGCCCCTCGGCTCGCGCGGACGCGGCTTCGTCCGTCAGTGCCTGGTCGAGGCCAACGAGAGCCCCGCTTTCCTGTTCCAGCCGGCGCTGTTCTTCCACGACACGCAGCGCGTTGTCTGCAATCTGACGGGCCTTCGCATCAGCCTGTTCCGGTGTGAGTTGCGGGTTGCGGGCGACATTGAGAAGCTGTTCGGTGACCGACATTTCGCCGAGCACTTCTTCGCAGTCGCCCACGGTGTCCCGGAAGATACCAAGGCGCTCGAAGCAGCGGAAAAAGATTCGCTCCTCAACGGTGCCGGGGGTAACGAAGTTGAAGATAAGGACCTTCTCGCTACGCTGGCCGAAGCGATCAATGCGGCCGATGCGTTGCTCCAGCCGCATGGGGTTCCATGGGATGTCGTAGTTGATGAGCCGGTCGCAGAACTCGTAGTCGAGGCCCTCGCAGCCGACCTCAGAAGAAAGCAGGATGTTGAGAGCGTTGGGATCATCGGACGGCAGTCGGAAACGGTCCCGAAGCTGGCCCCTCGTCGGCTCGTTAGGCCCAATATCGCGATCTTCGTCCAGTTCGTCGGGAGTCTGACCGGTGATTAGGCCAACGCGGAAACCGGCGGTGCGGAGGTGGCGTTCCAAGTATCGGAGAGTGTGGATGAAGAAGGAGAAAACCAACAGCTTGCGCGAACCAGAGGCTTCAACCGTGGTTCGAGCGATCCCGAGGAGTGCTTCAAGCTTGGGATCATCGGGCGACAATTGGCGGGCTTGGGCTCGAAGCGCTTCGGCTTGGTTGCGGAGTGGCTCCGGCAGATCAAAGTCCTCCTCCTCATCGTCCCAGGCATCAGTAAGATGTGCAGTTGAGAACCGCCCAGTTTCAATGAAGGTGTCGAGCGCCGGTAACAGCGCGGGAAGGCAGCTCGCGGCCTGACGTTCCAGCATATCCACGATGAGCCGGATGACGAGTGGGTCGAATCGCAGGAGCAGAACTTGAGTGCGGAATTCAATGAGCGCCCGGTAGAACTCTTCTTGCGCAGGTGTGAACGGCACGCTGACCGTGTGAGGTTCGCGAACCGTGAAGCGGCCGATGTCGCGTCGCCGGGTGCGATTCATCACATGGGCGAGCGTGTGAAGTTCCTCCAAGTCACGCAGGAACCGGATACGGTCAGCATCGGTGGGTGCCGTCGGGGACGCGAGTGCGCCAAGGCAATCACGGAAGCGCGGATCTGTGATCAGTGTGCGCGTGCCCCAAGAAGTCGTGGCAGCGGAATTCAAGGAGGCAACCGCATCACGAGTCCAAGAATCAGCAGGCTGGCGACTCCGGACATGCCGAATCGCCTGGTTGATGTGCCGGTTGGGTTCTATCATTTCGCGGAAAACTGCTTCATCCGGAAACAGGTCGGGCCGGAGCAGATTGACCAGGGTGAAGAGATTTCGCGAACCAAGATGAACTGGCGTAGCCGAAAGAAATATAGCCGCCTCGCTGTTATCGCAAATAAACCGGGCTAGCTGGTTGGAGTTGGTGTCCGTGTTCCGCAGGTGATGGGCCTCATCGAAAATAGCGAGGCTAAACTGCGCTGGGGGATCGAGGGTGGCCAAGCCGGGACGCGGATTTCTGCCCTCCATCCCGAAGAGATAGTCGGGATTGCGAAAAAGTTCCAGATGCACGATGGCGCGGGCATATTTGGCCGGCCAGGTTCCATCGAGATGAGCCTCGCGGAGGCAGTATCGAAGTGTCTCGGCCTTCAGCGGGTGAAAATCCTCATCGAATCGGCGCATTTCAGCTCGCCACTTGGTAACGAGCGCCTTCGGACATACGATGATGACGTTTTCGAGCCGTTGCCGCGATTGAAGCTCCTTAAGCATCAATCCGGCCTCGATGGTTTTTCCAACACCGACCTCGTCCGCGACCAGCAGGCGCGGACGATCGGACCTGAGCAACCGGAGGAGTGGTTTGAACTGGAATGGGATGAACTGAATCCTGGCGGCGTGTAGGGCGTAGAGGTTGTCGGTCAGAGGGTTCGCCAACCGCAGGGCAGCGAGACGAGCGCAGAATTCTTCGGCAGACAGAACGCGGTCCTGCAACAATCTGGCAGGGCCTGATGGCTCTCCAGGTGGCTGCCTGGCCGGAGCGATCTGCTCCTCATAGTATTCTCGGATTTCAGACGGCGAATGGAATATGCGGTAGCGGACTCGACCGGCAACGGCTGGCATCACCTCAATCACCGGCCCTTGGCGGCTGGGGTCGGCTTTGAGGATTACTATTTGGCCCGTATGGAACATGTGAGCGTGGTGATTAATGAGCTTCAGTTCTTGAGATCGGTAGCGCCAGAGATGACTTTCCAGACGGCGACGCACTTGTCCTTGGGTTTAGCGTCGCCAGCTTCGATCCTGGCGAGGTCTTCCAGTTCCGCTTTGGCGCGGTGCGAATCGGGGCCTTTGAGGATGGCGTCACTGAAAACGTCCATCGCGGCCATGAATTCCTGGTCCTTGAAGGACAAACCGGACAGCCGGCGCGGGAAATAGGCATCGGTGAGGGACTCGCGCACCAGCCGAGCCGCACGGAGAAGGAGGGAAAGCGGCTGCGTCCAATTCTCATCAGGGGCGTTTGCGGTGAGGTCGGGCGGGGCGATTCTGTTGTAAACTGCGCGAGGGGTAATGCGAGCACTCAACGCCGTGGTGATCCGATCCTGCACCTCGGACAGGACGGCGGCAAGTTTGTCCGGGGGAACGGACTTGCCCTGGCCAAGCTGGCTATACATGGCATCCAGGTTCTCGCGAATGCCTTGGCGGCGCTTCTGGACGAATTTGGCAACGTCCTCGCCGCCGATGGCGGCTTTCAGGCTGGAAAGCCCCTTCCCATTCCGGGCCTCCAGTTCTTTTTCGAGCAGGTCTCTTGCGGCCTCGGGAAGCCAGCGGTTGCCGAGACTAAGCAGGTAGGTGAGGAGATCCATCAGGTCCGTGACTCGGCGGCATTTCTCCACTTCCTTGCCGACAGCTTCGTCGAGGACTTGGAGGCTGAAGGACTGTTTGTGGGTGAGAGCGCCGACCGTGCGCTCCGACTGCTGGCCGAGCAACGTGGCTTTGACGGGAATGGCAAGGGG
>Ga0181530_10006553_pt1 | contig 11422 bp, 5 predicted proteins | sample PEATcosm2014_Bin_42_FD_119769 | JGI IMG/M metagenome (GOLD analysis project Ga0181530, IMG submission 119769) | Peatland microbial communities from MTU Mesocosm Facility, Houghton, MI, USA - PEATcosm2014_Bin10_60_metaG | ecosystem: Environmental > Terrestrial > Soil > Wetlands > Peat | place... | reverse complement strand
GCACGCCTCGGACAGATCTTGCTCGTGCTCCTTCATGCACTTGCGCACGGCCTCGTGGTCACCCATGACCCCCTTGCAGAATTTCTCCCTGTCGGCCTTGCAAGCCTCATGCATCTTCCCGCCATGCTCCCCATGGCCTTCCTCAGCGCGTGCCATGTTGAAGCCGAAAGCCAGACTGCACATCATGACCGAAGTCCAGACGAGTCGACGAATCATGGTTCCTCCTTGGTGGTTGGCCAGCGAAGCGATCGCGAGAATTGGCCTTGTTTCGCAGGGGTTTGTGCGATCGCCACGAAGAGCTGAAGAGTGCGGCGAGAAATGCCGAGAGCCGTCACGAGGACGATCGCGGTCTGGTAGAAGGCAAAGAGGGGCGATCAGAGAGTTCATACTACCGGGTGGCGCCCGTGACGACACCGCCGTCGGACTGACCTCCCTTCGTGGGGGACGGGACTCCGACCTGGAGGATGCTGATCAGGATTGGGACAACGATTGCCAGTACCGTCAGCACGCGATTATGGCGCCAGAAGACCAGAGCGCCCGCAACGCCAGCCAATCCAATAGCGAGTGCAAGAACACTGACCGTGGTACCAAGAACGACGAGGCCTTCAGGGCGGATGCGACAAGCAGTCACCGCGAGGGCCAGGAAGACCAGCGCGCCGAACAGGCGAGTGAATGTTGACCAGCGCGCTCGTCTCGCCACACGCGCAGCAACTCTCCTCGTATCTTCGGCATCCCGCCGCTGCAACTCCTTCTGAAGGTCAGCGACCTGTCGGGCAAGTTGCCGTGCCTGCGTCGATGCTTCGCCACTTCGCCTCTTCTCGTCGTCCAGTTCAGCTGTCTTCGCCGCAGCGTCCGCTTCTGCCTGCTGAGCCCGGGCCGTCTCGCGGCGTGCGCGCTCGTCAATCTCCTTTCGCCGGTCAGTCTCCGTCCGAAGCTCGCTTGCCAACCGTTCATCTATAAGAGGTGCAAGATCGGAGTCATCAATCTTCCCGCTCTTCTCCTCGATCAAAGCCACCTTCCTCGCAAAGGAAGCATCGGTGATGATACGAGCGAAATGCTCGTCATCGATGTTCTTGTACGCCGCCAATCGGGCGGCAAGCGTCTGCGCCGCCGTAAAGTAGTTTCCACGATGTGCTCGAAACAGAGGACATTGCATTCCCCGGACAAAGGTCTCATCGAAATCCTGGGATCTCGGCAAGACGGACCGAAGCAGCTGATGCCATTGCTCGAACATGATTACGGCGGGCACCCCCCCTTTGGCCCGAGTAATTGCCTTGTGTGCAAGTGAATAGTGGTGTGTTGTGAACCAGGTCTTGACGTCGGCAAAACTCTTTGCACTGGGTGGCCGCAGGAGTTCAACGAGCACGATATGGTACGCGTCATGACGAGCTTTCTCCGGCTGAAGGAGGCGGTGTTGTTCAGGATGGCGCCTGTCTTCGCGGGCCTGATACTGGTCATGAAGTTCCTGCGCGAGCGACTCGAAACGGTCCCCCTGTTTCTCCACCTCGTTGGTCTTTTCTAGCCAAACCTCGACACCGAACTTCCCAAGCGTACGCTCAAGGTGGTTCATAGAAGCACCGAAGTCGCCACCAGGCATCTGGGCCAGGTGGAAGAGCTTGCGATACTCAGAAAAGAATTCTCTGTCCCTCAGCTGTGGGTCTAGGCCAATAAGTGCTTCCGGCGGAAAATATCGCCCCGGGTGCTCTCTTTGCAGCGTGAGCGCCGCACCTCTGAACTCCGTGAGAGTACGGGGTGTCACCCTGGCTCTGACCTTCGCTAGACGTCCTAGGTCCAGCACGCGCCTCGTATCCAGATGGGCCGCTGGCCCGTGAAGCCCAAGGAGGCAAAAGAGGACATTGGTATCCAGATACAACGCCGTGTTTGCGAGTTGCTTGACCAGGAGGCGCTGGGCTCTAGGTGCAATGTTCAGCCGGCAGAGTTCAAGGGTCCGGTCCAGTAGATTCGCAGTGAATACCGCTCGCGGGCCGGATGCCTCAAGGAAGAACTCGGGGAAACCGCTGCGGCAGAATTCTCTGTATCCTTGAACTCTCTCGGGAATCGCCGACCACGTCTCTGTGTCAAGCCTCTCGAGGAATTGCGTAGCTTGCTCGCGCTCACCGTAGACGAGGGCAACCGTGTCTGCGCCATGCATAAGAGCCACGTTTTCGCAGAAGTAGCGAAAGTCGTCAGCGATGAATTTGACAGTGGTTCCAACGGGTGCTCTCGGATCCGCACTGAGGTGAGTCGCCCATTCCTCGATGATCGTCTTTTCGGTCCTCTCTGCCTCGGACACACGGACTAGTGCCGACTCCCTCGCTGCTGGCGAGATTATGCAGACGGGTGGCTCATGGTCGGTGATTGTGACCTCGTTCTTCGCCGTGCTCGCTATGCTTCGCCGGATCTCGTTTCGATCAACCGCCAGCCCTGTCTCGCGCTCCAGTCCGGCAGAGACCTCATCAATAGTCATCCCGGAAGCTGGGCCTTCGGCGAGTACCGCCTGTGACAGCCAAGCAAGTACTTCATCGACCGGCACATCATTCTCGAGACCGAAAGTAGCGAGATACCGCCTAGCCGGTCTGGTTTCCGTTTGCGACACTGGTTCGTCCATCATCAGCTCCGTTTGGCCACGGCGCGGAAGTCTGGAGATTTCAGAGCATTCGGTCAAGTTCCGCCTCGCCAGCTCACCGAGTTGATGACCATCAATCGCCTCGTGCGCTCGTGTTCCCACTCTCAAGCTGTCAACCATGACGCGTAGAGGTGTTAAACGCTGGTGGGTGTCTCTGCCCAGTCTCGGCTCTCTGATCGCCACTTTTTCCTCCATTCTCCGCCCCGATCGCCCTCGGGACGGATCTCGGCATTTTTCGCCGCATTTTTCAGCTCTCCGCGGCGATCGCGCAACCCCCTGCGAAACAAGGGCAATTCTCGCGACAGTCGCACCGGCCGTCAAAGGGTCGCGCTGTCAACCAGCGGCGGCTGAAAGTTCGCGGGCCGTGAAAGCGGCTCCCCCAGTGAGACTCGAACTCCCGACCCGGAGTTTAACAGGGTCACTCGGCGCGTCATCATCTTGCCCCTTTGCGGCCACCCTGCGCGGAGGCCCAAGGCCATCAGCCAGCGAGCACTAGACCTCATCCTCTTCGCCGGGCACTGACGCGCACCGCGAGCCCCACACAGAGCGCGACAAGCCAGGCCCAACCCGCGCCTGGCGATGCGCCGCTTGCGGTGCAGCCTCCCTCGCTCGCGGATGCACTCGCCGCGCCGGTCGTGCCGGGGGACGTTGGAAGGGTACCCGTGCCCGTTCCAACGCTGGTTCCGATGCTCGTCGCCACACCGCCGGCGTAAACGCGCAGATTCGAACAGGGCGGCTGGCACGATCCGGAACTGCACGTGAAGAGGGGCGGACAGTCCGAGGAAGTGCTGCAGGCGCCGGTTGCCTTCTGTTGGCATTGCTTGGGGGTCCAGCAAAGACAGGTGCCGCCGGCGTTGCAGATCGAGGGGGCGATTGAGCAGACGCCTGCGTCTGGAGGGCAAAGCGGCAGTGGACCGGGCGGCTGTGGGATGGCGCTGCACGGCGTGCTGACGGCGTCGCCGGGCACGTTCGTGGGTGAGGCGCTGCAGTCGCACGACTGGCCCATGCCGACGCAGGCGAAGCCGTCGCCACAGTCGGAGTCTTGGCTGCAGCTCACGTTCCACATCGGCTCGCACAGCGTCGCCGGAGCACACGACTGGCCGCCATCGGCCATGACCAGGCACTCGGTCGCGGCCCCTTGCTGACACCGCATTCCGGCGCCGCAGTCCGCGTCGGTGGTGCACGGGCTTTCCTGGCAGATGAGCGCGCCGGCGTCGGCGGCTGCCGCCGAGGGGAGGTAGCCGAGGGCGACAACGGCGAAGACGGGCAGTAGCGCGAGTGAACGCATGAAAGCCTCCTAAACGCCACCACTATACGGCGGCCGCTGCCGGACGTCACCGCTTTCCCCGCGCTCGCCGTGGTCGTCTCTTCAACCACGAAAGAGTGTGACCAGTCGAGCTGTCCGTTGTCCCGAATTTCAGCTATCATCTCGCGCGGATGCGATCTGTGGCCACCACGGCCCTGCCGGTCAGGCCCTGAGCAGCGCCAGCCATCTCGGCGGCGAGCAGCGTCGAGCAGCGCTGGCTGCCCTGGCCATTGATTAGAAGTATGTGGTCGGAATCTGGCAACTGGTGGTGCATTCGATTGAGCCGCCGCCGTCCGTCGGGTTCCCATTGACGTCGAGGGGCACGCCATTCAACGCACCCAAGTCGCATTGCTCGCCCAGATTCGTGTCGACAATGCCATCGCCGCAGAAGTGAGGCGTCGTACATCCGAACGTACATCCGCCTTGGCCGTTGTTCGAGCCATTCAGCTTGCCGAGGTCGCACTGCTCTGGGCCGTTGACTATGCCATCCCCGCAGAAGGGCCCCCACGTGCACTGTGTAGTGCAGCCACCGTAGGTGGTGTCATTGTTCGGCCCCGTGCACCTCGCGGGGACGGGTACCGTTCCATCGCCGCAGTCGCATTCCTCGCCCCCTGACACGACACCATCGCCACACCGAGGCTGGCAGGTTGACTTGGTTGTGGAAAACCCACTCAGCGTAAGCTGGAAGTTCGACTCGGTGGGGTGTCCGTCACGCTCGAACACGGCGATCTCGTAGGTATTGTAGGTATTGCCAGTGCCCGGCTGCAAGCCGAGCTGCGCAGGCGTCAGCGTCCGTTGCCGGCAGTCGCAGGTCGCGTCGCCGCTCGCGCAGGTCGAATTGAACGCCACCTTGGTCACGGGATCCTTTGCGTTTGCACTCCCGTCGCAGGGCACCAAATCGCCGACGTTGTAGCCCGCCGGGATCACGGGGCAGACTGTCTGGCCGGTCGGGTTCGTGCAGGGCATGTAGATGTTCCCGCCTTCCTGGATGGTCGCGTTCCCAGTGGCGTCGACCTTCACGCTGGCCGGAAGACGTTGGTGCACGCCTCCAAGGTCGAGCACCAGCACGCCGTTGATGAACACGAAGGTGTCGTCGTCACCAAAGAATTGCAGTTGGAAGGCACCGGTGAACGAGAAGAGGTAGCGCGCTTCGACGGAGAACCAGGAGTCGTGGAACCAACCCTGGGCCTGCGGAATCCAGGCACCGTTCGGGTTCTGGCCGAACCATGTGGCCGGATCGACACCAGGCGCGAAGCTGGGCGGGAAGACATACTGGTCTGCCTTGCAGTTCGCACCCGCCCCGAATGACGGCGAGCTGTACCAGTACGGCCAAATGTTGCAAAGCAGCGGCTCGCTGTTGCCGGTGATCGAAGTCATGACCGTGCCTGGACCGGTTGTGCTCCCGGTCAGCGTATAGATGGGGAAGTTGTTGGCCGGCGGATCGAGGGGGAAGAAGCCACCATACACGCTGTGGGGCGCGCTAGAGAACCGGTAGAGATTCGTCTGCCCCGCGACCGGACCGAGTTCTATTGTCCCGACTGAGTGTGTGTTGTTGGTATACGCGCTATCAACCCACCACTGCCCAAATGTCGTCGCACTGGTCGCGACGGGCGCGGGACCCTTGTACAGTGGATGCCCGTCCGTGCCAGAGACGTAAGTCAGTCCGTTGAGCGGGCTGTTGGTCATTGTGTAGCCAGGCACATGTCCGCCATTGGTGTCGTGGCTCCAGTCGGTAAACTGGCAATCGCACAACGTCGCCGTGGCACTTCCGCCGTTGCGGGTCGTATCGAATGCGGGGTGGCCGGTCGCATCTAAGCTGGCCTGGGCCATGCCCCAGCAACGCGCCGTCGAGTCATTCTGCCTGGCGGGACCCGCCGAGTTGGGCACGCAGTACCGCTTGTTGAAACTCAGCGGATTGGTCTGCCCTTGCACGCCGCTGATGTTGACGACGCTAGCCGCTTGCAGAGTCGCGCCGTAATAGAAGAAGTCCGGGTGACCGCCGGTTTGCTGCTCGCTCTTGAAGTCGCGGTACTTGACCGGCAACTCCAGGCATTGGCCGCTGTAGATCGTTTGCGTACATGGCTGGGCGTCAGAGTTGGTCTGCGTGGTGCAGGTGAACCCTGGTTCGATCTGGCATGTGGACGAGCAGCCATCGCCGCTCACCATATTGCCATCGTCGCACGCCTCGCCAGGTTCGAGGTTGCCATTTCCGCAGGTCGGCGTGCAGGCATGGGTCGTCCCTGTCCCGTTCGTTCCTCGGCAGACCGGCTCCATGGTGCAGGTTTTCGAGCAGCCGGTGCCGTCGCCATTGAAAAGGCCATTCGGGCCTGTGCAACCGGTCGGCAGCTTCGTCGGATCGGTGCCGCAGTCGCAAGCCTCTCCGGTTTCTACAATGCCGTTGCCGCATACCGCCTTCGTGCAGACGCTGGGTGAGCCGGTGCAGCTCCAGCCCGGCTCAATCTGGCAGGTTGCCGAGCAGCCGTCATCGATGGCATTAGGACCTGTCTTTTGGGCAGGGGACACACCGTCGTCGCACTCCTTGCCGAGTTCGACTTTGCCGTCGCCGCATATAGGCGTGCAGGGTTTCCCTGGCACGGGACACTGCCACCCGGGTTCAATCGTCTGGCAATCTCCCGAGCAGCCATCACCGCTGACTGTGTTTCCGTCGTCACAGGCTTCGTTGGATGTCAGCACTCCGTTCCCGCATATGGCCATGTTCACACATGCCTGCCCCGGGGTTGGACAACTCCAGTTGGCTTCGATCTGGCATAGGGCATTGCAGCCATCATCAATAGCATTGGGACCGACTTTCTGGGCAGGTAGTACGCCATCGTCACATTGCTCGCCTGGGTCGAGAACACCATTCCCGCAGTTCTTGACAGACGGCGGGGTTGTCCCGGCGTCCCCACCGGAGGAACTGGTACCGACGCAAATAACGCACCCCCCCCCACCACCGGTGGCGCCACTGCTATTGCCCCCGCCGCTTTGGCCCTGCCCACCTCCACCTCCGGCCCCTGTCGACGTCGACGCTGGCTGACTGTTATCGACCGTTGCACTGCTACAGCTCGCTCCTGCAAGCAGAAACACGATACCGGCCAAGGCTCGCACGCGGCAAGCTCTCAGGATACAGGTACCGAAATGGGTGTAAGTCGTGCCTGTGGACATTGGACGCGCCTCCTCTGGGGATGCAGAACCCAGAACCATTGAACCTGCGGTCAACCCCGAACATAGCACGTGTAACATACACGCCCGCTGTCAGCGACTACACCCCTTCTTCGTTCGAGGCACAGCACGTTCTGCTCCGGAACCGCCTGGGCTACTGGTTGGCCGCGCGATGCCGCCCAGCTGTGAGCGAGGACCTTCAGCACATTTGTGTACGCAGTTGCGCCACGCCTAATATCATTGAACTTTCTGGCAGCCAGCCAACCACGGCGGGTGTTGCTGCTGTGATGACAATGCGCGCGATCAGCGGGGTTTCGGGCTGACGAAGCTGCATCGTTCCAAGACCTGTGTCGGCACATCAAGAACGCGCCACACCAACTGGAATGACCAGGGGCCAGCCCTTGTCCCACCCACCCCGCCGTTGTTGCTGTTGTGCCGCCAAGAGTCCAAAATATCTCACGTTGCCTCTGTAGTCGGAGTCTCAATGATTCGAGATGCCTGGAAATACCTTCACATCGGGCTGGCAGCCGTGGCCATGGTTGGCGCGCTGGTGAGCTGCAACTCGCATCCCTTGGTGGGGCCGAACGCGCAGCCCGGATCGGTTGTTGTCATCAATCCGCCGCCGGTGATGCCGCCGCCGCCGCCGGTAACTCTTTCCGATGCGGGTCTGCCAACCACCAGCCCTTATGCCGGCCCCGTGGTCATCAGCCCGTCTACGACGACCACCACCACCTCGCCGCCCTCGCCCCATCCAGTTAGCGACGCCGGGAGTGGTTGGGTGCAGCCAGCCACTCTCACACCCGATGCCGGCCCCCCGCCGCCGGTAGACACGGGCCCGCCAGTGGAGAATCTCTCCTGTCCGGCCGGTGAGGTGCGGCTGCACGTGCGCGACGTCTGGTCGGACACCGTGGATCCACCCAGCATGAAGACCATGAGCACGCCTCCCACCAGCGTGCAGATCATGGATACCAAGAACAATTACACCGTCTACGCCGCCCGCGTCGATGGCGCCAACTGCAGCTACTACTCGGTTTGCCTGCCCAACACGGTGACCATCATCGAGCTCAAGCCGGTAGGCGCCGACGGCTGCGCCACCGGCAGCCAGTCCGGCAACTTCGACATCTCGGCGTACGCCAAGAACAGCGACGTCTGGCTCGAATACACCGGCACCGACTCGACCATTCAGGCCGACTACACCAACTACCCCACCGCCAATGTCGGTGCCGGCCAGTTCCACCTCACCTCGGACGCCTCGACGCTCCAGTACCCGGCGTGCAAGGTCGGCACGCCCCCCGACGAAAGCGTGCCGAGCGGCTATACCAAGGTCGAATTTCGCTGGCCCTGGAACGATCCTACCGATCCCGCCACCCCCTACCCGGGCTCGGGCTGTCCCCTCAATTTCGCCACCACCATGGGCTTCACGGTGCCGCCCTATCCCTCGAGCCTCTCGGTAACGGGCCTGAGGTGCCCCATGGAGGCCGTGCTCGAATTTCAGGACGGCCAGTGTCCCTGGTACTACGTCATGATCCCCAACAGCGAATGGCCGATCAGCGGCAGCGGCCCGCAGATCGTGTTCCGCTACAACGCGGAGGCCTACACCAACAGCATCCAGCTCCCCGCCCGCGATCCCAACCAGACCGAGTACTGGATCGCCTACGCCGACGCCCCCGACAACACCATCGCCTCCGTGACCATGTGCCAAGACTGGTCGCTTCAGCCCAACTCTTACTTCATCTACACCGCGAACCCTGGACCGGGCTATCAGAGCTGCGGTGGCAGCGTGGCACCTGTCGATCCTTGCAGCCCGCCCCAACCGGCCAATTACCACACCGTGCACTTCCGCTACCTTTGGGCCGGTCAGGTGACCTTCACCATGTTCCCCAGCCAGGAGATCATGCCGAAGTGGATCGAGCTCGAAGTGACCCCCCCCAACGGCGGTACGATCGAGGTGATCTGCCAGCACGAGCAACAACGGCCCTGGTACGAATGTCCGGTTCCCGACACGGCCTTCAGCGCGACCACGACCTGGCGCGCGGTGGACAAGCTCCACAACCCGGAATGGAACACGGTCCAGCCCTGGCCGTTCGGGACCACGGCAGCGACCCCGGGAGAGTACTGGATCCGCTGGTACTACGGTAAGCCCGACATACCGCGCAACTCGCCCCCGCCCAATTTCATGATATTCAACTATTACCCCGACGGGACGAACGGTGACTGGTCGGCCACCGGCAACTGGGACGACAGCATGTGCGCACCCAAGCCGCCCGCCACTCCAGTAGTGGTGGGCTTCAACGAGGGCGGATGGTTCCCGTACAGCCAGACGCAATACCAGTATCCCTACGGCGGCTCGCTGGCCTACATCTACCCGCAGGCCAACCAAAGCCAGGTGCAGGATCTCCTCAACGCCTTCACCTTCGAGCGCTACAACCTGTGGAAACAGAACTGGGTTCTGTCCGATAGCAACGCCTGCGGGACCGGCACAGCGCGCGTGTACAGCGATGACCCGACGGGAACCGTGAGCGAGGGTCAAGGGTACGGCATGGCCATGGCGGCCGCCATCGGCGACAAGGACCTCTTCGACCAGCTGTGGAACTTCATCCGCGACTATCGCTCGGAACAGAAGTACTGCGGCCTCATGGGCTGGATGTTCCCAGCGGCGGCGACTGACTCCACTGCTCAGTATTGTCAAGCCCAGGACTCCTTCGCCATCAGCGGGGGCGACCACGACAGCGCCTTCGACGGCGACGTCGACATCGGCATCGGCCTCGTCTTCGGAGCCTTGCAATGGCCCGAGTACACCAGTGATGCCACCGACTGGCTGACGCGGATGGAGTGTGAGGTGAACACCAAGTACGGCGACGGGTACAACTACCCGACTTGCGGCGATAGCTGGGACAAGAACTGTGAAAGCGCCACCCAGTGCGGCTACGATCCCGGGACTGTCAACAACGTGTTCGTTGATTACTATCCGCCTGGTTACTTCCGCGTGTTCGGCGACTTCCTGGCCGCCAAGCTGGGCAGCTCTGCTCAGGCCGCGAACGGCCAGACCCACCACGACTTCTGGTACAAGACCGCCGAGACGGTGTGGAAATTGGTCGAACTCTGCTACGACCAGGCCGGCGTCCACCCGGGCCTCATGGGTGATCAAGGCGACATCCTCACCGCGTGCAGCTCCGGTGGCGGCGAGCCCTACGAGTGGGGCCGCGCCCTCTGGCGCCTCGCCATCGACGCCGCCTGGTTCGGCGACAACACGAGCCTGCCGGAAAATACCCCAAATTCGTCGCTGCTCTACCCCGGAAAGTCGCAAATTCAGGCCAAGATGGACAACATCCAAGACTTCTACGCGAACTTCTACAAGAATAATCCGCCGGTGCCCGGCGCGAACCAATTCTCCACCATCTGCGACCAAATGGGCACCGATGGGACCATCACCAACTGCGACCCGGCCTATGGCCACAACTCCTACACCGTCAACCTGGCCCTGTGTCCCTTTGCCACCGAATTCAACGACGGTGGCGCCACCACCAGCGCCATCCGCCAGGCCGCCATAGAGGAGTCAGTATCCACCACGATACAGAACGACCACTACTTCCAGGAATCCCTCGGCGTCTATTCGATGCTCTTCCTGAGCGGCAACTTTCCCAACCCGATGACAGCAGCGGGCAACTAGAAGGACATGAAAGCGTCAGGATCCAAGGTGCTGGTGGTTGTGTTCATCACGGCCATGGCCAGACGTCGGTCAGGAGGTCGGTGACGCCCCTGGAGCTGACCATCAGGCCGCCCTTGTGCCAGATGCCGAGTCGCTTCGCCGCACCCGTACCCTCCGGAAACTCGTCGCCGAGGCTCACGCGGCCTCCCGATGGTAGTAGTTCAGCATGCCACCAAGGCGTGAGCGACGAACAACCTTGGGATCGCGGTCGTGCCGCCCGTTGGGGTCCCACCGAAGGCGGTCCCGCCAGTGGTGGTCGTGCCGCCCGCAACTGCACCGCCGGTTCTACCGGTCGCGCCACCCGTGGTCGCACCGCCGGTTCGGCCGGTCGCGCCGCCCGCCGAGCTGCCACCTCGACCACCCGTAGCGCTGCCGCCGACTACGCTGCCGCCCGCGACGGGCGCCTGCCGTCTCCCTCCCTGATGCAGCTATGACTCGTCGGGTGGCACCGGCGGTCGGGGTCTATTCCTCGTATAGCTCAGCGCTCGCGAGGCTATTCCCGTCGTTATCCAATCCGCCGGCGATGAGCACCTTCCCGCTCGGCAATAACGTCGCGGTGTGGCCACTCCTTGTCGTGGTCATGCTGCCGGTTGCCGTGAATGTCCCGGCCGCCGGGTCG
>Ga0181530_10006548_pt1 | contig 11426 bp, 7 predicted proteins | sample PEATcosm2014_Bin_42_FD_119769 | JGI IMG/M metagenome (GOLD analysis project Ga0181530, IMG submission 119769) | Peatland microbial communities from MTU Mesocosm Facility, Houghton, MI, USA - PEATcosm2014_Bin10_60_metaG | ecosystem: Environmental > Terrestrial > Soil > Wetlands > Peat | place... | reverse complement strand
CAACTTGGAGATTACGTGTCAGCCACCGGAAACGGTCCAGATTCGATTTTAGGCCGACGAAACCCAATTTAACCGGCTGAAAAAAGTTCTGAGAATCATGCTTCCTGAGAGCGTTCTCAAGATAGAATGATCTCGTTGCTTAGCCGTCAACTGGGGCACTGCCTTGCGGCTGGCGGGATTCGGGTGTGGAAGGGCGGTTCCAAGGGCGAATGCTGGAGGCTGGATCTAACCGAAATCGGCCGACAGCTTATGGGATCTTGGCACGGGATGAGTGGCAGGACACAGTCGCGCAGGACCGTCGCCGGGTCTTGTCTCTACCTACTTCTTTGCTTGCCTGTTCGATGTTCCGTGCAACGCGCGAAGCTGCAGGTCGGCGGGGCATGCCGGCGCACTAGAGCATTTCCATTTATTATGTAGCGTATCGGGCGCTAAAAAAGAAGCCCTTGCAGTCCGCGACGGATATGGACTGGAAGGCCTCTCTCGCTGCAGAAAGCAGTTGTTCGTCGTCCCGGGGAGCGTGGCCGCGCAGGATTTGTTTGATCTTGCTCCACATGGGCTCGATGGGATTGAAGTCCGGTGAATAGGGCGGCAGGTAGAGCAGCCGGGCGCCGGCGGCTTCCAGGGCTTCCCGGACTCCCCGGATTTTGTGGGTGGCGAGATTATCCAGAATCACCACCTGGCCAGGGCGCAGGGCGGGGACGAGCCCCTGCGTCACCCAAGCTAAAAACATTTCTCCGTTCATGGGCCCTTCAAAAAGCCAAGGAGCACAGGGACCCTCCAGACGAATCCCAGAGATCAACGTGCTGGTCTGATAATGTCCATGGGGGATCCGCGCCCACAGTCGTTGTCCACCGAGTGCGCGGCCTCGCAGGCGCGTCATCTTGGTGTTGGCTCCACTTTCATCTACGAACACCAGATGGGCTGTGGGCTCCCCCGCCAGATCCTCATGCCAGCGCGCCCTTTTTTCGGCGACGTCGGGACGTTCTTGCTCGGCGGCGGCCAGAGTTTTTTTTAAACCTCCAACCCAGCCGCCGCAGCCAGAGATCGATCGTGGAGGTGCGGAAGGGACGATCCAGGCCCGCGCCCAACTCGGCCAGCGTAGCGTCGGGCCGTTCGGAGAGAAGTTGGCGCAGACGTTGTTTGCGCTCTGCGGTGAGCAGCGTCTTGCGTCCACATAAATACGTCCGGGGGTCCAGGGTGCGGCGCTCCTGAAACCGCTGGCGCACACGACGCACTGCTGCGATGCAGAAGCCCGAAAACTGCGCGATCTCCCGCGTGCTCCGGCCGGTTTGGTAGAGTTCCAAAATGCGCCTGCGGATCGGAATCGGTATGGCTCGCATGAGCACACTCTGCCACAAAAGTCGGCAGTTTGCAAGCTACATTATTTATGGAAATGTTCTAGCTTCCTCCGTAAGACTGTGGACGGTGAGGTGTAATCCTTAACCGGCATTACATGTGGGAAGGGCTGTTTTCGCCATCCATGGCTACGTCGGAATTGGTCAGCAGAATTGATCAATCAGCTTGCGGAGTAGGTCACGGCGCCTGATCTGCCCTCCAAAGTCGTGACGGAATCGGCGTACCTGTGTGTCAGCAAGTCTCGACTGTGTCTCTTTACTCGAACCAGCAATACTTTCCCTGAGTTAAAATACCAAGAATATCGAAAGCGAGCGCCCCGATCGTCACGAGCGCAGGGCTTGGGGCTGGCGAGCCTTGCTGGACGCGCAGGGCCGGGGTCGCAAAGGGGGTTAAATGTCGGCAGAACTTCGTTTCAAGCAAAGATACAAATCAACCGAATGGCTACGACGGCATCCGCCTGGAGGCGATACGCCTTGGGATATTAGCAAACCTGACTTCAACCTGATTCAGACCGTAGCCGCAACGCCCATAAAACCCTGCAAAGCGATGGAAATTGGATGCGGGACGGGCGATAACGCCATATGGCTTTCGCAACAAGACTTCCATGTGGTGGGAATTGATGCTTCGGAGGTAGCGATTGAGAAGGCAAAATCGAAAGCCGGAGAAACCAACGTCAAATGCGACTTCATAGTGAGTGACATCATGACAAGCCGCATTGAAGGGGCGCCTTTTGGCTTTGCATTTGATCGCGGGTGCTTTCATACATTAGGTTCGGACCATCAACGGAGGAGGTTTGCTGAAATCGTCCATGGCCATTTGGGAACCGACGGCCTATGGCTCAGTCTGATTGGCAACGCTGATGAACATCGCGAGGGCCCAGGCCCGCCACAGCGGACCGCAAGAGATATCGTGAATGCTGTGGCGCCATACTTTGAAATACTGTCGCTCGTTTCAGGCTCTTTCGGATCCAACCGCCCCCACCCGCCCAGAGCTTGGGTTTGCCTGATGCGGAGAAGGCGTTAGACAATAATGGTGAACAGCCCGAAGCACCGAATCCACGGAAAAGTGGTGGAAATCCCCAAGTAAACCGCAAACCGCTGTTGAATACTTGGGGTGTTCCCAACAGTTATAAGTAAACAGTAGCCGACCAGCGAGGACTTATCACGGCTGAATTCCCGAGTCACCGGCAACACGTTCAGGATTCGCCCAGCCGGCAAATCGGTGCCGGCTAGCCGAGGCGCCCGATTTCTTGGCGCTGGCTCCGCCGGCTGTGGTAACATCTTCTCTTATACAGGCATTCCTCCAAATCATGATTGGGACAACAGTTGCGCACTACCGCATCCTGGAAAGGCTGGGCAGCGGGGGTATGGGTGTGGTTTACAAGGCCGAAGACACCGAGCTCGGCCGCCTGGTCGCCTTGAAATTCCTGTCCGACAATCTCGCCAAGGACCATCAGTCCCTTGAGCGTTTCCGCCGCGAGGCGCGCGCTGCCTCTGCGCTCAATCATCCGGGGATTTGCACCATCTACGAGATTGGCGAGCACGAAGGCCAGCCGTTCATCGCCATGGAATTCCTGGAAGGCTGCACGCTCAAGCACCACATTGCATCCGGCGCCATCGAACTGGAAGAGCTGCTCGATCTGGCTATTCAAACTGCCGACGCCTTGGACGCGGCGCATGCCAAGAACATCATCCATCGCGACATCAAGCCTGCCAACCTCTTTGTCACCAGCCGTGGACTAACAAAGATTCTCGACTTCGGCCTGGCTAAGCAGACCGCGACCAAGGGACCATCCGGCTCCCCGGCGGGGCTTTCGGGCCAGCTCACGATGGACGCGAACGAGGAGTACCTGACGAGTCCGGGCGCAGCCATGGGCACGGTTTCGTACATGTCTCCCGAGCAGGCGCTGGCCAAGCCGCTCGATGCGCGCTCCGATTGGTTCTCATTTGGCGTGGTGCTCTATGAAATGGCGACGGGGAGCCAGCCCTTTCGCGGCGAAACCAGCGCGGCGATTTTCGATTTCATTTTGCGGCGATCGCCTGCCTCGCCCTTACGGCTGAATCCTAACCTGCCGGCGAAGCTCGAGGAAATCATCAGCAAGTCGCTCGAGAAGGATCCGCGGCTTCGCTATCAGAGTGCCTCAGGACTGCTCTCCGATCTCCATCGCTTGAAGCGGGATACAGCCTCGGCGCGCTCCGCCGTCTCCGGGGTTACAGAAGCCGACGTATTCGAGGGGTCGGGTTCGGGGCGCCGTGCCGCCGCGCGCGCCGCGCAGGGCCTTTGCGTCGCCGTGCTGCCCTTCGAGAACACCAGCGGCGATCCCGATTCCGAATACCTGAGCGACGGGATCACGGAAACCCTCATCAACAGCCTGACGCAACTGGGGCGGCTGAGGGTGCTGGCGCGCAGCACGGTTTTCCGATACAAGGGGCGCACCCAGGACCCGCAGCAGGTAGGGCGAGAACTGGGGGCTATGGCCGCGCTCACGGGGCGGGTTCTTCAGCGCGGCCAGACGCTGGTGATTGGGACGGAACTGGTGGATGTGACGAACGGTTTGCAGCTCTGGGGAGAGCGCTACAAACGGAACTTAGCCGATATCTTCGACGTCCAGGAAGAAATCGCCAAGGCCATTTTCGACAAGCTGCGGGTGACTCTGACGCCCAAGGAGGAGAAGCAGCTCGCCAAGCGCCAGACCGTTGACCCCGAGGCCTATCAGCTCTACCTGAAGGGCCTCTTCTTCTGGAACAAGTGGAGCCCGGAAGGCTTCCGCAAGGCGGAGGAGTTTTTCCGCCTGGCCATTGAGAAAGACCCGACCTATGCGCCCGCCTATGTAGGGCTCGGATACCGCTTTACCGCCCCGACCTACATCGGCCTGGTCGCGCCGCGAAACGCATTTCCTAAGGGGCTCGAATTTGCTCAAAAGGCGCTCGCCCTGGACGAAACGCTTCCTGCGGGGCACGTTCTCGTCGGCGTGACAAAGATGTATTACGAATGGAACCTTGCCGAAAGTGAAAGGCACTTCAAACGCGCGATCGAATTAGACTCGAATTACGCCCTTGCGCATCACCTCTACGGCTGTGCCTTGTGCGGACTCGGGCGCACCACGGAAGGAATAAACGAAGCGATCTACGCCGTACAGCTTGAGCCGGCCTCTGCCCAGGTGGCCTGGGGCATCGGGCTGGCGCACCTTTGGGCCGGGAATTATATAGAAGCGGAGAAGGCGCTGCGAAACTCCCTCGAACTCGATCCCAAGTTTCTCTTGAGCCGTCTCAATCTGGGCGAAGTTTGTGCCGTGACCGGAAGACTTGATAACGCCGTCCAGGAGTTTGGGAGGGCGGTGGACGATACTCAGGGCAACCCCTACGCAGTCGGTTATTGGGGATACGCCTGCGGGCTGGCGGGCCATCGGACTGAAGCTGACAGTGCGTTATCGAAGCTCAAGGAGCTTGCTCAGCATGGATACGTGCCGCCTTTGGCAAACGCTTTAGTGTTTCTGGGATTGGGTCAGATGGACGAGGTCTTCAACTGGCTTAACCGGGCTTACGAGGAGCGTGACGGCCGGTTTGCTAGTCTTCATGTCGATCCCATCTTCGACCCGCTGCGCTCCGACCCGCGCTTTGAGGAGTTGTTGCGCCGTGTGGGCCTGCCGCCTAGGGTCGCAGAGGCAGGCAGGGGCTACTCAAGTTCGATAGAGTAACCTGAGTCTATTCAGGGACTCACCCTCCCACACCATGCCCCTAGTCCCTCTTCCAGGGGAGAGGGGAGAGGGAAGAGGGACTAGGGGCTCGTTCTTCCATCTAGGATTTGAAATGACCTTGGCAACCGGCACAAAAATGGGGCCCTACGAAATCCTCGCGCCGCTGGGTGCGGGCGGGATGGGCGAAGTCTATCGGGCGCGCGATACGCGTCTCGAACGCGACGTGGCCGTCAAAGTCCTGCCCGCCTCGTATTCGGCCGATCCTGATCGCTTGCGCCGCTTCGAACAGGAAGCGTGCGCCGCCAGTCAGCTCAACCATCCGAACATTGTGACGGTGCACGATTTCGGGACGCACCAGGGCTCGCCCTACGTCGTCCAGGAACTCCTCGAAGGTGAGACGCTTCGCGAGCGGATCGAATCGGGGTCGCTCGGAACGCGCAAGGCCACCGAGTACGCGCTCCAAATCGCGCATGGCCTGGCGGCAGCCCACGACAAGGGCATCGTGCATCGCGATCTGAAACCCGAGAACATCTTCATAACCGCCGACGGCCGCGTGAAGATTCTGGACTTCGGGCTGGCCAAATTGCTCGGAAGCGACGGAGACGCCGGAGCAGCAGGCAGCGCGCGTACCGCCACACTGCAGACCCTTCCAGGTGTGGTCATGGGTACGGTGGGTTATATGTCGCCCGAACAGGTCCGCGCCCAACCCACCGACGCCCGCTCCGACATTTTCTCATTCGGCGCCATTCTCTACGAAATGCTCACAGGCTGCCGCGCTTTCCAGCGGGATACGTCGGCAGAAACTATGGCGGCGATTCTGAAGGAGGAGCCGCCGGAGCTCTCAACATCCGGCAAGAATGTTCCGCCGTCGCTCGAGCGGATCGCCGACCATTGCCTTGAAAAGAGCCCGGAGCTTCGTTTTCAATCGGCCAAGGACCTGGCCTTCGCGCTGGGTGCGCTTTCCGGATCGGGAACTGCGCCCAATTTGCCAGCGCTCGAAGCGCACCGTCAGCGACGATGGATTCCGTGGGCAGCGATTGCAGCCGTGGCGGCGGCCGGCTTATTCGCCCTTTATCTGGTTATGGAGCGGCCTGCCCCGGCTGGGCGGATGCAATTCGCGATTCCTCTCGAGAGTGACGCGGTGAACCTGGCCCTTTCTGCCGACGGGAGAATGCTGGCTTTAGTCGAGCGCGATGACGCCTCTGGCGAAAACATGCTCTATTTTGAGCGGCTCGGTTCGCCCGGCGCTACCCGGCTGGAGGGAACCGAAGGCGCTTCGTACCCCTTCTGGTCGCCGGATGACGCGAGCATCGGTTTTTTCGCCAATGGGAAACTGCAGAAGATCGCCGTCGCGGGTGGCGCGCCGCAAGTGCTGGCCACGGCATCGCGCGGCCGGGGAGGATCCTGGGGCAGCCGGGACGTGATCATCTACACGCCAGACGCGGGCGGCCCGATTTGGCGCGTCAACGACGAGGGCAGTGGCGCGGCGCCGCTGACCGACAAGGTCTATCTTTCCAGCGAGACTTCGCACCGCTGGCCCCAGTTCCTTCCCGACGGCAATCATTTCCTCTTTTATTCAGGGTCCTTCGGAGCGGGGAACAGCTCAAAGGACGGGATCTATTTCAGTTCGCTCGCGGCTAAGGAGAAGAAACTGGTTGTTTCGACGGAGGCCAATGCGTCCTACACGAACGGGCGCCTCTTTTATCGCGATGAGAGAACGAGCCTGGTCGGCGTTCCGTTCAGCCCCGGCGCCGGGAAAGTTACCGGCAAGCTCGTAGTGATTTCGGACCACATCAGCTTTGAACCCTCGATTAGTTACAGCGCCTTCAGCGCCGGAGGCGACGATACCGTGATCTACAGCGCCGGCGCCGGGGCAGTTGTGCTCTCGGATTTGGTGTGGTTCGACCGAAGCGGTAAGGAGTTGGGACGCATCGGCGCGCCGGGAGTGATCGCGAATCCCTCGATTGCGCCCGACGGGAATCGCGTCGTGGTGGACATCGCCGATCTCAAGACCTCCAACGTCGACATCTGGATCGAAGACCTCAGCCACAGCGCAGGCTCCCGATTTACCTTCGATCCCGCCGAGGAGGCGACCGCAATCTGGTCGCACGACGGGCGAACCATCGCCTATCGATACAACGGCGCCGACGCCGGAATTCTTGACATCAAGAACGCGAGCGGACTGGAGGCCGCCAGGGAGGTTTACACCACTCGGCCACAAGACGATATCCTGCCGAACTCCTGGACTCTCGACGACAAGGCTGTCCTCTGCACCTACGAGCCGGCGACCGGCGGCTCCAACCTGGTCCTGGTGGACGTCGCGTCCGGCAAAATGAATCCCTTTCTCGCCGGCCAGGCGAGCAGAACCAATGGGATGATTTCGCCCGACGGCAAATGGGTGGCGTTCGCCTCGAATGAGTCGGGTGAATGGCAAGTTTACGTGACCACTTTTCCGGGCGGGCAGGGAAAGTGGCAGGTCTCGCCGGGCGGCGGCACCGAGCCCCGATGGCGGAGCGACGGGAAGGAGATTTTCTACCTCGACCCCAAAGGAGTGCTGACCGCCGTGCCCGTGAATGCCGGCGAAACGTTTTCCACCGGGTCGGCTTCACCGCTTTTCCAGATTCACGGACGAGCGCCAATCTCGAATACCGACCTTTACACCTACGACGTGTCCAGGGATGGAAAACGCTTTCTCGTAAACCGCTACGTCAGACCCGACCATGTAGAACCGTTGACGGTGGTGCTAAACGCGACGGCGGGCACGACGAGATAGTCCTGCGGAGCTGGTCCGGAGAGTGCCCAATTGGACGGTGTTGAGTTGAACTTCACCGGCGAGGTGCTTGCACCCGCCGGGAGTGGAAAACCATGACCCTGCAGGCCGGAACCAAACTCGGGCCGTATGAAATCCTATCGCCGCTAGGTGCGGGCGGCATGGGCGAGGTGTATCGCGCCCGCGATACGAACCTGAACCGTGAGGTTGCGCTCAAAGTTCTGCCCGAAGCCTTTGCCCGAGACGCCGATCGCGTGACGCGATTCCAGCGCGAAGCCCAGGTGCTGGCCTCGCTGAATCACCCCAACATCGCAGCCATTTACGGCCTGGAGGAGTCTGGCGGCGTGCGGGCACTGGCGATGGAACTGGTGGAAGGCCCCACTTTGGCGGACCGCCTTCAGCGGGTAGCCCTGCCGTTGGAAGACGCCTTGTCCGTGGCACGGCAGATCGCCGAAGCGCTCGAGGCTGCGCACGAGAAGGGCATCACCCACCGCGACCTCAAGCCCGCGAATGTGAAGGTGACACGCGATGGCATGGTGAAAGTGCTCGATTTCGGCTTGGCGAGGGCTGCTGACGACTCCGTAGCTCCGGGCGATCCGTCCAGCTCACCCACGCTGACGGCGGCGGCAACGCAGGCCGGGATGATCATGGGTACGGCGGCCTACATGGCTCCTGAGCAGGCGCGGGGCCACGCTGTGGACAAGCGCGCCGACATCTGGTCGTTTGGGGCGGTGCTGTTTGAGATGCTAACCGGCCGCCGGGCCTTCCCAGGCGAGACCACCGCGGACGTATTGGCCTCGGTGCTGAAGTTCGATCCCGAATGGAACGCGCTGCCGGCCTCCACGCCGCCGCCCATCGTCAAGTTACTGCGTCGCTGCCTCACCAAGGACCGCAAGCAGAGGTTGCAAGCCATCGGCGAAGCTCGCATAGCCATTGAAGAAACGCTCAGCGAGGCGGACGGCAGACCTCCCCTCGGTCCCCTCCTCAGCGAGGAGGGGAAGCGCGAAGCGCGGGGTGGTGCGACGTGGCGCCGCGGTCTGCCCTGGGCGCTGGCGGCGCTTGGATTTCTCGCAGCCGGAATCCTCGCGGTGGACCGCATGGCGCGTGCCCCTCATCCTGCCGCGATGCACTTCAGCCGCGTAACCAATTTCGCCGGCGTGCAGACGCAGCCGTCGCTTTCGCCCGACGGTCGCTCGGTGGCCTTTGTTTCGAACCGCGACGGTCATTACAACATTTATGTGGGCCTGATCAGCGGTGGCAGCCTGGTTCAAATCACCCGCGACCCCAACCTGAAATCACATCCTTCCTGGTCGCCGGACGGCAGCACGATCGCGTTTGCGCGGCTCAATGAATCCGGCGTTTGGGACGTCTGGGTAGTTCCGGCATTGGGCGGAACGCCGCGTCGGGTGATCCCGAATGCCACCGATCCGGCCTGGTCGCCCGACGGCCACTCGCTCGCTTACGAGAACTGGTCTACGGGCACAATTTGGATCTCCAGCGTGTCCGGCCAGAACGGGCGGCAATTAGTGTCGACCGAGCCGGGGCGGAGCGCAACTGAGCCGCGGTTTTCCCCTGACGGGAGGCAACTGGCTTTTGCCGACAGGGCCCCCGGTCCCTATGGTGAACTGGCGCTGGTCGATGTCGATTCGGGGAAAGTGCGCCTGTTGACCCACGATCGCCAACTGGCACTTTCTCCCGCCTGGTCGCCGGACAGCCGCTCGATCTATTTTGCTTCGAGTCGTAGCGGAACTCTGAACATCTGGAAGATCGGCGCCGACGGCAGCGGGCTTCAGCAGATTACCGCCGGCGAGGGCGACGACGCAGAACTTGACGTTTCTCCAGACGGGAAACGAATCGTGTTTTCGACGCTCCGCCAGAACATCGTTCTCGCTCGATTGGATCTTCTGGCAAGAGCGGGCGAACAAAGCGTGAAACTCCTCACCACCGATCCGGCCCGCAGTCAATTCGGGCCCGCGTATTCTCCCGATGGAAAGCATCTGGCCTACTTCACTAATCTCAAGGGTACGGAAAACGAAAGCATCTGGCTTGCTGACGCCGATGGCTCAAACGCCGTGCAGTTAGTGCAAGACTCGCACATCAATGTCTTTCCGGATTGGAGCCCAGACGGCACACATCTGGTCTATAGGGCTCAGTCTTTTATTGCGGGGAAATCGGAAGTTCGCAGTGTACCCATAACAGGAGGCGCGCCGCAGTCGCTCACGGAATTTGCTCACGCCCCAGTTGTTGCCGAGGTGGCCTCGATCGACATTCCCAAGCTCGGGCGCGACGGTCGTATGCTCTTCCTAGGGCCCAAAGGGCAAATTGAAGCGCTCGATCCGCAGGATGGCAAGACCCAGACGCTGGGGACGCTCCCCGATCAAAACGGTGGGCTGTTGCGGTGGTCGCAGGACCAACATTCGGTTGCTTACGGGGTGGAACCGAGCAAAGAGAACGACCGCAACGCCGGGGTCTGGGTGTATGACTTAAAAGGCCAGCCGCGCCAGGTCTTTCGCGGTTGGGTCATCTGGTACTCCACCGGCGCGGGCAATGAGATTTATCTACTTGAGGGAAAACCGGATTTGAACGGGGCTCTGTGGAAGGTGAGTTGGAACGGTGAGGGCCTCGTCCGCATAGGGGCGAGCATTCCGATACTCTATAATCCCAGTTACCAACGGTCGTCCGTCGGGAATCAGTTCGATGTTTCTCCCGATGGGCGCCACCTAGCCTTCCAAACGCAGCCGGTTCTGGAAGAGAATATCGGCATGATCGAAAACGTGCGGTAACGCCGCTTCCGTAAGCGACAAAAACTCAGCTGCAGCAGGTCCATTTTTGAATCTCGGGTTTCCATTTGGAATTTGAAATGACCTGGGCTTCTGGCACAAAGGTCGGCCCGTACGAAATCCTATCGAGGCTCGGAGCAGGCGGGATGGGCGAGGTGTATCGCGCGCGCGACACCAAGCTTGGGGGCGACGTGGCGCTCAAATTCTTGCCGGAAGCCTTCGCCAGCGATATCGATCGCATGGCGCGGTTCAAACGGGAAGCCCAGATGCTGGCCTCGCTGAATCACCCCAACATTGCGGCGATCTACGGCTTCGAGGACGGTGGAGAGCGCCCCGCCCTTGTGATGGAGCTGGTCGATGGGCCGACGCTCGCGGATCGCATCGCGCGTGGCTCCATTCCGCCCGACGAAGCACTGATGCGAGTCCTTGTCTCCGGCGGTGCCGGAGAACCGATTCCTATCCAAGGCAGTCTACCCGTGGCCCCTTCCCGGATCAGCCCTAACGCCGTCGGCAAAGACGGACGGATTGTGCTCTCCATTGCTCCGCCTGACTCCTGGTTTCTTGACGTGGGCATCCTCGATCCGCGCAGCGGTAAATTGGAAAGAGTTCCGATCAACTTGACGGGCGGTGGGTACGCCATCTACCGCCGGGCGGCGGACGGCTCTGGTGCTGATGAAAAGGTACCGGAAACACCTGGAAGTGAAATTGAGCCCTATTCTGTCTCGCCCGACGGGCGTTAGATCGCATACCAATTCTTCATGGGATCGAAAGCCCGCGCGAACGACGTCTGGGCGCTCCCCATGTTTGGCGACCGGAAGCCTTT
>Ga0181530_10006547_pt1 | contig 11430 bp, 12 predicted proteins | sample PEATcosm2014_Bin_42_FD_119769 | JGI IMG/M metagenome (GOLD analysis project Ga0181530, IMG submission 119769) | Peatland microbial communities from MTU Mesocosm Facility, Houghton, MI, USA - PEATcosm2014_Bin10_60_metaG | ecosystem: Environmental > Terrestrial > Soil > Wetlands > Peat | place... | reverse complement strand
CTCTACGTGATAATCCTGAGGTTTCTGTGAGATCGCACAGCGCGATCGACGACGCCGGCACGTGCGATCGCGATCTCATTGAAACCGTATTGAGCTGAACCGCGGGCCGCCGTGCGGCTATGGGGAATTGAACTCGGCTGGCAGTGATCAATTCCGAGGCTGGGCGGGCGGGGTGTGGGACGAGACCACCCTGCTGACCGGAGAACGGGCTGCTCGCGTCTTGAAGGGCGGTGTCGCGGACAGTGAAAATCGTGCCTTGGCGGTGGTCGTGACGCGGGTCCTCGCCGCCGCTGTCGGCGACGACAGGGCGAGGGGTGCGATTACGGCGATCACGGGGAGCGGGTCGCCAACGTTCATGAGCTGTCGTGCCATGCCGAGGAGCTTGCCGGCGGTGAGTGCCGGAAGAGGCCGATCGGCTCCATGCGCCCGCCGCAGCAGGGGCAGAGATCGGGGAGCTGCTCTTCACCGTCAGCGGAGGGTGCGGCGGCAGCGACAGCGAGCAGCTTGCGGCACAGCGTGAGTTTGTCGTGGCGGTGGCGGTTGGCAAGAAAACCGTAATGGCGGATGCGGTGGAACCCGTCTGGCAGAGCGTGCAGCAGGAAGCGGCGGATGAACTCGTCGGCCGCCAGGGTCATCACCTTGCGCTTGTTGTGATGCCGGTAATCGCGCCAACGGAAGCTGACCTGCCCGCCGGCGAGCGCGATCAACCGGCTATTGGCGATAGCGACGCGGTGCGTGTAGCGGCCGAGATAGGCCAATACCGCCGCTGGACCGGCGAAGGGTCGCTTGGCATAGACAACCCACTCAACCCGCCGCAGCGCGGCCAGGCATCGGGTGAAGGCGGGCGCGTTGGCAAATCGGGCAAGCCTGCCGAAGAACGCCAGTTTCCCCGCGTCGAACGCGGCCCGGAGTTTTTCCAGGAACAGCCGGCGGAAGAGCTGCGAGAGCACCGGCACGGGCAGGAAGAAGCCGGGCGGGCAGGAAACCCAGCGTGTCCCGTCCAGGGACAGGCCGCCGCCGGGGACGAGGCAATGAACGTGCGGATGATGATGCAGCGTCTGGCCCCAGGTATGGAGCACGGCGACAAAACCGATCTCGGCGCCGAGATGGCGCGGGTCGGCGGCGATCGTGTTCAGCGTTTCGGCCGTCGCCTTGAATAGGATGGCGTAGACCGCGGCCTTGTTCTGGAAGGCGATCTCGGCCGCTGGTGCCGGCAGGGTGAAAACGACGTGGAAATACGGTACCGGCAGCAATTCGGCCTGCCGTTCTGCCAGCCAAGCCGCGCGCGCCGGCCCTTGGCATTTTGGGCAATGGCGATTGCGGCACGAATTGTAGGCGATGCGAATGAGGCCGCAATCCGTGCAGCGCTCGACATGACCGCCAAGGCGGGCAGTGCGGCATGCTTCGATCGCCCCCATGACGCGGCGCTCGGTCCGGCCGAGGTGGCCGTCATGCGCTTGGCGAAACGCTTCGCCGTGGTGGCGGAAGACGTCCGCCACCTCCAGTGAGGCCATGGCCGCCGCGGTTCAGGCCGGCCTTGCTTCCTCCATCCTCAGCCGGTCGAACGGGCTGGTCGTGTTGCCGATCGTGGTCGCAGCGACCTGGGTGTAGCGCGCCGTGGTCGACAAATCGCGATGACCGAGCAGCACCTGGATCGTGCGGATATCGGTGCCAGCTTCGAGCAGGTGGGTGGCGAAGCTGTGCCGCAGGGTATGCACAGTGACCGGTTTGCCGAGCTTCGCCGCCGCCCGAGCGTTGCGGCAAGCCCATTGGAGTACGCTCGCGTCGAGCGGCCGGCTTTCGGCCTGGCCAGGAAACAGCCAATGAGCCGGTCGGACTTCTCGCCAATACGCGCGCAGCACTACGAGCAACTGCGGCGACAGCATGATGTAGCGGTCGCGGCCGCCCTTGCCTCGGTCGACGCGGATCAACATGCGCTCGCTGTCGATGTCGGTGATCTTCAGACGCGCCACTTCGGAAACACGCAGCCCGGCGGCATAGGCTGTCATCAGGGCCGTCCGGTGCTTCAGGTTCGGTACTGCCGCGAAGAACCGTGTCACCTCGTTGGTGCTCAGAATCACCGGCAGTTGCCGTCGCTTGTGCGCATAAGGAATGCGCTCGACCATTGCGGTGCGGCCGAGCGTGACACCGTAAAAGAAGCGCAGGGCGCAGACCGCAACATTGAAGCCGGCCCAGGACGTGCCGGTGGCGGCAAGGTGGATCTGATAGGTCCGGATGTCCGCCAGCCCCAGCCGATCAGGCGAGCGGTTGAAGTGCTGGGCGAATTTAGCGACCGCGTGCACGTAACATCGCTGCGTCGCCGGCGACAGATTGCGCACCTGCATATCCTCGATCATGCGGCGGCGCAGTGGATTCAGCTTGGCCATCGGCGGCCTCCTGTAGGGTTGGAGCTTCGACAGCTCCGATCCTGCCAGCCCGGCCGACCTGTGTTTCCCTAAGTAGTTGACATTGCTTCCAATACCGCGGAGCGGTTTAGTTCAATCCGGTTTCTCGCGTAGAGCCGGTTCAGAGACGACTGCTTTTGCCCCTAAGGCGACCTTGGCTGACCACTCGCATCCGTCGGCCCAGAGTGGCGAGCCGACATTTGTCGCCTCTGGCGGGGGCACATGGATTGCTTCGAGATGGACAGCAGCGCACATTAGTTAACCGACGATGGGCCGTGCGAGTGGCGGGATTCGTCGTCTACAGGGGGCACCTTACGGAGAGCGGGTCGAGCGGAGCCTCGCGGCCGATACGGTCTGGCAATAAGCGATGAAACGCAGGCGCACCTCCCTCCGGATTGTGAAGGAGAAGTGACAATGCCGATCGGGCAAACACGGCGTCGGGTGCTGTCGACGCTCGCGGTGGGTGTCGCCGCACCTCTGCTGCACATCACCGCCGCGCGGGCCGAGGACACGCTCGAAACCACGAGTGTGCGGTTGGGCAAGGAATCGGTGATCTGCTTTGCCCCGCAATATGTCTGCGAAGACCTGCTCCGCATGGAGGGATTTACCGATATCCGTTACGTCGACACCAAGGAGACCGCCATCGGCCAGGGGCTGGCAGAAGAAAAGTACGATTTCAACAGCCACGTTACGGCACAGAACGTCGTTTTCATTGATTCCGGCCTGCCGATCAAGGTGGTCGCCGGCATCCATGCGGGGTGTTACGAGTTGTTTGCCAGGGACGGCATCCACAGCATCCGCGACCTCAAAGGAAAGCGGGTCGGTACGATCGGGGCGACGGATCTTATCGAGATGATCGCGGCTTTTGTCGGCCTCGACCCCAAGAAGGACCTCACCATCATCGGCGATCCGGAAGCAAAGCCGCTTGAGCAGTTTATCCAAGGCAAGCTCGATGCCTATATGGCTCTGCCGCCGGAGCCGCAGCTGCTGCATGCGCGCGGCTTTAACGATGTCATAGTACGGACGGCCACGGATCGGCCGTGGTCCCAGTATTTCTGTTGCACGCTGGCAGCCCGGCGCGACTTCGTGGCGAGGAATCCGGTTGCCACCAAGCGAGTCATCCGGGCAATGCTGAAAGCCGCGGATCTGTGTGCCAGCGAGCCGGAACGGGTCGCTCGGCGCTTGGTCGATGGCGGTTTCGTCGACAATTACGAAGTTGCGCTGCAGACGCTGAACGATAACCCCTATGCCCACTGGCGCGACTACGACGCCGAAGACACCGTGCGGTTCTACGCCTTGCGGCTGCACGAGGTCGGCGCCATCAAGAAGTCACCACAGCGGATCATCGCCGATGGCACCGATCTGCGCGCCTTCAACGAGCTCAAACGGGAGTTGAAGGGGTAAGCCAGAAAGCGGGACACTTCGATGCAGATGATGCAAACCCGACGCGAGCTATTAACCGCACTGTCACTGGCCGGCGCCGCCAATATCCTTTCGCTCCGAGGCACGCGGGCCGCGGAGCGCTCGCTGGAAACGACCAGCGTCCGGCTCGTGAAGAACGACAGCATCTGTGTGGCGCCGGCCTATGTCGCGGAGGACTTGCTGCGGGCCGAGGGGTTCACCGACATAAGTTATGTCTACCGCGCCGACTCGATCCCACCCGCGGAGGCCGATTTCGCGGCGTTCTTCGTCTCGTCGGTCATCCTGCAGGCTGCCGCCGATGCGCCGTTCAGCGTGCTAACCGGCGTGCACGTCGGCTGCTTCGAGCTCTTTGCGGCCAACGACAGCATCCGCAGCATCGTTGATCTGAAGGGCAAGCGGCTTGCCGTCGGCTCGCTCAACGGGTCGCCGCCGCACGCCTTTATCAGCGTGATGGCGACGCAGGTCGGGCTTGATCCGACCAGGGACATCGAATGGGTGATCACGCCGGATATCGCTCAGATCGGTCAGATGCTCGCCGAAGGCACGATCGACGCGGCGATGGGCTTTCCACCTATCGCGCAGGAATGGCGAGCAAAAAAGATCGGCCATGTCGTCGTCAACAGCGCAGTCGACCGCCCCTGGTCCGATTATTTCTGCTGCATGCTGGTCGGCAGAAAGGATTACATCCGGCAGTATCCCGAGGCGACCAAGCGGGTTGTGCGTGCGATCCTCAAGGCGGCCGATCTGTGCGCGACCGATCCGACGGCGATGGCGCGGCGCCTCGTCGACGGTGGCTACGCCAAGCAATACGGCTACACGGTCGAGGCGCTCAGTGAGCTGCCCTACGACAAGTGGCGCGACTACGACCCGGAGGACGCGATCCGCTTCTATGCGCTGCGCTTGCGCGAGGCAGGGCTGATCAAGGCGACGCCGCAGCAGATCATCGCCGATCACACCGATTGGCGCTTTCTCGACCAATTGAAACGCGAGTTGAAGGCGTGAACGCCACAGCAGGGGGGCTTCCGATGCCGATGACGCAGAACCGCCGCCAGTTCCTTACCGCTCTCGCATCGGCCGGCGCCGCGGGCGTGGTCCGCGCGGCGCCATCGCTGGCCGCGGATGGCCCGCTCGAAACTACCGCCATCCGTATCGGCAAGACCGCCAGCCTCTGCATCGCTCCGCAACTTGTCGCCGAGGAGCTGCTGCGCGCGGAGGGGTTCACCGATATCCGCTACTACGACCCGTCGCCCGTTACACTGGGGGAGGCGGTCGGGCGCGGCGAGCTTGATTTGAGCCTGAGCTACGCCGCGACATTTGCCGGGGCGATCGATGCCGGTGAACCGATCACGGTGCTGGCCGGGGTGATGGCGGGCTGCGTCGAAGTATTTGCCAATCAAGGCATCCGCAGTATCGCCGAGATCAAGGGCAAGAGTGCGGGGGTGCCCGCTTATGGGGGGACCGCGCACGCGCTGCTGGCCGTCATGGCGGCGCATGTCGGGCTCGATCCCAACAAGGACATTCGCTGGGTCACCGGTCCCTCGGTCAAGCAGCAGTTCGTCGACGGCAAGATCGATGCGTATCTCGGCCAGCCACCCGATTCCCTGGATCTCCGCGCCCGGCAGATCGGTCGCGTCATCGTCAGTACCGCGATGGACCGCCCGTGGTCGCAATATTTCTGCTGCCTGATTGGAGCCAATCGGCAGTATGCGCGGAGCAATCCGGTGGCGACCAAGCGCGCATTGCGCGCGATCCTCAAGGCGACCGACCTCTGCGCCACCGAGCCGGACGCCGCGGCGCGCCGCATGGCCGATCTCGGCTTCACCGACCGCTACGATTATGCCTTGCAGACGCTGCGAGAGAACTCCTACGACAAATGGCGCGAGTACGACGCCGAGGACACGCTCCGGTTCTATGCTTTGTGGATGCACGAAGCCGGCTTCATCAAATCGAGCCCCCAGAAGATCATCGCCGACGGCACGGATTGGCGCTTCCTGAATGAGCTCAAACGTGAGCTGAAGGCATGAGCAGGCTGGCGGCGGGGCTCGCAGGATTGGTGATGCTCGCCACTTCGGTGATAACGCCGGCGCGCGCGGGCGATGCGGAACCGCTGCCCGAAATTGGGCCCGCGCCACTTTTTGCGCTGACCTCGCAGGACGGCAAGCCGGTGTCGCTCGCCGGGCTGCGGCGCAAGGTCGTCGCGGTCTCGTTCATTTTCACCGGCTGCTCGTCGATCTGCCCGCTGCTGACCCAGAAGCTAATCGAGGTGCAAGACGCTCTGGGCGACGATTTCGGCAGCAAGATCCAATTCGTTTCTATAACCCTCGACCCGCTCAACGACACGCCTGAGGTGCTGAAGAATTACGCCGCTGCGTGGAAGGCCAAGCTCTCGGGCTGGGCCTTTTTGACCGGACCGCCCGATACCGTGCAGCAAATCGTCGATAGCTACGGGGTCTATGCCGCCAGGAACGCGGACGGAGCAATCGATCACACGCTGCTGACCTCGATCGTCGATCCGCGCGGCATCTTGCGCGTGCAATATATTGGGATGAAGTTCGACGCGGACGAATTCCGCCGCGACCTGCTCGCGCTTGCCGCGCAGCGATGAAGCACCTCGACAAGGCCCTCGTCGACGGCGTCGCGCGCCTGCCGTTCCAAGTGCAAACCAAGCTTCTCGTGGCGTTTCTCGCAATCGTTGTGCTGTTGATCGCGCTCGGCGCGGTCGGCTTGCAGGTGCTCAATTCCGTCAGCGGGCAGACGGCGAGGCTGATCCAACTGGAGCGCAAGATCGCGGCCTATCGCCAGGTGCAAGAGGACACGCTGAGCCAGCTCTACCACGTATCCTCGGCGCTGCTGATCAACGACGAGCGATCGCTCGACAGCGCGCTGCGCCAGCTCAACGATTTCGGCTACGACGTCGATCGCCTGCAATACGTCGCCAAGGATGAGGTCGCAGTGCTCGCGAAGGTCAGGGAGAATTACGACGCCCTTGTCGCGGTCGTGCACAAGCAGGTCGATCAGATCCACGCCGGCCGGATCGATGCAGCACGCGAGACGCAGAACTCAGAGGCGCAGCCTGTCGCCCGCACCCTCGAGCGGCTGACCAACGAGCTGGTGAATGAGGCTGAAGCCGACATGGTGGCCGGCATCGATGCCAGCGAGGCCAGCAGCCGTACGGCGCAGCTGTGGGTGATACTGTTCGCACTCGGCAGCACCGGTCTCGCATTGCTGCTCGGCCGCACGATCTCCAGGTCCGTTGTGGGGCCGCTTGGCGAGATCGAAGCCCGCCTCAGTCGCATCGCAGCTGGCGATTTTGACCAGCATATCGCCATCGCAAATCGCGACGAGCTTGGCGCGCTTGCCGCCAATGTGAACCGCACCTCTGACCAGCTTGGCAAGCTTTATCAGGACCTCGCGCAGGCACGCGACTCGGCGCGGGCGGCGCTGCGCGACTTGCGGGCGGCGCAGGCGAGTCTGATCCAGGCGGAAAAGATGGCCTCGCTCGGCCAGCTGACGGCCGGGATTGCCCACGAGATCAAAAACCCGCTCAACTTCGTTAACAACTTCGCTTCGCTCTCCGTGGAGCTGCTCGGCGAGCTCAAGGAGACGACGGCTCCGGCTATCGCCACTCTCGATGAAGACCAGCGGGCGGTTGTCGCCGACACGACGGAGTTGTTGACCGGCAACTTAGAAAAAATCGTCGAGCATGGTCAGCGCGCCGACAACATCGTCAAGAGCATGCTGGAGCACTCGCGTGGCGTTTCGGGCGAGCGTCGCGGGGTCGATTTGAATGCGCTGATCGAGGAGGCACTCAACCTCGCCTATCACGGCGCCCGCGCCCAAGATTCGAGCTTCAACATCACCCTCGAACGCGACTATGCCACCTCGCTTGCCGAGATTGAGCTGGCGCCGCAGGAGATGACCCGGGTGTTCCTCAACCTGTTCGGCAACGGCTTTTACGCCGCAGACAAGCGGGCCAAGGCGAGCAGCAGCAATGGCTACCGGCCGACGCTCTCCGTCACCACACGGGCGACCGAGGCCGCGGTCGAGGTCCGTGTCCGCGACAACGGCATCGGCATACCACCGGAGATCAAGACCAAGCTGTTTCAGCCGTTCTTCACCACCAAGCCGGCCGGCGAGGGCACCGGATTGGGTCTTTCGATCAGCTACGACATCGTGACGCAACAGCATGGCGGTACGATTCAGGTCGACAGCCAGGTCGGCGAGTTCACCGAATTCACGATACGCTTGCCTCGGACGCAGTCAGCGGCAGCACATTGAGGAAATAGGCATGACTGTCAGCATCTTCGTCGTCGACGATGAGAGCGACGTAGCTGAGCTATTCCGCCAGCGCTTCCGCCGCGAGGTCCGGCAGGGGACCTATGCCATGCACTTCGCCAACTCGGGCGAGGACGCGCTGGGCAAGCTGGCGAGCGGGATCGAGCCGCAACTGATCGTCATCCTGTCCGACATCAACATGCCGGGCATGGACGGGCTGCAGTTGCTGGACGAGATCAAGCAGCGGTTCCCCGATTTGCCGGTGATGATGGTGACCGCTTATGGCGACGATGACCGACGGCGCCGCGCCAGCGAACTGGGCGCTTTCGAATTTCTCACCAAGCCGGTCGACTTCGATCGGTTGAAGGAGCAGTTGCGCCAGTTCCTCCCTGCATCTTCCCCGGAAGCTCCCCATTGACCGATCCGGTCAAAATCCTCGGCGTCGATGACGAGGCCGATTTCGAGGCTCTCATCCAGCAGCGTTTTCGCCGCCAGATCCGCGACGGGGAGTACACCTTCCGCTTCGCCCACAACGGTGAGGAAGCCCTAGCGGTGTTGGCGGAGGAACCCGCCGTCCAACTGATGCTGCTCGACATCAACATGCCGGTGATGGACGGGCTCACGCTACTTAACGAACTGCACGAGCGGAAGTCCCCGGTTCGGGCGATTATGGTCTCGGCCTATGGCGACATGACCAACCTGCGCACTGCGATGAACCGCGGCGCCTTCGACTTCGTGACCAAGCCGGTCGACTTCAGCGATCTTGAACTCACCATTCAAAAGACGATAGCCGACATTACCAAGCTGCGCGAGATTGAGCGTCTCCATGAAGCGGCCGAGCGGGCACGTAGCAATCTCTCGCGCTACTTTTCGCCGAACATCGTCGACATGCTGGCGGCGCAGGACGAGCCGCTCGGCGCGGTGCGCCGGCAGACGGTCGCCGTCCTGTTTGTCGATATCGTCGGGTTCACGCGGATGGCCGAGGCGATGTCGCCCGAGGCGGTGGTAACGATGCTGCGCCAGTTCCATGAGCGGATGACAGCGCAGATCTTCGCCTGCGGCGGCACCGTCGAGAAATATATCGGCGACGAAATCTTTGCCGTGTTCGGAGTTCCGAACGGGAGCGACAACGACGCGGGCAACGCGCTGATCTGTGCCGACAAGATGCTGGACGCGCTCGACCGCTGGAATGCGGAGCGCACTCGGGAGGGAGAGACGCCGCTCGCCATAGGCATCGGCCTCAATTATGGACCGGCTGTCTTTGGTGATGTCGGTAGCGAGCACAGCATGTCGTTCACAGTGATCGGCGACACAGTCAACACGGCGAGCCGGCTACAGGGGCTGACTCGTACCCTCAAAACGCCGCTGGTCGTCGGCGGGCCGATCGTTGATGCAATACGCGCGGGATCATCCGAAACCGCCGCTGCGTTGGTGAGCCAATTGCAAGATCAGGGCGAGCAGGTGCTGCGAGGCCGCGCCGGCGCAGTCCGCGTATGGACACGCGGGACAAGTGGATCATCAGCGACCACCGCCGTCTGATCCTCTATCCTACGTCCGGTTTTCGGTCCCCCTCACCATCCACCGGCGAGTTAGTGAGGGTCTGATTTGGGTCGATTTGAGGCGCCCGAGTCGACGCGGTGCGATGACCGCTTACGGCGCAAAGGCGACCACCATCAAATGACGATCCGCTCGATCTCATCGAGGCTGACTTCGTCGCGCCGCCGGTCATAGAGCTGCGTAGTGCGCGTCGAGGCGTGGTTCGCCATTGCCGCCGCCTTTTCGAGCGTGCCGCCGTTCTTGAGATAAGCGGTGATCCCCGTCGCCCGGAAGCTGTGGTTGCCGAGCTTGGTTTCGATGCCGGCCGCCGCGGCGCGCCGGCGGATCATCGCATAGGCGTTCGCCTGCGGCAGCACCGTGCGCGTCAGCTTGCCGGTGCCGCGTCCGATCGTGCGGAACAGCGGCCCTTTGGATCGTCTCGCAGGGCCACGCGGTCGAGATAGGCCGTGAGGTATTCATCGAGGTTGTGGTGGCACGGCATCGCGTGGCGCTTACCGCCCTTCTCGCGCAGCCGCACCCATAGCCGGCGGTTCTGCGTGTAGACATCCTCGACCGTCATGCCGAGCGCCGCTCCGATCCGGGCGAACGAATAAACCATCAGCCCAATCAGGGCGCGGTCGCGTAGGCCGGCATGTGTCAACGTGTCGATGCTGTCGAGCAGTGCGCGAGCTTCGAGGGGATCGAGCACCGGCGTTTGCCCAGTCGTGACAACATGGCGCGGCCCGCGCACCGACCCGGCCGGGTTGACCGGCACCACCTGGCCGGTGACCAGCCAATCGAACAAATGACGGAGCGCGGCGAGCCGCTGCTTTACGCTTGGCGCGGCCAACTCGCGTGTCGCCGCCTCGATCCACGTGGCAACATGCACCGGCTGGACGGCGGCGATCGACGGCACGCCGACGCTCGTGCACCAGGCCAGAAATTCCTGCGCGGCGCGGGCGTAGGCCCGGCGCGTGTGCGGGTTGCGAATATTGGCCGTGAAGAATTCGAGGAAGCGCATCGAGGCGCGCTCGCCGGCGGCGACGACGAGCGCGGGCACGGCTGGCGCAGCGATCGGGGCGAGCTGGTTCATGGTTCGTCGTCGTCTTCTGCCGGCACGATCGCCGCCAACTCCGCCTCAAGCTCGATCTTGTAGAGCACCGCCAAAATGGCGATCTGCGCGCCGACGGTCGCACGCAGCTCGCCCAACGCGGTGAAGAAGCCAGCGCGATCCCGGAAATCGCCGAAATCGCGCACGTAGAGGTTTCGGAAATTGTCGCGCGGATCATCGAGGAACCGTCGGCAGGCTGCCCTAACCGTCCGCATGGATGCGATGGCCCGAGACTGCTCAGGTAGAGCCGCCAGGCCCTCGGTACAGCGGCGGCGGATGTCGTGCACGGACTGCTCGACCTGGCCCTCGACCTCAAGCTCGTATGGCGTGAAAAGCACGCGTCGATCTTCGAGGAATGTCAGGAAGCCGCGCACTATGTCCCGCTCGGCCGAAGGTGGCGACCATTGCACACCGAAGAAGGGCGTCGAGAACCCGGTAATTCGGCGCGCCAACTCTGTCAGTCCAAGCCGGTGCGGGCGAGAACGAGAACGATTCATCAGCAGCACCCTCCCCCCTTGCTTCGCGCACCTGCGTGGAGACTGTACTCTATATCAGATAAAGGACATTATCAGTGCGCCGGCGAGACCGGCAAAGAGTAGAGAGTGCAAGTCTCTTACAGTGAAAGAGTAGCGAACTACACTGGCCCCGAGTCATGCGTCGATACTCGCGAGGGTGGCGGCG
>Ga0181530_10006545_pt1 | contig 11433 bp, 9 predicted proteins | sample PEATcosm2014_Bin_42_FD_119769 | JGI IMG/M metagenome (GOLD analysis project Ga0181530, IMG submission 119769) | Peatland microbial communities from MTU Mesocosm Facility, Houghton, MI, USA - PEATcosm2014_Bin10_60_metaG | ecosystem: Environmental > Terrestrial > Soil > Wetlands > Peat | place... | reverse complement strand
TCGCGTCACTTCGCGACCGTCAATTGATGCACTGCGAAAGGCTTACTCGATCACCTCGTCGGCGATGGACAGTACCGCCTGCGGCAGCTTTCGAGGGTAAAGCGCGCGCCGCAAATTTCAGCCGCCGCGGCAGCTAATGACCTAACTCGGATGCGGCGCGTGCATCGCAGCAGTCGAAATGATGTGACAGCGCCGTCAACAATGCTGACGAGCGGCCAAAGTATACCTTCGCCGTCATTGCCATATGGACGAAAAGAGCGCATAATTTTTTATATTATTACCATTCGGGCAGGTGTGAGCATTTCCCCCCCTGCGCGCTGCCAACAAGACGGCGATGCATCACGAAAGGATGTGCCATGAGCAACTCTAAGAGGTCCATGCTGGGCGCGCTATTTGTTGCGGTTACTAGCGCGTGGCTCGTCGGCCCCTCACTTGCCGAAACCAAAGCTCCAACTGTCGAATCCCACGCTCCCTCGGTGTCCGGGCCTAACGCCCCGACTGCGCACGCGGCGACGACCAAGTCCACTAAGGGTATTAAGCCGATCAAAATCGCCCCCGCCACAACTAAGAATCCCCCAGGGGGGGGAACCGCTGGGTATAACCCAGAAGCGGACCCCAACTACAATCCCAGTCTCCCCGGAGGTCGCTCGCCTGGGGATCAGTGAGCTAATGAGACGTTAGATTGGTCAGCCAAAAGCAAGGACACCGCCCTGATTTTCTGCGATGTCCAGCCTGACGACGTTATACGAAGACTATGCTCGGGGAATTGTAGCGCCGCAACACCGGCGCTGAGTGAGGCAAGAATCCCACCAATTCAGCGGAGTATTGGCGATTGCGTTCGGCATCGTCCCCCGCAGCGAGTGCGTGGATCGCCGCTCCTCAACCGGCCCGGGCTGAGGGACACCCGCCACCACCCAAATGTCCCCCGATTTGCGTTGCCGCCGCCCCCACCCGAGACGTGGAGCCGAAGGCGGACAAGTCGGCCCAACCATCTCCCGGCTCATCCACGACTGAAAACCCGGCCGGAGCGGGGGCGGCCGGAACCCCCGGTAAGTCGGGGAAGTAAATTGCGTGGTCCTGCATTCTAGATCGGCCACTTAAGCTGCCCACACGTTCGATGAGGCGCGGAGGAACACATGCGTCAAATTATTATGGTGCTCGCCTCATTCATGATCCTGTTCGGATCAATCGTCGCCTCGCAAGCAGAGGAGAAGCAGAACCCCGGAGGACCGGAGGGCAGCGGCGCGACCGGGCAGCCGACGACTACCTCACCGAAGAAGCCGACGACCACCGCGCCAAAACAGCCGACGACCACCGCACCAAACCAGCTCCTTCCAAAAAGCGATGTCTGTACCCCTCCTCCTCCTCCCGCTCAGTCTGACAAATGTCCTCCAACCGCCGCAAGTTGCACCACGGGTGTAGCTAGCTCGTGTTGCATAGCCCCGGCGGGAAACCAGGTATGCGCTACCGTGCAAGTGTTCACGTCTACTCCGGCATCATGCTTGAGCGGATATTGGGGCCCGAATTGCCTTAAGTGCGCGGTGTGCGGCCCCAACGGCAAGTGTCTTGACGGGATCGGGGGGAGCGGGACGTGCTCGTGCCTTGTCAATTACTATGGTCCGACTTGCGGCACATATTGCTTGGCCGCCACATCATGCAGCGGCAACGGCACTTGCTCTGCTGAGAACGGGGCGTGCACGTGCAATGCTGGGTATTCCGGCGCCACTTGCAATACCAAAACCCCGGGATAACCCGCCGACAGCGCGCCTGCCGTCCTGCTGTGCCTCAGGAGGTACTGCCGTTCGGGCAGAGTGAGGTTTGTGCTGCGCCTCACTGCGGCTGCGGTGCAACCAAATTTTGGTGCGCCTTTTGCCTTACCTGATGGCTCGTCGCAGCGGTCGCCGGAGCGACAGGGCGGCGGCCAGTCGCGGGAGGCACAGGAGCGGCATATTGAGTGTTTTGCATGCAAGAGCCACCCATCCCACTTATGGTCGCCATGCATTGCTCATAGGTGGTGAAGCCGCAATTTGTGCCCCCAAGGCCGCTGTAATGCGCGCACCAAGGATAATTTTGCGCCTCGGCGCGTGTTCCGATCGCCGCCATGCTGAGAAGAACTATCGATATAAGCATCAAAAGTTTCATCGCGGCCTCCTGGCTCTGCGGTGGCTGTCAGTCAAAACCATCCTAACCCTTACATCATTTTACCAGCAGCTTCACTTCTACAGCCAAGCACGAAAAGTGGTAGTATGTAGCATTCGCTAAAGGCGGATCATGACCGGCAAGGTATTCATCAGCTATCGTCGTGACGACAGCGCGGGCCATGCCGGGCGCGTTCACGATCGGCTGGAGCTTGAGTTCGGACGCGACCTCCTGTTCATGGACGTGGATGCCGTACCGCTGGGGATGAATTTTATCAAAATTCTAGACGAGGCGGTCGCCAAGTGCGACGCATTGCTTGCGGTGATCGGGCCCAACTGGCTCGACTTGCGCGACAGGGAAGGCAACCGACGTCTCGATGACCCACACGACTATGTGCGCATCGAGATCGCGGCGGCGCTGCAGCGCGACATTCCGGTCATTCCGGTGTTACTCGACGGGGCAGAAATTCCACGGGTCGATCAATTGCCCAAGGACATCGAAGAGCTTGCGCTCCGCAATGGGCTCTATGTGCGGCACGCCTCGTTCCACAATGACATGGACAGGTTGATCGCTGGGCTTAGAGCCCCGCTGGGTCAACTTGATGCACCGCCAGTGCCCGCAACGCGGCGGTCATCGACACAAGAGCGCGCAGACCTCAGCACGGCCGAGCGCAGGGTTGCAGCAGGAGCGACGGAACAGGAGCAGGGAGCGCCGGCGAGCGCGTCGTGGCTGCGGCCGGCAGCAATCGCATTTGGGACAATGATCGTGTTGGCGGGGGCAATATTTGGGCTGATGATCGTCAAAGGGCCGCGGGTTTCGTCCTCTCAGCCTCCAATCTCCCCGATGCAACCAGTGCCCCAATCACCAAAGCAAACCGTTCAACTTCCCACCGCACCAGTCGAGCCATCGCCGCAAGCAACCCCAAAAGCGCCTGAAGCCACTCAACCGTCGCCGCAAACAGCTCAGCCTCCGGCTGCGGTAGTCCAATCATCGCCGCAAGTCGTGCAGCAACCTTCCGCCGAATCTCAACCGCCTCCGCAAGCTGCTCAGTATTCCACTGCGTCGGCACCGCCGTCGCCGAAGACTGCGCGGCCGCCGTTCGAGGCGCTATCGTCAATTGCCGAGCGAGCGCTGCAGCCAGGAGACGGCTTCAGGGAATGCGATGGCTGTCCCGAGATGGTGGTGCTGCCGGCGGGCGCCTTCACGATGGGGTCGCCGGCGAACGAGCGAGGTCGGTTCTCGGACGAAAGCCCGCAACACGTCGTCACTTTCACGCGGCCATTCGCGATTGGCAAGTTCGAGATCACAGTCGATCAGTTCGCCGCCTTCGTGAAAGAAACCGCTTACGACGCCGGCTCAACGTGTCTTACGCTCGAAGAGGGGAAGAGCGCTGTCAGAGATGGGCGGTCTTGGCGCAATCCTGGATATCCGCAAACCGGCTCGCACCCTGTGGCGTGCGTAAATTGGAACGACGCCAAGGCTTATCTTGGCTGGCTCACCAAAAAGATCGGGAAACAATACCGGCTGGTCACCGAGGCCGAATGGGAATATGCGGCCCGCGCGACGACGACGCCCGGATCGGCGTCGCGTTACACCTTCGGCGATGACGACAGTGCGATGTGCCGGTATGGCAACGTGGCAGATAAGACCGCGCGACAAACAATTCCTGGCGCAGATACCTGGACGATTTTCCCCTGCAGCGACGGCTATGCCTATGCAGCGCCCATCGGCACTTTCGCCGCCAATGCGTTTGGACTTTACGACGTCCATGGCAACGTCTGGCAATGGACGGAGGACTGCTACAACATCAGTTACAACGGAGCCCCGATCGACGGCTCGCCGTGGATCGCCGGCGATTGCGATCATCACGTGGTACGCGGCGGCATGTGGGGCAGCAGTCCGGCGAACGTCCGCCTGGCGCGGCGCCTTAAGGATCCAAACGACATGCGTTCGCAAGGTACTGGCTTCCGTGTCGCCAGGACGATGGGACCGTAGAGCGGATGGCGAACTAGAGTGACATAAACGCCTGAATGTTGTTGCCGATCGCAGATTTGCCCCGTCAAATCTCTCCAAATTTGCTGCAGTGCGAAATGTCGCGATTGGCCCGACTCGGTCGCGGAGTATGCACCACAGCAATCGACGCCATTGCTATTTGGACGGAATGAGCATCAAATGCTCGTTAGCTTTCAGCTAGGTGGGACCATTTCCCCCTGCGTGCTGCCAACAAGACTGCGACCAACCGAAGTTGCAGTTCAATAATCGGCAGCCTGGTGCCATCGGCAGGCACGATTTCAATCTCGAAAGCGCGATCATGAAAGGAAGCAAAATGAAAGCCCCAGCGAAGGTCATTTTCGGCGTATTAATTGCCATCACCTTCCTATGCGCATTTGCCCCTTTTCCTCTTCGCGCCCAAACCGCTTCAGGATACATGTCCACGATAGACAAAACCCAGACGAAGCCCACTAGCTCCGTTGTAACCGGCCCCGGTAATGGCAACCAAACTACATACACCCCGACTGGAAATGGCGGTTATGTGACGGTCTCAACCTCGCCTAAGAAGGCCTCGCCTAAGAAGGCCTCGCCTAAGAAGGGACAGGGATCGCACGTCGCGGTTAGCCACCCGTCACCTCATATAAAATAATTCGGAGTCGGGGTGGGGACGTACGGAAGTAGTGTGATCTAGTTTTGGGCGTGTTTTCGCGCACGGTATCCCCACCACGGATCGCTTGATAGAGGAAACGCCATGAAGGCTTCCAAGACGTTCATGCTTGCTGCGATATTCTCTATTGCGGTTGCAAGTGTGTGGGTCGCCGCTCCTCAACCGGCCGACGCCCAAAAAGCCTCGACCAATCCCTCTCCGAAAGCCACAACGCAAACATCATCCCCGGCGACGACCAAGACGTGCCCAGGCTGCTCCGGCAATCCTAACCCAAAGCCAGGCACTATCTTTCGAAACCCGGGATCGCCCAAACCAAAATAACAACACGCAGAAATTCGTCATGTAGCAAACATTAGCCCCTTACCTCGAAAGGAAACGCCATGAAAACCTCCAAGATATTGATGCTTGCCACGATGTTGTCTTTTGCGCTCGCCATTCCGTGGATCGCTGGTCCATCTCACGCAGGCTCAGCTAAGGCCACCGCAATGCCAGCCAATAATCAGGGTGGTGGGCAACCACATAACTCATCACACGGCAACTGTATGGGAGCAAACTGTGGAGGGACGACTGGCCAGAGCGGAACAAATTCTAACACCCTTGGCACTGGACTAGCTATAGGACCAAAAGGGCACTGACATAAGACCCACCCACTGCGAACCTCCCAATGGTCGGATTTTACGCAATTATCACTTCCAACTAACGGAAAACAATTTAACCGCACCCCAATGTTTACCGCATGGGAGGGGGTGAAGACCGCCAAGGCGCTCGGCCTCACCGCGCCGCCGACGCTGCTCGCCATCGCAGACGAGGTGGTCGAATAGGCTGCAATTTTTTGCAGTGCATATGTCGCTTCTGGCCCTGAGCGACATTTCGCGGCAACGCAGCAATCGGTCGCTTTCGGGGGAGAAGCGGACATCGCGCGAACACCCGAAATCGGTCGCTGATGACCCACATGCGACATTGAGCGTGCCTTACGACGCGGTCGCACAAAGCCAGTCTGAGCCCCTTCCAGAGCATTGGTCTGAGCCGATACCATGTCAGCTTCCCGGGCCTGGGCCAGTCATGAAGCGGCGAGGGTTTCCTGATATTCTCGGCGTCGCGGTGGCAGCATGGCCCCTATGGGCACGCGCGCAGCAGACAGCGATGCCATGAAAAAACGGCGACGCACCACCACAAAGACGAAGCGCCCCAGTGCGCCAAAGGTCGCGCGCCGTTCCGCTGCTGTCGGCCTGCAAGAACAGCTCAACCGCAGAACGAAAGAGTTGAACGATGCGCTGGAGCAACAGACGGCGACAAGCGATATTTTGCGAGTCATCGCTGCATCGCCCACCAATATTCAACCGGTTTTAGATGCTATCGCCGAAAGTGCGAATCGCCTATGCGGCGCAACTGATGCGACCGTCTTTTTGCGCGACGGCGACTTTATCATTGTGGGCGCTCATTATGGTCCGATCAAGATCGACTTCGACAAATTGCGGATCGGTCGCGGCTGGGTGTCGAGCCGTTGCGTGCTAGATCGCGAGACGGTGCATGTCAATGATCTCCTTGCGGCCGCTGACGAGTTTCCTGAAGGTCAGGCGCTTGCCCGGCGACTTGGCTTTCGTACGATTCTCGCGACCCCCCTGCTGTGCGAGAACGAGGCTATCGGCGCTCTGATGATTCGCCGCAGCGAGATCAGGCCGTTTTCCGAAAAGCAAATTGCGCTACTCCGAATCTTCGCCGACCAAGCTGTGATCGCAATCGAAAACGTGCGGCTGTTCGAGGCCGAGCAGCAGCGCACGCGCGAGCTTTCGGAATCGTTGGAACAGCAGACCGCGACATCGGAGGTGCTGAAGGTCATCAGCAGTTCGCCGGGCGAGTTGGAGCCGGTGTTCCAGGCCATGCTGGAGAATGCCACGCGCATCTGCGAGGCCAAATTCGGCACGATGTACTTCCGCGAAGGCGATGGCTTCCGTGCCGTTGCAATGCACGGCGCACCAGCGGCCTACCTCGAATCGCGGCTGCACAAGCTCGTTCATCCAGGCCCGAAGACGGGTATCGGTCGCGTTGTCGCAACAAAGCGGGTTGTCCAGGTCGAAGACGCTTCTGCGGACCCCGGCTATTCAGCGGGCGATCCTATGCGGGTTGCGGCGGTCGATCTTGGCGGAATTCGTACCCTGCTCTGCGTCCCTATGCTCAAGGACAACGAGGTAATCGGAGCCATCGCGATCTATCGCGAAGTGGTCCAGCAGTTTACCGACAAGCAGATTGCGCTGGTGCAGAACTTCGCCAATCAAGCCGTCATCGCTATCGAGAACGCGCGGCTGCTTAACGAACTGCGCCAGCGCACTGACGATCTCGCCGAGTCGCTGGAGCAGCAGACGGCGACATCGGAGGTGCTGCGGGTCATCAGCTCGTCTCCCGGCGTGCTGGAGCCGGTGTTTAATTCGATGTTGGAAAACGCCATGCGCCTTTGCGAGGCGAAGTTCGCCCATCTGTTCTTATACGAAGGAAATGAATTTCGCGCTGTCAGCACGCGCAACGTACCGCGCGCTTGGGCCGAATACCTAGAGCACAACTCAATTCCTGCCGACCCAAGGGTCCCCCTCGGCCGCGTTGCAGTGACAAAACAGGTGGTCCACCTCGCCGATGCCAGAGCTGATCAGGCGTACATTGATCGCTTCCCGGGGTTGGTCGCCGCCGTCGAACACGGCGGCGCTCGAACGCTTCTCGTGGTCCCGATGCTCAAGGAGAACGAATTGGTCGGGGCAATAGGCATCTACCGCCAGGAGGTACGGCCATTCACCGACAAGCAGATTGATCTTGTCACAAGCTTCGCCGCCCAGGCGGTCATCGCCATCGAGAACACGCGGCTGCTCAACGAACTGCGGCAATCGCTGCAGCAGCAGACCGCCACTGCCGACGTGCTCAAGGTCATCAGTCGCTCGACCTTTGACCTGCAGACTGTGCTCGATGCTCTTGTGAAGTCAGCGGCACAATTGTGCGACGCAGATATTGGCTGCATTCTTCGACCGCAAGGCTCGCATTTCGAGTTTGCGGCCAATTATCGGATGCCGCAGTCTTTCGTTGATCTTGTTACTGCGGTTCCTGTCGAAAGTGGGCGCGGCACCTTGGCCGGACGCGTTTTGCTCAACGGCCATACCGTCCATCTACCCGATGTACTGGCCGATTCAGAGTACACCTTTCGCAGCGCTCAGACAGTCGTCACATTTCGGTCGGGGCTGGGTGTCCCTCTGTTGCGCGAGAGAATACCCATCGGCGTCCTCATCCTGTGGCGTTCACAAGTACGTCCCTTCACAGATTCGCAGATAGCACTGGTCACGACCTTCGCCGATCAGGCGGTGATTGCCATCGAGAACGTGCGGCTGTTCGAGGCCGAACAGCAGCGCACGCGTGAGCTTTCCGAATCTTTGGAGCAACAAACCGCGACATCGGAGGTACTGAGGGTCATCAGTTCGTCCCCAGGCGAACTAGAGCCGGTGTTCCAGTCCATGCTGGAGAATGCCACGCGCATCTGCGAGGCCAAATTCGGCTCTATGTTGCTTCGCGATGGTGATCGATTAAGGCGGGTCGCCATTCATAACGCACCGCCAAATTTTGCGAAATTCGCTAAAGAGACGACGATTGTGGCTCCTGCCGTGTCCAACTCCCTCACGCGTGTCATGGCCACGAAGCAGGTTGTGCATATTGCTGATCTCCATGCAAATGACCCGAACGACCCGCTCGCTAAATTTGCCGATGCCCGCACCACTGTCACTGTACCGTTGCTCAAAGAGAACGAAGTCATGGGCATTATGGGCATCTATCGTCAGGAGGTACGGCCGTTCTCCGACAAACAGGTCGAACTGGTGCAGAACTTCGCCGCTCAGGCCGTAATCGCCATCGAAAACACGCGGCTGCTCAACGAATTGCGCCAATCGCTGGAGCAGCAGACGGCGACGGCGGACGTGCTGCGCGTCATCAGCTCGTCGCCGGGGGACTTAAAGCCAGTTTTCGAGTCGATTCTGGAAAATGCAACGCGCATCTGCGAGGCAAAGTTTGGGACGCTCTACCTCAGCGAAGATAGCGGGTTCCGCGCCGCGGCAACCCACAACGCACCGCCTGCCTATACGCAAGTACGTACCGGTGTCATCCGTCCGCATCCAGATAGCGGCCTATGGCGCGCAGCAAAAACCAAGCAAGTTGTGCACGTTGAAGATGTCACCAAGCTGCCAGGGTATATCAAAGGCGACCAATTTCTTGTCACCGCAGTCGCACTCGGCGGTTATCGAACAATTATTGATGTGCCGATGATCAAGGAGAACGAACTTATCGGCGTCATCACTATCTTTCGTCAGGAAGTCCGTCCCTTCACCGACAAGCAGATCGATCTGGTCAAGAATTTCGCCGCCCAGGCCGTCATCGCCATCGAGAACACGCGACTGCTCAACGAATTGCGGCAATCGCTTGAGCAGCAGACGGCGACGGCGGATGTACTGCGTGTCATCAGCTCGTCGCCCGGCGAGCTGGAGCCGGTATTCCAGGCGATGCTGGAGAGTGCCACGCGCATCTGCGGCGCCAAGTTCGGCGTGTTGCTCCGTTTCGACGGCGAGGCGTACCATCTCATGGCGCATTTCGGGACGCCGCCGGAATTTATCGCGTTCATGCACCGTCGCGGGCCGTTCAGACCGGACCCCGGCACATTGCTCGAGCGCGTGCTTCAGACGAAAGAGGTGGGTCACACGGCCGACTACGCCGCCGAGGCTCCATCGAGCGCGCCGGCAAAATTCGGCGGCGCGCGATCCACTGTCGATGTGCCGATGCTCAAGGACGGTGTGTTGATTGGCGCAATCAGCATCTACCGCCAGGAAGTCCAGCCGTTCACCGACAAGCAGATCGAGTTGCTTAAGAACTTCGCCTCCCAGGCCGTCATCGCCATCGAGAACACGCGGCTACTCAACGAGCTACGACAATCACTGCAACAACAAACGGCTACCGCAGACGTACTCAAGGTGATTAGCCGCTCAACGTTCGATCTCAAGACTGTGCTGCACACCCTCGTCGAATCGGTCGCCCGACTTTGCGAGGCTGACATGGCGGCCATTCGCCGTCCAATAGGCTCCACTTTTTTTCACGTCGCAAGTCATGGCTCTCCAACTGAGTACGATGAATATATGCAAAATCGCCCCATCGAACCAGGGCGAGGTACGGTCGCTGGGCGAGTTTTGCTTGAAGGCAAGCCTATTCACATTGCTGACGTTCAGGCCGATCCCGAATATACGATGGTCGGAATTTCAAAAAGCACCGGTTTCCACACCATACTTGGCGTACCGCTGTTGCGAGAGGGGAACCCGATAGGGGTGATAATTTTGGGTCGCAAAACGGTGCGGACCTTCACTGATAAACAGATCGAGTTGGCCACCACCTTCGCCGATCAGGCGGTTATAGCTATTGAGAACGTGCGGCTGTTCGACGAAATTCAGGACAAGAGCCGCCAGCTCGAAGTCGCGAGCCAGCACAAGTCGCAGTTCCTTGCCAACATGAGCCACGAACTACGCACGCCGCTCAACGCCATCTTGGGCTATACCGAACTGATGGCGGATGGCATCTACGGCGAACTGCCTGAAAAGACGATGGGCGTGCTCAAAAGGCTTGAGAGTAACGGCAGACACCTGCTCGGCTTGATCAACGATGTGCTTGATCTGTCGAAGATCGAAGCTGGCCAACTCGTCCTCGAACTTACCGATTACTCCCTTGAAGATATTGCCCAGACGGTCCGTAGCACGCTTGAGCCGCTGGCCGCTGACAAGAAACTCGCGTTCAAGATCGAGGTGGCTCCCAAACTGCCACCGGGCCATGGCGATGGGCGGCGTCTGACACAGGTCCTGATCAACCTTGTCGGCAACGCCATCAAGTTCACCGATGCTGGCGAAGTGGTCATCAATGCCACTGCGACCGATGGGTCATTTCATCTGTCGGTGCGTGACACCGGACCCGGCATCTCCGCTGCCGATCAGGCCAAGCTGTTTCAGGAATTCCAACAGGCCGACAATGCGATCACCCGCAAGAAGGGCGGCACCGGCTTGGGGCTCGCCATATCCAAGCGCATCGTCGAGATGCACGGGGGAAAAATTTGGGTCGAGTCACATGTCGGTCAGGGCTCGACGTTTTCTTTTACCGTCCCGGTCCGCGCCGTTCAGCAGGTACAGACGGCATGAGGAAGCGCATTCTCGTGGTGGAGGACCAGGAGGATAACCGCCAAATCATTCGCGATATGCTGACCTTTACCGACTACGAAATCGTCGAGGCCGAGAGCGGCGAGGCGGCCCTTGCGCTCGTAGCAACAAAGCGGCCCGATCTCATCCTGATGGACATCCAACTGCCGGGCATAGACGGTTACGAGGTGACGCGACGGATCAAAGCCGATCCGGCGTTGCGTTCGATCCCGATCATCGCGGTCACCTCTTATGCGCTCAGTGGGGAAGAGCAGAAGGCGCGAGCGGCTGGCTGCAATGAATATGTGCCGAAACCCTACAGCCCTCGCCAACTGCTGGCGAAAATTCGTCAGTATCTGCCTTAGGCCGGTACGTACCCAATGCCTCAAGGCCGAGCAGCAAATGACTGAACGGCGGAGCGAGCAACATCGCCAAGCTGCC
>Ga0181530_10006540_pt1 | contig 11437 bp, 7 predicted proteins | sample PEATcosm2014_Bin_42_FD_119769 | JGI IMG/M metagenome (GOLD analysis project Ga0181530, IMG submission 119769) | Peatland microbial communities from MTU Mesocosm Facility, Houghton, MI, USA - PEATcosm2014_Bin10_60_metaG | ecosystem: Environmental > Terrestrial > Soil > Wetlands > Peat | place... | reverse complement strand
TTTCCCGTGCGAATAGCGCTTGTTGCCCCTTCGATAAAAACCAGTTCGATGCCGTTGCCGGTGCCTAAATTCCGCGAATATTGCCGGTGAACGGTATCGTTCCAGTGTTCGTGAACGCCGAGGCTGGCCAGCCGCGTGGTTGCAGTAGCGTGGTTCGGATCGTAGAACGTAAGGGAAGGCGGATTGTTTGCCTCCGCCGCTTCGATCATATAATCTTCCGCGCCGGCAATTTTCGGATACTGGTAGGCATCATTATAATCGAGTTGCATCAGATCGAAAAGAACGCTTTCAATCGCAACCGGGTCTTGCGAAGCAAATAAGCTCGAAGTCCAACCGCCATTAAACGGCGTTGTCGACCATCGGTGCGGCACCGTATCGTTGTTATGATTTCCCTCATACAGTCCATCGACGAGGTAGAGGAGTGTTTTCCCTCCCAACTGCGCATGCCCCATGAGATCAACTACGGCGCGATAGCTTCCCATGGCGGAATCCACATACGCCAGACTCTGATGCAGGCTGTAATATCCGCTATCGCTCGGCAGACGGATGAGCGACCCGTAATTATTCTTTGCGCACGCGGTAATGCCCGCGCCCAGATGAGATTTCATATTTGCAAGGTTGATAACGTAGGTTGCTTGCACATAGTGAAGAGGCACGTAATCCATGGTCACTCCCGTCGGTCTGCAACTCCAGTAAAACGGCGTGTCGGAAAAGGTGACCTTCGTGCGGCCGAATTTCCCCCCATAGTCGATATAGTGTACATTTGGGAATTCGGCGTAACAGGAATCGAAGTATTCATTTGGATAATAGGCCGATGGATCTCCCACGGAGATATCGGACTGGTTGACTCCAACGACATTGACGAGCTCGCGCAACAGGGAACGGACAACCTGGGGAGATGTGTGCATGTAATCAAGATAATGCGTGAGAGAATAGGTCGAAGTATCAACAATACACCAGGCGGCATTATGGCTGCAATAGGTAAGATTTATCTTGATCGCAATTTTTTCCCCCGTTGCATACCCTTGGGAGCCATGACCATGCGTGCTGTTAAAGTAGCGGAACAGCGTGTCCCAGGCGGCAGTATCGTTCGTTTTTCCGCTCAACGCGCATAATGTTTGAGACATCATCTGGTCAACAACGGCCTGTTTAGTATGATTATTCAGCCACCAGTGGCCATCGCCCACACCAGTCCAGTCCGATACACTCGAATCATGCACCCAGACAACCCGTCCGGGGTTCGCTCCTTTTGCCACACCGATCGGGGCATTAGGCGTTACTGCAGCATGCGCAGAGGAGTGGGGCATTGAAATCAATATCCCTCCCGTGATTCCGCCGGCTGCGATGGCAGCTGCGGCCATAAAAAACCGCAATCGCCGGATATAGGCGCATGCCTTTTTTAAAAACAGATAGGACGTACCTATTCCCAAAAGCCATAGAACAAAGGTGGATGCTACGGGCGCCGCGACACGCATGCAAGGGTACGCGGCACGGCTTGGTTTTGGAATAACGCGTGCAAGGAACCACATAAGCGATCCGATGCCGAGAATGGGGAACACTGCTTTCAGGGCGCACCGTTTTTTATGGATCATTGGGAAATCCTCCTTTTGCCAACTTTTTTGTTTTTCTCTTGCGTTCTCCCCCTATTTAAACCACCTGAATAGAGTGGAGAAATTAACAATTGTTCATTAAACAAAAGGACTTTGAAGAAAACCTGCTGCGGGTTTCATGAGTCCATCCCGACTCAAAACCATCAAGTCTGCCAAGTGCAATATATTTTCCAGAAAACACTGCAAGCAAGCTAAATTTCAATGCTTTCGACGCAGAGAACCATTCGGCGAGGTTTATGGCGGGGTAATAATTTTTCGAAGATACGTTTAATGCGGTTATATTTGTCTTTAGACAAGCTCTGGACGAACAGAGTAGTGAAAGCTTCCGTTATTGAAAGTAGGTCACCCGAAAAAGGGGAATCTGTGAGGGACTCTCCACCTTCATTTCCTATCGGTATAGCTTTTCCCGCTTGCGGAAAAACTTGACCAGCGATTCGATATAGTCGGTGCCGGTTGAAACCGGGATCTCGTCCACGCCATTCGCCGTGAAGGCCTGCGAGGTCGCGGCGACGCGCTCGTCCATATTCTTCTTGTAAAGAGCGCGAAACTGGCGGGACGAGGAGTCCACGAGTTGCGTTTCGCCGGTTTCGGCGTCGGCGAGTTCAAGGAGCCCGATGTCGGGGAGTTCATGTTCGCGGGGGTCGCGCAGCGAGATTGCGACGAGATCGTGGCGGCGGGCGGTAACGCGGAGCGGCTTGGCAAAAGACGGTGCAAAGAAGTCGGAAACCAGGAAGACCACGGCTTTGCGGCGCTGCACGCGGTTCAGGTAGGAAAGCGCGCCGGCGACATCGGTGCCCCGCTTTGTCGGCTCGAAGTACAGCATCTCGCGGATGACCCGCAACACATGGTTCCTGCCCTTCTGCGGGGGGATATACCGTTCGACTTCGGAGGTGAAAATGATGAGGCCGACGCGGTCGTTGTTCTTGATCGCGGAAAAGGCGAGGAGGGCGCAGATTTCCGCCCCCATCTCTCCCTTGAATTTATTGACGCTTCCGAAACTGCCCGAGGCCGAAGCGTCGACCACGAGCATGACCGTCAGCTCCCGTTCTTCGACAAGCTTCTTGACATAGAGTCCGTTCATCCGCGCGGTGACATTCCAATCGATGGAACGGATATCGTCGCCCTCGACATACGATCGCACCTCGGAGAACTCCATGCCGCGCCCCTTGAAGACGCTGTGGTATTCGCCGGACAGGATCGAATCTACGACACTCTTGGTCCGGATCTCGATACGGCGGACCTTCTGCAGCACTTCCCGGGGGATCATGAGTTCCTCGTCACTATGCGATTATTGGTTGACACTGGGCTTTTTCAAGGAGCGGTTATGGTACTTCGACCCGGTCGAAAATCTTCTGCACGATGTCCTCGGGCGTGATATTTTCGGCTTCCGCCTCGTAAGTAACGATGATACGATGGCGCAAGACGTCCATGCCGATGGATTTTACGTCCTCGGGAGTCACATAGCCCCGGCCGCGGATAAAGGCATGGGCGCGGGCGGCGCGAGTCAGGTTGAGCGTGGCGCGCGGGGAGGCTCCCCATGCGATCAGATCTTTGACATCGGTAAGTCCCACCGATGCCGGCTCCCGGCTTGCGAAAACGATATTGACTATGTAGTCCTCGACCTTCGGGTCCATGTAGATTTCGTTTACCACCGATCGCGCCGACAGGATCTTATCGACCGAAATGACACGCTGCACCGGCGGCACTTCCCCGCCGGCCATCCGCTCGAGAATCTGCTTTTCCTCTTCACGGGTGGGATAAACGACCTTCAACTTGAGCATGAATCGGTCCACCTGCGCCTCGGGCAGGGGATAGGTTCCCTCCTGCTCGATCGGGTTCTGTGTTGCCAGGACGAGGAAGGGCTCCTCGAGGGGATAGGTCGCATCGCCGATCGTTACCTGGCGCTCCTGCATCGCTTCAAGTAACGCGCTTTGCACCTTTGCCGGGGCGCGGTTGATTTCGTCGGCAAGAATGATATTGGAGAACAATGGCCCTTTCTTGGGAACGAAATCACCTGTTTTCTGGTTATAGACCAAGGTTCCGACAAGGTCCGCGGGCAGGAGATCAGGGGTAAACTGGAGCCGACGGAAACCGGTATCGATCGCTTTTGCCAGTGTCGCCACGGCAAGCGTTTTGGCAAGGCCCGGAACGCCCTCCAGCAGGATATGACCGCGGCACAGAAGTCCGATCAACAAGCGGTCGATCATCCGCGACTGCCCCACAATAACCTTGCCGACCTCACCCTTCAGAAGCGTTACAAAGCTGCTTTCTTCGCGTATACGATCGTTCAGCTTTGCGATATCAACACTCATAGTTTCCCTCCGCTTTTGGTACCATGGAATAGTTTAGAAATAGGTTTACGCCCTTCACCGGAGCTTTGAAAATTGTATTTTTTCCACCCGTAGCTGCAACGGTCCGAAGTTATCGGTCCCGCATCGGGTATTCATTCGTGGAGAAAACACAATTCAACGCAGCCGCCTGAAATATTTTTAATACGTTGCGGAGACAAATTTATTACATGCAGGATTGAGGGTTGCGAGCCATTCTGAATACCCATGATAAAATTTCTTGAAATAATTCTTATAGTACTGATCCTTCGATCCGTGCTCTCCATGGCATTGCCGTTCCTGAGGCGAAAATCGAGGCCGATTCCAACGGCTTCGAAGAAGGATAGGGATCCCTTCAGAAAAAAAGCGGATATCATTGATGGGGAGTTTGAAGATTTGAAGTAGTTCCCGATATGGCATGCAGACTGCTTGATTAATGCAAATAATGATCACGCAGCGTTAAGTTCGATCCATTTTTTGCCGGCGGTTTAAAGGCGGAACCCGTCAATCCGTAGTAACCGGTATCCGAAAGGAAGTGGCCGCTTCGTGAAAATCCCCGCCGAGCCGCTTTTTTTTTCGCCAATTTACAAAGAGACGCTTTGGGGCGGAACGGCACTGGCCGAGCGTCTGGGACGCCCGCTATCGGCCGCGAAGCGGGTCGGCGAATCGTGGGAGATCAGCGGCTACGGACGCGACCAGTCAACGGTTACTGCCGGTCCCCTTGTTGGCAATTCTCTTTCGCGCCTTTCGGCCGAATCCCCCTTGGAACTTCTCGGCGATATCGCGGCATCGGGGATCTTCCCCCTGCTCTGTAAATTCATCGACGCTTCGCAGCGGCTCTCCGTACAGGTGCATCCTGACGACGCGCAAGCGCGCGCGAATGGATGGGGAGAATTCGGCAAAACCGAGTGCTGGTACATCGTTGCGGCAAAGGAGGGTGCGCGGTGTATCCTCGGGTTCAACCGAAATCTGACCATTGAAGAGCTGCGGTCGGCCGTTGCAACCTCCACGCTTCCCGACTCGCTCTCCTCGGTCGCGATCAAACCCGGCGACGTGCTTTTCATCCCCGCCGGAACCGTGCACGCCATCCTTGAGGGTTCCCTCATGTATGAGGTGCAGGAAACTTCCGATACCACCTTTCGCCTCTACGACTGGGCCCGGCTCGATACCGCCGGCAAGCCTCGTCCTCTCCATATCAACGAGGCGTGCGCCGTTGTCGATCGCTTCGCCTTCGATAATCGTCCTCTCCCGCCGATAACCCTGACCGAAAATGGGGTTCGCCGAAGCATCCGGGTCGCATGCAGGTATTTTGCCATTGAGCAATATTCGTTCATGCAGGATGCCGAAGCCGTCATGGCGGCAAAACGATCATTCAGGATTGTCACCGTTATAAGCGGCGCCGCCAGCCTTCTCTATCCAGGTGGGAAGGCCGAACTTTCCCAGGGCGTCACGGTACTTCTGCCGGCAATTATGCGAGAGGTGCGCGTTGTCGGATCTGCGGGCGCTGATATAATAGAAGTGTGGGCGCCAGATCTTTTGCAGGAAGTGGTGCTCCCTCTCCGAACTCAGTGCGTTCCGGATGAATCGATTATGAGCCTGGGCGGGTTCGGTACACGAAATGATCTTGCGCGCTATCTGAAAAAGCCTTCCTCCCGATTATAAGTATTTTCTCGTAATAAAGTTGACTTCACCATTTTCTTATATTAATTTCTTTTTGGGTAGTTTTGCGCATCATTCATAACACTCTTTTCATGCAGGGAGGATTCGTATGAAGATTGCCATGCGCATTTTCGGGCTGGTGTGCGCGGTTGTCCTATTGGGCGGCTGCGGCAGCGACCATTCGATCACTGCTCTGGAAGCCCGGCTTAAGGTATTGGAAGCCAAAGGATTGCCCGATAGTATTTTATCGAGCGCCCGGTTCGATCTGGATAAGGTAAAAACCGGTAAAAAGCTGGGGTTGGTGAGCGAGGTCGATGCCAGTCTCGATTCGTTAAAAGTGCATGTCAAAGCTGCGGAAAAATGGAGCGACGGGGTCATGCATGCAAATATGGCCCGGGCTGATTCTCTCTCCAAATTGCTTGCGACAGAGAAGGCCGGTCTTACCGGCTTCCAGCTCAAGGAAGCGGACAGCCTCTTTTCTCCCATCGATTCAAATTTCAAGAAAGGTTGGTACCTTCAGGCGCGGGGTGCTGCCGACCACCTCGATTCTATGATGCCATCCTTGCTGAGGGATGAAGAAAACGCGAAACAGGTAAGCGGGAAAATTATCGGCACGTGGACCATGTTGAAACACCATCGGGAAGATGGTGCGAATGCGGTGGAAAAAACACAGGTCTCCTTTTTAAAAGACGGTACCTTTGCCATGGATGAAGAGATGAAAGGCCAGACCAGTCCCCAGCTTAAAGAGGACTGGCAGTTTCTTACGCAGGGGAACTACGGTCTTAAAGGAGACACTATCCTTCTTATGACAAAGACCGAAAAATGCCCGCGACAGATTTACTGGAATCTGGATGATAACAACAAGTGGGTGAAGACTGATAAGAAACCTTACGACACGGTGATCACGGACGGCAGTAAGGACCGGTCAATAGCGTTCAGCTATCTTAAGGAGAATTACAAAAAATAGAGAGAGTTGTACGAAACTGCATCATTATGCAGCGTGTTAAGGGTTCAATAATCACTTTCGATTTTAGTCCATATTATAAAAAAGGGCACCCTCTGGGATGCCCTTTTTTATTACTCGCGAACTGCTGCGGGGCTTCAAACCGCCGCATCGTGCTTACTCGACCATAATTCTACCGGAATTCATGTAATGCCCGGCTATGACCCGCACCTCGTAGGTTCCGGGAGCGACCGCGCTGCCGTTGTCGTTTTTCCCGTCCCATGAAACTGAGGTCCGGCCTTCCTGCGCCTGCGCGAACATCTTCCTGACGCTCCGGCCGCTGAGATCGAACATCCGGATCTCCATGGCGCCCGTTGTTGACTGGGGCAATTCGAACCGGGCCATGGCCGCGCCGCCGGCAACACGGACCTCAAGCGTATGCGGCTGCCCCCCTGATGCCGCTCCGGGAAGTACGCCGGCGCCTTTGAAAACACTGGCGGGAGTGATGGCGACCCAATCGAGATCCGCATCGTTGCTCTCGTAACCGTAAAGGGTCATGAAATGAGAGACTTGACCTCCAGTAACCGTATACACGCCAGCCGTATCCGTAACCGTTATATCCATGTTATTCGCCCAGCCCAACTGCTTATACGCGATAAGATACTTGATTTGTAAGCAGGTCAGTAAATCGACGGCGCCGGCAAAGGTGCCCATGACGATTCGGGACAACGTGCCTGTCGGTGCGTCGTCCGGATTGTTGTTATTATCTGCCCAGAGCGAATCGACGATGCAAAGTTGCTGCCTCACCGGCGTGCCGCCGATGATCGCATCGCTCATGCCATATAATATGGCAACGTCGCCAGTACTATAGCCGTTAAGGCCGTGATGAGGAGTAAAGGTCCCGAAATGGTTCTTGTGGGCAAGCGTGCATCCTCCCGTATTTCCATCTCCCGTAAGCGTATGGCCCTTGTTCACCGAGATATTGACAAGAATATCGGTAGTCCCGTTTGCGAGGGTCGTGGGGCAAGGCTGAGTGCCCAGATTGGGAACCGTCACGTTGGTCGTTGGGAGGTCTGCGGATAAATTGCAGGGAAACACCGTGTAACCGTTGTAGGTGCCACCCTTCGTATTGAAATAGTTTGAGTAGCCGGATGAGCTAACTTTTTGACAGGCGCCGTCGTAAATGGTAATGTTTCCGGGCGTAACGCCAAGATTTTTGAGGACGTTACAGATTTTCAGGATGACCGGCACGCGCGGCTCATCCATGGTATTGCAGGTATTGACCTTGATAGCTACTATAACATCAGCCCAGGTTTTGGAAGCGGGTTTTTGAAATATCGTACTCCAGGCTTCCGTCGCCGTCGTTTGCTGCGCCAGCCACATCGCCATATTGTCCATGTTCGTATCGATGGCTGTCTGACTGCAGGCATTGACAAAGTTGTCACAGCTCCAAGTGTTAAGTGTTGGATTCGTGATCATGTTAGGATCATACATGCACACAACCCGCAGGTTGTCGATATCCGGATTGATCGCCATGCCGGTTGTCCATGCTCCGGTGGTGGCGGCCCGCGCCTTCGCCGGTTTGAGAAGCGACAACCCGGCCGTGAGACCTGCCGTTCCAACGGCGGTTTTTTTGATAAAATCACGCCGATTTAAACCCGAATGTTTTCCCATACCCTCCCTCCTTTGGTTAAGTCAGGTAACCAAAATCCCCATTATAATTGAAAATAACAGTTGGTTTCGACAAACTTTTCCAGGAGCAGATTTCATATATGAAGAAATTAGATCACTTCCCTTACTGAACGCCAAATTTTACGTTCTCGAATAGCCTAAGAAATTGCACCCTACCGGCAGTAGGCCTCTTCGGGACCATGAAAAAACGCGGCAGGCGCTGTCGTCAAAGATGCACAATAAAAAAGAGGACTGCCACGCCAGAAGCCCCCTTTTTTTATTACTCGCGACTCGTTCGACTGAAATCGCCGCGTTGTGCTTACTCGACCATAATTCTACCGGAATTCATGTAATGCCCGGCTATGACCCGCACCTCGTACATTCCGGGAGCGACCACACTGCCATGGTCATTTTTTCCGTCCCATGAAACCGACATCCGGCCTTCCTGCAGCTCTACGAACATCTTCTTGACGCTTCTGCCGCTGATATCAAACATCCGGATCTCCATGGCGCCAGCCGTTGACGGGGGCAATTCAAACCGGGCTACGGACGCGCCGCCGGCAAGACGAACCTCAAGCATATGCAACTGCCCGCCCGATGCCGCTTCGGGAAGTACGCCGCTGGTAGTAGGGGTGATGGCGACCCAATTTGCGGCGGTAAAATCGGCGGTCGTGTAACCGTAAAGGGTCAGGAAACGAGCGACTTGACCTGTTAGATCAAGGTTTGCATCCGGTCCCCCGCACCCGGGATCGGTACTATTTTTGAGATACACGCACGTCGCGTAGTCGACTGCGCCGGCAAAGGTGCCCATGACGATCCGGGCTGGCACGAGACTCGGCGCATCGTTCGGATTACCGTTATTATCCGCCCAGAGCGAATCGACGATGCAGAGCTGCTGTCTCACCGGCGTACCGCCGACGATCGCATTGCTCATGCTGTAATATACAGAGGTGTCGCCATTAGAAGGGCTCGTAACATCCGCAGGGGTAATAACAGTTACGCCCGCTTTGTAGGAACCGTTGTTGTGGTTGATAGGAAAAGTTCCGAAATGGTTTTTGTGACAAAGGGTGCATCCCCCGGTATTCCCTTGCCCCGTCTCATTTTTGTACGGACTATTATGGCCCTTGTTCACCGCGATATTGACAATAATATCGATAGTCCCGTTGGCAAAGTCCGCGGGACAATTATACGTACCCGACAAGTTGGGAACCGCCACGGCGGTTGTTCCACCAAGGTCGCCGGAGCCGGAGGATACCACACCGGGATATAAGGTATAACCGTTGTAGGTACCCGTACCCGAGGCACTGAAATATTTTGAAAAGCCATCGTTCAAGGTTTGGCAGGTGCCAAGAGCGCCATCGTAAATGATGATGTTCGCGCCCGGCACGCCCAGAGTATTGAGGACGGTACAGATTTTCCCGACGACGGGCGGACGCGGCTGGGACTGTCCATTGCAGGTATTGACCTTGATGGCTACCTTAACCTGGGCCCACGTTTTGCCCGCAGGCAATTGAAATATCGTACTCCAGGCTTCCGTCGCCGTCGTTTTCTGCGCCAATGACATCGCCATCTGATCCATGTCCGTATCGATGGTTGTCTTGCTGACGGCGTTGACAAAGTCATCAACGGACCACGAGTTCAATCCCGCGTTAATAATCATTTTTGGATCATACATACAGACGACCCGGAGATTGCTGATGTTCGGATTGATATCCATGGTGCCGGTTGCAGGCCATCCGCCGGTTGCAGCTTGCGCTTTATCCGGTTTGAGAAGCGACAACCCGGCCGTGAGGCCGGCCGTTCCAACGGCAGTCTTTTTAAGAAAATCACGCCGATTTAAACCCCCTTGCTTTCCCATACAAACTCTCCTTCTGTTAAGCTATGTAACCCAATCCCCATCCATATATCGAATATAGTAGCCACTTTCGATAACTTCCCCAAACACAGATGCCACATAGTTTAAAAATTTAAATGACTCCCCATTACTGAGGGGTATTGTATATGTTCTCAAATAGACCGAGAAATTGAGATGCCGTTTGAAACGCCAAGGTCTGATTTTGAAAACCGTTCGTTTCCATCCAGAACATGTATTTACCGAGATGCGCGTAAACATTGCCGGAAAGAGCGTACGTACCAAAGGCGACGTTTTTCGAAAAACCGGGTATGGAGTCGATAGGGGTAGTAGACGTTAGCCATTCACTATAAACGGTAGCGGCCTGGGCGGAGTCATTGAACTGTACGACATAGTCAATCACTTGCTCTGAATTAGGTCCTCCCATGTCCTGTACAAGCGTTTCGATAGAGCCGCCATTTATATAAATTTCGGCGCCACCGTCTAAAAGGCCTTCCAGCCCCTGGTTATTGTAAATGTAGAAGCTGTCCGAGGGGTTCATGTTCTCGGACCACCCGGAGATTGAAGTGTTGAATAATTTAAAATTTTGCAAAGTGACACCACCAGGGGCTTGGGTAGCCTTCAGATTGCACGAACATAAACAGATCCCACCCACTGCGACGAAACCAATCAAACGATACAGATTCATGACTTCTCCTTATGTTATGTCGTGATGTTGAAAAACGATTGCAAAAACAGTGCGGCGATAGTGTCTCGCCGGGATGCATCTCATGACTATTCCTAATATAATCCTTGTGGTGTACTATTACGTAAAAAAGTTGAACTATAAACAGGGTTTACACCCTTTCCCGGACGGCAGAAGAAATAATCAAAAAATCAGCGCGGCGACAATATCTCCGCTGTATTTCTGAAATGCTCCTCCGCCAAAGGAAAACGAATTGGTAGCGGTCAGCGAGATATTCGGCAAAATGACCGCTTTAAGATACAGTTCGTAAGAAATTGCCGGCCCCTGCTCCCAGGCGTTGTCGTTTTTTACCGCGTAAAAAGTCACGGTCTGGTCAACCAGAAGGCTCCTGAAACAGAGCGTCTTCTGCTTGGTAATATTCACCGAGATATCCGGACCGGTCTGGAGATTCGAGCCCGTATCGTGGGCCATATACATGGCGTCAATGCCGGTCATGGTCTGCAGCCAGGAGTTCCAGTTGTTGGTGTACTTGGTAAAACCGTGCTGGTAATCCAGGGTTTTTGATGACGAATCGCCACTGCCGTAACGGGGCAGAGTGTGCGTGTACTCCCAGCGCGTCTGCCAGAGTTGTTTCGAGGTGAACCACCACTTGAGGTCATTGAAGGAATAATAGGTGGTCGAGGAATCGGC
>Ga0181530_10006536_pt1 | contig 11442 bp, 11 predicted proteins | sample PEATcosm2014_Bin_42_FD_119769 | JGI IMG/M metagenome (GOLD analysis project Ga0181530, IMG submission 119769) | Peatland microbial communities from MTU Mesocosm Facility, Houghton, MI, USA - PEATcosm2014_Bin10_60_metaG | ecosystem: Environmental > Terrestrial > Soil > Wetlands > Peat | place... | reverse complement strand
CGGAAACCGCCTCGTCGGCATCCTCCATGGCTGCCTACGCCACCGCACCCACTACAACGAACACACTGCCTGGGCCCACCGCATACCCACCGCCGCTTGACAATTAGAAAGCTGGGATGTCTCCGAGCGACAGACTGTGGCGCACGGCCCATTGTCGCTGCGAGGCGGGCAAAACGGTCTGTCCTTCCCGTCAGGGGCCCATGTGACGGATGTGACAGGACCGGGCTAGTGGGCGAAGTGCTCGGCTTTGTAGTGGCCGCTGGGCTTGAGCTTGTCCAGGGAGGCCAGCGCGGTGCGGGCGTCGTCGTGCAGCGCCCGGGCCAGGTCGGCGGAAAGGCCCTCGCGCACCACGATGCGCAGCACCGAGACGTCGGTGGCGTTGGCGGGCATGGTGTAGGCCGGCACCTGCCACCCGAAGCCCCGCAACTCGTGCGAGACATCGAACTCGGTGTAGCCCAGGCCGCGGGCCAGCCGGAAGGCGACGACGGGGATCGCCGAACCGTCCGAGATCAGCTCGCAGTGGTCCCCAACCCGCAGCTGCTCACCCAGCCAGCGAGCCGTCTGCGACAAGGACTGCATGACCTGTATGTAGCCCTCGCGGCCCAGTCGGAGGAAGTTGTAGTACTGACCGACCACCTGGTTGCCTGCGCGGGAGAAGTTCAGGGTGAAGGTCGGCATGTCGCCGCCGAGATAGTTGACGTGGAAGACCAGGTCCTCAGGCAAGTACTCCTTGCTCCGCCACACCACGAAGCCGATGCCGGGGTAGGTCAGGCCATACTTGTGCCCGCTGACGTTGATTGACACCACCCGGGGCAGCCGGAAGTCCCATTTCAGTTCGGGGTGCAGGAACGGCACCACAAAGCCCCCGCTGGCAGCGTCGACGTGCACCGGAACGTCCACGCCCCCGTCGGCGGCCAGTTTGTCCAGCGCCGCGCAGATATCCGCGATCGGCTCGAGTTCACCGGTGTAGGTGGTGCCAAGGATCCCGACCACCCCGATGGTGTTCTCGTCGACGGCACCGATGACCTGCTCGGGAGTGATGACGTAGCGCCCCTCCTCCATCGGCAGATACCGCGGCTCGACGTCGAAGTAGCGGCAGAACTTCTCCCAGACCACCTGCACGTTGGAGCCCATCACCAGGTTGGGAGTGCGCTTCTCCCAGCCTTTGCCGATCTTGGCCCGCCAGCGCCATTTCATGGCCAGGCCACCCAGCATGACCGCCTCGCTGGAGCCGATGGTGGAAACCCCGCAGGCGCTGGAGGGGTCGTCGTCGCGCAGATGATCGGCGTGAAAGAGATCGGCCACCATGCATACGCAGCGCTGCTCTATGGCCGCGGTCGCCGGGTATTCGTCCTTGTCGATCATGTTCTTGTCGAATGTCTCGGCCATCAGCCTGCCGGCCTGGGGATCCATCCAGGTCGTCACGAAGGTCGCCAGGTTCAGCCGCGAACTGCCGTCGAGCATCAGCTCGTCGTGGATGAAGCGGTAGGCGGCGTCGGGATCCATCGATTCCTCGGGCAGCCGCAATGCAGGCACCGGGGTGGTGAACATGCGACCGGTGTAGGCGGGCGCGATCGAGTGTGCGGGGACGGAGGGGCGGGTCACGATGGATCCTTTCGTTTGACGGCTCAGAGCGACAGGGCGGCCAGGGCGGCTCGGATGTGGCCAACGATGCGTGACGCCGACGTCGGCGCGTCACCCGGCCCCGGGTCGGCCGCCGACAGCGCCGCCGCGCGGGCGTGCACGAAGGCCGCGGCGGCCGCGGCTTCGGCCGCCGGCAATCCCGCGGCCAGCAGAGTGCCGATCATCCCGGACAGCACATCACCGGACCCCGCGGTCGCCGCCCAGGACTGCCCGGCCGGGTTGAGGTAAACCCGGCCACCGGGGTCGGCGACGACGGTGACGTTGCCTTTCAGCAGCACGGTCGCCCCCAGCGCATCGGCGAGCTTGCGAGTGGCGCCGATTCGGTCGTCGCCGGGTGGAGCGCCGGCCAGGCGGGCGAATTCGCCGGCGTGCGGCGTCAACACGGTCGGGGCGCGACGGGAGGCGAGCATGTCGGGGTGCGCCGCCAGGATGGTCAGACCGTCGGCGTCGACCAGCACCGGCAGGTCGGTCTCCAGCGCGAACCACAGTGCGGCGGCACCGGTTTGGTCGGTGCCCAGGCCCGGCCCGACGACCCATGCCTGAACCCGCCCGGCGGCGGCCGGAGTCGGCGACGCGATCACCTCGGGCCAATGCGCGAGCACTTCGCTGTGCGCGCTGCCGGAGTAGCGAACCATCCCGGAGGTAGCCGCCACGGCAGCGCCGGTGCACAGGACCGCGGCGCCCGGGTACGTCGACGATCCGGCCAGCACACCGGTGACGCCCTGGGTGTACTTGTCGTCGTGCGGCCCCGGTACCGGCCAGCGCGCCGCCACGTCGGCGGCTTCGAAACCCCACACGTCGGTGCTGGGCAAGTCCAGGCCGATGTCGATCAGCTTCACTCGGCCGCAGTCCGCCAGCGCGTGCACGGGTTTGAGGCCGCCGAAGGTGACGGTCAGCGCGGCGCGCACGGCCGGCCCGCTGATCGCGCCGGTCGCGACGTCGATGCCGCTCGGGATGTCGACGGCCACCACGGGGATCGCGGCGGCGCCCGGTTCTTCCAAGGCGGCGAACACCTCGGCGGCGTCGGGCCGTAGCGGCCCGGACCCGGAGATGCCCACCACCCCGTCGACGACCAGGTCGGTCGTCGTGGCGACGCTGTTCACGATCCGGCCGCCGGCGTTGCGGAAGGCTGCCAGGGCCTTCCGGTGGGTGTGTTCCGGTTTGAGCAGTACCGCGTCGGCGGCCGCGCCGCGACGGCGCAGAAAGGTCGTCGCCCACAGCGCGTCACCACCGTTGTCTCCCGAGCCGACGACGGCACACACCCGCCGTCCGGCAACGCCGCCGGTGTGGGCGGTCAACTCGCCGGCGATCGCGACGGCTAATCCGTAGGCCGCGCGCCTCATCAAGGCGCCGTCGGGCAAGCTGGCGAGCAACGGCGCTTCGGCGTCGCGGATCGCGTCAGCCGAGTAGTAGTGCCGCATCGTGATCACGTTACGTGTCCGCGATCGCGGGTACAGTCGATTAAACAAGCTAAGTACCTAGACGGAGTCAGACGGAGAGGGCACACATGGCACGGACCGACAACGACACCTGGGACCTGGCGACCAGCGTTGGCGCCACCGCGACCGGCGTCGCGGTGGGACGCGCGCTGGCGAGCCGGGCTGGCAACCCGCTGATCGACGATCCCTTCGCCGAGCCGCTGGTTCGCGCGGTCAGCCGGGCCGTGCCGATCATGGCCGACCGGATGCGACAGGCCGTCGAAGCTGGCGCGAGCACGGATTCGACGTGGAGATGACCGACCTCTGGTACGACGGCGACCGCCACGACGTGGCCGACTATCTGGGAAGCCACGGCTGGCAGGTTGCCGCTAGCAGCGTCGCGGAACTCGCTGCCGCTCATGGGCTTTCGACCCAGACTTTCGACGACGACGAAGCCGCGAATTTCGCCGGGCTCGGCTACGTGACCGGCACCCGGCGGTAGCGGCCGCGGGCCATCGGATAGAACAGCAGGCCGATGACGATCGCCGAGAAGTGACCAACCGCGGTGAAGTTGATGTCGATGATCAGCGCGACGGCGAAGATGGTGACCAGGACGGTGAGGTAGCCCCAACGCCACGGCAGCGCGACGCGGTATGCGAGCACCGCGATCACGCCGACCAGAAAGTAGCTGACCCCGATATCAGTGGCATGCACCAGCCGTTCCGACGCGTGGTGATACTGGATCGCCAGATACAGCCAGCCTTCGCTGATGTACGTCGCACCCACGTGCGCAGTCAATCCCACGGTGAGCCAACGTATTTGGCCGAGCCAATGCTCGGCCGGCGCAAGGAACACGGTGAACAGCAGCAGGTACGGCGCCCAGTAGCGACCGTCGATCCAGAGCAGGCTGGAAAACAATACGTCCAGCGGGTCGGCCGCCAAGTGGCGAATGTTGGTGGAGTTGTGCACCAGTAGGTGGTGGAGTTCCCGCCGCGCCGTGAGGTGCTGAATGATCGTGGTGATCAGCAGCGCGGTCAACCACAGATATGTCAGCGGCGCGCGACTGACGAATCGCAACGCCGCGGCCGGCCAGCCTCTCATGCGTTTACCTTGGCACGGCGCAGCCCTGATCGGCCCTTGATCCGATGCGCCACCGCGCGTAAAGTTGACCGCAATTACGAAACCTTGCGTATCGGAATTCGGGCTTCCGTCGCAGGCGCTCACGGATGATGCGAAAGGATCTCCCTTGGTGCGCAGCCGCTACGCGGGCACACCCTTCACCACTCCCACCACCGACATTGCCGCCGCCCTCGAGCAAGTCAGCATCCCGACACTGCTGCTGTCGCTGGTGCACATCACCGGCGACGCCCGCTTCGTCCGTGACTACAAACCCGCCGGAATCTTCCTCAACGAGGTCCAGGGCTTCATGTCCGAGGAGGACAAAGCCCGCGCACGGACCGAGGCGCTGCCGGTGATCACCGACTATCGCGACCGCGGCTGCCCCGAGCCCGCTCCGCTGCCACCCGAGCTCATCAGGGAAATGATGGACTGGGCGGTCTGCGAGAGTGTGCCCGACGACTACCTGCCCCTGCTGGCCGAGGAAATGGACCTTGACGGCGTCGATCCGCGACGGCCGGCGCCGCTGGACTCCGACCAAGCCGCGCAATTGCCGGTGGTTGTCATCGGCTGCGGCGAATCGGGAATTCTGGCGGGGATTCGCTTGAAGCAAGCCAACATTCCGTTCACCATCGTCGAGAAGAATGCCGGCCCGGGTGGAACATGGCGGGAGAACAGCTATCCGGGCGCACGCGTCGACGTGGCCAACCATTTCTACTGCTACAGCTTTGAGCCCAGCAACGAGTGGACCCATTTCTTCGCCGAACAGCCGGAGCTACAGAGCTATTTCACCAGCCTGATCGACAAACATGGTCTGGACGAGCATGTGCGGTGGCAGACCGAAGCCATTGCCGCCGAGTGGGACGACGAGGACGGCATGTGGACGGTCTCGCTGCGAGAGCCCGACGAAGGGCTCACCACGATGCGGGCACGCGCCATCATCACCGCGGTCGGCCAGCTCAACCGCCCCCACATACCACAGTTCAAGGGCGCGAAGACGTTTCGCGGACCATCGTTTCATTCCGCGGCGTGGGACCACTCGGTCGATATCACCGGCAAGCGCGTCGCGTTGATCGGCGCCGGCGCCAGCGGCTTCCAGATCGCGCCGGCAATCGCCGACGACGTCGAACACCTCACCGTCTTTCAGCGCACCGCACAATGGATGTTTCCCAACGCGATGTACCACGAACGCGTTGGCGACGGTGTGCGCTGGGCGATGAAGCACCTACCGTTTTACGGAAGGTGGTACCGATTCCTGGTGCTGTGGCCCGGATCCGATAAAGGGCTCGATGCCGCGCGGGTCGACCTGGCATACCCCGACCAGGACTACGCGGTCAGCGAGATCAATGCCATTGCCCGGCTGATGTTCACCGACTGGATCACCAACCAGGTTGACGGCGACGAGGAGCTGTTGGCCAAGGTGCTACCGGACTATCCGGCCACCGGCAAGCGGACGCTGCAGGACGACGGCACCTGGCTGCACACGCTGCGCCGCGACAACGTCGACCTGGTGCGCACGCCGATCCAGCAGATCACTGCCGACGGCGTCGTCACCGTCGACGGCGACACCCACAACGTCGACATCATCATCTACGCCACCGGTTTTCGGCACACCGACGTGCTGTGGCCGATGACGTTCACCGGCCGCGACGGCGTCGACCTGCACAGCGTGTGGGGCAGGAGGCCATTCGCATATCTGGGGATCACCGTGCCGCGTTTCCCCAACTTCTTCGTCATCTATGGGCCGGGGGCTCATCTCGCCCACGGTGGCAGCCTGATCTTCAACTCCGAACTGCAGATGCGCTACATCGACAGCTGTCTGGCGAAACTGGCCGAGCCGAATGTGCATTCCATCGAACCGACCGCCGACGCGGCGGCTGACTGGCACCAGCGCACCCAGGCCGAAATCAAGCAGATGGTGTGGTCGCACCCCGCGGTCAAGCACTCCTACTTCAAGAACTCCGACGGCGAGATCCACACCGTCAGCCCGTGGCGGCTCAACGAGTACTGGGCAGCGACCCGCGAGCCCGACTGGTCGCAGTTCGTAACACGAAGCAAGACATGACTAATCGTGCGATACATCCTGTTCGACAAGCGACTGGGTGGCGCCGAATGCCGTGTTGGCCCACTATCCGCTTGCGGATCGGGTAGCACCGCCATCCGATTCCAGGCGGCTCAGAACCGGATCAAGCCGCGAATATTCACGCCGGCGTGCATGTCGGCGTAACCCTGATTGACCTCGTCGAGGATGTATTCCCGCGTTACCAGCTCCTCGAGCTTGAGCTGCCCGGCCTGGTGCAACTCAAGCATCCGGGGGATATCGCGCCGTGGGTTGGAGGACCCGAACAGCGACCCGCGAACCTGCTTCTCGTACAGGGTCAGGTCGAACAGCGACATGTCGACGCTGGTGTCGGTGGGGTGGGGGATGGCGGTCATGACCACGCGGCCGCGCTTGCCGACCAGGCTCAGCCCATGTGCCACATACGCGCCTTCGGCCGAGTCGGTGGTCACCACGCAGACGTCGGCCATCGCGCCCCGGGTCAGGTCGGTGACCAGCGCCTGGGCCTCTTCGAGGGTGGCCGCGGTGTGGGTGGCGCCGAACTCCAGCGACCGTGTGCGCTTGTACTCGACCGGATCGAGAGCCACGATCACCCGGGCGCCGGCGATCCGCGCACCCTGGATGGCGTTCATTCCGATACCGCCGACACCCATCACGACGACGGTGTCGCCGTCGCGTGCCTCGCCGGTGCGCACCACGCTGCCGTATCCGGTGGTGACTCCACATCCCACCAGGGCGGCGGTGTCCAGGGCGATCGACGGGTCCACTTTCACCACCGAGGCCATCGGGACCACGGTGTATTCGGAGAAAGTTCCCAGCACGCACATCTGGCCCAGCCCCTGACCGCGGGCGTGGAAGCGGAAGGTGCCGTCGAGTTGCGGGCCGGCGATGATCGCCGCGCCCAGCACGCACAGGTTGCTCATCCCGCGCGCGCACGGCTCGCATCGACCGCAGGCCGGGATGAAGCTGAGTACCACCGGGTCGCCCTCGGCGACGTCCTTGACGCCCGGCCCGACCTCGATGACCACCCCGGCGCCCTCGTGCCCGCCGACCACCGGCAACTGCATGGGCATGTCACCGGTGATCAGGTGGTCATCGGAATGACACAGCCCGCTGGCGGTCAGCTTGACCATGACCTCGTTCTCTTTGGGGCCGTCGAGCTCGACCTCCTCGACCTCCCACTTCTGGTGCAATCCCCACAGCACTGCAGCTTTGGTCTTCATGTATTTCCTTCTGGTTCAAACTGATTGCGGGTTCAGGCGCTTTCCGGCGTCCACGTGGCAGGCAGGCTATTGATGCCATTAATGAAGTTCGCGATCTGAAACTCCGGCTCCGGAGCAGAGATGTCCGGGATGCGGGTGTAGACCTCAGTCAACAGTGATCGCAGCATGGTCCGCGCGAGTGCGGCACCGAGGCAGAAGTGCGGGCCGCCGCCGCCGAACGCGATGTGCGGGTTGGGGTTGCGCAGGATGTCGAACGTGAACGGATCGGTGAACACTTCCTCATCACGGTTTCCGGAGATGTACCAGAGGACGACCTTGTCGCCGGCCTTGATCTCCGACCCGTTCACGGTGACGTCCTGGGTGGCGGTGCGGCGCATATGCAGCAGTGGTGAGGCCCAGCGCAACACCTCCTCAACGGCGGTGTCGACGCGACCGGGCACGTCCTCGACCAGCAGTGCACGCTGATCGGGGTTAGTCGATAGTGCGTAGATGGCATGTGCCGAGGCGTGCCGGGTGGTGTCGTTGGCGGCTACGGCCAGCAGTACGAAGAAGGACCGCAGTTCGTCGTCGGTCATCGTCTTGCCGTCGAATTCCGCCTGAACCATCCAGGTCAGCAGGTCCTCACCCGGGTTGGCTCGGCGCTCGGGGATCAGCTCGGTGGCCACCGCGTGCAGGTCCATGACGGCGCCCATGAATAGCTCCAGCTCGCTCTGGTCGCCGCGAACACGCGGGTCGGTCCAGCCGAGCAGGCGCTGAGCGGCATTGGTGGCCCTATCGCAAACCTCCCCTTCGGGCAGTCCGAAGAAGCTGCCGAAGATGCGGGCGGGCAACTTCACCGAGACCAGCTCGACGAAGTCGCCCTCGCCGAGGTGCGCCATCTCACTGACCAGGTCGCGGGCGTGCCCGCGGATCCAACCCTCCAGCCGACGCATGTTCTTCGGCTTGAAGGCGTCCATGGTGATGCCGCGGAGCTGGGCGTGCCGCGGGGCGTCCATCCCGATGAACGACTGCGCAACCTCCCTCGCTTCGGGGGCGAAGTCCTCCATGGTGATGCCCTCGGCCGAGGAGAAGATCTCCGGATGGCGGCTAGCGTAGCGGATGTCCTCCTGTGTGGTCAGCGACCAGAATCCCCTGGTGTTGAGCTCGGGCGGAAGAAGGTCGGACTCCGCCGGCCGGCTCCATGGCACCGGGTTCTCCCGGCGCAGGACGGCGAAGGCGGCGTCGCGCTCCTCGGGGGACTTGGCCCAGAAGGAGCGGGAGCTCAGGTCGATGTCACCATGGGTGGTATCGGGCATGGTTGTGGTCATAGCGGTTCTCTCCTCGATGGCCGGGACGCCGACGACTGTGGGGCACGTCACGTAGGCCTGCTCCCATGTTCACCGTCGGCGGCCCGGTCTGGGGCCGTCTCAGGTGCCAATTCCTGGCCTGCGCGGGCCATGCTCACGTCGTGATCATCACCCCACCGGCGCGCGGAAGGTCGCAACCAGTCCGCCGCCGTCGCGGGCGGCGAAGTCCACCCGGCCGTTCATCGTCTCGACGATCTGCTGCACGATCCACAAACCAAGGCCGGCGGTGCCCCGTTGCCCGCCGGCGCTGACGTATTTCGCCGTCAGTTCACCCAGGCTCTCGGCCGGGATCCCGGGGCCGCGGTCGGCCACCGCGATGACGATTTCCTCGCCGTCGCGGGTGCACGCGACGTCCACCGGGGCGTCGGGGCCGTGGCGGGCGGCGTTCTCCAGCAGGTTGGTCAGCACCCGGCGTAAGCCCTGGGCGTTGATGGAGATCCCGGTGAGCCCTGGGCCGGTGGTCAGTTGCAATCGTGGTGGGGCCAGCGCGACGGCATCGCCGGCCGCGACGATCACGTCGGCGATATCGACACGTTGGACACGTCCGGTCGAGAAGGTGGGGCGGCGGCTCAGAGCGACATCGGAGAGCGCGTCGAGCATGTCGGCGAGATGATGCGCGTGCCGACCGGCGAGGTGCAAGCTGATCTCACGGTCGACTTCCGACATCTGATTGGCCGTCACCGCATCCATCAGCGCCTCCAATGACGCTATCGGCGTGCGGAATTCGTGAACCAGGACCTGCAGCCCGTCTTGCTGGGACTGGTAGGACTGCAGTAAGCGGGCTCGAAGGTCGCGTTCCTCTTCGGCGGCGACGTGTTCGGCTTCCGCCTCCACCAGTGCCCGGATTCTCGACTGTTGCTCACGTTCGGCCAGGGCCGACAGACCGGCGGTCATGATCGCGACGAACACCAGGTAGAGCGCCGCCCAACCGGCCTGGAGCCAGGGTTTCGGGGTGAGGGCCGCGGTCGAGGGCGATCCGAGCGCGACCGCGACGTAGCCGGCGCCGAGCAGTACCGCAAGTACCAGCGTCTTGGCGAATGACAACCGGGCGGCCGAGGCGATGACGACCAGGACCAGCACCGCCGCGACCGGGCTGTGCAGCCCGCCGGTCAACCAGATCAGGGTCAGGGTGAACACACTGTCGGTGAAACTGACCACCCACGCGTACCCGGTCCGGCGGACCTCCGGTCTCGGGTTCACCAGCAGGGCAAGGGAGTACAGCATCGCCGCGGACAGCACGGCGACGGTCGCGGTGGTGTGCTGGCGAACCCAGTCCGGTCCGATCAGCAGCAGGACGCCGATCGACACGACGACCGCGATGCGGACCGCCACCACTGTGCGGGCCAGACCGTAGTCGTCTCTGTCGATGGCGCCGCCATCGTGCCGCTTCATCGGTGCGACCCTAGGGGTGCGGCTAGCATCGCGGCAATGAAAGCCGGACCGGGCGGTAAGCAGATCGTGGTCGTGATCGTCGACGACCACGAACTCTTCGCCCAGGGCCTGGCCCTGCTGCTCAGCCGGGAGTGGGGCGGGATGTTCATCGTCGGTGGGCAGACCTCACGGGTGGAGGAGGCCGCCGACTTGGCCGCGCGCTGCAATGCGGACGTCGCGATCGTGGATCTGTCGATGCCGCCATTGGGCGGGGTCGCCGCCATCCGGCATATCAAGGACCGCCACCCCCGGACCCGGATCCTGGCGCTCTCGGGGACCGACGACATGGTTCTTGCCGAGGAGGCCCTGCGGGCCGGTGCTGACGGCTTTCTGCCCAAGACCGCGGGCCCGGGAGCGCTGGCCGGCCCGTTGTGGACCATCGCCGAGGGCCTGCGGGTCATCGACGGCGCCCTGCTCGATGCGCTACTGAGCAACACCCGCCGCCCGTCGCCGGAGTTGTTGGACCGGCTTACCGCCCAGGACTTGAAGCTCTGGGGGTTGTTGGCCACCGGAATGGAGACCGTCGACATCGCCGACCGGATGCTGGTATCCGAACGCACCGCCAAACGGATGGTCGCAACATTGCTCAACAAGCTGGGAGTGACCAACCGGATCGCCGCCGCCGCGATGGCCGGCCGATTCCGACTGCTCGACGACCACCCCGAAAACCGGCTCAGCTGATCTGGATTGCAAGCGCCGGGCACATGGCCGCCGCTCTCACCGCGCGGTCCCGCTCGGACTCGGGCGGATCGGCATCGAGGACCACCGCCTGTTCGGCGCCGTCGGGAAGGTCGAACAACTCGGGCGCCGCCATCAGGCACTGCCCGTGTCCCTCACACAAGCTGTAGTCGACGGTGATGTGCATGACGCCAGTATCGGGCGTGCAACCCCGGCACCGCTGGAACTTCCGCGCCAGATGTGGCCTTTCCGGGCCAGGTGGTTTCCTACGGGTACGGTTCTTGTGCCGAGTTCGGCGCGCCCCCATAGCCCACCAACCCCTCAGAACCCTGGGCCTCATACCGGGCCAGCCGTTCACGCAGGGCGCGTGTGGCGCGCGAGCTCCGGCAGGTCGTCAATCGCCGCGGCGTTTGCGACGAACCCGAAGTCCATGCGGTCGTGGCAGGAGGTGAGCGTGGCGTTCAGCCCGATCGAGGCGGCGAGCGCGGAGACCGGATAGATCCCGGCGAGGCGTGCACCGTTCAGAT
>Ga0181530_10006530_pt1 | contig 11447 bp, 6 predicted proteins | sample PEATcosm2014_Bin_42_FD_119769 | JGI IMG/M metagenome (GOLD analysis project Ga0181530, IMG submission 119769) | Peatland microbial communities from MTU Mesocosm Facility, Houghton, MI, USA - PEATcosm2014_Bin10_60_metaG | ecosystem: Environmental > Terrestrial > Soil > Wetlands > Peat | place... | reverse complement strand
TTATATCCACCTGGTAAATGCCGATCATCCCCGGCGCCAGCCCGGCGAACTCCACTTCGAGCGGTTGCCCGTCCATGCCGTAGCCCACGTGGCAATCGAAAGGACCGGCCAGCGGGAACAAGCTACCGAGCGGTGCCGGTATTCCCGTCGTCATCGCCGGCGCCACCGCGCCCAGGCCCACCGCGTAGGTGTGGATCACCTCTCCAGGCTGAGCGGGCGAGTCGGATGCCACCAGGCTGCTCCAATCCTGGTGGGCCGCAATCAGCATGGCGGAATCGAAGAAGTAAGGATCGCGCTCGACCACCGGGACCGTGACCGCCGGACAGCCTGCAAATACCGACGAGTTCTCGAGTCCCACCGAAATCGTCGCCCCCGTCGCCATTTCAAACGGAACCTGAAACCAGACTTCGCCCGGAGAGACACTCAGTATCGGCAGCGGCGCGCCACCCGCCAGCACCCGCACGCCGCCCAGTTCGGAAGGCAGCGGCACCGGCGCAACCTGCGTGGAGTCCGCCATCCCGCTGCCGCGAATTGGCAGAATCGATCCTGGAATCAGAGCCAGGAATCCCGCGTTGCACACCGGCGTCGGTCCAATCAGTTCCTGCACCGCCCCGCTCAGGCTGTCGATGGCCACCACGCGGCTGCCCGTCACCGCGAACACCGTTCCGCCCCCGCCCGCGATCACTGCCTCATCCACCTCCAGCGGGAAGCTCGTCAGGGGCGCGTTTCCGGTTCCATCCGGGTGGATGGTGAGGACTTGCGCAACTTGCCCGATGCCCGGCACGGCCACATAGGCAACCAGGTTCCCATCGTTGCTGATGGATGCATCGAACCCCGTGGCCGAACTCGCCAGCAGCACGTCCCGGCCGTTGCTCAACTGCAAGGCGCGCAGGTGGTAGGTCCCCAGTGTTTGAGCCGCCTGGTAAACCACCCACGTGCCGGCGTCGTTGACGATCGCTATGGCGGGCTGCTCGGATGTCGTGAGGCTCTGCGCGCCTTGTGGGCTCCACAAAATCAGCGCCCCGGTTTGCGGATCGAAGCCCAACACGCGGCCGTCGCTGGTGACGGCCTGCCTGCTGCTGGCCGCCTGCACCGGCGGGTGGACAGTGGTCCCGGTTTCGAGATCGTGCAGTTCCACAATGCTGCTGCCCGCCGGGTAAGTGGACGCCGGGTATAGCAGCGCATTGTACACAAACCTGCCGTTGCGGCTGATCTGCGCCTCGCCTTCGAGCGGCGTCCCGTAGGCTTTGCCGCCCACTGTCAGTGGCGAATCGCTCATGGTCGGATGGGTGACGCAGTAACTCCCCCCGACGCACCCCTGGTATTCGGTGTACGAAAACACGTTGCCATCGCCGCTCGTCTGAGCGTTGCCCTGATAAAGGTCCGGATTCCCCACGCTGTAAGGCGACGGAACGGTGATCCGTTGGATGCTCCCCGCTTGAATCCGGTAGATGGCGGTAGTGGTTGCGGGCAGGTTCTGGGACAATTCGGACGCCAGCCGCACCGTCGCCGTGAAGTACAGTTGAGAACCGTCATCGGTCGGCGCCAGCCCCGAGAACTGCGCCGGCGCGCTCCCGGCGAGTAACAGCCACAATGCCAGTGCGCTCCATCCGGAATGGCGCCGCCGATCCTCCGAGCGCGCCACGCCCGCCGGAACCGGCATAAGAGTATAAGCTCCTTTTACCTGTCGTCCTGCAAATCCTTTGCCATTCCCGCCCGGGCGTTTGCTCTCAGGTCTTTGAATGGATTCGGAAGTCCGTCACGCAGCCCGCGGATGTGTCAGTATGACGCGGCCGCGCCAGACGCGGGCAGTCTGGTGTCGCCGGTTACAGGGAGACAGCCCGGGCGCGAAGCTCGCTACGCCAGGTCACCTGTTCGATTCGTCCGATGAGCGAAACCCAGGAAGCCGCGCCCGCCAAGGCGACGGCAGTCAGGATGACGAAGGCCCAGTAAAACTCTCCCGTGCGGTCCAGGACAAATCCGGTGAGTGCCGGGGCCACTACTCCCGCGAGATTTCCAACCAGGTTCTGGAAACCTGTCCAGCGTCCCGCGGCTTGCGGCCCCGCCAGCGTCTGCGTGATTGCCCACAAATTGGAAGAAGCTACGCCGAAAAATATGACGCCCAATATGAGCGCGGCAACGCAATAGCGCGGTCCGCCGGCCACGGCCAGCCCGGTGAAAATCCCGGAGAACGCCAGACCCCCGCCCGTAAAAGTCTTGCGGACACGCGTGGGAGTTGCTCCCGACATGATCCAGCGATCGGAAAGCCAGCCGGAGAGAGTGGAGAAACAGGCCCCCAGCAGGTAAGCCGTACCTCCGATCCTGGCCATGTTCTCCATGGAGAAGTGCCGTTCGCGTACCAGGTAAAAAGGAAGCCAGGTAATGAGGAAATAGTTGACGTAATTGCTGCAGAAGAGCCCGATGCTGGTTCCCCAAGCCGATCGCAACCGCAGAAACTCGGGAAGGCTTGGCGCGCGGTTGGCGCCGGCGTGAATGGCGTCCGGCCGCTCCGTCGTGCGCTTCGGCATCCATTGGAACCAGGGGACGAGCCAGAGCAGGCTGGCCAGGCCGAGCACGAGGAAGAACGGGCGCCAGCCGAATCTAGCCATCAGCAGACCGCCGAACAGCATGCCGAATCCAGGACCCAGCACGAATCCCGCGGAGACCACCGAATTGGCAAGCCCCCGGTGCTCCTCCGCGAAGTTCAGCGCAATGATCTTCGAGTAGGAGGGAAACGCGGCCGATTCGCCGATCCCGAGGAGCAGCCGCAATACCAACAGCGCCGCGAACGTATGCACCATCCCCGTGGCGGCCGTCGCGGCGGACCAGAGAAAGAATCCGCCGGCGAATACATAGTTGACGTTCCAACGGTCCACAAGCCAGCCGGCGAAGGGTTGCAGACACGCGTAGGTCCAGAAAAAGGCGGAGAGCAGAACGCCGAGTTGCGATGCGGAAATGCCAAGCTCGTCTTTCAGCATGGGAGCCGCGATGGAGAGATTCCCGCGATCCACATAGTTGATAAAAACGGAAAGTCCGAGCAGGAAGAGAACCAGCAGGAGAGGGCCCGGAATGGTCGTACGCCGTGGCGCCATGGAGGTTGGCATGAAGGGGTCGCATCATCTTACCCGGCACGCCGGACATTTGCAACTCTTCCCTATGTCCCGCCGTGACCCACAGTCAAACAGCTGGCGCGCATTTTCACGCGTTGCCCATGGATGTGGCGCACGCACTCGTGCGTGCCGTGTCGAGACTCGTCTCGAAACCTGGGGCCGGGCGCCGCATCGTCACCGCCGGATGGCACTGAAAAATGCCGCCTAGCGCGAGCGCCGCGGACGCTTGCGGGTTGGCGAAGCCCTCACGGGGGGCGGAGCGGGCCGGGCCGGGGAGGCCAGCCCCCGGCGGAGCACGGTCCCCATCAGGGCTAAAAACAGCAGCATCAGGAGCGTCAGGACCGGGGCGCCGCCGAGGGGCAGGGAAGCCACGCGGTCGCCAAGGTAATCCAGGCTGTTCCCGTGGCGCGCGTACCAGCCGCCGAAGTAGACTGAGTCGGCGCGCAGCTCTTCGCGGAGGTTCGCGCGAGAGAGGGACAAGAGGCGGTCTGGAGCCCCGCCCGCTGCCTGGTATTGGTCCAACATAGCCAGCCAGTCGGCGCAGAGGCGGAAGCGATGCTTCTGATACCAGTTCACCCAGGCGATTTCGGAGAGCTGGCGGGGAACCGGGTTGCCGATTTGCGGCGAGCCGGTGCGTTGGCTGAGGCCGGATGTGTAGACCTCTTCTCGAGGGCTGTTTTCCAGGCTTTGGATGTGCGCCTGCAGGTAAACGCCGAGCGAGAAATCGATCGCGCAGCCGATCATGACGGCGATCAGCAGCGCTCGCCGGCGCGAGGCAGCGGCGGCCAGCAGGGAAATCCCCAGCGCAACCAGGGAGAGCAGCGTGAGGTGCGCCACCCCCAGGCTTTCCCTTTCTCCGGTGGCTGCTATGCCCACCACCAGGCAGAAGGGCGCCAGCGCGGCCCAGAACCAGCGCTCCCGGGAAGGCCGGCGGAAGCTCCCGTAAAGCAGCCAGAGAACCAGCGGCCCGCCCACCACGCCCATGGCGAAGATGGCGTTGTGCTGGTAGAAGATGAAGGCCGCATCGCGGAGCCGGCCGGCGGGATTCGGTTGATGCAGAGCCGGCGGCAGCGGCGAAGCGCGCAAGACCAGCGGGATGACGGTGTCGACGAGGTTGTCGCGGAGTTTTTCGAGATTGTGCCCGCGCAAGTGCTCGGAGGAAGTGACCGAGGTATTCGAGGCGAAGGTGCCGCCCGCGCCGTAGTGCGCGACGGACCAGCCAAACCAGGTGGCCAGCAGCAGCGGGCAGACGGCTGCGATGACGGCCAGTTGGCGCCACTTGCGGCCGCGCGCGCGCAGCACGCGCACGGTGTAATGAACGGCGAGAAAAAGGCCATAGGGGGCGGCCGAGTAGTGCACCAGAAGGGCGGCGCAGAGGAAGATGAAGGCGGCCAGCGTGCGGCGGGCGTCGTCCTTGCGCCAGCCTGCGAGATAGAACCAGAGGCCGAGAATCACGTAGAAGGCTGTCAGCGACTTGGTCCAACTGTAGGTGACGCTCTCCATCAACACCGGACTGGCGGCGAATAATGCCGTGAGCAGAAGCACGGGCCGGCGGCGCGATTTCGCCAGGGCCGGCAGCATCAGGCAGCAGGCCGGGAACAGAAGCAGGTTCAGGAAGGCGAACACCAGTTGGAAGATTTCAAACCGGTCGCTGGTCAAGCCCAGGAAGAACGCGCCCAGCACGTTCATCATGGGTGGCCGGGCGGGGAGTTGGTACGCGGGAAAGATCGGAGTGTCGACGGGAAATCGGTGCAGAAAAAACAGGCACCGCTCGAAATGTTCCAGCCAGTCGGTGGACCAGGTGGCGCCGGAATAGACGCGGATGGCGGCCAGCAGGAGGAAGGTCCAGAGCAGAAGGAAGACGAAACCCGCCAGGGCGCGTCCGGGGGCAGGGGAGAGGCCCAGGCGAACGATATCGCGCCGGGCGGCCACGGCGGCAGCCACGGAAAGTGCGGCAACCAGCCAGTACGCGGCGGCCGGGGAGCGCGGGCCGAAGCAGTACACGCCCCAGGCGGCGAGATAGACCAGCAGCAGGGACAGGCCCACCGAGCCGCACAGTTTTTCCATCGGACTCCAGGCGAAGCGGCGGATGAAGAAGAAGCCTGGGGCAAAGGAGCAGACGGTCAGGAGTCCGAGGACCGCGCAGAGTTCGAGCGCCAGGAGCGCCGTACCAGGCATGCGTAAAATTCACCGTACCACGGTTGGCGGCGGGGTGCGTTCGAGGACATGGGTAACAGGAGCAACCGCTCCCTGACGGTCGCGGCTCGCAATCTGATTCTGTGACGCGTGAACAAGCGTAGCTCGCACTGTCCATGTGAGCCGCGACCGTGAGGGAGCGGAGGGCCGACCCACCATGCGAGCCGCGACCGTGAGGGAGCGGAGGGCCGACCCACCCCCGCAGGCGTCGGCGCGTTTTCCACAGCCGTGCTGGTGCTTAGGCGCACGGAACCGCGAGCGCCGGCGGGCGGCCGCTCGCGCTCCCTGCTGAAATCTTCAGCGGCCGTAGATCAGCAGGTGGAACGTCCCTGGCCTGGGCCTCGGCTGCGGGGGGCGCTTCTGCGCGGCGGTGGCGGCGGCGGGCGGATCAAACTCCGCTGTGTCCACCAGCAGGTTGTGCGTCTTTGGATCCAGGGCCATGGTCTTGGCGCCGAACTCGGTCTTGACGACCTCGACCACGCTGAGCCTGTCCGGCGAGTCTTCGTGAAAGATGTGGATGGCGCCATCGCCGGTGGAGGCGGCTACGAGGCGGGTTTCCGGGTCGAAGACGTTGGCGTCGACGCGCGACCCGATGGGGAACGGCTGGCCAATGATTCTTCCATTGTCCGCATCCATCACCACCAGGACTTGGGGGCTGCGGCCGCCAATGAACAACCGCCGGCGTTCCCGATCCATCGCCATGGACACCGGCTGCCCGGCGGGCGCAACCGGCCAGCGCGCGGCGATCTTCAGGGTGCGGGAATCAATCGCGATGACTTCATTCTTGTCGGCCAGATTGTCGTAGATCATTCCTTTGCCATCGGCGACGGCTTGTTCCGGCGCGCCACCCAGGGCAAGCGTCGCCACCGCCGTGCCATTCGCGGGATCGATCACCGTACAGCTGTTGGGATCCCCATTGAAGACAAATATTCGCTTTGACACGGGGTCGTAAAGAATGGAATCCGCGTCCGTGTCGGCTTTCACCTGGCCAATGGTCTGCAACGTCTTCAGATCGAAAATGACCACCTGGCCGGCGTCTCCGTCGGTGATGAATCCACGGCCCAGCTCCGGAACCAGGGCCACGCCGTGGTCCCGTTTCAAGCCCGCGATCTTGCCTGCCACGGACCCGCTATCGGCATCCAGTACTGCGACCTCCGTGCCGTGCGAGAGGTAGACGCGGCGCGCCGCCGCATCGAAGGTAATGTAGTCGAAGTATTCGCCGCCGCCCTCCGCCGCGCCGAGAGAGATCTTTTTGAGCAGATGATAACTGCCGCCGGCTTGAAAGGCCGGAACGGCCGCGCTGAGCAGAAGAACGCACGAGCCGGCTGCCAAAGCACCCAACCAGGAACGCTGCATGGCACCTCCTCAGTATTTTGCAGGAACCACCATGAGCATATAGCACGGCGCCGCCGTCTGCACGCTGGAGCGGGGCGGGGTTACGGCGCTATTTCGAGGGAGGGTTACGATCGGCGGCGCTTCCCGCCATACAATCCAACTCCGGCCATGGCGATGGTGACCAGAAGCACCGTCGATGGTTCCGGAACCGGGGAGGACGGCGCGCCGGGGTATGCTCCGATCAGGCCCGCGCCATTGAGGTCGGTGATGATCTGCGCGAGCGAACCGGTAGTATTGACCGTGTTTCCATTATCGTAGAAAAGCTGTGCGACGCCATTGAGAATGGGGCTTGTGCCGTCGGTCGCAAAAGTGCCGGTGAAGCCGTTGTACGTGGACGCCAGATTCAGATCGAAGGTATTCAGGAAGGCGTTCCATTGAGCGGCCTCGCCGGCCGCGCCGCCCCCGCCAGTGGTGATGTTGCCGGTGCCCGCGGCCACGTACACGCCACCCCCGGCATTAACGTAGGCGATCAAGGCCGTCTCTTCCGCAGAGGTCAAGGTGTCACCGCCGAGAAAAACCGCCTGATATCCCTCCAGTGTCGACAGGGTGAAGGCCGAGAAGGACCCGGAGTCCGTAAGGTTGTAAGCGCTCAAGGCGGTGCTGAGATCGGATCCGGTAAGGCCGAAGTCGTCTGAATCGATCCAGACCTTGGTTGCTCCGCTGTTGGGCCCGCCGGTCAGAAACAGGGCGGCGTTCTGGGCGAAATTGGTGACATTCGTGGCGCCTGCGCTGCTAAAACCTGAATTGCTCAGCGTCCATTCATCGTTGTTCACGATGATACTACCGGCGGATGCGCTGGCCGTCATAACGAGCGCGCTAACGATCAATTGAAATGCGACACGCATGGTTTTCCGCTCCCGGTGAACTTTACGGGGCCCTTCCAGACGACAGGCCATTGGTTCGAGCGTACACGATTGTGCCGGAGGAGGTCAATGATCCTGGCTGGGCGAGGATGAGCGGGAAGTACCCTTCGTACCGCGGTACTGCCGTGGTAGGCGACCGGCGACTGGCTGGTGCTGGCGGAAGGCGCGCTGCCGCGCGAGCTTTCGCCGCTGACGCTGCCGATGGAAGCGCGAAACAGGTGGTGTTGCTGTGGCCGGGGCGTCGGCTAGTCAATTCTCGGTCGGGGTCTTTTCTATGTGATCGATGATGAGCTGCTCGGTCACGGCTTTGCGCTGTTCCAGCTTGAGGCCGAGCGCCTGCACGGCGGCGAAGATGGAAGAGGTGCCGCTGGGATCGGATGCGGCGACGCCCGGAGTCCCTGCTGCGCCGGGTATCGGCGGCACGTCCACCCCCTGGGATCGCGCCATGGCCATCAGTTCCGCCAGCGAGAAGTCTATGGTTACCTTGTAGTACCCCTTGAGGTCGGTCATGTCCACCACCTGGCGGCCGCCTCCGCCGGTCAATTGCGAGAATTGCGTCAACATGTCGGCAAATCCCTCCATTTGGAGCTGCGTGGCCTCCAGGTGCATGGTCATGGTGGCGGGGTCGACTCTGTAGCGCATGGAGCCCTTGGTTCCCATATCCACGGTGGCCTCGCCCTGCTTGCCGATGGTCATGCGGATTGGCCCGTCGGGACCTTCGGTGGTCATCTCGCCGGGTTTGAGGGGTGCGCTCTCGTCGATTGCCACCGGCGCTGCGGCTGACTCCTCCATCTTGGGCCCTCCCTTGGCAACCACCAGCGCGAGCACCGGGTTCTCCTTCTTGTCGCGATGCACGGTCAGCTTAAAGCGATCTTCCAGCAGCGCCCGGAGCATCTTGGGAGCGTCGGCTTTGGTAGCTCCCTCGGGCATCTTGGCGACGATGTCGAATCGCTGGCTGGCGAGCCAGTCCGGCCCGGTGATCTGATAGGGCTTGACCTTGTACGCCATGACGATCAGTTCCTTGAGCGCCATGTATGTGTATTCGGCTCTGGCCGCGTCGACATGCGCGCCGATCTTGGGCATCTGTCCGTTCTGAATGGACTGCGCCATTTTCACCATGTCGAGGGGGGCCGCCGGCTTGACGGACGCCACTTCGAACGTGGGGGCAGTCTGGGCGAGCGCCGCGATAGCCGTCAACGCCAGCCCGGCAGGGAAGCTCCGAAAATAATTTCGCATCTTATCCTCTACTTTGGCGCAGTTCGCGGCGCGACGCAAATGGCCGCCATGGGAGAGAGCACCGGCGGTACTCGAAGGTGCCATGCCGGTATCCTCTTTGAAGATCTTGCGCCGGCTGTGCGGAGTCCGCAGGGCGGTGCCAGCCGGAATTGGCCGCCCCGCGATCCAGCATTGTTTCAGAAGGTGGTTCCGAGATAGAAGCCGAGCGGAATCGTCACCCCCGGGTTTTGCGGGAACAGATTGCCGTTGGAGTAATGCGCGATCCGGGCTTCGGCGGCGACCTTTCGATGCCTGCCCAAAAAGACTCCGGCGCTCATGAAATCCTGAAACGTGAAGTGTCTGCCGGTTTCCGCGCCATCAATGGTCGTACTGGTGATCAATGCCGGCCCGGCCAGGGAATAACCTAAATAGAACTCCAGCGGGTTGGTGCGCACCGCGATGAACCGGAACACGGGATACACCGATGCCGTGTAGAATCTTTCGCCCTGTTTCCGGCTCTTGAAGGAGGAAACGCCGGCGCCCCAATCCAGCGCAAAAAACCGGCGCGTGTGGAACACATTGCGCTGGTAATTCACGGACAAGCCATTCGCCGCGTAAACCGAGCCGGGCCAGAAAACAGGAACCGCGCCTTTCGAAACGAAATTGTTTGTGCCATAACCCAGCGCGTCGGTGATATATCCCATTTGCAGTTCGTTCTTCGGCCAACCCGGCCCGCTGCTGGAATCTCCATCGACCCGTTCCGCCCGGAGACGCCGCATGGTGTAAGTGAATCCGCCGGAAAAGAACAAGGTGCGGGGCTGCTGGCTGGCGGAACGCCCGGGCGCCACAGTGACTCCGGTGAGCAGGTCCCAGTTGTCGGTGAGGCGATAATCCAGGCCCCCTCCAAACAAAAGGGTCGCGTAACTGGCGTCGCCGACAACCGGCGACGGGCCGATCGCGAATCCTTTTCGCGTGACCACGCCGAGGCCGCCTTCACCGTACACCGACAACGCCCTGCCAAGCGGCAGGCGCGATTTCGCGGTTAAACCCGCGACATTCATCCACACCGAATGACTCGCCTGGTCGCCATTTACATTTTGATACTTCACCCAATACACCGGACGCATGTCGCTGATCTGCGCGGAAAAGTGCTTGTTGAACTCGTGTCCGAACAGAAAAACACGCGCCGCCAGATGCGGAACCTGAATCGACTGCGCGTGGAATCCCGGCTGCGCCTGCGAGTTGGAAAAAGGATAGTCGATGTAGCCGAGCTGAACCCCAATGTAGGAATTCGACAAGAATCGCGGGAATTGCGCCGCCTCATCCTGCGCCGGAGGGGCGGCCCGCTGTCCCAGCAGCAAGCCGGCCAACCCGGCCACGCCGGCCAACCCGTGCGCCATTTTGCGAGCAAGCATCAGTGTGAGTCGTGAATGGCGCCGAAATGCCACCGCACGCCGATGACCCTGTGGAACATGGAAACCTCGTGGAACGTTGGCCGCCAATTGCAGTTGCCGGAAGGAATTGGTAGTATGACCGATACCACAACAGAATTCAAGCTGCGCGACCGGTTTTGTGGTGCTGTCGCCGGCGGCGCATATCAACAGGCCGGTTCACTCGATTCAATGGGGAGAAATATTTTGCGGAGCCGTGTGCAGGGGATGATTCTGCCTTTCTGCCTGTCGGTATTCCTGCAGAGTCCGGTAGCTGGCCAGGGCAACGGAAGGCTGTCGGGGACTATCGAGGACGCAGCCGGCAAGGTGGTATCGGGCGCGGTTGTGACGCTCTCGCTGGGGGAATCGGCGGATGTCTACGCTTCCACCGTTACGTCCCGCGCGGGCCGGTTTCTTTTCGCTGCGCTGCGGCCGGCCTCTTACGCGCTCGCAGTGGAAGCTCCTGCCTTTGCGAAGCAGGGCCTGCAGAACGTCAAGGTCGGTGCGGGCGGCGAAACTTCCCTGCCGCCCATCCGCCTCGCGGCCGGCGGCGCCGGGCAACCGGCGGAGGGGAACAACCCCGGACAGGCGCTGCAGGCGGCCGGGGTTGAGGTTGCCTTCCGCGTGGACGATGCGCAGCGCTTGCCGCTTCCCGGGCGGGATCCGCTCTACCTGCTGGAAACGCTGCCCGGCGTGCAGGAAAACGGCCGCGCTCCGCTCGGGGTATATGGCGAGTCCGTGTCGCTGGCGAACATCACGTATGAGGGCGTGAACCTGGAGGCGACCCCTGCCCGGAGTGCCGGACTGGATTCCACAACGCTCCTGTTGCGAACCAGCGAGGTCGGGGATGCCGCCGTGGCGACCGGCGCCATCGACGGATGCGGTTGCGCCCAGGCAGTTTTCAGCGCGCCGGGAGGAAGCGCCGCGTTCCATGGTTCGGTGTACGGGTTTACGATCCCGAAAGGCAGCGCGGCTCAGTATTGGACCGACAACAGCCAGAATACGCCCGCCGCCACGGATATCAGTCAACTAGGCGCGACCTTTGGCGGTCCGCTGCGGAAGGACCGGTTGTTCTTCTTTTTGAACTATGAGGCCGATCTGAACCGCTCGACCGTCACGCGCACGGGCCAGGTGCCCGTCCGCCCGCTGTCCAGCCAGGATCCCCTGATGCGGCAGGTGCTCGGGCTGGTCCCATCCGATCCATCGGGCACCTATCGGGGAACGCAGGACAACGGAGG
>Ga0181530_10006529_pt1 | contig 11449 bp, 11 predicted proteins | sample PEATcosm2014_Bin_42_FD_119769 | JGI IMG/M metagenome (GOLD analysis project Ga0181530, IMG submission 119769) | Peatland microbial communities from MTU Mesocosm Facility, Houghton, MI, USA - PEATcosm2014_Bin10_60_metaG | ecosystem: Environmental > Terrestrial > Soil > Wetlands > Peat | place... | reverse complement strand
GGTGGAGAACGCGGTGCGGGCGATGCAGTCGGGGGCGACCAACTTCATTCAGAAGCCTTGGGACAACGAAAAGCTGCTGGCGGACGTGCGCGCCGCCATCGCGCGGCAGCGAGCGGAAGAAGAAAACATTCAGCTGAAGCGCGCCCTGAAGCAGCGCTATAACTTTGAAAACATCGTGGGCAAGAGCGAGCCCATGCTGAAGATCTTCGATCTGGTGGCGCAGGTGGCGCCCAGCCGCTCGACGGTGCTGTTGCAAGGCGAGAGCGGGACGGGCAAGGAATTGATCGCCAAAGCGATCCATTTGAATTCGACGCGGCGCGACCGGCCGTTCGTGCCGGTCAACTCCGGCTCGACGCCTCCCGACCTGCTGGAATCCACCTTGTTCGGGCACGTGAAGGGCGCCTTCACCAGCGCGATTGCGTCGAAGAAGGGGCTGTTCGAAGTGGCCGACCGGGGCACGCTTTTCCTCGATGAAATCGGCACCATGGGCATGGACACGCAGAGCAAGATTCTGCGCGTGTTGCAGGACCGCAAGTTCATGCATCTGGGCGGGGTGCAGGAAGTGCAAGTGGACGTGCGCATCATCGCGGCCACCAATGTGGACCTTCGGCAAATGGTGCGCGAGGGCAAGTTCCGCGAAGATCTTTTTTACCGGCTCAACGTGATCAGCCTCGATCTGCCGCCGCTGCGCCAGCGGCGCGAAGACATTCCACTCCTGGTGCAGCACTTCCTGAAAAAATATTCCGAGGAAAACGAGCTGCCGCTGCGCCACATCACCACCGAAGCGTTGCGCCTGCTGGTGGGCTACGGCTGGCCGGGCAACGTGCGCGAACTGGAGAACACCATCGAGCGCGCCGTGGTGCTGTCTTCCGACAGCAACATCGGGCTCGACCTGCTGCCCGACCACATCGCCGGGCGGGGCACGCAGGTGCCGGTTTTGGAGGTGACGGCCGAGGCCACGCTGTTCAGCATCATGGAAGACTGCGAACGGCGAATCATCATCGACATGCTGGAGAGGTGCGGCTGGAACCAGACCGAAGCGGCGGAGCGCTTCCACGTCCCGCTCTCGACCCTGAATCAGAAAATCAAACGGCTGTCGATCGAGATCAAGAAGAAGCACAGGGAGTAAGTGAGATCGGCTGATCCGGTGATCGGGCCATCGGGTCATCTGAAACCCGCAAGGTCCCTCAGGTTTTAGATCACCGGATGACCCGATTCCTGCATGGCCCAATCACGAGATCGCCCGATCATTTCTCACTATGCGGGATACTCCGGTCAATATCCGCTTGGGCGGGGATTTTGACTGCGGCTAGCGCAGAGCATCTTCCGGCTCGGGCGCGAGCTTGGGCGCGGTGCGAAGAAACTTTATAAGTCCTGCGCCCGTGGCCCTGCGGGCCCGCTGCTTGAAAAAGTCGGCGGCGGTTTCCACGACCCCAACTTTTTCGGCGACCGCGACCGCGATCCATTGGTTCAACGACACGCCATCTTCTTTCGCCAGCCGCTGCGCGGCCTTCTTAATGGAAAGGGGAAGCTTCAAGGGATACGTAGCTTTGCTCATGGTTTCACCTTCTTCAACAGTTCGGCCGGGAGCAACACTGGAATTCTAAACCGCTCCGCTGCAACGGCGAAGTCCGCGACGTTATAGGTCACCAGCGCGTCCGCCCGGCCATTGATCGCGGCCTCCAGCACCATCTCGTCGTTCGGATCGCGGGACTGTGGCCGCCACTGAAAATGCACTTCGACCGGCTCGATCAAGGCGGCCAACTCCGCCAGAAATTCATCAATCGCCTCGATCGCCAGGCCGTGGACCAGCCGGTGCTCGGGTCGCTTCAACACATCCTCGTACTCCAGAAAAAGCGGCGGAGTCGCCAATACCACCAACCGCCGCTCGGCCACCAGCCGCAGAACCGCGTTCCCCGCGCCCAACCGGGTGCGTAGTCCGGAGACAACGACCGAAGTGTCGAGGACAATTTTTCTCATGTCACATCGTATAGGATGTCACATAGCATAATACATTTCAAGACCTTGTCCGGGCAGGGCGCGGCTCTGATCTTTTTCATTACGAAGCATCGAGAGCAACCGCTAAATCTTTCGCAGGAACGGCCGCCCGGGCCGTCCCTACATAGACTTCACCTCTGCTATAGTTCCCTGAGCGGAAGTTTCCCGAACGACAGTTCCCTGGATAAGCATGGCACTCGAGCTCGAATTAATTTCGCCGGTTGAAATCGCCAAAGATATTGCGCTGGCGGTGCAGGAATACACGCTGCTCGCGGCGCAATCGGTGGCGAACTTCTTCAGCCGTCCCCGGTATATTGGCGACACGCTGCACCAGGCGGACCTGATCGGGGTCGGTTCCCTGCCTATCGTGATTCTGACGGGACTCTCCGTCGGCGCGCTTCTGGCGCTGAACGCAGCCACCACCCTGCAACGCTTCGGCTCGATTACGCTGATCGGCCAACTCGTGTCGCTGGGCATGGTCACGGAACTCGGCCCGCTCATCACCGGCCTGATGGTGGCCGGGCGGAACTCCTCCGGCATGGCCAGCGAACTGGGCTCGATGGTGGTCACGGAACAGATTGACGCGATGCGCGCCCTGGGCACCGATCCCACCAAGAAGCTGGTCACGCCGCGGGTTGGGGCCACGGTGTTCATGCTGTTTTTCCTGACCATCATCGCCGACCTGCTGGGACTGGTCGGAGGCTATGGGGTCGCGCATCTGCTTTTCGGGCTCAACACGCGGCAGTATTGGACCTCGGTGTGGCAGACGCTGGTGTTTCGCGACGTCTTCACCGGCCTGATCAAGCCGGCGTTGTTTGGATTCATTATCGCCACCATCGGCTGCTATTACGGAATGTCGACGCGCGGCGGCACGCAGGGCGTGGGGCGTTCGACCACGCAGGCCGTGGTCGCTGCTTCGGTACTGATTCTAGTGGTGGATTTTTTCGTCACCAAATTGATCTTCGCAATTTTTGGTTACAGGTAAGCCATGCCGGCCCCAACGTTGCCCAGCGAAAATCCGGCGGCCGCGGCCGGAAAGCCCTCCGGCTACGCCCTCGAGTTCGAGAATGTGGCCATCGCGTTCGATGAAAAAGTCGTACTCGATGGCATTTCCTTCCAACTGCCGCACGGCGAGACCAAGGCGTTGTTTGGCGTCGCCGGATCGGGAAAGAGCACCGTGCTCAAGCTCGCCATGGGCCTGATCAAGCCTGACAGCGGCCGCATCTTCCTGCTGGGAGAGGAAGTCACGCGCATGCGGGAAAAAGATCTGTACGAACTGCGGCGGCGCGTGGGCATCGTGTTTCAGGAAAGCGCGCTCTTCGACTCGCTCAAAGTGTATGAGAATGTCGCCTTCCGCCTGATGGAAGAAAAAACCTCCGCCGAGGAAATCGAGCGGCGGGTGCGCGAGGTACTGCGCTTCGTGGAATTGGAACGGACCTACGACATGCGACCGTCGGAACTCTCAGGCGGCATGAGAAGGCGCGTGGCCATCGCTCGCGCGATCGTCACAGAACCCGAGGTGCTGCTCTACGACTCGCCCACCGGCGGACTCGATCCTGTGACCTCGAACACCATCGTCGAACTCATCATGAAGCAGCGCGACGTTCATAAAACCAGCTCTCTCCTGGTGACCCACCGGCTGCAGGACGCGTTCACCATGGCGACGCACCAGTTCGACAAGGCCACCAACCAGATGGCTGTCATACCCAAAGGACAACGGGGCGAAGTGCCCATGAGTTTTCTCATCCTGCGCGGCGGCAAGGTCATCTTCGATGGCGATGCACGCGAACTCGCCGCATCGCGCGACGACTATATTCGCGAATATATTTCGTAGAAACGGATCGCAAAGGTCAGAGGCCAGGAGTAAGAACTTCCGGCTTTGGTTTTCACCTCTGCAATCTGACCTGCGACCTCTGCAATCCCAAGCCGCCCCTCAACTTTCAGGCTTTTTCTTCGATCCCTTGCCCGGCAACGCTGCCGGATTCTCGTGGGTGCGTTCGCGGAACCCGCCTTTCATGCCTCTGGCGAGGCCGATGGCCGATTCTCCGAACTTGTCGCGCAGATGGTCGGCGGCGGCGAGCGCCTTGTGCCAACGGTCGGCTTGGGACGGCTCCAGCAGATCGAGCTGAGTTGGACCGGATTCGAAATTCGAGGCTTGCACTCCCAGCAAGCGCACCGCCGTACCTGGCTTCCAGTTGGCGAAAAACAGGCGGCGCGCATGATCGAAAATCTGGTTGTCCATCTGGGTGGGCTGCTCGAGCGAATGCGCCCGGGTAATGGTGGAGAAATCTTTGTAGCGCAATTTGAGTTGGAGCGTGCGGGCAAAGAATCCGCCTTCGCGCAGCCGTCGTCCCACCATTTCGCTCAGGCGCATCAGCGTGGACTGCAAGCGCTCGGCGTCGCCGGTGTCTTCGTCGAAGGTGTGCTCGTGGCTGATGGATTTGGGATCGACGCTTTCTCCGACCTCGCTGTCGAACCATCCCCCCGCATCCTCGCCGCGCGACTTCCCGGCCAGCGCGAGGCCCCATTTTCCGAAGCGGCGCTCGAGGTCGCGTTCTTCCAGGCGCGCCAGGTCGCCGACTTTCTGAATGCCGATGGCGTGCAGCTTCTGCTCCATCACCTTGCCAACGCCGGGTATGTCGCCGACGGCGAGCGGCGCTAGAAACTTCGCCTCTTCTCCGGGCAGCACCCAGAGCACTCCGTTGGGCTTGGCTTTGGCGGAGCAGACTTTCGCGATCAGCCGCGAAGTACCGATGCCAATCGAACAGTTCAACTGGGTCGCCGACTTCATCGCGTCATGCAGCCGGTGCGCGCTGGCGAGCGGAGGGCCGTGCAGACGCTCGGTGCCGGTCATGTCGAGATAAGCCTCGTCCACCGAAGCCATTTCGACCAGCGGAGAAAAGTGGCCGAGCACTTGGTGGACTTTTCCGGAATACTCGCGATAGCGTTCCGGATGGCCGTTGACAAAGATCGCCTGCGGACAGATTTTCGCCGCCGTGCGCAGCGGCATGGCCGAGTGCACGCCAAACTTTCGCGCCGCGTAGGATGCGGCCGAGACCACGCCCCGTTCGTCGCGCTGGCCTCCGACCACCACCGGCTTGCCTTTCAGCGATGGATCAAACAATTCCTCGACCGAGACAAAGAAGGCGTCCATGTCGACGTGAAATATGGTGCGCGAAATCGGGCCATCGGCTGATCGGGTCATCGTCGGACGATCGGGCGATCGGAATACCTTGCAGAAGTGTACCGCGAGAGCGGTTGGCGGAGGTGGAATCCAACTCTTGAAAAAACGAAGGTTGGCGCAGCCTCAGTGTGATAATACGAACGATAAACCACGCAAGGGTGGGCCAGCCCCTTCGTTCCCAATAAGCTGGACTGATTACGAGAAACGCATCTATAAGGAGGAAAACAATGAAACACCGGGTTCCTATTGCTTTGATTTGCGGGGCTATTGCGCTCGGATTTTTCGGAAGTCGCCATACGGGCCAAGCACAGGAAGCACAAGGCTCGTCGTATCAGGCAATATCTGACAAATTCTTCAACATGCTGCAACAGGACGAGGCGGCCGAGGCGGTTGACTATATGGTCTCCACCAACCCCTCAGGGTGGACGAAGCAGGACGTTGACCACCTGAAGACACAGCTCGTTTCGGAAGCAACACGCGGCCCCTATATTTCACATACCAGATTGATGGAGACCAAGGTTGGCGACAGGTTTACGTACCAGCATTTCTTCGTTGCTTATGAGCGAGAGCCCGTTTCGATCCGGATTGAATACTACAAGCCTGGCGCAACTTGGGAATGTTATAACTTGCGGTTCGACTATGGCGTTGCCAACGACATACAAAAATCGGCAGACGATCATCTAGCCCTCGGGCTTAAACAGCTGTGATGGCCCCAACTGCCTCTGGGGGACCGAAACCGACTCGGGACTGATGTCACACCTGGATGCCGCGTTGGTGAGTTTCTTGCCCCGGCGCTGGCTCCTTTTTTCAAGTCCGTGGTTACTGCGAGAGCGCCTGCGGCGGCATGGCCTTGCCGGGCGCGGTCGCAGGTTTTACCGTACGCGCGCGGCGACGTGCGCCGGGCAAAACCGCAGCCCATGCCGCTGCACAGTAGCGTCTGCCGCAGCGACGGACACGGACGCGCGAGCAATACTGGTTTGAAGAATTGCAAAAAACGAAGCGCGAGTCGTGGCTGGCGGACTCAGACCGCGGAGCCCACCTCGGCGTCCTTGACGAGTCGTGCCATCACCCTCACCCGTTCGGAAGGCAACGGACCGTAGGTGACTTGGCCACCGTTGGAAGAAGTGAAAGCGTCGCCGATGGCATCCAAGGCAGACTCAGAGCGCCCCAGCACGGTCAGGAGATATTTCCTGGCGACCGGCCGGTCCTCGGGATGGACGAGATTCCACCAGCGGCGGACGGACTCCTGCACCTCCGCTTCTGTCTTCTCGCCGTCTACCAGGGCGTCGATCAACCGGTAGACCTTGCTCTTGGTTGCTTGATACGAGACTGAGACTTCTTGGGGCATAGGAAAAGGCCTAACTGTCTGGCCGGGTTACTGATAGCAATCCGCGAGCCAAACGGTTAACCCCAGTAAAAGCGGCCTTTAGCCATTTGTAAACTTCTATGAACGGGAGAAAAATGGCCCCATTATATGAAATCTGGAAGGCCAACAGTGCCACTTTATGTCAGCGATACGGCTTCGCCAAGCCCGAGGCCGGCCTGCTAAATCAGCACGGGCTCTTCCTTCAAGTCCGCAGTCACTGCGGCCCGGTCTGCAGCGGCGCGCAGCTGTCGGGCCCTCTCGTAGATCTTGCCGTACTCGCGGGCCGACGCGCCCCAGGAGAAATCGCGGCCCATGCCGTTGCGCATCAGGGTCTGCCACGAAGACGAGTCCTGATAGGCGAGCAAGGCTTGTTGGATGGTCGCCAGCAGCGCCTCGCCCGTATATTCGGAGAACTTGAAGCCCGTGCCCTTGCCGGTGCGCGCGTCCCACGGCTCGATCGTGTCGTCCAAACCGCCAGTCGCCCGCACGATGGGGACGGTTCCATACTTCAGGCTGTAAATCTGGTTCAACCCGCAGGGCTCATACCGCGAAGGCATCAGGAACATGTCGGCGCCCGCTTCAATTTTGTGGGCGATGGCGTTGTCGTATGCCACCTTGACCGCAATCTTCTTGGGGAACTGCTTGCTGAGACGCTGGAACATATCCTCATAAGGCTTGTCGCCGGCTCCGAGCGCGACCACGATCATCTCCTCGCGCGCCAGGCGGTCCATGATCTGGGCGATCAGATCGAAGCCCTTCTGGGCGGCGAAGCGGGAAACGATGCCGATCACCGGGACTTTGGAATTTGGGTCAGCGCCAGCGTCGGCGATTCCGAAGGCATTGAGCAAATCTTGTTTGCATTGCTGTTTGCCGGTCAGCTCCTGCGGCGAATACTTCGCGGCGCTGAACTTGTCGGTCAGCGGGCTCCACTCGTCGTAGTCCACGCCGTTCAAGATTCCGGTCACGGTCGCCGCGCGCTGGCGCAGCACGCCTTCGAGGCCAAATCCATATTCGCTGGACTGGATCTCCTGACTGTATTTCTTGCTGACCGTGGTGACGAAATCGGAGAAGACGAGCGCGCCCTTGAGAAAATTTACCTGGCCAAAAAATTCCATCCGAGACATGGTGAACAGCTCCCAGGGAAGCGACAGCAGCGGCAAAGTATCGGGCGGAAACAGGCCCTGGTATCCGATGTTGTGGATGGTGCAAACGGCGGCGACTTCGCGAAACGCGGGGTCCTCGCCGTAGAGCGTGCGCAACATTACTGGAATGAGAGCCGACTGCCAGTCGTGGCAGTGGAACACGTGCGGCACGCCCAGCACTTTCGAGGCTTCGAGCACCGCGCGCGAAAACAGGGCGAAGCGCTCGGCGTTGTCCGGATAGTCGCCCGCTGGAGTTCCGTAGAGCGCAGGCCGGTCGAAATACGGAGGATAGTCCACAAAATAAAATCGGACCCCGGCGCTGGTCCCGGCCGTCACAACCGAGCAGAAGCGATACTTATCGTCGAACGGAATGGTGATGCTGCGGACGACGGTTTGGGGATCGTCCAGCTTGGTTTGGCGATAGCGCGGAACGTACACGCTCACCTGATGTCCCAGGGCGGCGAGTGCGCGGGGCAAGGCGCCGACGACGTCGGCCAGTCCGCCGGTTTTCGAAAAGGGGACGCACTCGGATGCTGCGAAAGCGATATGCATGGCGAAAAAGCCTCCTGGGCGGAACTCGATGGGCCCCGCTCACGTTATGATTATGATTCTGTAGAGACGCGGCTGGGCATTTGTATTTGTAATTTGCGATTTGTAATTTGTAATTAAAAAAATTCGCGCTTTTCAATTGCAAATTACAAATTGCCCATTACCAATTCATTTCAGTCTAAATGGCGGGAAGAAAGAGGGTCAACGTGACGAAGGGCGCTAGCGTTCAAAGCAGTTCACGCAAACCCAAACTAGGACAGCATTTCCTAGCGAGCGACGCGGCGGCGGTGCGGATTGTCGAGGCCCTGGGCGATCTATCCGAGGCCACGGTGCTGGAGATCGGGCCCGGTCGCGGCGCGCTCACGGATTTGCTGGCGCGGAAGTCGCGGCGGCTGATCGCGGTGGAATTGGACCGTGTCCTTTCCGCGCAACTGCGGATGAGATTCAACATGCAGCATAATGTCGAGATCATCGAAGGCGATATCCTCAAGATCGAACTGGACACCATCTTCGGCGCGAAGCCAGGCAGCCTGCACACCGGACTGAACTTCGCTCCGGAACCGGCCCGCGTCGTTGGCAACTTGCCGTATTACATCACCTCCGACATCCTGCTACGGCTGCTGGAATACAACCGTTACTTTTCGACCATTGTGCTCATGGTGCAGAAGGAAGTGGCCGACCGACTGGCGGCGTCGCCCGGAAGCCGCGATTATGGCCTGCTTTCGGCGACGACGCAGCTCTACGGCCGGGTCGAGCAGCTTTTCACGCTTCCGCCAGCGGCATTTTCTCCGCCTCCCAAAGTGCATTCGAGCGTGGTTCGGATTGCGATCAAGCCTCAGCTGGAAACGCTACGCGTTCCCGAAGCCGAGTTCATTGCGTTCCTGAAACTCTGCTTTGGGCAGAAACGCAAGACGCTCTGGAATAATCTGAAAACGGCGTACGATGAAGACAGGTTGCGGACGGCGTTGGCGAAAAGCGGCGTGAAACCCGCAGTCCGCGCTGAAGCGCTGCCGCTGGAACGAACCGCTGCTTTGTTCCGCGCGCTGGGCGCGGTGGATAGTAAATAGTGAAATAGCGGATAGTTGACCTCCCGCGTTAGCCCACCCAAATAGATAGGGCGGGGCATTTCGGGAACCATGAGCTGGATTAAAAAAAACCCGTTTGGTCGGGGTGAAGACCCAGGCAAGCACATGTTGGCGCTGCTGGCTCAAGAGGCAGAAAGAACGGGCGCTCCATTAAGCAAAGAGGATCAGGAGATTCTGGCCAGCGGAATAATAGCCATCCCTTGGGAATTAGATGCCAAAGCACGGAATCTTATCGACCAAATGCTCGAAATGGAGGAAGTTGCGGGGTCGAATAGAGATCCCAAGAGCTTTGCAAATTCTCTCAAATGGGTGGACTGCGCAGAATCCTCGAACCTTCTAGAGTTGACTTACCAAGTTGCCACCGCAAGAAGAGCCAATTATCCCTTGTCAAAGAAATGGGGATTCTGGTTCAAGGACATGATTGGGCTCGTCGGTTGCGCTTTTTTGGTTGTGATCTTCTTGATGCTCTTCGCCCGAGCGATAATATTTTTATTTGATCACAAATGAAATCAGATTTCGACTATTTACTGTTAGCTGTACTTGTCTCCACTGAGGAGGCTGACGATGACTTCCGCTGTACGAACTCCCGCCGTTGCTGGAAGATTCTATCCGGGTCGCGCTGAAGAGTTACTGCGCGACATTCGAAAGTACACTTCTGGCGGAATCTCTGGCAACACTTCGACCGCGACTGGCCGCATCTCCGCCATCGGATGCGTCGCTCCCCATGCGGGATATGTTTACTCCGGCGCGGTTGCAGCGGCAGTGTATTCGCGCCTGGAAGTTCCCGAACACTGCATAATTCTCTGCCCCAATCACACGGGCAGGGGGCATCCGCTGGCGGTCATGGCAAATACTGCGTGGCAAACTCCGTTGGGCGAAGTGGCGCCGGACGCGGAGCTGAGTACCCGCTTGCTGCGCCGCTTCCCTGCTCTCCAAGAGGACAGCGCCGCGCACAGCCACGAACACGCCATCGAAGTCCAGTTGCCTTTCCTGCAAACGCAACAGCCGAAGTTGAAGATCGTCCCCATCGTCGTCGGCACGAGCGACTTTGACGTGCTCCGCAGATTGGGCGAGGCACTGGCGGATGTGATTGGCGATTTTCAAGAAGAAGAGCGTGAAGAGCATCGTAAAGAGAAAGTCCTGATCGTTGCCTCCAGCGACATGAACCACTATGAATCCGCCGCCATAACTCGCGCCAAAGACCACAAAGCCATCGACCGTATGCTGGCTCTGGACGCGCGCGGACTCTGGGAAGTGGTGATGGCGGAAGATATCAGCATGTGCGGGTTCGGGCCGGCGGTGGCCATGCTGGTGGCGGCCAAGCTTCTAGGCGCGACCTCGGCCACGCTGGCGAAGTACGCGACTTCGGGCGATGTCTCGGGCGATTACCAGTCGGTAGTTGGCTACGCGGGAATCATTGTGGCGTAAATAGGGATTTAGAGCGAATTTTGAACTGCTGCGTCCGCTGGCAACTGCCGAGCTCGCGCTCGGCATGGACGGGCGAGGGCGCCCGTCCCCACACAATCTCACCTCCCACTCATCGCACTGTATAATCGTGGTTTCCGATGAGCTACCAGGTCCTGGCGCGCAAATACCGGCCGCAGAAATTCTCCGACGTGATCGGCCAGGAACACGTGACCCGCACCCTGCAAAATGCGATCGCGCAGGAGCGTATCGCGCACGGCTACATTTTCAGCGGACATCGCGGCATCGGCAAGACGACGGTTGCGCGCATTCTGGCCATGGCTGTGAACTGCCGCTCGTCGGATAAGCCGGTGGCCGAGCCTTGCGGCGTTTGCGATTCCTGCGTCGAGATTCGCGCCGGAAATTCGGTGGACGTGATTGAAATTGACGCCGCCACCAACCGAGGCATCGACGAGATCCGCGAATTGCGCGAGGCCGCGCGCTACCGCCCGGCGCGCGACCGCTTCAAGATCTACATTCTCGACGAGGCCCACCAGATCACCGACGCGGCCTTCAACGCGCTGCTGAAAACGCTGGAGGAGCCTCCCAGCCACGTCATTTTTATGCTGGCCACCACGCAGCCCGAGGATATTCCGCAGACCATCCGCTCGCGCTGCCAGCACTTCAGTTATCGCGCCATGAAGTTCGACGACATCATGGG
>Ga0181530_10006528_pt1 | contig 11450 bp, 12 predicted proteins | sample PEATcosm2014_Bin_42_FD_119769 | JGI IMG/M metagenome (GOLD analysis project Ga0181530, IMG submission 119769) | Peatland microbial communities from MTU Mesocosm Facility, Houghton, MI, USA - PEATcosm2014_Bin10_60_metaG | ecosystem: Environmental > Terrestrial > Soil > Wetlands > Peat | place... | reverse complement strand
TTCGCGGCAAGAGCGGACGCGTGATCGGCTGCCTCACCTCGCTGCTGGTGACCATGAAGGGCCTGCCGATGACATACAATCGCGATATGCAGGAGGACAAGGTTCCGCTGTTCGACGCCGCCGACCAGTTGAACGGATCGCTCCTCATGATGTCCGCGGTGATCGAATCGACCCGCCTAAACCCGGCCAGACCGGCGGCGGCCGCGGCCGAAAGCTGGGTGGTGGCGACGGACCTGGCGGAAGCGCTGGCGCGCGCCGGAACGCCCTTTCACCAGGCGCACCAGATTGTGGGCCGCTTCGTTTTGGATAGCATGCGCACGGGGAAGAAGCCATCGGATTGGACGGCGGAAGAGATGCGCCGCTTCGCGCCGGAGTTCACGGGCGAGTTCGCGGAGCTGCTGAATGCGGAGAAGGGGATCGGCACTCGCGAGATTCCCGGAGGCACCGGACCCCGGTCGGTGGCACAGGCGTTGGAGCGCGCCAAGCAGGTACTGGGGCAACTAATTTTATGACCAAGGCTTATCGTCAAGGCCAGATTCTGAAGCTGATCCGGAGCAAACGGATCTCCACGCAGGAAGAGCTCGCGCTGGAGTTGAAGGCGCAGGACATCGCGGCCACCCAGGTGACGCTGTCGCGGGACATCCGCGACCTGCGCCTGGTGAAGACGCGCGACGGCTACCAGGAGATGGCGCCGGAAGAAACCGGGCCGGCCTTTGCGCTGCTGGCGACGGAGTTCCTGAAGGACGTGCTGCGCGCCCAGAACCTGGTAGTGCTCAAGACGTCGCCGGGCCACGCCAATTCGGTGGCGGTGGCGCTCGACAACGAGGGCTGGCCGGAAGTGCTCGGCACGATTGCGGGCGACGACACCATCCTGGTGATTACTCCGGATTCCCCCACCGGCGAGGCGGTGCAGGAGAAACTGCTGAATCTGGTGGAGCGGGGATAGCCGTCAAGCGGCGCGGCGCAGGCGCTTGTTGGGGCGCTGCGCGTTGGCGGGCGTGATCGGTTCTTTCTCCGGTGCGCGCAGCCCCAGATACATCAGCAGCACCATCACCGTGCTCCATTGGCCGCCGACCGAGAGCAGGCTGTCTACCAGCGCGATCAGGAGGCGCGAATCTGTGTGCCGCTGGAGAGCGTTGAAGACCGCCAGCGTCACCACCAGTTCGGCTGCCCAGAGCGGCAGCAGCGCCAGGAAAATGCGCCAGCGGTGACCCTGGGTCAGGGCGCGGCTTTTACCGAGAACCTCGCGTTCCCGGTCGGCTTCAATCGCCACGATGGGGTCGGTGAAGGCCAGTCTCACCATCGCGATAACGCCGGGCACCAGCAGCAGGGCGCTCCACAGCATCACGGTGATCTCCACTTTGAAGCGGTTCCATAGCGACTTCGCCCATTGGCGGCGGCCCCAGGCCAGGGCTTCGGCCAGCGGCGGAGGCGGCCCGCCGCGAAATCTCCCGAGCAGGCCATAGATGACGGCCGGTGCTACCAGCGCTCCCAGCACCAGGTCGCTCACATCCAGCAAGACGGCTGAGAGGATTCCGTCGATGGGGACATTCCCCAACCAGCACGCGAGCTGCAGGAGGAGCTTGCCCGGCAGGAAGACGACCAGTGTAACGACGGCCAGGAAACCGAAATGGGAAAGGAAAACCCGAACCGAGCGGAGCAGCAGGCCGCCGACCGAGTGGAACGGCTCGGTGGGGAAGTCGACGGCGAGATATCCGCGGCTAAAGTCCGTCGTATTCGTGTTCCCTGGGCCCTCCGCTCCCTCACGGTCGCGGCTCGGTTCAGCGCCTACTTCTCGCCGGCCGGTTTCACGTCGCCGCAGTCCGCAGAAAGCCACTTGGAGGTGGCGCTCATCTTCGATTCCACGGTGCGGACCGTGTTGCCGGTTCCAGAGCCCGTGCCACTGTTCTTCATGGTCCCTGAGAATTTGACGTGTTCGGCGTCCACGCGCTCCACGGTCGCGTCCATAACCATCGTCATGTTCATCTTGTCCGGCGCACAGTCGACGTGCACCTCGATCTTGCTGGGCGAAGAATTGACGATTCTCCGGTTGCAATTGGCCTGATTGTTGTTGCCGAACGCCATCGCCTTGTCCAGGGATTCTTTGGTCACGCACGACTTGGTTGTGGTGGCGCGCGGGGCTCCGCCGCGGCCGGCCATCATGGCTTCCAGTTGCTGGCGCGCCGCGGGGGGCATCTTCGCCAACTGATCGGGCGTGAGCTGCGGCATGGCCGACTGCGGTATGGCCGGCATTCCCGACACCTCGATGTTAGTGGTGGTCTCCCAAAGTCCTGGCCTGGCGTCGAACGGCTTGATTTCCTGGGCGGTCAAGGCAGCCAAAGGGCACAACATGGCGATGCCGAATAAAATCGTAGTCTTCACAGGGTCAGTCCTCCCGTAAAATCATGGTATCTCATAATTACTCGCAGCAAATTGCGGTAACGTGGATCAAAATGCCAATTTCTCCGCTTGCGGGGCAAAGCCCCACGCCCGATATGCTGGTCAACGTGCCGCGTCTCGTCACGGCCTACTATACGGAGAAGCCGGACGTCTCGGTAGCTTCACAGCGCGTCAGCTTCGGCACGTCGGGCCACCGCGGCTCGTCGTTTGAGTGCTCCTTTAACGAAGATCACATTCTGGCCATCACGCAGGCCATCTGCCGCTACCGCGCGGAGAACGGCGTGAACGGCCCGCTGTTCCTGGCGGCGGATACACACGCGCTTTCCGAGCCGGCTTTCTCGAGCGCGCTCGAAGTGCTCGCCGGCAACGGCGTCGAGGCGATGATCGACCAGGAACTGGGTTACACGCCCACGCCGTCGCTTTCGCACGCTATCCTGGCTTACAATCGCGGCCGCCGGAGCGCGCAGGCCGACGGCATTGTGATCACGCCGTCGCACAATCCGCCGCCCGATGGAGGCTTCAAGTACAATCCGCCCAGCGGCGGCCCGGCCGATACGGACGCGACCAAAGCCATCGAGGATCTGGCCAACCAGATTCTCGGGCGTGGCCTGAGCGACGTTCGCCGCCAATCCTACCGCGCGGCGCTCGCCGCCTCGACGACCCATCGCTACGATTACGTGTCGGCTTATGTCAACGATCTGGGCTCGGTGCTGGACTTGGACGCCATTCGCGCGTCGCGGCTTTCTCTGTGCGCCGACCCGCTGGGCGGCGCGGGCGTAGCTTACTGGGGCCGCATCGCCGAACGCTACGGTCTGTCGCTCGACATCCAGCACGCCGATGTCGACCCCACCTTCCGCTTCATGCGGCTCGACTGGGACGGCAAAATCCGCATGGATTGCTCGTCGCCCTACGCCATGGCCGGGCTGATCGGCCTAAAGGACCGGTTCGACGTGGCATTTGCCTGCGATACCGATCACGACCGGCACGGGATAGTCACGCGGAGCGCCGGCCTGCTCAACCCCAACCACTATTTGGCGGCGGCCATCTCTTACCTGTTCGGCCACCGCGAGGGATGGCCGGTTGCCGCCGGGGTGGGGAAGACGCTGGTATCGAGCAGCATGATCGACCGCGTGGCGGCGCACCTGGGCCGGCGGCTGGTGGAGGTTCCGGTGGGCTTCAAGTGGTTCGTCGAGGGACTGCTGGACGGCTCGCTGGGCTTCGGCGGAGAAGAAAGCGCCGGCGCTTCGTTGCTGCGCCGCGACGGCGCCGCGTGGACCACCGATAAGGACGGCATCGTGCTGGCCCTGCTGGCGGCGGAGATGCTGGCGCGCACCGGCAAGGACCCCGGCGAGCTCTACCGCGGGCTGACGGAGCAATTCGGCGCGCCGGTGTACGAGCGCATCGACGCCGCGGCCACGCCGGCGCAGAAAGTCGCGCTGGCGGCGCTCAATCCGGAACAGGTGACGGCGCACGAGCTGGCCGGCGACCCGATCGAAGCCATGCTCACGCGCGCCCCGGGAAACGGGGCCCCCATCGGCGGCCTCAAAGTGGTGACGCGGCGCGGTTGGTTTGCGGCGCGGCCTTCCGGCACGGAAGACGTTTACAAGATTTATGCGGAGAGTTTCGCCGGCGCCGAACACCTCAAGCGAATTCAAGACGAGGCGCGCGAACTGGTGGGGCGGGCGCTGGCAATGGTAGCCTGAAACTCGGGTGGCGGATTTCGTTCGCGAGAAACAGGCGGCTGCGCTGCGCTCGTTGCTCGCCGCCGTCGGACTGACGGCATTCAAGATCGTAGTCGGTCTGGCCACGGGTAGCCTCGGCATCCTGGCCGAGGCCGCGCATTCCGGCCTGGATCTGGTGGCGGCCGGCCTCACCTTCGTGGCCGTCCGTCTTTCCGGACGCCCCGCCGATCGCGATCACCTCTACGGGCACGGGAAGATAGAAAACCTCTCGGCGCTTGCCGAAACGCTCTTGCTGCTCCTGACGTGCTCCTGGATCGTGTGGGAGGCCGTCCACCGGCTGCTGACGCATCGCGCGGAAATCGAGGTCACGGTCTGGTCGTTTGCGGTGATGCTGACCTCCATCGTGGTGGATGTCTCCCGCTCGCGCGTGCTTTCGCGCGCCGCCAAGGAATATCACAGCCAGGCGCTGGAGGCCGACGCCCTGCACTTCACAACCGATGTGTGGAGTTCGTCGGTGGTGATCGTGGGCCTGGCCGCCGTCAAGGCGGGCGACTGGTGGCCGCGGCTGTTGTTTCTCCGCAATGCCGACGCGATTGCCGCGCTGGGCGTTTCCGCGCTGGTGGTGTGGGTGAGCGTGCGGTTGGGCCGCCGCACCCTGGACGCACTCATCGACAAAGCGCCCCAGGGCATGGAGCAGCGCATCATTGCGGCGGTGGAAGGCGTCGAGGGAGTCCGCAATTGCCACAACGTGCGCATGCGGTATTCCGGGCCCATCCTTTTTATCGACCTGCACATTCTGGTGGACGGCGCGCAAAGCCTGGCGCAAGCCCACTTGCTCACGGAGACCATCGAGGAAGTCATCCGTGGCCTGGTCCCCAATGCCGATGTCACGGTGCATCCCGAGCCGTTCTGAGGGGTGGTGGCGGCACAGGAGGGCGGACCCCCTGGTCCGCGGCCGACGCCCCCGTCGGCCTGTTCGGGACATGCACGAAGCTGATACCGTTGTGCTGGCAGCGGGACGAAGGCGTCCCGCGCGAACCAGGGGGTCCACCCCCCTGGCCTACCGCTTGCCGGAGAAGTCCCAATAAATGGTGCAATCGCGGACTTCGGCTTTGTGGCGGAAGAGTTCGCTGAGGCTGATCTTGTCGGTCTCGTCGCTTTCGTAACAGGCGGCTACCGTGTTGTAGAGGCCGGCGCGGACCCGGTCGTGGATTTTCGCTACCGCCAAAATGTGGAACTCGGCTGCCTGTGCGGGCGGCAGATCCAGGTCGTGCGCATAGGAAAACTCCATGCCGTCGGGGGGCGGGCGGCGCGTCAGGAAATAGAAAAGCTCGTCGGCCCACACCGCGCCGCCTGGCGGCGTGTGTATTTGCACCTGCTGCGCGATCTTCTCGCAGTCTTTCCAGCAATAGGAATCGAAATCCTCATAGATGGCTTTTCCCAGGCCCAAGGTCACCAACACGATCAGAAACATGGATGGACCGAATGGGCGCTCGCCGAGGCCGAGCCGCGTCGCAACGAAGCATAGTCCGGCCATAGCCAGAATGGCGGCGAAGGGGATGACCAGCAGAAAGTAGCGTTCGAAGGTGGGATGCGCGGTGGCCAACTCGGCGCCCAAGCCCAAAGCCAACCAGCCGGCCAGGTAAAACTCGGAGCGCCGCGTGCGATCCCAGTCGCTCTTGCGGGCGATGAACCAGATACCTGCACCCGAGAGCAGGACCAGAGTGAGCCCCTGCGCGGAATCGATCCAGGAGGTCAGTGCCGAAATGTCCTGCCCGGTAGCGCCATCCCACTTGGCATGGCGGTACAGCATCTGGTACTGGATGATGTTGAAGAGTACCGGCTTGGGAGATTCCAGGAACAGCAGCAGCACCGGCAGGAAAGGGATGCCGGCGCCAATCAGGAACATGGCGATCTTGAACCAACGGGCGCCGGCGCGGTTGTGGATGGCGATCCAGAGCAGCAGCACCGGGGCCACTGCCGCCGTCAGCAGAGAGGAAGCCGCGGCCGCCCCGGCTAGCAGTCCGGCGGCGGCGGCCCACTGCGGGCCGCGCCGTTCCACGGAGCAGACCGCCAGGCGGAAAGCCGCCACCGAGAGGAACAGACACAAGCCGTAGGCCTGCCCGATGGGGCCGAACAGAACCACCTGCGAGTTCATCGCGACGGCCACCAGAACGACGCACGCGCCGGCCAGCCGCCAGCGCGAAACGGGGAAGCGCCGCAGCACGAAGCCCGCGGCCAGCAGTGCGCCGGCCACCACCCAGAAAGCCGCGAGGACGTGGACCGGCCGCCAGCTCTCGCCAAAAATCTTCATCCATCCGGCGTTGAGGTAGGCGTTGAGGGGCGTTTGCGGAAAGCAGAAATCCAGATAGGGCCGCTTACCGGCTTTGATCAACTGGGCGGCCAGAAGATGAAAGCCTTCGTCCCAGGCGAAGGCCAGTGTTTGGGAATAGAGCAGGAGACCGGCGAAAAGCAGCGCGGCAAGCGCTGCGAGACGGAGCCAGGGGCTGCTCGAGTGCGACGGGTCAGCCGGCAGGTGGGCCGGCGTGGAATCCTGCATGTTGCTTATCTTAGCTTTGTGTAGCGGCGCGTTGCGCGGCGGTGGCTACACGGGCTGGGCGCGGAACGGGGCTTTCATCCGAAGCAATCAGCTTAACCAGCGGCCTTCATGCTCTCCTTACGCGCACTTCCCGCGAAGCGTTGCAGCATGGAATCGTTGCGCACCGCCAGAACCGGCTGGAGAGCGCGCGCCTGCGTGCGGAACTCGTACTTGTCCACACAGCAAGCCGATCTCTTGCCCCAGGCACGGACAATGCGGCCGAAGACAATCAGGCGCATCGCGCAGGAGTTGTCGAGCAGGACCGGCCAACTGATCGACAACTCGACGAATACCCCCTCTCTCAAAGCATGCTCGATCTGGAACGCCACACCTCCGCTGGCCATGTCGAGGGTTTCTCCCATTCCAGATTCGATTACTGCGCCATCTTCCAGGATTTTGTAACGCAGCTCGCGATGGATCGGGAAGCGCGTCTTTGATCGCTGTTCGATCTGTGTTTTCTCTTCCGGCATTATGCTGTTCCCTCCGAATTGCGAACGCAGTATTGCACTTGGCTGCCCGAAAGTCCCCATCATAATAATCAGTTATTTAGCGGTATGCGATGGCGGCTGTGTAAACTTTGTAGGCATGTTTGGCTGTTCGGTTCTGTAAACTTTGTTGACAGTGTAAAGAAAATTAGGGATTTGGGGGCGAATTGGATGGAGGTCCTTGGGGTTCTGATTCTGTATAATCAAGTCATGGACTTACGCCCTTTGCATGACCGGGTGCTGGTAAGGCGCCTGGAGGAAGTGGAGCAGAAGCGCGGAGGGATCATCATCCCCGATACCGCCAAAGAAAAGCCGCAGCAGGCCGAGGTGTGCGCCGTTGGCAACGGCAAGTTGCTGGAATCGGGGGAGCGCGTGGCGCTGGACGTGAAGGCCGGCGACCGCATTCTCTTCGGCAAGTATTCCGGCGCCGACATCAAGGTGGACGGACAGGAATACCTGATTCTGAAGGAAGATGAGATTCTCGGGGTCTTGGAATAAGCTGTGCTAATCTAGAGTTTCTACACACCGTTTTCAGGAGCTGCTTCCATGTCTTTTCATCAGGTGTTCAGGCCGCTGTTGGTCTGTTCCGCCCTCTTCGCCGCCACTCAACTGGCCACGGCGCAGTCCAAAGTCGCGGTAATCAGTCTACAGAAGGCCCTGTTCGAGACGGCCGAGATCAAGAAGGCCGACGCGGATATGCAGGCGACGCTCGGGCCGCGCCAGGCGCAGGGCAGGAAGCTGCAGGAGGATCTGGCGGCTATCACCCAGAAGCTGCAAGGGGACCCCGGCAAGCTGACGCCGCAGGCGGAATTCGACCTCAACGCCGAAGGCAAGCGCAAGCAGGTGGAATTGACGCGCATTAACGAAGACCTGCAGGCGGATGCCGAGAGAATGCGCAACGAGATCCTCAGCAAGAGCACCGAAAAGATGCAGGCAGTGGTGAGGAAGCTGGCGGAAGAGAAAGGCTACGACCTGGTGGTGGAATCGCAACTGGCCCTGTACTTCAAACCCACGATGGACATCACCGGTGAGGCCACCGCGGCTTACGACAAGACCTATCCGGTGCCGCCCGTAGCGCCACCGGCCAAGAAGTAGGATAGAGCTGGGGATCCCCATGGCCGGCTTCTTCGATCAATATGGCGCGGGAGACGAGCAGCGCGCGCGGAAGATCAAGATCGCTGTTCTTTCGGTGGTGGTGCTGGCGGTATTGAGCGGCCTGCTGTATTTCGTGCTCCACAATTACAGCCAGGAACGGCAAGCCAAGCGGTTCTTCGCGCTGCTCGAAGCGCACGATTATCAGGGCGCTTACGTCTTGTGGGGCTGCACCGCCGCGCGCCCGTGCTCGGGGTATCCCATGAAATCTTTCATGCAGGACTGGGGCCCTCCGGTGGACGTGACGGGCTTCGCCATCCTGGATGGCGAGAGTTGCGGCAACAGCGTCATCGTGGACGTGGATGCCGGTTCGGCGGGAGACAAAAAGCTGTGGGTCAACCGCGACACGCTCGAACTCGGTTTTCCGCCGTACGACCAGTGCCCGCAGGGCAACCGCATCTACAATTTCTTCCGTAACGTAAAATACCGTCTGCACGGCCGCACGTACCGCTGATTTTTTTTCGAATGGGGGCGACGCGTGAACTCACGGCGTCCTAGAATAGAAGAACGATGGGAACCATGACGGCCGGCCTCGAAGGCGTAATTGCGGGCGAATCCGAGATTTGCTACATCGACGGATACCAGGGCGTCCTGAGCTACCGCGGCTATAACATCCACACGCTGGCGGACAACGGTACTTTTGAGGAGACCATTTTTCTGCTGTGGCACGGGTGGCTTCCCAAAGCCGCCGAGCTGGCGCAGGTGAAGAAGGACCTGGTGGCGGCGCGCCCGCTTCCAAGCCAAGTGGCGGAGTGGCTGGGCTCGAACGGCGGCGCCAATACCATGGACGTGCTGCGCACGGCGGTTTCCATGTTGAGCCTGTTTGACGCCGAGGCTCAGGATATGTCGCCGGAGGCCAACCACCGCAAGGCGGTTCGCCTGATGGCGCGGACCGCGACCATCGTCACCACCTTCGAGCGGCTGCGCACCGGCAAAGTTGTGCTGGAGGGCGACCCGGACCTGGGATTCGCCGCCAACTTCCTCTACACCCTCACCGGCAGCCGGCCCGACGATGTGATGGAGCGCGCTTTTGATGTGGCGCTGATCCTGCATGCGGACCACGAACTGAACGCATCCACGTTCGCGGCGCGCGTGACCGCGGCCACGCTCTCCGACATCTACTCTTCCATCACCTCCGGCATTGGCGCGCTGAAGGGGCCGCTGCATGGGGGCGCCAATCAGGATGTCATCAAGTGGCTGCTCGGTCTGGTCGACGAAGAGGCGGCGGTGGATGCGGTGAAAAACACGCTGGCGCGCAAAGTCAAGATCCCCGGTTTCGGCCACCGCGTGTACCGCACCGAAGACCCGCGGGCGACGCATCTGCGGGTGCTCTCCGAGGAGCTCGGCAAGCGAACCGGCCATGAAAAGTTGTACCGCCTTTCGCGGCGCATGGAAGAGACCGTGAAAGCGGTCAAGGGTCTCGATCCCAACGTGGACTTCTATTCGGCTTCCACTTACTATTCGCTGGGCATTCCGATCGACCTCTACACGCCGATTTTCGCGGTAAGCCGGATGGCCGGCTGGACCGCGCACGTGCTGGAACAGTACCACAACAACCGGCTGATCCGGCCGCGCGCCGACTACAAGGGCAAACCCGACGGCCAGACCTGGATCCCCCTGGCGGAACGCTAATCATGGACGAACGCGCGTTTTACACCGATTCCCAGACGGCCAAGCCGGCATTGCTGAATTGCCCCTATTGCCGCACCCAGGACACCTACAACCTGCAATGGTCGGTGCGCAAGAAGAAGGACCGCGTCCCGCCGGGCGCCGACGAGCGCGACCGCGCGAAGTTCCAGAAGGCGCAAAGCTATATGGTGCTGCTGGACGACAAGGTGGCCTGCAAGAACCTGCGCTGCCGCAAGCGGTTCGACATCTCCGGCGTCAAGACCATGGCGTTTCTGTAGGCGGGCTGTCACGGCGTTGATCGGCGGCACCACCTCGGGGATGTGCATGGCTCACCATCGCGCTACACTCGTTGTGGAGAACCTATGGCGGATCATGATTCTGCTCACAACGACGTGCGGCCGCGTACCGCGGTCCTGACCCGGGGATTCGACCCCAGATTGTCGTTCGGATCGGCGCGGCCGGCGGTATTTCGCGCATCCACTTACGTGTTTCCCAGCCCCGAAGCGGCGGAGCATGCGTTTGCCATCACTACCGGGAAGATCAAGCCGGCGCCTGGCGAACGGGCCGACCTGATCTATTCCCGCTTCTCGCACCCAAACTCGGAGATTCTGGAAGACCAGATCGTGCCACTCGAGCCGGGAGCCACCGACGCGGCGGTTTTCAACTCCGGAATGGCAGCCATCATGACGGCGCTGTTCGTGGTGCTGCGGCCGGGCGGCTCGCTGGTCTATACCACTCCGCTCTATGGCGGCACCACCGGGCTGATTCACTTTCTGGAGCCGTGGGGCGTGAAGGGAATTCCGGTGCGTTCGGGCGATTCGAAAGCGCTGGACGACGCCATTCGCTCAGCCAAGGACTGCTGCGCGGTGTTGCTCGAAACGCCGGCCAACCCCACGCTGATCATGACCGATATCGAACGCGCGGCCGACAGCGCCGCACGGCATCCCGATCTTCCGGTGGTGATGGTCGACAATACATTCCTGGGCCCGACGTTCCAGCACCCTTTGTTGCTGGGCGCGGACGTCTCGCTGTATTCGGCCACGAAATACCTGGGCGGCTTCAGCGATATGGTGGCGGGGGTGGTGATCTCCAAGAGCCTCGACCTGGTTCAGAAGATACGCAGCCGCCGCAACATGTTCGGAAATATCCTGCAGCCGGACGAATGCTGGCTGCTGGACAGCCGGCTGCCCACGGTTTCGCTGCGCATGAACCGCCAGAGCAAGAATGCACAGCGTCTGGCCGAGGCCTTGCACGGACACAAGCAACTCAGCAGCGTAATCTACCCGACACTCTTCACGGATCCGGAGCAGAAGCGCATTTTCGAGAGACAATGCGCATACCCGGGCGGAATTTTTTCCCTCGATTTCAAAGGCGGCAAGGTGGCCGCGTTCGATTTCCTGAGGAACCTGCGGATTGCCCACAGCGCCGTATCCCTGGGAGGCCTGGAAACGCTGACGTGCCATCCGAAGAGCACGACGCATTCGGGAATGACGGGGCCGGAGC
>Ga0181530_10006524_pt1 | contig 11458 bp, 7 predicted proteins | sample PEATcosm2014_Bin_42_FD_119769 | JGI IMG/M metagenome (GOLD analysis project Ga0181530, IMG submission 119769) | Peatland microbial communities from MTU Mesocosm Facility, Houghton, MI, USA - PEATcosm2014_Bin10_60_metaG | ecosystem: Environmental > Terrestrial > Soil > Wetlands > Peat | place... | reverse complement strand
AGAGATTGGATCGAATCGCTGTGGTCTGCCATCTCCAGGCTGAGGTTTGCCAGCATGCAGCCGCTAACAGTAGCCGCGGGCCCATAAATAGCCATGAGTTCCTCGAAGTACCGCCGCAGGCGCCTGAGTGGCGCGGCCTTGCCTTCGCGCAGAATCTTTTCTGCTCGTTCGTTTTCTCCGCGAACGTAAAGATTGAGCACCTCTCTTGCGAATTCCTCTTTGCTGGCAAAGTGATGATAGAACGATCCCTTTGGCACGCCGGCCTCGTCGAGGATTTCTTTCACGCCCGTGGCCGCGTAGCCCATGGCATGAATGCGCCGCAGTCCAACTTGAAGAAGATGCTCCCGCGTGTTCCGAACTTCCATTTTCTCCCTCTTCGTCAATTCTCACATTCGATAGACCGACCAGTCTATTCGATTCAGATTTCGCACAGAAGATTCCCCTGTTGGCACAGAGTTCATGCCAAAGCTCTAGCGACGCTGGAGATGAGGCTTTCCGAGTCGATTGGTGAGGAAAGGTCTTGTGCTGACAGGCGAGTCGTGTGTCTACCACCAACCGGGCGCGCCGCTGACAACCGCTCGGTGCGTGCGGGTCTCAACGACGAGCCCTTCCTCGCCGAAGTATGTTCTCCGGATGGGGTCACGGGTCTTCACCTCTCCGAGAAGCTCGCCAGCATGGGTGAACCATTGAAAGTGCTTGGGCTGCAGGAGTCCAAAGCCACGATTCCCAATGATGAGTTTGCCTTGGTCAAGCACATCGACAAGCGCCACCAGTTCGCTCTCCCGAACAATGTAGAGCCTGGTTGCGGTGAGAATGAAAAGATGAGATAAAGTTCTCGCAACCTGCCGGGGAACTGTGCCGATGTCGTAGATGCGAAGTGGAAGCCCATCTGCGCCGACTTCGACGATCCTGCCGCTATAGCCCCCGAGGAAGGTGCTGTTTCCTTGATCGGCGAAGTTTGCCGCATAGATCCAATCGGTTCCGAACGCGCCGCTGACCTGCATCGACATCGAGATGGTCACGTTGATCCCTTGCGGGAGACGCACGACGCTCTGATGTAGAACCTGCTGGTAGACGACCCGCTCGGTCTCGGAGCCGGAGAGACGAGATAGATCAATTCCCGTGAGCAACTCCATGGCCGCACCCAGTTCCTGAAACCTCCGTGTAGCCTGGGGATCCCTGGGATTTCGATCGGGATGCCATCGCATGGCGAGAACCCGGTACTGGCGGGTGATCGCCTCCGGGCTCACGGGAAGCGCCAATTCCATCAGTTTCAAAGCGGCCAGAACGTCTGCGCTTGCGCCGGCCTTGCCCGAGCGCTCGGAGGCGATCGCCGTCCAGCCCTCTTTCGTGGGAAAGCGGAGGCCCCAGAGAGGCCGATTCGTGGCCAGATCGTAGCACCAGGCTTCATCGACAACAGTCACTAGATATCGCGAGCGACCCTCGGAAAGTGCGACGCAGCGGACATGATTCTTGAGCGAATTCGGATCGATGCCAAAACGCTTGGCCTGCTCGGCATATTCGGGCAGATCCGCGACTCGTTCCACGAGGAATGGCTCGACCATCTCCGTGTACCCGTGCAGGATGCCATCGCGAGAGAGAAAAAGCATTCCCGAACCGTCGCCGTTTACTTCGGCGCGATAGACATCAAACCCGATTCCACGTTCAGCGAGCCTTTGCCCCTGTCTGTCCGTGGTCATGACCACGGCGGCGGCCGTCGGAAACTCCACCCGCTTTCCCGCGGGGTCGATCCAGACCGTCGTGCCCGCCGTGTGGAACGTTTCCCGGTAGGCCGAGTGCGGTCGCTTCTCAGCCGGAAGGGGTTCCTCCCGGCCCAGCACCCAGCCGTCGCCTCCGACTGTGAAGCGAGGGACCTTGGTCCGCGCCGCTTCCGGTGCGCCGTCTCCCTCGGCGCTTGCTGCGCCACCGTGCGAGGATACTTTCTGACTCTGCGACCGTACCTCCCAGGCGTCTGGAGCTTTGGGCAGCCTCACGTAGTCGAGTTTGCCGAAATCAAGGTTCCGCGCACGCGCCGCGGAGCGAACCGGCCCGCGCCGGGGCACAGGCGCAAGGATCACCTCGGAAGTGCGCGCATCCTGGGTGCCTGCAGCTGGCTGAGGCGCGAATCCCGCCGGATAGAGAAGAAATGTCGATCCCTGGCTGACTCGCTGCAAACGCTTCCCCTTTTCAAGCGACGAGGCGAGGATGCCAAGTCTCGGACCATCGCCATCGATTCTGGTCTTCAGGTCCTTCTGCTTGACTCCGGGCTCGGCATTGACCAGGGTCATGACCTTGTCGACGAGGTCCGCATCTGCGGCTGCTTCTTCGGCATATGGAATCCAGTCGCGCAGCTCCGGGGTTCGATCGAGCGCCTGCCGAAGTTCCGCAATCGCCTGCCGGTCGCCAATAACCGCCATCAAGGTGCCCGCGGTGTGCACCGCGTGGGAGGTCGAAATGTCAAAGCGTCCGTACTCCTTTTTCATCTGCGCGACCACGGCAGGCATCAGGGGGTAGGTCTCCCGGGCCGCACGGACCGCCGCCGCGAAATCGCCCTCGGCCTTGGCTCCGGTGATCCGATTACTCAGCTCAAAGTAGCGCGTCACGGCTGCCGCGCCCGTAAGTCGACCTGTCCCCGGGTTCCCGTCTTTTGCAGGATCATTTTGGCGTGGAGTTGGGATGAACACACGCCTCTGGTCGGAGCCGGTGTCGGAAGCCGGTCGATCCGGACCTTGCGCAAAGAGCCGTCTCAGGAATTCGAGCATGGCACGCTACCACTTACTTCTGTTCTCAGATACTGAAAAGATAGTATCTCGGATCTCGGCATCGGCATATGACAATCACCCTCACTTTCTTGTGGATCTATCGCTGACCTGAGACGGAGGTATGCAGGTGACCCTGGCCTGAAAGGGGGCAGCTGATGAAAGGATGAGGCACGATTGGCAGCTGGAGATTGAAGGGGCTTCTTCCCTACAACACTCCGTTCTCCAGTTTCTACTACTACAGGAACCAAGGAGTTCTTTCTAGTACCTTATGAAGCTGAAATGGCTCATGCTGCCGAAGAAATGCTGCTGTTAAGTACGCGATATCACCCGCATACTTGATGGTGATTGGCTCCGCGGTGAACGAATCTGTTGAAGCCCAATTGAGCTTAGTTAGATTCAGTACCTGAAGCGCTAGGGTCCGTGCCTCGCATTCAACGGGCATCGTCGAGCCAGGTCTATAATGGTCCGCAGAAATGTCGAGAGGTCTAGGGGACCCCAGCATTTTTCTATACGCGTTGTATCCCGTCGTGGATAGTAAGACCCGGCGCCTTGAAATCGAAACGAAGCTTCCTCGTTGAATGCTGCCATCCGACTCAGCTCGCGAATCGAAAAGCCTAAAATTGTTATGAGCGTTTATCCATACAAATGATACCGATGCATCAGGCGAAACTCTACGAACACCATTAAGGATGGCGGCATAGTCGTCTTTCGAAATCCGCACCGAATGGTGGATCACCAGGTTTGGACTGGCGGGTAAGGCTTGATCGTGCTTGAGGCGTTCGAGGACCGATTGAGCCAAGGAGCCTAAATGCTCGCTCCGGTCCCGAGAATCAAATGCCGTGGTGTTTCCGGCATAAAACTCCCATTTTCCATAACTGCTAAAGACATTTGCGAACCCAAGAATTCTTTGTCCATCCCTGGACTGCGTATAGGACAACCCAATAAAGAAATCAGCATCGGGAATGTTTTCAGGCAAAACCCACGGCGCTATTCCGCACTTCGCAATGATGTTCAGTGCGAGGTTCAGATCTTTCCAGTCTGGATTACGAAGGGTGCCGCTGTCCACCATTTGACACGGGATTCCAGCTTCCAGTAGGCGACGCTTGACAACATAATAGGGAGAGGATTCATCGTCTATGGAATATCCCTCTTCTGGAGTGTGAACAAGGAATAAGCGATTCAGTTTTTCGTTGCCGAGCCAATCGGGATGTTCAGCGAGTAACCTTCCAACTTCCTGGTCCAACCCTGCAACCGAGTCTACCGCCACGATGGCAGAGTAGTTGAACCGAGTAGCAAATGTCCTCTCCGCTCCGCGGTATTTGTATTTTCCCGACTTCAATCTTTCGATCAGGGACTTCATTTCCTGTTGTTGATTCGCAAGACAGATTGGCACCAGTTCCAGCGTATGCGGATCGCTGTCATATGATCCAAACTTAGTAATTCCTTCTCGTACATCGGGCAATCTTTGATGATCTCTGAACTCAACGGCTGGCTCACTCAAGCGCTCAACATGAAATGTAGTATCAGATCGCCGCTCTACTTCGGAAAGGGCAACGGTCTTGGCAACTAGCCTAGCCTCGAATTCGCCGAAAACCAGCGGAAATATTCCGGCCGCCAAGTCATTGGCCGTTGTTTGAATCTTTTCGGCTCGTTCCCGCGCCGCGGCAGGCTCTGACACGAGGCTAAATTTCTTGATCGTTCCAAAGAGATCGAAGGAAATATTCTGAGCTTGCAGCGTCGAGTCAATTAGCGTTAACGAAAGGCTCGGGATCACCCGATTGATTTGCACCTTTCTCTCCTCATCGTTGTCATAGAAATGGACCGTAATCCACTCTGAATCGGCGGCCAAGATCTTTCCGGACCGCCATGAATCCAGTTGAGCGACGCAATGCAACCCCACCAGATTTCCGATGCCGACATGCTGGGCTACTTCATTTGCTTTTTGGATGCCCAGAACTCGACAAGTGTAGTCAATCGAGACGTAAGCTCGGCCAAACATCTCATGAATCTGGATGCTGTACGCGGGGAAGAAGCGGATCACTTTGCGGACCGCTGCAGGGATCGGCAGGTCAACTCCGGTTCGATGCGCGACAATCCGGCTGAATGAAAATCGATCAATGTACCAATTGTGAGCAGAGAGAGAATCTCTTAGGGACTGCGAGAACTCGCCCAGTCGCAAGTGAATTTCATCGCTTGTCGCGCGTCCACCCCCCTTAGTCATTGCTAGAGGAAATATGTTAATAAATGCAGTTTGCGGGACTTGAATGCTGGCGAGAAAAGCCGCTTTGCGTACTTCCGCTTGGCTTTCCAGTCGAAGAATTGTTTCGTTCTCAAACAGGACGAATGACGGGGCAGGCAAATTTAGCGTCACCATCTCCCGTGTCATTCGCTTCGTTCCCTCGCTGAGCGCTTGAACAAATGCCTTTCCGTCAGGATCCTGCATCAAACGAAGCCATTCGAGCAGTTTGCGATTGCGAGGCATCGAATCGAGCGTTGTGGTACCAAGAGTGAAATTGTCCGGTAGATCGACGTTTCGTTGAAGAATCCGACCTGGATTCTTGACTATGAATTCGTCGCTGTAGTGTTCACACTCAATGGGATTGTTTGTGTAGTAGTCCCGATGGGCAACGGCGTTGACAATTGCTTCATCAACGGCGATCGCAGGAAGCTCAGGTTCTTCTGTGAAGCCCCCTTCCGGTTTTCTATGTTGAAACCGTTCGAAGAATGATGTCTCTCGAAGAAAAGTACGAGCTGCCCGAATCTGTTTCGTGACTGGACCGCGAAAATCTTTGTCGAACGAGGGAGTGCCACGACTGGCCCTTTGGGTCGAGGGCACCAAGAACTTCATAAGCCGGAGGAAAGCGTGTGCCAGAACCCGCTGTGGATTAGAGGCGAAAAACAAAAGGCCAGGAACCGTGAAAAATAGTTCTTTGTTGCTACGAACGATTGCACCAGCCTCATAAAGCAATCGTTCATCGGTGAACCCAGCGGTCGATTCAGGATGAAATACTCGACGAAACTCTTTAATGACCTCAGCGTCAATGTCGTCAGGAGAGAACGGACAACACGGCGCGGTATCCGCTTCGAGAGCTCCTTTGCGCCGTCGCACTTGGTCTCTGACGGCCTGGCTCATGAGTACCGACTGGGAGCCATTCCTGACCCAGGATTTGGGATTGGAGCCGAAGGTTTCACAAAGCGCGTTTGGGACGTAGCCCGAATAAATCAAACAAACCGTTCTATCGACGCCACTGGCGTTTTGACAGTCGTGAAATGTGACTTCAGCGGAATGGTTGCGAAGCATTGTGTTCAGATTTGTAACTGAGTTGCGCTGGTCTTCGCTCAGGTGATCAATGCCGATCACCTCTCCTGATGAGGAGATACCAAGGACAAGGAGGCCGCCCTCGGAGTTGCTATTCGCGAAGGCGGATACAGTTTTGATGACAAGCTCTTTGACAGCTTCAAGTGAGCTTTTCGAAATTGCCACATTGCTTTGTGGGCGGCCTGCTTCCTTACGGTCGAAGTGTTGCCCCTCGAAGTCGTCGTCAGCGGGCTGGATGAGATACGACCAGGCATTTTGCGGGGCGTCGAAAACCTGTCGAGGAGATGGTCGTGACATTGCAACATGCCTCTCATGGTACTGAAGTCGATACTAAATGCAGGACTTAGGTTTTCGGGCGGGAACGTCTTGAGCGATCGCGCAAGAGGGGTGACCGGCCGACTACGGATCTAGGCGTCTCCAGTTTTGGAGGATCAGAGATTCCCTCAAACGCTTTATTTGCTGGCCAATCTCCGGCAGCGTAGACACGACGATCACGCAGGCCTGTTACTCCCTCCTGCCAAGCCAGAAGCATCCGTTTCCCAATGTCTCGGAAGCCGGGATGTTCAGCCATCTTTTCGCGAACGAGAGGTACAGTTTCAGCAACTGAGTCGCTGATGGACTCCAGAATGATCGACTGCTCTCTGGCTGGAATGCCGAATGTGCCGGCGATAAATTTCACGAGATTCTTGCCAGGCGTCCATGTCTTTTTGCCAAGAAATCCAATTCCTGGCGGATTATGCTGGTAGCCCGTGTAGACACTTGTCGTAAGGAAGTCGTAAGCCGGCGAAAGATGTACATCGGTACGGGAGGTATAAAGCAGAGCGATGTTTTTCGCATGGCAGTCGGCATTTCGCAAAGCATAGGTGAGCAATAGGATTGCGGTCATGTGCCGAAAGGTTTCGTATTGGCGACCACCAGGTACCTGATCTCGCACAGCTCGCGCAATGCGTTCCCATGTTGTCTCGTACTTCGCCGCCGGACGGAGGCCCAACAAGGCGCAGAAGTCCTCCATGCCCCAAAGGAGTTGTCCTTCATCGTCGACGTCGAAGCGATACACCACCAGAGCATTTCCATCACGCGATACTTCCGTTCTGGCAGTAGGAAGAACCTTAGCCAGAACCTGCATACAGAGGTGTTCATTAAGCGAAGCAAACGGTAGCCTGCCCGATGAGCCTTTGATGATATGGCGACGAGTCAGCAAAGTGGCCTTTTGATGGGGGCCAAATTCCTTAGCTGGAGCCGCCGTATCGTTGGTCCCTTCTTCTACATCCAGAAACTTTGGCAAAACGCCCGACACACCGCTCGTCGCGTGTTGGCGAACCAGCTCGGCAAACGCCACTTCCGAGTTGTCGCCTTGCAGAAGCTCGGCTACTTCGATTGGTTTGGCTGGCTCATCCAGTGTGGCGCCGGCTGCGGCCACTTGAACGCGACCAACCATATTGCGACCAATGACCGATAGAAGCGCAATTGGATCTGCTCCGATATGCGGCCCAAACTGCTCTTGAAGAACCTGAAGCAGATAGCCCTCGGGTAAATTCATTTGAAGAACAGGGGGAAGCTGGTCGTCCCAGACGTAAGACTCAGTGCGTACCGGCATAGTGAGAGAGACGAAATCGTCTGTGGCGGTATTGGGGATATAGTTAAGCACACTCTTGAAGTCACCCACTGATTCCACGACTGCAACCTCGCGGCCAAGAACATACACCGAGAGTTTCATGCGCCACCCCGTTCACGCCTTAGCTCATCGAGGGAGCCGGATGTACCAACTTTTGTGATGGTCAATTCCATGCCGAGGACTGCGAGAACAGCTAGGAGTTTCCTCGTACCGAATTCAGTGGCCTGTCCACGTTCGAAGCGCAGGAGAGATTCCGGAGTGATTCCGGCCTGGGCTGCAACGTCCTTCTGCTTGAGTCGGAGCGCTCGCCGTTTGGTCGCCACAGCCTCACCGAGTTCCTGAAGGGTTCGCATAGTTGATTTATACATCAATTCCACTGGAAAACTAGAGGAAAAATGATGTATATATCAATTTCAGGCGCCTGGATTGGCTAACCATATTGGTTTATCGGTTCTCAGCAATGCTGCTATCCTATCCGCCGTGCCCACAAACACAGAACGATTCTACAAACAGCTTTCATCCGTGAGGGCTTTGCAGGCTCTTATCGGGAAGCCTGAAAACGCCGATTTCGACTGCAAGGAGTGGCCGGCGAGACAGGACGACGCGCGACGGATCATCGCCAAGGCCGCCTGCGGCTTCACCAATGCCACGGGCGGGGTCATTGTCATCGGGGTCAAGGCGTCAGGGGCAGGAGCCAACACACCCGACGTCGTGCGCAGCTTGGCGTCGGTTGCTGATCGTCATGCGGTGGCGTCCGCGGCGCTCGACATCATTCTCCAATCCGTCGAACCGGGTATCGAAGGCATCAGGACTAAAACCATTGCGGAGGGGAAGTCCAAGCCGTCGGGCTTCGTTCTGCTCTTCGTGCCAGCCTCGGATGGCCCCCCGCGGAGGTCGAAGGTCGATGGGCGTTTTTACATGCGCATCGCCTCGGGAACCCTGCCCATGGAGTTTTTTCAGGTCGAAGAGCGCTTCGGCAGACGGCCTTTGCCCAGGCTGAGTCTAACCATCGAAGTCTCCAATATGATGATGGACCCACCCGGGCACGATGGGGGTGCAATCCGGCGCCTTGTCTTCGGCCTCACGAATGATGGTAGGGGTATGGCCAAATTCCCGGGCGTTCGCTTCAAGCGATCAAATGCCGTGCGGCTGGACAATTTTGGGATCGACGGAAATATGGGGTTCGGACTTCCGTTACGGCCATCAGAACCGGAGTGGATCGTGTTTCGCGGTGGCGTCGACGACGTCATCTATCCCGGAGAGACGCGGCTGATCGGCAAACTCATCCAGACGGCAGCCCACAAGGGGGATCGTGGGATTCCTCCCAAGCTGGCTCCAGGACAGTTCGCCACTGGTTTCACTCAGGCCGAACGGCTCTTCGAATGTGAGGCATTGGATCTCGAATATGAGATCTCGGCGGAAGGAACCGCAACCCAGAGCGGTGTCTATACGCTTCAACAGGATGAGTTCCGGCTTACCGTGGTGGTGCGATAGCTCCCATCCAAGTGCTCGTCAACGAGAAGAACCTTGCTGCGGGCGACCACCAGTCGGTCCCGATCATAGAAGGCGTCACGGTCAGGTTGGCGATACCAGTCTCGTCTTCCATCGAAATGAAGATGAATCCCTTGGCCGTGCGTGGTCTCTGCCGGGCAATAATGCCGCCGGCCAAGCGGACAGGGCACAGCAACGACCCTGGATCAGGAATCCTTTGGCTTCCCTAAACGTGGCTGCGCCTGGGCCCCGATCAACCGTTGACCGCTGGAGTCGCACCGCTCGAAGAGTTCGTTCCGCCATTCCAGGTTGGGCACCGCCAACGACATGGCGTCAACTCCTCGGTAGTAGCTTTTGCCCTGGAAGATCACTCCGAAGTGCATACCGTACCCCTGGCGATAGAGCCCGACAAGTTGCGGTGGGCCTCCGCTCCGTGGATCGTCCCCGGAGATAAGACCATCACAGAAGCCCGTAAAAACACTTCGGCTGACCGCTCCCAGTTCAGTTCGTGCTGCACTCGTGTGGTTCGAGACGACGAATTCGCCTGAACCAGCAGAGACCGTTAATGCGGAAACGCCTTCGAGTGGAATAAGTGTATCCGACCATCCTTTCTTAGGGTTCCATTGCGTATGCCACAAAAGACGGTTCGAAGCCTGACCCTTCCCGTCTCTGCTGGCGTGGAAAATGCCGAAAGTACCTCGTCGCGCGCCAGGAAGAGCATCCGCGCAGGATCTGACCATTTGATAGACCGAAGCATGTCGCCTCAGAGAATCTGGTAATAATGCAAGAATCGGTCCCTCTACGATCCTGGGCAGTACCATCGAAGGAACCAGAACGTCCCCGTAGAAGCCAAAAATATCAGGCGTCAGTGGACAAACAAAAACCTTTACGCCACGATCCCAGGAGTCCGCCGAACCTGACCAAGAAAGCCGGCTGTCGCTGGCAATATAGATTGTTGATAACCCACGACTGTCGATTCCTGGCCAGACTGCAAGTGACGTCATTACGATCTCCTCCATGTAAACTTGCAACAGGCTGAGGCCGAGAGGTGACTCCCGGATGCTCCACCAGATTTACCTCTCTCAAAGTTATACGGGGCATGACGGTCGATTGACCTGTCTTGGGGGTACTCCATCTGGAGCACTCTCAAGGCGGCCGGGTTTGTGGGCTCGCCTTGTAAAGACCTTGCCGGAAGTGACGCAGACCACAGCCGACACTCTCTGAAGGCGTTTTCGTCTGAATGAAGAAGCTTCTCATGATTCTGGGCTCCGGAAGTTCCGTTCAGCGCGGGATACCCTCTGTGCGCGACCTAGATACGCAGATGAAGATATGGGCAAACACCTGGGCCACAAAGCACGGTCTTCAGGACTACTTCGGCCTGCTTTGGGATGAGGTTTCGCGCTACTACTCCGTGGGTGATCGACGTCGACGTCCTGACCCTAATTTTGAAAAAATTCTGGGAGAGATGGTCGCTCTTTCCCACTGGATGACGCCGACTCCATGTGGTGACACCTTACGGCAGACTGCATGCGCCGGAACGGCACCGCCAGGCATTCAACTTCCGGTTCACCCATTCGTTGAATTCGCGCCGTATGCGGCGACGATGGCAATCGATGACCAGAGAAACCGCCTCTTGGGCACTCTCGCCAAGCACATGAGGGCCGCTAGTCTCGTGATGGACTCGCAGGATGACGCGGCGCGCGGATATCAACAGCTCTTCGATTGCCTACGAGAAGAGTTCGATATCGGCATCTATAACCTGAGGCTCACCTGTTTGCTGCGGATCTCGCTTCGTCCACACATGCATGCATTCTAGTCGCGGCCCCTTATTATGCAGAACAACTTTTGTCTATGAACGACCCAGGATCCGGTCGTTTTTAGATTGAATATCCGCCCCCCAAAATGTAGTCAATTTTGTCGTCAGCATATTTCAAAATCGGTCATAATCGGGGATGTACCGATAGCAATCCACGAAAGGGAGGGGAAGAGGGAACGGCAACCGTGCAGATCGTGGGCGATGCCGAAAGTCCTTCATTTTTCAGCTCTTAATTGACCGATTCAACTGTCTTTGCAATGAAAGGGTTAGCGAAGCGCGTCGCTCAAAACGTGCTCCATCAGGCGATCCTGAGTAGCTCAATGGCAGAGCATTCGGCTGTTAACCGAAGGGTTGTAGGTTCGAGTCCTACCTGAGGAGCCAAAACTCAATTAAAATCAATAAGATGTGAGGCGGCAAAAATGGCCGCCATTTTTATTTTGGTCAAATGGCTGTTT
>Ga0181530_10006515_pt1 | contig 11467 bp, 10 predicted proteins | sample PEATcosm2014_Bin_42_FD_119769 | JGI IMG/M metagenome (GOLD analysis project Ga0181530, IMG submission 119769) | Peatland microbial communities from MTU Mesocosm Facility, Houghton, MI, USA - PEATcosm2014_Bin10_60_metaG | ecosystem: Environmental > Terrestrial > Soil > Wetlands > Peat | place... | reverse complement strand
GTTGCGACCTGCCCATTTACTGACATCCCGTTTGCCCTGCCGACGATCGCCGTCCCATCGAAGGGCGGCGGCGCCGGGCATCGTCAGCCAAGGCCCTGCCCGCGACATCGATGTCGTCGTAGGCCGAGTCTCGGTGTCGCGACGACGCTGCGCGCGGCAGTGGCGTCGGCACTCACCGGTCCTGCAGCAGCCCGAGGACGTTGCCATCGGGGTCGGTCACGGTGGCCACTAGGCGGCCGCCACCAACGTCGCGCACGGGCTCTTTCACGGTGGCACCGCCGCGCTCACTTCGGCCAGCTTCGCCTCGATGTCCGACACGTGCCAGTAGGCCACCGGGGCGGTCATGGCCTGCGGAACACCGCCCGGCACAAGCCCGATGTGCTGGCCCGCGGCCTCGAAGCCGACGTAGTAGGACTCGTCGGTCTGCGGCGATACGCCGAGCAGGGCGGCGTACACCGCCTTGGCCGTCGCCAGGTCGGGCCCCGGGATGCAGCGCGGTCTTGATTCCCTGGGTGGAAGAGTCGGTCATGGTCACTCCTGAAGTCGTGGATGACATCGACCCGGTGGGATTGTGGGGTCTAGAGGGGTCTAGAGGCTAATGGAGAGCCCGGGGGTCGCCCTTGGCCATCACATCGGTGGTGGCGCGGCACTCATCGTCGGTGAGGTCGGGGCGTCGGTGAGGTCAGGGCGTCGGTGAGGTCAGGGCGTCGGTGAGGTCGGGGTCGTCGGCGGGGCCGGCCTTAAGGCGCGCCTGGCGGCGTATCCGACGTCGTTGCGGACCTCCCAACGAGCGCTGCTGACGCTGCCCCGAAGGTGGAGGTCCTTGATGTCGTGCGCAGTGATCACCGTGTTGGGCGCTGCGGCACCCGAGGAAAGAGGCGCTGAGGATCTGGGTGGGTTGGCAAGGTGGCTCACCTTGGGCCGAGGGATGGACTTCGGGTCCTCGCCGGAACCGGGAGCGTGCTCGACGCTCATGAGGCTGTCCTTTCCTCCCTCCACAACCCAGGACCTCTTTGTCCGAGGGACGAGCTTCGCCTGCCAGCCGGTCGCGCCCTCGGGGCACGCCAACGCCCTAACGTGGCCGGCATGCGCTATCGAACCCTCGGAGGAACCGGTATCCAGGTCAGTGCCTACTGCCTCGGCGCCATGATGCTCGGCGAATGGGGTAACAAGGACCACGAAGACGGGGTGCGCATCGTTCACGCGGCCCTGGACGCGGGCATCAACTTCGTCGACACGGCGGACGTGTACTCGCACGGCGAGTCGGAGGAGATAGTCGGGAAGGCTCTCCAGGGTCGGCGCGACGACGTCGTGCTCGCCACGAAGGTGAACTTCGACATGGGTCCGGGCAAGAACAACTCGGGCAACTCACGGCGCTGGATCCGCTACGAGGTCGAGCAGAGCTTGCGGCGTCTCGGCACTGACTGGATCGACCTGTACCAGATCCACCGCCCCGATCCGCGGACCGACATCGAGGAGACGTTGTCGGTTCTGACGGACCTAATCCGGGAGGGCAAGGTCCGCGCGATCGGCTGCTCGACGTTCCCCGCCGAGATGATCGTCGAGTCCCGTTGGGCCGCCGAGAAGCGCGGTTTCGAACCTTTCCGCTGCGAGCAGCCCCCGTATTCGCTTTTCGCCCGTGGCATCGAGGCGGCCGTGCTCCCGGTCTGCGAACGCTACGGAATGGGAGTGATCGCGTGGAGCCCGCTCGCGGGCGGCTGGCTGACCGGTAAGTACCGGCGCGGCGCGGAGATCGACATGACCTCCGGACGGGCGTCGCGGCTCCCGCAACGCTTCGACCCGACCGTTCCGGCCAATCAGCGCAAGCTAGACCTGGTCGACCAGCTCGAGGCGGTCGCTACCGACGCCGGGATGTCGCTCAGACACCTGGCGCTTGCCTTCGTTGTGTCGCACCCGGCTGTGACGGCTGCCATCATCGGGCCGAGGACCATGGACCAGCTGCAGGACCTGATCGCGGGTTGCGAGATCGCCTTGGACGACGCCACCCTCGACCGCCTGGACGAGATCGTGCCGCCAGGAGTCACCGTGAATCCCGCCGACGCCGGCTGGCAGAACCAATCACTCGCGCAGGCTTGGCAACGCCGCCGGCCCTTGACCGAGCGTGCCGCCGGCTGAGCTCATCACCAGCGCGGTACGTAGCCTCCACGGCCCAAGGCGGCACTCTCGAAGGGATCCACTGACTCGTCCACGCCACCGGTGACCTCGGTGACCCACGCCAGACGCTCTTTCAAGAGGCGCTCGACGCCTCCCTGCAACGTCACCGCCGATATCGCGCATGACCCGCAGGCACCCTGCAGCTGCACCTCCACGACGCCCGTCTCGTAGTCGACGCCAACAAGGGCGAGGTCCCCACCGTCGGCCTGGACGGCGGGCCGCATGAGCTCGAGGAGGTCGTCGAGGCCTTGGCGGCGGCGCTCGCGCTCCGCGTCGTCGATCGGCTCGCCCTGGGACCACGTGGCGATTCCCACGTCGACAGCGACCGGGGCCGGCGGGGTCACCGGCGCGCCTTCGGGAGCCGGTCTCGCGGCGTCCTCCTGCATCGAGCGACCTCCTCCCCTTCAAGCTGCGGCCATGACCCTTGTCCAACCCGATGATAAGAGGTCGTAGGCTTCAGCCATGCAGCTCGTCTTGCTCGCGGCCGGTCATGGCCGCCGCTTCGGAGGCCTGAAACAGCTTGCTCGCGTTGGACCGAGCGGTGAGGCGCTCATGGATTACACGGCCCGCGACGCCCTCGCCGCAGGGTTCGGCGGAGTCATCCTCATCGTGCGTGAGGAGATCCAAAGCGAACTGCTCGAACACATCGGGTCCTTCTGGCCGGCGGGCCTCCCGGTCGTGCCGGTCGTGCAGGGACCCATTGCCGGCACCGCTCAGGCGGTCGAGTCGGCGCGACCGTTTCTCGACGGACCTTTCGGAGTCGCGAACGCCGACGACCTCTACGGGGCGCCGGCACTGTCGACGCTCGCGGACCATCTCGTCCACGGCTCACCTGGCGACCACGCGCTCGTCGGCTACCACCTCCGCGACACCGTCATCACCGACAGCCCGGTCACCCGTGGGCTGTGCGAGACCGACAAGGAAGGCTTTCTGGCCCGCATCGTCGAGCAGCGGATGCAGCGCCTCCCCGATGGCGCGTTCGACGGCTCTCCGGTCGCCGGACCCGACGCGGGACGCCTGCGGCGCCTGAGCGGTGACGAACAGGTGAGCATGAACCTCTGGGGTTTCGCTGCTTCGATCCTCGACGAGCTCGACAGCGCCCTCGATGCCTTCGATCCCGAGACGGCCCCTCACGACGAAGGCAAGCCGCCCGAGCTCCTCCTGCCTGAGGTCGTCGGCCGGATCGTGGCCGAAGGACGGGCCCGCTTCCGGGTCGTCGCCTCGAACAGCCGTTGCATCGGCCTCACGCACCCTGACGACCTCCCGCTCGTGCGCTCGCTCGTCGCAGAAGGGCTGGGCGGCTCAGGCGTCCCATGACGCGAACGCGCCGGCTCGTGCTGGCTCTCGTCGTCGATCTGGTCCTTGTCGCCGTTGAGGCCACCGGCGGGGTCCTCGCACATTCGACCGGCCTGGTGGCAACGGCCGGCCACGACCTGGCCGACGCCGCGGCGCTTGGGCTCGCCCTAGTCGCCACCCGGCTCGCGCTGCGACCTGCCACGGCCTTTAGATCCTTCGGTTACCACCGGGCGACCATCCTCGCCGCCCTCGCGAACGCGACCGCGATCGTTGTCGTCGGCCTCGGCGTGGTCGCGCTCGGCGCTTACCGGCTGGCCCATCCGGCCCATGTGCACGGCGCCCTCGTTGTGATCGTGGCAGCGGGCGGTCTCCTGGGCAACGCGATCGCTGCCCTATTGCTGCGCGAGCACACCGAGGACCTGAACTTCAAGGCGGTGGCGCTGCATTTCACCGGGGATGCGGCCGCCGCGCTCGGCGTGATCGTCGCGGGGACCGTGATCCTCGTTACGGGGCGCTTCGAGACGATCGACCCGATCGTAGGGCTCCTCATCACTGTGCTCATCGGGACCGAGGCCTGGCGGCTCGTGCGCGCGAGCCTGGATGTCCTGCTCGAGTCGACCCCAGCCGATTTGGACGTCTCCGCGCTCGCCACGGCGATCTCCGCCATCGAAGGGGTGACGGCGGTTCACGACCTGCATTGCTGGAGCCTGTCGAGCGACGTCAGGGCGCTCTCGGCCCACGTCGTGCTGGACGGGCACCCGAGCCTGGAACAGGCCCAGGTCGTCGGAGAACGGGTCAAGAGCTCCGTTCAGAGTCACTTCCACGTTGCTCACGCGACCTTGGAAATGGAGTGCGAGCCCTGCGCCGACGACGTCGCCGATGCCTGTGGAGTCGAGCTCTACCGCACCGGCGACTGACACTCGGCTCTACCGCGGATCGCGCATGAACCCGTGACAGGCGGGGGCCGATAGCGTTCGGGACGATGTGTGGTCGTTTCGTCGCGAGCCGCCCCGTCGCGGAAATTGCCCGGTTGCTCGAGGTGGACAAGGTCGAGGTCCCGCCCGAGCTTCTCATTCCCCGTTGGAACGTCGCCCCGCAGGCGATGGTGCTCGCGGTGACGGTGCCTCACGCTGCTGCAGGCGCCCGTCAGCTGTCGGCCTTCCGCTGGGGCCTGGTCCCTTGGTGGGCAAAGGACCCGTCGATAGGAGCTCGCGCTTTCAACGCGAAGGCGGAGAGCGTCGGGGACAAACCGATGTTCCGCAACGCGATCGATCGGCAGCGCTGCGTCGTTCCCGCCGATGCCTTCTACGAATGGGCCCCGGCCACGCCAGGCGATCCGGTCCGGCGCAAGCAACCCTGGTGCTTCCGGACCGCCGCCGCCTCCGGCCTGCTCCTCATGGGCGGTCTGTGGGAGAAGTGGCAACCTCGGGGCGCCGAGTCTATGACGCCTTTGTACACCTGCACGATCCTCACGACCGACGCGAACGAGCTCGTGGGCCGCGTCCACGACCGCATGCCGGTGCTGATCGCGGCGCCGGACCTCGAGGAGTGGCTGGCGCCGGAGCCCCTCGGCTCCGGCGAGCTCAGCCGGCTGACACGCCCTGTGGCCCGCGAGGCCCTGGAGACGTTCCGGGTGTCGACCAGGCTCAACGACGCCCGCGAGGAAGGACCCGATCTCGGAGAGCCTGTCGATGAACAACCAGGCGACGCGGGGACGCCCGGCGGTGCCCGGCTCTTCTGACCGACCCGCCGGCCCTTTGCAGCAGAGCCAGCAGCGCGGTCTGCCCGTCAGGTCCGCTCGAGCGGTTCGGCTTGCTGCGCCCGTTCGATGCGCCTGCGCCTTGCGAGCGCCCGGCGGGTGACCTCCGCGATCCCGGCGCCGTCAAGGCCGAGCCGGGAAAGGATCGCGTCGGGCTTGGCGTGCCGCAAGTACTCCGTGGGCACACCGAGCACAACCTGACGCGGCCCCTCGAGCGCGGCGGCATCGGCGACGTGATCAGCCTCGCCGGCGAGGTACTGTCCGGCACCGCCATGGGCCAGCCCGTCCTCGGCCGTGACCACGAGCCTCGCGCCGGCCATCGCCTCCAGCAGTTCGGGGTCGGCCGGGCGGACGACCCGGGCGTCGAAGACATCGGTTTCGATCCCGTCGTCGAACAGCTCTTCTGCAGCCGCGAGCACCGCCCGCGTCATCTTGCCGATCCCGACGAGAACAACCTCGCCCGTCCCCTTTCGAAGCCTGCGCGCCTTGAGGCCAGTCCCCGGCTTGGCTAGCGGGCCTGGTGACGGGGTCTTCGGGATCCGGATCAAAGAGGGACCATCGAGCTCGAGTGCCTGGGCGAGCATCGGGGTGACCTCGGCGGTCTCGGCGGGGCAGAAGATCGTGCAGCCCGGTATCTGGAGCGCTTGGACAAGGTCGTAGATGCCGTGATGGCTCGGCCCGTCATCCCCGGTGATCCCTGCCCGCCCGGCGCAGATCACAATCGGCAGCCCGTGCAGCCCGACGTCGAGGTTCCACTGGTCCACCGCCCGGCCGAGGAAGCTGGAGAAGATCGCGACCACAGGCCTGAGGCCACCCATCGCCATCCCAGCCGCCGCTGTGAGCGCGTGCTGCTCGGCGATGCCGACGTCCATGAAGCGCTCGGGATAGCGGTCCTGGAAGGCCAGGAGCCCGGTCGGGCCGGGCATAGCCGCCGTGATCGCCACGATGCGGTCGTCGATCGCGGCCAGGTCCACGAGCGCCGACGAGAAGACCTCGGCGTAGCTCTCGCCTGGGTCAACAGGCCCGGGCAGCCCGTCGTCGTCTGTCGACCCCTTAGTCTGAGGACCCACGACGGGCGGTGTGCCGGGGCGAGCCGACGCCCGTGCGCCCGTGCGGCTCGGCGAGGCTGGCACGGCCGGAGGCTTCAGGTCGTGGAGGCAGGCGATCTCGTCGGCCTCCGCAGGTGCGTACCCCTTCCCCTTGGTGGTCACGACATGCAGAACGATGGGGCCCTGCCAACTCGCGGCTCGGCGAAGGGCCTGCTCAAGCCCCCCGACATCGTGCCCGTCGATCGGTCCCGTGTAGCGGATACCGAGCGTCTCGAAGAACATGCGCGGCTCGACGACTTCCCGGATAGCCGCACTGAGGCCGTGGAACGAGGTGAACGCAAGCGACGACACGCCGCCGGGGAGGTCCTCCACCAGGTGGCGCACCCGATCACGGACCTGTAGGTAGCGTGGATCCAGCCGCAGGTGGGTCAACGAGACAGACAGCCTCGAGACCGTCGGTGCGTAACTCCGGCCGTTGTCATTGAGCACGACCAGCACCTTGGCTCCGGAGTGGCCGAGGTTGTTGAGCGCCTCATAGGCCATCCCCCCTGTGAGAGCCCCGTCGCCGACCACCGCCACGACGTGACGCTCACGGGCAGGCGGCTCGCGCTTGGCCTGGAGACTGAGAGCGGTGGCGATCCCGTGGGCATAACTGAGCGCGGTGGAGGCGTGGGAGTTCTCGACCCAGTCGTGCGGCGACTCCCCCCGCGACGGGTACCCCGAGAGGCCGCCTTCCTGCTTCAGGGTGACGAAACCGTCCCGGCGGCCCGTCACGATCTTGTGAACGTAGGCCTGGTGCCCCGTGTCGAACAGGAAAACGTCCTCCGGGGAGTTGAACACCCGGTGCAGGGCGAGGGTGAGCTCGACGACACCGAGGTTCGACCCCAGGTGGCCACCGGTGTGCGACACGGATTCCACGATGAAGTCACGGATCTCAGCGGCGAGTTGGTCGCACTCGCCAAGCGAGAGCGTCTTGAGATCGGACGGTGAGTGGATGGCATCGAGGATCATGAGTGAGTACCTGACGCGAGGCTACCGGACGAGCGCACCGCAAAGGTGACCGCCCGGTCGCCCCGTCCATACGTGACGCGGGCGACGCGCCGGGGTGCAGTCACGGTGCTCGATTCACTCCGGCGGCAAGACGGGAGCTCACCGCACGTACTAGGTGCGATCGCGGGTGAGCAGCTGCGACACGAACCTCACAACTCGCTCGCGGGTCGCCGCCGCAGTCTCGATGGCCGGGACGTCGCCATCGAGGTCCGCGGCGACAAGCCGACGGCTGCTCTCGAGCTCCGGCCGCAGCGCCACCACGACAGCCGCCTCGCGCCACTTCGGGTGCTCCAACAACAGCAGAAAGGCGAGCAGCGACTCACGCTGTTCGCCTACGCACTCGTAGGGTTTGCGACCCGCAGCATAAAGGTCTCGGAATCCCTCGACCTGCTGGTGGTCGTCGAGGAGGTTCTCGCCGAAGATCGCCGCGAGACGAGCGGGCGCGAGAAACGGGGCCAGCATGAGAAAGACGAACCGGCATTTCGGGCAGTGCCCGCACCAGAGATCGAAGAGAGTGCCTGACCGATAAGCCTGATTGCAGCTCAGAAAACCGGAGTGGTAGGCGGGAAGCCCCGCAAACCACCGGGCGATCTCGATCTCTCCGCACGAGCGCAGGGGCGAGGAGTACTCAATGTTGGAGGAGACCGATTCGCGGAGGACCGACCACAGCCCGAGCTCGCACTCGGTGCTCTTGCTCCACTGGTGGTTGACCGCGACCTCCCCGACGAACGAGGTGGCCTCGTCGGCAGAGCGCTCCAGCGCCATGAGGATCGTGTCGTAGCCATACACGTATCCCGCCGCGGCGACGATCAGCGACACGATCGCTGTGATCGGCACGTGACCGTTGAGCGCGCCGGCCGCATTGAGCTCGAGCAACTTGGGTGAGATGGTCCGTTTCACCGATGCGAGCGGCAGGCCGGCGACCTCTGCCGTGCGTTGCATGGCTGGCCGCGGGTTGACCGCGACCAGCCAGGTCGCGAGCTCAGGCGGTGGGCTGGCCGCCTTCAGGGCCTCGACCAGCACGATCGAGTCCTTACCACCTCCGATTGGCACGGCGACGCCCTCCGGAGGAGCGTCATGACCACGGGCATCGGTCAGCTTCGACCCGGGATCGTCACCGCAGGCGCCGGCCCGCGCCTCGGGTGCCACATCCAGCTCGAACTCGAGTGGCACGTGCCGGCTGTTCGCCACGGCGAACTCGCGCAACCCTTTGTCGTACAGGTCCCGCACGAGAGCAGCCTCCCCGCCGCTGAGGGGCCCGGTCTCGACGGCGATCGTCCCCGGCGCCACCGCTTTGTAGTAGCTGACGCCGGCGGCGAGATGCACCAGCCGGAGAGCTCGCTCGATGCCGGGCCCCGCACGCGATCCGAGCGGGAACCCGCCCAGCTCAACAATCTCCTCGAAGCGATAGGTGTCGTCGAAGGCGTAATCAAAGCGAGCAACGTTGCGGGCGGGATCGAAGTCGAAGCTGACGATCCGAAACGTCTCGACGCCGGCTAATCCAGGTGCTGTCACGAGGTTCCCACGCGGGTCGAGTCGTCTTCCGCGATACCTGCGAACCTCCGGAAGCGTCGGCTGCGATCGAGGTAGGAGCCTTCGTCACGAGGAGTCGGCGACGCAGGCGAGAACAGCACCGCCGAGACATCCCGGCGAGAGGACGCGAGACCCACCGCGACCTCGAGCGATGGCACTAGATGGCGTTGGACACTGCTCGAGATGTCGTCAAGCGCGCTCGCGATCGCCGCGCCGGCGTCACCCAGCAAGTAGACGACTGGCTGCGGCAAGCTGGACTCGATCGCCCGGGCGAGCGCCGAGTAGTCAAGTCCGCGATCGTGTCCGCCGGAGATCAGGACGATCTTTCTGCCCTGGCAAGCCCTCAGCGCGGCAACCGTCCCCTCCGGGTTGCTGGCGAGGGCGTCGTCGATGTAGCTGACACCGTCGACGTCCCCGATCGGCTGAAGCCGCGATCGAGGTGCGCTCACCCTTGAGAGCTCTCGCTCGAGCCTTTCCCGGTCTGGCAATTCCCCCGTGGTCAGCAGAGCAGCCGTCACCGCTCCGCAGGCGTTGAGCAGATTGTGCTCCCCCAACAGCCGAAACTCCCGGAGGCCCAAAGGCCCGAGATCGGACACGACGACGCGGCCGTGTTCGAGGCGCACGGGACCGCTGTTGCCATACAGGACCCTCCCCGTGATCCACGAGCTCCGCGCAACGGCCTCTTCACTGAATCCGTTCACGGCAACGGGGACACCGTCGCGGTGGGCGAACAAGTTGAGCTTGTCCTCGTAGTAGTTCGTGAGGTTCCGATGCCAGTCGAGATGGTCCGGCGCCAGCAGGGTGAGAACGCCCACCGAGGGGGACACAGTCACGTCCGCGGCCTGGAAACTCGAGATCTCGAGAACGAAAACGTCGTGAGCGTCATCGTCGTACAGCTCGGTCAGAGGGCGGCCGATGTTACCGGCAAGGGCGACGTCGAGACCGCCGGCGCCGAGGGCAGCCGCCGTGAGCATGGCGGTCGTCGTCTTGCCCTTGGACCCGGTCACGGCGACAACTCGCCTTTGCCGGAAATCCTCCATGAACAGCGCAGTCGGAGTCGTCACGACCGCACCCAGCCGGGCCGCGGCAACAAGGCGCTCGTCGTAGCGCGAAACCCCGGGCGAGTGCACGATGAAGTCGAAAGGGCGCTCCTCGAGAACCGAAGGCGGCTGCACGTCCATTCCGGCCGGCGCAGTCTCGCCACCCTGGCGCGGGCCGGTCAGAACGCTCGGATCCCCAGCAATATCGTCGACGATGACCAGTTCGGCGCACGTCGGACCGACGCGCCGAGCGAAGCATTGACCTTCCATGCCCGCCCCGAACATGGCGACGCGGCTACCAGCGAGCGCCGCGATACCTCCTATCAGCGGCACGCCGCGATGGTACACAGAGCTTCGAGCAACCGGTGCGAATCGGACGGGGCGACCGATTAGCGTTGCAACGTTCACACCAATCGGGCGGTCGGGACCAGAGGGCAGCCATGATGACTGAAGCAGCCGCAGCCGTGCCGCGCGTACAGCCTGCGGACCCGTCACGATCGTCGGAGTCCCTGCCGAGGTGAAAGTCGCGGAAGACCGACTCGCAATGTCGGACAAGCGAGGGGACGCTCCACCTAGATCGCACGGACGGCACGCCGGGCAGTGCCTGAGGTCGGACACAGCGATTCTCCCACGTCACCGGTCCCGACCTGGGCCTGACCCGCTCAAGACCAGACTCACTGCCCGGCGAGGCGGAGTCTGCTTTGGTTCCCTGTCGTCCGCCCGATGGACGCGCCGACGGAGCCGTTCGATCTCGTCGTCGCGGAGGCGACGCTACGGGGGGCCGCTGGTCCCGCGCTGGATAGGAGCGCGGAACGGCAGGATCGTTGTCGTCACGGACAACCCGCTGCAAGCCGGCACGGTCGTTGAAGCCGATGGGGCGCTTGTGATCGCCTCGTTCGTCAACGCCCACGTGCACCTGGACAAGGTGTACACGCTCGACCTGATCGGGGATGCGGCCGTAACCGCCTACACCGGTGAGCAGATGGGCGGGTCGATGGCGTCGAGCGAGCTCGCGTCGGCAGTCAAGGACAGCTATGACGAGGCGACGATCGAGGCGAAGGCGCGACGGTGCCTGCTGTCGGGCCTGCGCCACGGCCTACGGCACGTGCTGGCCTTCGCCGACGTCGACACGCGCGCCGGGCTGCGGGGTGTCACACCCCTTCTGCGACTGCGTGAGGAGTTCCATGGCGTGATCGACCTGCAGGTCGTGGCCTTCCCGCAAGACGGCTTGCTGCGCGACCCCGGTGCCGAGGATCTCGTGCGCGAGGCGGTCGAGCTCGGAGCGGACGTCGTGGGCGGCATTCCCCGGATCGAGTACACCGACGCTGACGCACGCGAGCACGTGCGCCGGATCTGCGAGCTCGCCGCGTCGACCGGTCGCCGAGTGGCGATGCTCGTGGACGACTCGGGAGAGAGGCCCCCTCCGAGTGGCTTTGGTTCGCCATCTCGTGCAATGGGTTCAGTTCCGGGCAGTTGTCATGGTCGTGGTAGACGTTCTTGTCTCGCGGGTATCGCTTGAGACGTTCGGCGTGGTAGGTCTTGGCCACGGACCAAGGCGAGTGCTG
>Ga0181530_10006513_pt1 | contig 11474 bp, 9 predicted proteins | sample PEATcosm2014_Bin_42_FD_119769 | JGI IMG/M metagenome (GOLD analysis project Ga0181530, IMG submission 119769) | Peatland microbial communities from MTU Mesocosm Facility, Houghton, MI, USA - PEATcosm2014_Bin10_60_metaG | ecosystem: Environmental > Terrestrial > Soil > Wetlands > Peat | place... | reverse complement strand
GTAAAACAACTGCTCCTGCAGGCTCTTGGTCCCAGTCGACACAATGATTCGTCTCCCGGCGATAAGGGAGAAGCGTAACGAAGGATAGAGGTAGGCGAGAGTCTTGCCGGTCCCGGTCCCCGCTTCCACGACCAGGTGCGAGCCCTCAATGAGCGCCTTCTCAACATATAGTGCCATCTGTAGTTGGCCCGGGCGAAACTCAAATTGGAGTCCGCTGGCGTGCGCGAGTATCCCGGTCGGTGAAAAGAACTCTCCCACGCTGGGTAGCGTGATCTGAGTCCGAGCTAGTCCGCCGTCCTGCTGCTTCATCTCTAAAATATACCACCGCCATCTTTCGGAATTACGGGACAATCTCTGGCAGAGTCCATTCAATACCGAGAAGCCGAGCACAATCGTTCCCAATGAGCCGTCAGCCCAAGTCGCCGTCAGAGGGAAGGTAGCGCGGGCGTGGACACAGAGTCGCTGCTTCTGAAGCTGATGCCAGAGGCCACGATCAGCGGACACGTCATCGACGAATCTGGCGATCCGGTGAAAGAAGCAACTATCAAACTCTATCGCGAGAACCGAGACCGGGGTGACGTGCGCATCATGCAGGTGGGCTTCGCGCAGACCAACGAGCTCGGCGAGTATGACGTCGACCATCTGCAACCGGGAACGTATTATCTGTTGGCCACGGCGACCCCATGGTATGCGATCCATCCGCAATCAGCGCAGCCAGCACGGCCAGGGCAGCCAGGGCAGCAGAACGCTGTGCAAGTGGTGGACTCGTTCGATCCCTCGCTCGACGTGGCCTACCCCACCATCTTCTATCCCGAGGCAACCGACTCCGCCAGTGCCGAGGCGATTCAGGTGCGTCCCGCAGAGCAACGCAACATCGATCTGCGGCTCTTCCCAGTGCCCGCGGTGACGGTAACCATTCCAAGACCGTCGGATAACAAGATCGTCGTCAGTGCGATCTTGCGGCAAAAGGTCTTTGGCCAGCTCGAACCGTTTCAGGGAGAACTGAGATATGCTTCACCGACGACGTACGCCATCAGCGGAGTGCCTCCGGGCGAGTATGTGTTGCAGCAGTCCGACGATGCGCCCGGAGCCATCACGCGGTCGGTTCGACTCAACCTCACGACGGGCAGCGCCAGCGCGAGTGCAAACGCCGAACAGGAGCTGGGCAACATCAAGCTGCAGTTCAAGGCGTTGGACGGCGGCAGCCTGCCAATTCATCTTCAGGTTGCTCTCATTGCAAAGGATGTGCACTCCGTTCAGTCAGCGTAGGTCAACGAGAAGGGCGAGGCGGAGGTCGACGGATTGGATCCAGGTGCGTACCTCCTTGCGGTCACTCAGGACAGCCAGTCGTATTCCGTCGGCAAGGTGGTCTCCGATGGCAAGCCATTGTCCGCCTATGATCTGCCAGTCAAAGCGGGAGCCAGCCTGTCGCTGACCGCCCTGATCGCGCCCGCCTCCGGCAGTCTGAGGGGATTCGCGCGCAAGGACGACAAGCCGGCCGCCGGTGTCCTGGTCCTGCTTCTACACATCGACCAGTCCCTCCGCAGGCAGTTCACATCCAGAGGCCAGAGTGATCTGGATGGCAGCTTCGAGCTCCGCGAAATTCCTCCCGGCAAATACATCCTGCTGGCGATCGAAGACGGATGGGATCTGGAATGGGCGAAAGAGGACGCGCTGGCCCACTACCTGCCGCTCGGCGTTCCAGTCACCATCCCCGAGAGTGGTTCCAGCTCGATCAATCTGCCCAAACCGGTGATCGTACAGCCTCGCTGATGTTCGTGAAGAATCGATGAAGACGTCCACGCTTCCCCCGTGCAGTATCCCGCAACTGAAAAAGCTCAGTTCTTCTCGATATTGGTAAACATATCCGTGAACTAGACACACCGTGTAGCTGGATCTCGCGCTGTCGAGCAGCAGAGATCCGTCGTTCCCGGAACCGTTGTTATCGGTAACATCGGGACAACGCCACGACAGTTCCTGCTAGAGTCGCCGAATCGCTCGCCGAGGAGCGATCAGTACCGGAAAGTCGGCCAGTGTCCGGGATTCCGGAATCTCACGTAGGCACCCGATTTCCGGCTGCAACGGCGTTTATCGGGAGTAATCTTGTGGTGCAGTGGCATTCGCCTTTTACTGACTGGGGATGGGACGCAGCAATGAACTATTGGCTTACAACCCACTGGCCTCGCCCGATGGGTACGCCAGCCAGCGAACCTCACGCCCATGTTTGGGTTAAACACGGACAACGGGACGTCATTAGGCGGCTGGCACCCGGGGATATGACCTTCATATATGAGTCGAAGTCGGGTCCATTACCTCTTAATCCAGATGGAAGTGCGATGCAAAAGGCTCCTGGAAGGGCTGGTATTGTTGCGCTTGTTCGCGTTACTGAGCCCGCGAGTCAACCACCAGATAGTCGCAGAAAACCGTACGACAATGGCGTGGAAATGTGGTGGCGCTATCGGGCTTTGACCGAACCTGTTAACTCCGGAGGGTTCATTCCACGGGAGGAGTTTCTCCCTCTCATCGGTTATAGGGCGAGTTGGAACCTTCACGGGTTCGGAGACAATCATTCCGGCGTGAAGCGATTGACCGTCGAGCAGTTCGCCGCCTTACGACAGATGTACGAAGCATCCGCTGATCGGGAGGATCGAAAGAGTGTTGCTAACAACACCCGCGGAGGACAATTCGGTGGCCAAGGTAGGGAAGGCGACGTGCACCGATCCCTGAAAGAGCGAATCGCTGCTGATCCGTCTGCGGTCTTGCGTGAAGAAGGTCTGGTTTTAGATCAAATGGAATTCCCCTTCAAATGCACGGGGGATCGCATTGATGTCGTTCTGCGCGACAAGGACAAGAGGTTCGTCGCCGTCGAAGTCGAGGTGGAATGCGACCGAAGCCACTTGGCGGGGGCGCTTCAGTGCATGAAATACCGTGCGATGTTGGCTTATCTGTTTAAGCGCCCACTTGAAGAGGTACGGTGCATCTTGGTAGCCCACACGATTGCGTCTGAAGTCAAAGCGCGTTGTGCTGCCTTCGAAATAGAAACGATCATGGTGGCAAGGCCGGTTGGTCCAAGAACCTGTGGGTAGAATTCCTCCCATCGGCAATGTAGCGTTTGTAAGCCCGGGTTAGGCGTTAGGGACGGGCGAATCGCGAGCCCTCAATTGTCCCGGGATGTCGGCCAGTGTACCGGGATCACATAATCGGGTCGGGGTTGGAAAATCGAACACTGCGGCGTTTCTCGTTAACGATCTTTTTAGGTTGCGCTCCACCCAACACAGAACAGCAAAGACAGTTCGCATCGCAACAGGCCAGGAAGCCGTGTTCTCAGCGGGCCAAGCCGGCGGCTCGGAGACCCTACTGGCAAAGGTTTATGTGGGCGGCTGACCTCATACGGGTCACACGAAAATTGGCCACCATTTTTTGGGTTGCGTAAATGCGCAGGAAATAATACAATTCCGGTGTTATCTCCCCTGACGCAACTGATTCACGAGACTCTCTTCAGAGTCTCGGCCCCGATTTTGTACCTTTCTGAGCTTGCATAATCGGAGACCGATTCGTGTCCAGTCTCCTTCAAGTCAACGTTGCTTTGTCACGCTGTTGGTCGCTGACCATGTATGGGCGCGGCCTAACGGAAGGACGTGACCTCGGGGTCCGTGTAGAACGGCGCATAGCGCCGCAATCCTGTCTCTAAGGTGGTTTCATCCATGAGCTATTGCTTGCTGCGCTCCTTTTTCATTCCTTTGGCTGTTTTGATGTCCGTATTGATGGCTGTTCCGGCTGGTGCTGCGCTTCCTTCTGCTGCCGGGGCGGACAACGTGCATTGCACCGATGAGGGTAAATCGGCTCCCGTTAACTCGGATGCTGCCGCCCAGGCCGCGGCTAATGAGAAGTGTCGCAGCAAGCATCACCACCGCTTTGTGCACAACGGCCCATTTGACATTGCTTCCGGGACCTACACTGGCGATACTCTCCGCGGGCCCACCGTGGTGAAGGCTGTGAATCTCAATACGATTCGATACAGCTATCAGTTCGGGAGCGCGATTACTATCAACGCCGCGCCGAATGTTTGGAGCGGGTTGACAGCGTTGGCGACGACGAATGCTGCTGCGACTCCTACAGTTCCGGCACCGGCGCCGCCTAAGCAGGGCGATTTGCAACCAGCAAACGGAGGAGGTAACGCTACGCCTAAGGTCGTTACAGGAAAGCCTGATGCGTTCGATCCTGTAAGCCAAGCGATGACGGCAGCGATGACGGTCATTAATGCCTTTAGTGGCAAGACAACGACAGACTTTACTTCGAACATGAAGACTTATGTTGGGGCGATTGCGGCCTTCAATAATGACGTAAAGACACTGCACACCGAGCAGATTACTGCGAATCAGGCTCTTGGTCTTGTGACGCAGGGTGGGTCTGCCTTGACATTGTATCTTACGTTCACCTCGGATAAGTCTGACGACCTGATAGCAGCGACCGGCAAATTGCTCGATTCCCAATCGGTTTTCACCGCCGGGACTGTGGCTGCGTGGCCGAAGCCGGCCATGATCGCCGATCTGCAGAACTCGCTTGCCACGGACGCGACCAACCTCACCAACCTTAGCGCGCAACTGACTGGCTATGCTCCTGGGGAGCTGGTTGTGCTGAAGGCTGCCGAAGCCAGCATGACCCTAAGCCTTAGCCAGTTGCAGGCTGCGGAGAAGACGTATGAAGGTACTCCCAGCCCGGATGCAACAGCGTCCAAGAAGGAGCAGGCCGTAGAGAGCGATCTCACGGCCCAGATTACTCTTGCGCAGGCCGATGAGGCGTTTCTGAATGCGCTTCCTGCGCAGTTCACCGCAGCGATTGCTCAGAATGCGACTGCTGTGACCGCCGCAGCGGCGCTTGCGCCCGGGTCTACGACGTATGCCAACTTCATGAGCGCGCAACAGGCGCTGGTCGGGTGGCAACAAAAGATGACTTCGACGAAGGCGAAGTGGGACGCTTACGTGGGCGGGACGTCTTGGGTGAACCCGTTTGCGATGTCTCGTCCGGCGGACTGCGGGTTCGCGTTTTCGAGCACGAAGGACACGGTTGTGACGCTTACGCGTGTCGATCTGACGCCGGGGCTGGTGAATCCGACCGCGCAGCCTGTGCTTTCCGTGACGGTGGAATGTACGTCGTCTTTCACGCTCTCCGCGGGTGTGGCGTTCAGCACGATTCCTGATCCCGAGTACACGCTGACGGTGACCACTCCGGCGACGGCTATGACTCCGGCGGTGAATTCGATCACGCTGGTTTCGACTTCGAAGTTTCATCCGCTGCCTCTTGCGCTGGCGAGCATGAGGCTGTGGGAGCCGAACGAATTGTTCTCGCTGTCTGCCAGCTTCGGGATTGCTGCCAACATGCGGGATCAGACTTCGGGAGGCTCCACTGCGGAGTACCTTCTCGGACCTACATTCGGTTTTTTCCGAACGTTTCTGATCACGCCCGGCGTCCACTTTGGAAGCGAGGCGAGCATCGCCGCTCCTTATACCTTGAATGGCACAGTTCCTTCTACTGTGGCTTCGGTGCCGATCCAGACCAACTACAGACCGGCGTTTGGGTTGGGCATTACTTTCACCGTTCCGAAGTAACGCAAGAGAGGATTTATATGGCACCGAAGAAGATTGTGGCGAATAAGACGGCCATTGACTCTCCGCAGAAACCGCTTTGCGCTAATGCTCCGCGTCCGGTAGCGCAAGTACATCCGACTGTTGCTGCCGATCCGATGCGGGCGTCTGCGATTATGATGACGCAGACGAAGTGGGTCAATGGGACGGTGCTGCACTATTGCTTCTTCACCAGCGGGCCGTATACCGTGCCACCGGCGCAGGCGGATGTGGTTCGAAATGCGTTTGCCACGTGGAAGGCTGTGGGTATTGGCCTGGACTTTATTGAAGTGCAAAATCTTGCGAATGCGGAGGTCCGGATTGCTTATTCGGAAGCAGAGGGACTTTCGCAATCGCAGGTGGGACGGGATATCTTGAGCGTTCCGGTCACGGAGCCGACCACCCAATATGGGTGGGACCTGACGTCTCCATATGGCCGCGGGACGGCATTGCATGAGTTAGGGCATGTGCTCGGATTGATGCATGAACACCAGAGCCCGTTCGCCGGCATTGTGTGGAACGATGATGCGGTGTATGCCTCGCTTGAAGCGGCGCCCAATAGCTGGAGCGCCAGCAAGATCTATGAAAATATTCTGCTGAAGCTTACGCCGCAGCAGGTTGACGGTTCGACGTGGGACCCGGATTCGATCATGGAGTACGAGTTTTCGGCGGGGCTGATTGTGCAACCAGTGCAATATGCAAACGGGCTTATACCGCCGGGTACGTTGTCGGGCACCGACAAGGCTTGGGCGCTGCAGTGGTACCCGGCGCTGCCGAGCACAATGTCATCGCTGGAGCTTCTGAAGCCTGCTTCCGCGAATCTGGCTGCGGGACAGCAGATGGATCTTGCCATCAAGCCCACGGCCTCGCGCAAATACACGCTCGAAGCAAAGGGAACGAAGGATAGCCTGCTCACTCTGTTTGAAGAAATTGACGGTATCCCTAGGTTTCTGGCTGGGGACGATGACAGTGGAACTGAACGGCACGCTGTGATCACGCAAAAGCTATTCAAGGGACGCAGTTATATCGCGCGGATGCGAGTGGTTTACCCGGGCCAGTCTGGAACAGCTTCTCTTCTGTTGTCATAAGGCTGGTATGGATCCAACTGCGAATGTTCAATTCGCCGCAAGAGGAAGCATCACCTCTCATTTCGGGAAATGTCCGCCACCCACCGATGTTTCCGGGTTGAGCCTTTTAAACCACAGAAATAGTCCTGATAAGTCGGCATGGCGACTGGAATCTCATGACGGAGCCCGGGATCGAAGATCGCCGTCGCAATCGGCGTTTCCCGGTACGAATTCGTGATCCTCGCGGTCAGTTCCCGGGTAGCCGACGACTCGGTAACAAACGGTTGGATAGTCCACGGTGATCCCAGGTCTCAAATCGAGGCCTGGGGGGCCCATTTCGTGACGTGACACTGAGATTTGGGCAACACGCCGCTATTTCCAGACCTCTTCAAGCTCTATTGCATGAACCCGGTTGAGTCCTTTGAATGACCTACCTGCTGCGATCACCTGACAGCCCTTCATCTCTTTCTTCTGAAGGAGATCAACGAACGGTTCGAGAATGAAATTCTCTTTGTCGGCAATTGCGGCGCGATCTTCCAGATTTGCCGGGAAGTCTAACATTAAGAATCCCGGATAAAGGCTGTCCGGCGACTGTGCCAGCGATAACAAAGCATATTGGTATGCGAATAGGAAATAGAGCCTCTGGGTGCCTCCAAGTTTGGTTTCCCATCCGCTTTCGCCAAGTTTGAATTTGAAGGACCGCTCCGCGAGACGAACTGAGACCTGGCTTCCTAGCCACGAATTTGGATTCAGCTGTTTGATGCGGTTCAGATATGTGTTGATTCCGTCTCGAAGATGGTCGGCCAGCGTCTCAAAATCTACCTCATTTGTTCTTGTCTCCACTGTGTTCTCTATTGCGGATATCTCTTCTTTGACCTTTTGAATCTCTCCCGCAAGGCTTTCTCTATGGCTGAGAACGCTTCTGATGCGTGCCAGTTGTCGGGCCTTCTCCTGAATTCTCCCGTAATTAGCATCGAGTACGAAGAGCTCAGGCGGCAGCACGGCCGCTGCAGCTTGGCGTATGGGGCGTAACAGCGCCTTAAGCTCCGCAATTGAGTTCGTCAGTTCGCGCTGCTGAAGCTGCCTCTTATTGAGGTCGCGCTCCAGTTCATCGATGAGTTCTTTAGTCTCTTCCAATTCGCTTTGGACCTGTTCAGTCTCAAACTCAATCCGTTTAGATGTGCCTGCGGACGCGTCGGCGGCGGGGAGATTCTTCTTGCAGACGTAGCATGCGTGGTCCTCCGTCCTCTTCTCCAATTCCTGGTCGCACGCGGGACAGTGAGTTACGCGAAGATCGGCGAGGACATAGCTGGCCTCTTGCGCTCTGCTTAGCTTTGCTGATTCTTCCGTAAGAAGCTGGCGGACGGTCTTCATTTCGGAGAGTCGCTCTGACGTGTGTCGAATGGCAGCACCAAGCTCCTCATGCTGCGCCTCTGATTGCATAAGGCGTTCCGATATGGCCTCCACATCGGGAACGGGCTCCTTCGCCGCGCCAAGCTTCTGCTCGGCGGTTGCTCGCAGATCGCTCAACACCACGGCCCGTTTGTCTGCGATCCCGCTCTCTTCTTCCTTCAGTTTTTGCTCTGCGACGCCGATCGATTCTGGTGTAAGGGCCACCCCGAGTTCGTCTGCACCGACCAGATCCCGCGATATCTGGTCAAGCATACTCATGAAGTGCTCGCGCTTCGCCTGGAGCTCCCAAAGCCGCTTGTTCTTCTCTACTAAATCTCCGTAATCTGACGAAAACAACTGCCCCGCCACTCCAAGGAGCTGCATCAACGCCGCGTGCTGCTCAACCGGTGGCTGCCGGTCGGCTAGATCCGACCAGAAATGTTCGCGCCGATACATATGCCGGAATAGGACCCGCCATGAGAGCTCCGGCCATTTTCGTGAGCCGTAGGGGTTTCCCTGTGGATAGTTCAGGATGGGAATGTTGAGGCGTTCCATCAACATGTGGCAGTAGTCCTTTACGGATTGGGCCTCCCCGTTAACATAAACCTTCCCAAGTGAGCCGGGCTCCGTCCAGCGGCGCTCAACTAGTAGTTCATCATCATTGATCTTGAGTACCGCTGAGGCGGATTCAAATTTACTGAAAAGAATGTTATCCGGGTCCGCCCGCTCCTCGGGCGTGACCTCGTCGCCGAATAGGTAATCGATTGTTTCAAACCACTTGGTCTTCCCGGTGTTCCCGTCCCCAACGAGGACGTTAACGCCCAGCTCGAACTTGAGGGTGTCTTCGGTCTGGTCCGGGCGCTTTCGCGAAACCGAATCGATTGAGAGCCTTTGTGCGCCCATCAGGTTATAACCTCCCCTCGGGTTTTGTCCGCGACCTCTTTGGCAAACACCTGGTAAATGAGTTTTTTGAGGACCGATCCGCTTTTCGTGCCTAATTCTTGCTTCACGACTTTCATTTGGTTGGCGAGCGGCTTGAATGCATCTTTCTCCTTCAGAGAGTCGGCAAGTCGCCTGCCTTGTGGAGTTAGTTCAAATTGAAATGCCGACCCGGTTTTCGTCACCTCCAAAAGGCCCGTCCCCTCAAGGTAGGCGAGAACGTGATAGTAGCGCTTGTCCCATGGCCCGTAGTGATGTCTGACCATACTCGACTCGATGACTCCTGGGGCCGCGGTATCGTCCCTACGGAGGTGGGCGCTCACCCGGCTAAAGAACTGCGGGTACCGAACGAAAAAATCGAGCTTCGCCATCTTGGTTAAGCCGTCAATCCTGTCTTTCGTTCCGCAGAGACGGAAGAGGAGGAGAAGGCGTGCTGCGTGGAACTCCAGAATATCGTCAGCGGCGATCGACATCGCCGCAGGATATGAGCCGAGATTTCTGACAGACTTCATGCTGACACCCTGAGGAAACGATGCCCACAACGGTCAGTTACGTCGTACATACATCCCTGAAGAAAGGCCAGCCCTAGCTTCTTGGCAGACGGTTGGGATGAATAGATGTCGTCGAGCTTGCCGAGGCACCGCGCGTGGAAGGCTGGGCCGTCGTCCAATATATCTCCTGAGTCAAGGCGAGCGCGAAGTGAATTCAGGCTCGCGACGACTTCCCCTCGGACGAGCTTGTAGTCGGAGGGCGAGGAATATGGATCAACAAGAACGCGCTGGCGGTATAGCCATCGGGTCTCCCGTGCGGAATCAACTGCATCGGGGGGAAGTTTGGCAGCTTTCATTTTGTTAGCCAGTCTGGTGCCGCTAATGCTAGCTGGGTGCGCTAGGGCTTCGGCTGTCCTGGTGATCCAGCTCAGAACCTCTGGTCTCTTAAGCTTCTTGGCCTCTGCCGATGGCGTAAGCCCGGCGTCGTAGGCCAGCCTGACTAGCTTCCGATAGAGCTCGGTAATCTGATCGATCACCAGCCCTCCGCCGATACGTTCAAGCTCTCTCGTCAGGGCCACGATGTTTCGCGGCTCCACAGATTCTACCCCCTGGACCACTTCCCAATGAGTGCGGCTGACCCAGAAGCTGCACCCTTCGCCGTTTGGCGATTTGAATCCGCCGAGTTTCTTCTCAATCTGAAGGGCTAGGCCATCGAGGAGCGCTCTCGCTCCGGTTCTCTCTGGTGAGTTGATTAGCAGGGTAAGCGATTTGAGCTCTTCCATCACATCGCGGGAAGTCGCGATCCGGAACCAGCAAGGCTCGGAGCAACAGTGATGAGCGAGGGAGCGCTCAAAGATCGAGGTCCCGTCTTTTTTCTTGCTCGCGCTGTCTTGTAGGCACAATCTCGCGATAGACCACAATTGGTTGGGTTCTTCTGATTTGACCTGGACGAACTCAACTTCTTCCCCCTGCCGCCTTTGCCAAATGAGCGTTATGTCATCGTGGGTTTCGCACCATATCTCCTTCAGCTGTTCGTCCGACATCATGCGGATGCAGTAGCTGGCGGCCACGTGGTCCTGAAGGTTGAAGCCCTTCCGTGCAGGCGTGCCGCCCACCGTCTGAATTGCAATCGAGCGTATGGAGGGTGTCCGAGGTTTGTTGCTCATCGGTTCCCAATGCTCCCGCTGGCGGTGTCTTCCCAGTCCAAGTCAGGAATAGCGCTGACAGATGCCGAGAGTTGGAGGGAATTGTCTCCAATGGTAGCGTCAGGCACAAGGAAGGAGTGGAACTGCTGGTCACACTGCATCTTACCGTTCTCCCGAAAATGCAAAACGTGCACCAACGTCAAGCCCAGGTGAATCCGATTCTCATTAGACCGTACCACGTTCGGGCGGTCAACCGCTGGCGAGCCCGTTGCCGAGATTTGTGCCGAATCTGTATTGAGGTATCTTTGCGGCTCCTGGTTCGTCGTCGATCCGAAAACAATGGCCCGCGCGGGTCAGTCCCCGCAAGTCGGCCAGTGTCTCCTGAAGTTTCCGCCAGAAATCAAGACTGGATTTCAGTTGAAGCCAACAGCCCGATGCACTCAATGAGTGCCCAGACGATTCGCAACGACCGAATTTACCATCGGAAATCCCGCCGCCGCCGTATGGCCACGCTCAGCTAGCGGCCTCGCTGAACGCGATCCTGGCGGAGCGCAAGCTGACGCAGACTGAGGCGGCGCAGGTGCTGCGCGCGGTATGGTTCATGGAAGGTGCATCCATCTTCTCCTGACGTGACGCTGGCTGAACTTCAGCTTCGCAAAAGTACGCGTTTCGTTACGAGTGCAAATCCTTCGTAAAAGAGCGGTAAGCTAGGATACGATGCGTTTCCTCCACACTTCCGACTGGCAAATCGGAAAGCCCTTTGGCTTCGTCGATGATGAAACCTTGGCCGTTCTTCGCGCGGAGCGCTTAGAGGTC
>Ga0181530_10006509_pt1 | contig 11478 bp, 10 predicted proteins | sample PEATcosm2014_Bin_42_FD_119769 | JGI IMG/M metagenome (GOLD analysis project Ga0181530, IMG submission 119769) | Peatland microbial communities from MTU Mesocosm Facility, Houghton, MI, USA - PEATcosm2014_Bin10_60_metaG | ecosystem: Environmental > Terrestrial > Soil > Wetlands > Peat | place... | reverse complement strand
CGCACCATGCGGCTGTGAAACTGCTTGCCCACCTTCTCGGGGCCGGCGGCTAATACCTCTTCGAGCAACCGCGTGTTTAGCAAGCCGGGCGCGATGGAATTAACATCGATTTTAAATTCCTTGCATTCCTCCGCGATCGTCTCGGCAAACCGAACAACCGCCGCCTTGGAGGCCGCATAGGCGCTTATTCCCGGCAGAGGATTGGTGGCTCCGCCACCCGAGATCTGGATGATCTTTCCGTAGCCGCTGGCCTTGAAATGCGGCAGCACGGCTCGGGTCGGAAGCACTGACCCCAACAGATTGATCTCCACGGCCCTCGCCCACTCGGTCAAATCAACATTCTCAATTGGGCCGAACGGGCCGTAAACGCCAGCATTGTTGACGAGAATCTGCAGATCACCAAATTCTTGGATCGACTGCTCCACGACGGAGGATACTTGAATGGAGTCAGTAACATCGCATGTCCGCCAAACGACGGACTGCCCCTTTCCCGCCAGCGCAGCCATCTGGCGCCTGGCGGCTTCCAATGGCTCGGTATCGCGTGCGCATAGCATGACTGAACCGCCAGCCGCGACAAACGCCTGCGCGATTTCCAAACCTAGGCCGCGGTTCGCACCTGTCACAAGTGCAGCGCGGCCGGTGAGCGCGTGAGACTGTTGATAAGGCATCGGGTGATAAGGCATCGGGGTCGATTGATCAGCCACCCGACCAGGGCAGGCCAACAGCCGTATACGCGATACCGGGGAGATTTCTCAAGTGCGCTGCTAAGTACCAATTGGCATCAATCACAGTCGGGCGGCGCATGGTGGCAAGCAGGCTCAACCACGGAAGATCGCGGAATTGTGGCCACGCTGTAGCGATGACGACGGCGTCCGAGCCATTTAAAGCGTCCGCAGCGGACTGCTCAAGGCCAATTCGACCGGCCAGTTCGAGCGGCAATTCCTCGACACCGGGATCGAAGGCGACGACCTGGACGCCTTCCCGCTGCAACTCTAACGCAAGCTCCACGGCGCTCGATCGGCGCAAGGTGCTGGTGCCGGGCGTGTACGTAAGACCCAGAATGGCCACTCGCCGACCGGGTAGCGCTTTGAGAGCCTCCTTGAGCTTGCGCAATGGCCAAGCTCGATGCTGATTGTTGCTTTCACGGACGGCGGACACGAGTACTGACGGAAGCCCGAACTCCGCACTGAGATCGGCCAAGGTTGTCACGTCGCGCGCGAGCGTGCCGCCGGCGAACGCGCCTCCCGGCGATAAATAGGCACGTGGGCCGATCCTTTCCTCGCTCTTAAGCCCACGTTCTACGTCTTTGGCGTCGGCACCCACCTGTTCGCAGATCGCTCCGATTTCATTCATGAACACGACGGAGGTAGCCAGAAAGGCGTTGATGGCGTGTTTCGTCATTTCTGCCGCCTCGATCCCCATCCATAGTATGTTGGTCGTAAACGGCGCCAGAAGAGCAGAGACTCTCTCGCGGTCACGATCGTTTTGAAGGCCCATGACCACGCGATCGGGTTTGCTGAAGACCTCGATCGCGTGGCCAAGGCGGAGATTCTCCGGGCTGTACCCGAACGACACATCGGCGCGTCCGCATTGTGCCCCGGCCGCGACGAGCCGCCGCGTTGTGCCAACTGGAAGCTGCGAGGAAATGAGCACAAGGGCCTCTGGTGTAAGGTAATTGCACAGTGACACGACGTAATCGACGACGGTCGAAGGGTGGGGTTTATCATCCTCATCAACCGGCGTGTCGAATGTGATCCACACGACATCTGCCCGTGAAGCGAACGAGAGGTCACTTTCGAAGCTCAGGCGCTCAGACCTCAGTCCCGCACGGATCAAATCCTCGAGGCCCGGCTCAAAGAGCGGCGGTGTGCCGTCGCGAAGCTGCGCTACAAGGTCGACGTTTGAATCAAGCGCGATAACGTCATGCCCCGCGTCAGACAGGCATGCCGCTGTCACGCAGCCAAGATGCCAAAGCCCCGCTACACAAACACGCATCGGATTACCCCAGCTTAGAATGCTGTCTTTATAGATAATATATTATTTCGCGGAAACAAACGTTGCACACGATGCGCGGTTTGAATTCATTATCGAGGACCCGGCTTGCGACAAGTGACTAGGCACCTCACCCCGAAAGGGAGATAGACATGTCGACGCAATGCACGCTCACACCCCATTACGAAATTCATCATCGCGCCGGAACTACGAGTTGCCGCAATCATTCCAGCAACCAGTTCTCTTTCATCCATATCGCAGCCCTTCGGATATCGCAGTTGGTTTAGCCGTTTAGTCATATAAAAGAATGGGTACAGCATAAACCCTAGATGGGAGCGTTTCTCCACCACGAACCCATGCCGTTTCAGCATTTCTGTCAATCCACCCATCGTGTAGCGTCGATGGTGCATCAATACGCGATCGTATACATCAAAAAGCGATGGCCCAGCGGGCAGTTCGATAATAACCGCACCACCTGGTCTGACGATGCGAAACAGTTGCGCGGTTGCCGCCTCATCGTCGTTAATATGCTCCAGCACATTGAGGAGAACGATGACATCGGCGAACTCGTCCGGCAGTGGACACCGGGTGAGATCAAACTGGAGCAGCGGGATGCCTGGCAATTTCCTGCCTAGAGCCTCAAGCGTCCCACTGGTATAATCGGCACCGATAATGCGATGACCTGGCAATTTTTCGATCAGTTCAGTTATTAGGAAACCGGAAGAGCACCCGATCTCGAGCACTGTTGACGGGGCGTGCATGGCGCAGCGTATGACCTCGTCGCGCGCATGCCGACGCGAGGCGAGATCGATGAAATGATTGCTGCCGCCAATCTCCTCGTGCATGTGAGTCAGTTTGTCGGTCCATCCGGACGGTAAGACGTCGTACGCAAGCACGCGGACTTGGCGCCCGTCATATTCGAACGCCTGTCCGGTCCATGCCACTGCGCCCGAACTCTGAGTTGGGTTGGGAAACGTTAAGGAACTTTGTCCCAAACCTGAATTGAAAATATTGTCGACCAAGACACATCCTAAACGTTGGTGACGTGATCTTACGAGCGGCGTTCAATCACCCAACGATTGTCTATAAGCCAGTCCAGTGTCCGCTCAATGCCTGTGCGAATTGACAGTTTGGGTTGCCAACCGAGCGCCCTGATTTTTTCCGTATCTAAAAAGATGAAAGGATTGTCCCCCACCCAACCGCGATCGCCACCGGAATATTCGAGTTTCGGCGTGAGGCCCAGGCGACCCGTGATCCATCCAATCGAGTCGTTGACCTCACAATACTCGTCAGCCCCAAGATTAAAGATATTCACCTTGTGCTGGGAATTTGCAAGCGCATGAAAGATCGCGTCGATGCAATCTTGAACGTAGAGATATGATTTGCGTTGCAAACCATTACCCAGCACGCTGAGCCGCACCGGGTCGGCAAGGAGCTTGCGGTAAAAATCGAAGACATGGCCATGCGTATAACGTTCGCCCAAGATAGAAACAAAGCGAAAGATCCAGCCGCGCATTCCGTAGCCCTCGCAATAGGACGCGATTAGCCCCTCCCCGGCGAGCTTTGAAGCGCCGTAAAGCGAAGTCTGGACGGGGAATGGCGCGTCCTCCGGAGTGGGGACAATGGTCGCTTCACCATAGACGGAGCCGGTGGATGAAAACGCGATGTCGCAAATGCCGTTGGCGCGCATCGCTTCAAGGACATTAAACGTTGCGAGCGTGTTCTGCTCCAGGTCCTTGCGCGGATGGTCCAAGCCGAAGCGCACGTCGGCATTGGCTGCGAGGTGAAATACGATGTCGCAGCCGCGCATGGACTCTGTCAGACGGTCGAGGTCGAGAAGGTCGGCCTCGTAAAAAGTGAACTTGGCATCGCGACGCGCGCCATCGATGAACTCGGGAAATCCCGTGGATAGGTTGTCATAACCGGTAACGTAATTCCCGGCCGCCAATAAACGATCCACCAGACTGCTGCCGATGAACCCGGCCGCACCAGTGACGAAGGCGGCGCAGTGTTGGTGGGTTTTAGTCATCTTGGACCAGTGTCGAACTTTCTAAGGTGATTTGCCGATTCGACCCGGTCGCCGAAGTAAGTCCCGGCGAGAAAACCCAAAAACGGTTGAAAAGATAATTGATGATGGGAATCAAGATGGCAACGGTTACGGTCGCGATCCGAGGCGAGAGTCTTTCAACATTGGTAATGAGCCACGTCACCCCAACGGCGATGGCAAGCAAAAGCGCTACGATCACCAGGTAGCGCCAAAGGAAAACGCCATGGTTCGTCGCCACCCGAAACGAAAAGGACGAATGTCCAATGTAGGACACTCCAATTGCCGCGGCCTGTCCTATTATCGCGGCGAATACCGGAGAAATCCCGAAGACTTCGTTTGCCACGATACTCGCCAGGAGATAGACGAGCGTCACACAAGCGCCCACGAGGCCGAACCGAAGGATTCGACCCGCTTCAACCAATAAATTCGGAATGCCCACAAATGCTCTCCTAGGCGCCTTTAGATTGCGGCTTCCGCGCTTTAGATGGTACCTGAAACGCTTTCCGTCGATCGGCCGGCCGCCCTCCAGCAAGCGGTCGGAGCGCTGGCGAAGCGATGCGGGACAGGGTCATGGTTGCGCCATTGCCTTCGCTGTTTTCTTGGCTTCAATCGCGTACACCTGGGCCGGCGTTATGAACGATGGAACCTTGATACCGAGCTGAAGTACGTGCTTCCCCTTCGGAATCGAGATCACCTCTACAAATCGCGAGGTCCCGCGCAGGGCGTCGGCGATCATCCGCACCGGAAACTGGAATGTGATCGGATGGGAGAGCGCGCTCTTGAGCAGGCGCGATAGAATCCAGAAAGTGGGCTTCTCGATCGTGAAGAACCACTCCGGGATACAAGATTCCACGATGAGCAAGCGACCACCCGGCTTGAGTACGCGCCAACCTTCGGCGAGCGCCTTCGCAGCATTTGCCCAGCTCTCCTGCCAACTGGCCCCGGTCAGATGGTGTAGCAGCATCACCATCAGCACGCAGTCGAACTTGCCGTCCGGCTCGGGCAGCGCAAGCGCGCTGCCCGAGCGCGGCAGCACGTTTTTGGGAAAGTATTTCCCGATTAGGTCAGGCGACAGGTCACCAAAAAAGAGGTCAATCGCGGTGATCCGCTCGACTTGGGTGGTGTCGTAGTCGAATACCCCTCCATTGCCGACATCGAGCAGGTTTCCGACACCAGCAATGCGCTCGGAGATGAACCGGCGAATGGTCTTGTAGGTGTCGATTTGCGAGACTGAAGTTTCATATTCCTGTAGATGCTCTAGGAAGTATTTTGTGTTTGCAGCAATCGACGCTTCCGATTGCGCGGTGCCGATCTTTGGATTCATATGCGGTATCCTCCTCCACGCGGGGTCGCCAGCAACGGCGGAGACGGTTGTTGTCCGCTCGCCTTGTGCCGGTTCAGTCGTCGGTGGTGACGGCCTGGACCGGCACGGTTTCTGTGCCCGACGCTATGCCGGTGCGCGGCCCGCGTGGATCACGTACCGCCACATTCACTGCCTGGTCAACGATGTAGAGCGGCCGCCGGCGCACTTCATCGTAGATACGGCCGATATATTCGCCGAGCACACCGACCGCGGCGAGCTGCACGCCACCAATGAACAAGATCAAAACGGTCATCGTCGGAACTCCCATCGGATATTCGTCGCCCTCGATAATTTTGAGAAGAACGACCACAAAGATCGCTAATGCGCTCAACGCCGCTATTCCAAAGCCTGCCCACATCATGATCTGCAGCGGAAAAGTCGAAAAGCCGATAATTCCGTTTAGGCCGATCCTCAGCGAGCCAAGGTAACGATTGTAATTGCCCGCGCCGGCATGACGGATATCGCGCTCATAGAGAACTTGCGTCTGGGAATACCCTACGAGCGAAACGAGCCCGCGCAGGAACCCATGCGACTCGCTCAGCCCGCGTAGCTCTTCGACGACGCGGCGATTCATAAGACGGAAGTCACCGGTGTTGCGCGGTATTGGAACTTCGGCAATGGAGTTTATCACCTTATAGCCGAACTCGGATATGATCCTCTTGAACAGCGTCTCGCCCTGACGACTTTCCCGGCGTGCCGTAACCACGTCAAATCCTTCAATCGCCTTGCGGTAAAGCTGCTTGATTAGCTCGGGCGGATCCTGCAGATCTACATCAATAACGACACACCACTGACCGCTGCAGTTCAAGATGCCTGCCATTGTAGCTGCCGGTTGGCCAAAGCGGCGACTGAACCGAAGCAACCCTATATTATTATTGCGTTCAATCTCCTCGCGAATGACTTTCTCAGTCTGATCGGGTGATGGATCTAGACAGAATAAAATTTCATAGGACCCGAGTTCCGCGAGAACCGGCACCGTCCGAGCGAGAAAGGGACGAATATTACGCTCTTCCTTGTAGACAGGCACCACCACGGAGATCAACCGTTGGCCTTCCATCCTGGAACCCCGCGCGCACTCAAACGAGCTTGTACCCAGCCGCACGAGCGTCATCGTAAAACATCTTTACAGTTTCGAGGGAGTACTGCTCCAGATCCTTACCGATAAGCGTAGTTTTTGCGATGATGTCCGGAGTTGCGGTGATGATATGGCATCCGCATTCGTCCGCTTGGATCACATTGAGCAATTCGCGCGGGCTCGCCCACAAAAGCTCCGCCTTTGGAAGATCCTTCAGGAGCGCAGCCGCCTTGGTCATCAACGGCACGGGATCTACGCCGGTGTCAGCGACCCGGCCGGCAAACAAGGAAACAATGGTGCGAGATCCCGCTGCGGCCGCTGACACTACCGTTTCTACCTGGTTGAGGGTGAGAATGGCCGTTACGTTCAGTGAAAATCCTTCAGCCGAAAGCTTCCGGATGAGTGGGGCGGCGCTTTCACTCTTTGTGTTTGTAATCGGAATCTTGACATAGGTATCACCACCCCAGCTGGCGATCTCGCGTGCCTCGCGCTCCATGGTCTCGAAGTCATCGGAGAAAACCTCGAACGAAATTGGTAGATCAGGGATAGCGGCGATCGCGCTACGGGCAAACTCCTTGTAGTTGCAGACACCAGCCTTGCGCATTAAGGACGGATTGGTCGTGAAGCCGTCGACGACCCCGTGCTGACGCGCCTCGATCATCTTGGGCAAATGGGCACCATCTTGGAAAAGCTTAATTCGCATGTTTTTCAAAATCTTACACCCCGTGCTTACCCGACATTGCACGATATGACACTGACCGTGCGACTGTTTATCGTGTTATATTCGTTCTATCAACCGACCTTTACTCGGTCCCGGAACGCAGCACTCAACAGCGGTGGAGGCGACTGTTGCTACCAAATGCGCTTAAGAAAGGGCCACTCAACAGATCTTATGCCCGATAACAAAGGTTGACAGGAGCTTGCCGCTGTCCCCGTCTACCAACCGAAAGACCATGCCCGGCCGCACCCAAGGACCAGTATTAGTCGACCCGTCCGCCGCTCCTTGAGCAAAGAGCTTTTCCTGGCCACCGCTTTCTCGAACGTATATTTTGACTACGTTCGCCCCAGACCCTGTCACATTCCATGAAACACTCGCGACAGTCGGCGGGCTACATGACGTTACTATAGACGGCTCCACTGTAAAAGTTATCCCTGTTTTTTCCGAGCTTTTCGGTGCTATCGCAATGGATTCCATGGCCAACTGTTTTGCGAGCTGATGCGGCCAGGATAAGACCGCGCCGTCATGCAAGAGATAAACAACGTAATCCGGCCGGTAATCTGAGAATATCGCCTTGCCGAAAGGAACTTTGTCGAGATCGTCTTTCGATACGTTGACGAGGTAGTTGATGTTGAGGTGCCACACTTCGGAGAAATATGGAGAAAACCAGCCAGCGATCGAAGCGCCAAAAGAATCGGTGATAAGCAACAGCTTTTTACCTGATCCGGCGTCGGATTGAAAACGACTGACATCGCCCAGAAGTTCCGCGAATTTGCCGAGTTCCGGGAAGCACGATGGCCCCAGGCATGAGCGGACACCGGCGGCCGCATAATCAGGCTCAAGGTCTTCCACAAGAAGATCGACGCCCGGGACGAATCGCTGCAAGTCAGCATGGCGCACGATGGCATGCGCCCGAAGATTACTGCCCTTAACTAGACCGAATCGCTTCTCCGAGATTCGCTGGGCGATTATCCGCGGCATATCGCCGGCCCAATGAAACGACTGTGGGGGATAAACCTGCATGCTCGTTTTCAAAGTCCGCATCTCATCGAGAGGATAATCCACCATTGCCGCTAACTGGGGATCGCTGCGCAATTGCTCCTCAATGAGGTTGGTCGGCGGCATGGCGTTCCGGCAGCGCATGCTAAGCCAATCTGGCAATAGCTCAGGGTAGATCGAGGCCTTCGTGGGAATGATCACCAGCGCGCTGCTCGGATTTATCCGGCGGGCCTGCTGAAGAAATTTTGCGGCATCATCAGCCACAGGTACGATGACCGGGGCAGGCAGTCCGATACCGCAGCTTTGTTCAATCAGAGAATAGGGTTGCTTAGCGCTGTGCGAGTTGAAGAAAAGCACGCCATTCAGGCCCCGCGTCACCTGTACTGAGGGGCTATCGCGCAATACTCGCCATACGAGCTGGTCGTGGATTTGCAACGCCGCCCGTCGTAATCCGAAATGATCGCGCAAATAATCATCAGATTCGACCGGCAGGCGAACAGCGTCGTTCCAGCTTTTTGGCAAAGCGATCGGTTTGGCAAGGCTCCGATTTTCCTCGAGCGGCCGGCCCGGATCAAATCCCACGAGCTGCGCCGTCATAGGCGCAAGAACCAAGCACCCGAACATAGTAATAAGTAAAATGTTCGCACCACGCATCGGTCAGAACCGGAAATAAATGAACGGCGTATAGGTTGCGTTTGCGACGCCCAGCGCAGCAAGGGCGAACAGGATAATTGTGAACGCAGAACCAACCGTCGCCGCCAAATATGGCCGCTGGGAGGCGAGCCAGCGTTCGGCAAACACTAACGCCGGGGTGGAGCTTAGCGCGCCCAAGGCCATTGCCAGTATGACGCCATGACTGAGAAAGCGGTCGGGAGGATGCATTTCGCTCACACCAGCGCCAAGTCCAAAGAGCGCTTTGAAGAAATAGCCGGCATGATCAAGGTCGACGCAACGAAACAATACCCATCCCAGCACAACCGCGACTAGCGCGTAGGCATGGGCAAACGGCGCCCACAGGGTCTGCACGAAGGCTCGTCCGACCGTACGTTCTCCCGCCAGCAGGGCTCCGTGATAAGCTCCCCACACGACAAAGTTCCAACTGGCGCCATGCCACAAGCCGCATAGGAGAAACACGATCCATAAATTGATATACGTGCGGAGTCGACCGCGGCGATCTCCTCCGAGCGGAATGTAGACGTAGTCCCGGAACCACGATGACAGACTGATATGCCACCGGCGCCAAAATTCGGTGATCGATCGGCTGATATAAGGGAAATTAAAATTTTCGGGAAAGGTAAAGCCGAGCATATGCGCGAGGCCGATCGCCATGTGAGAATAGCCGGAGAAATCGAAATAGATTTGCAGCGAGTAGCATAGGAGTCCTAGCCATGCCGTGGGGGCCGTTAACTCGCGAGCCGGCAGCACAAATACCTGGTCGGCGCAGGTCGCCAGGACGTCGGCGATCAGAACCTTCTGACCAAGGCCGATCGCAAAAACGCGAATGCCAAGCGTCAGGCGGTTCAGATCAATGGTTCGATTTCTCAGCTCGCGATAAATATTCTTGTAACGAATGATCGGTCCTGCAACGAGCTGCGGAAACATTGAAATATAAAGTCCCAACTGCAGTGGATTGCGCTCAACATTCGCGTCGCCACGGTAAATATCTACAAGGTATGAGATGGCATGGAAGGTGAAAAACGATATCGCCAGGGGTAGGTGGGGCCGATGGGCACTTAGGGAAACGAATTTGAACTGAGCGGCTACAAATCCGGCGTATTTAAACCATGCCAGGATGCCAAGATTAACGGCGACGGCGCATGCCATGCGCAGTGTACCACCCTCGCGACCCCGAGTGGCGGATAGCCAGAGACCGAACGAATAGTTCGCTAAAATTGAAAACACCAGAAGTCCGATAAAGACTGGTTCACCCCACGCATAAAAGAAAAGGCTTGCCACGAGAAGCACAAGATTGCGCGCGGGAACGATGTAATAAAAGACGAGAACGGTCGGTAAAAAGTAAAACAAGAATGTGATTGAACTAAAACCCACCGCGGATTTCTCCTCGCGCCAATTAACGCCTACAAGCCGTTCGCTGGGTGGACCTACCGCTAAGGAAGGCCTCCAGCACGAGCGGGGCGTCCCGACGGGATGCCGGCATGATACGATCGCCTAATGTTGGTCCGAACGCCCACTTTCGTCGCTTCCAGGGCGACGCGATGAATACGAAGGTAAGGCCCCGTTGACAAGATAAGAATTCAAACCGCCAATAGCCAATAGTCCAGATCGCGCAGCTTAAACCTTTATTGTTTGGGGAATGATGCAAGTTGAGCGAGTTGCTCGCATTCACCTCGTTCGCTTCCGATTACGTCATTCGCGAAAGATCGCGCAATGACCGACGATAATAACCCAAGCTCATCGATCACCCAATTGACCTCGCTGCCTGTGCGCGGCCTGATTTGCCGGGAACATCCTATTCGGTCGTGATTGGCCAGTTTGATGCATCTCTCGGATGGGTCGTTGATGTCGGAGCAGCAGGTATGGCGCAGATTGTGCCGAGCCATTGGATGCCGTCACCAGATGGCAAAAAGTCAAATTAGGACACTATCCACTGCCTGATCCGACCGTCCCACCCAGCCAGAGACAGCGTCACAGCAAAACCCAGCCACCTTCACCACGCTAGCGGTCTCACCTAATCGAAAACTCCACCTCATCGGCGATCATTCTTCCCGCGCCATCAACCAGACCCTATGCGATATCGGAGCCCGCCTGCGCGGCGGCGGTCTTCAATTTTTCAACAAACCGATGACCTTTGGGAAACTCCAAGATGCATTGCCGACGTTCTTGGACTTTTCATATCCCAGCCGAGAAATATCTCGGCCAGGGCGCGGTTTCAGACAAGCAAACAACGTCAGCGTCAACCCACCAGCCGCCGCAATGGTGCAACAATTCATAGCGAAAAAGATTGCAAAATCCAGCGATGCTGCCGCGACCGACACCTGCTTTCTCGCCAAAGAAGAAAATATCTCTGCGCGGAAGGATCGCCATCGGCGACCTCAACGCCGTGTGGTACTTCGATGCCGCCGTATGAATAGAGAATGTAGTGATGGCCGTAATCCACAAAGGATTTCATACTCAACCGTTCATAGGGTGAGACCTCCCCCCTCCCCGTACCAGAAGGATCGAAATGTGGCCATCGGCCACCTTTGCTAAGGGATTATCTTACGAACCACAACCCACGGCGTCGCTGTTCTCCACAATCGCCTCATGCGACCGGCGCCCCGTAT
>Ga0181530_10006506_pt1 | contig 11480 bp, 10 predicted proteins | sample PEATcosm2014_Bin_42_FD_119769 | JGI IMG/M metagenome (GOLD analysis project Ga0181530, IMG submission 119769) | Peatland microbial communities from MTU Mesocosm Facility, Houghton, MI, USA - PEATcosm2014_Bin10_60_metaG | ecosystem: Environmental > Terrestrial > Soil > Wetlands > Peat | place... | reverse complement strand
GCGGCCAGGTTTTGATACCCGACGTTGTAGAGCACCATCAGGCAGTACATTCCCTCCAGTTCTTTTATGGGAACTCCGCCGGTCTGATCGAGTCCTGCGTTGCCTCCCCCGTCGCCATTGTAGGCATCGGGGCTGCCCATGTATTCGCAAAGCGTTGCCGCGGCTCCGGATCCGTTTTCCGTAAAGATGTAGGCCTGAACGTTTTCAGTGTCGTAGCCGGTGGTAAACGCCCTCGAAATGTCCGGTTCCTTGCCGCTCGATATGAATGAATAGACTCCCTGCAGCAGCTCGGGCCCGTAGAGCTTGGTGTACCAGGCGGCCATTCCATTTTGATAAACCAGCCCGTGGATGACCGATCCGTTGATCAGCGCGGCGGTGCCGATGGCGGTGGCCAGCACGTAGTTGCAGAACTGGTTGGCGTTGATCATGATGACAACCGACGCGACGGACTTCAACAGCCAGCTTGCAACATCCAGCTTGCCCTCGTGCATCTGCTTGAGGATTGCGATGCCCATCGTGATGATCAGGGCGGTAAACAGGATGAAGTAGACGATCCCGCCGAAAAAATCCTGGATATAGATGTCCATGCTGGCGAACACATTCACAAGTGTAGGAACGATTACCCAGCCTGAGATCAGCCCCACGCTGGCGTTGCCCTGCGCGCTGTCGATGACGGCCGTGTTCGTCAGGGGGACGCCCCCGGTGAAAATGCTCGAAATGGACTGCCAGGTGGCGTTGTCCATGGAGGCGCCGAAGGCAAACAAGGACTGGACGACGAGTTGTTGGGAAGTCCCGTAGCTGGCGTTGGTTCCGGTCCCGACGTAAGTCTCCAGCGTGCTGTAATTGGTGCTGGACAGGTCCAGAATATTGGTGTCGAGGCTGGGGGGCGCTCCGTACGACGCGCGCAACTGGTTGGCGACGTTCTGAGCCAGCGTCGTGTCGACGCCGTTGGTCGTCTGCCCGTGACCGGAAATGGAGGCGGCGGCGATCAACCACGCCAGCAGGACTGTGCGCGACGGTTTCACTTCCTTATTCTAGGCCTCCTGAATTATCCTGCGCGTCTTGGACGTCTTGTTTTTGCTTCTGGAGCTGCAGCTGCTCGTTTTTTTCCATGGCTTTCAGGACGATGCGGTTGTTGATCGTGCGGTTCAACTGCTCCAGGGTTGCCGTTTTGGCGGCTTGCTGCTCGTTGCCCAGAGCGGCCCTTTCGATCATGGTGCCGCTGCCGGTCATCCTGCTGTAAAAGTTAGATTGTTGAGCGGCGAGGTTGGAGGAAGCCATGCGCGAGGCGGCGACGCCTGCCATCACGCCCTGAACCATCGCGTCGCTGCTGTTGGTTGAGTAGAGGGGCAGGAAAGATACCGTGTTTGAGGCCTGCTGGGCCGAAACGTGATAGCTGCTGTCGCCATACGAGTTGGTCTTCTCCGTCTGCAGCAGGGCGTTGTTGGTCTGCTTGGTCGCGAGCGTGATGATGTCTTGAACGGCGATCTGCTGCTGCTCGGCGGCCTTGAGCGTGTTCATCGCCGCGTTCTGGGGCATGAGCACGACGCCGCCGTCCGAGGACAGTCCCCTTACCAACTGGGCGACGATGGTGTTGTAGAGGGGGTTCGGGACGCAGCCAAAGGAGGTAGGAAAGCAGGGGGTCTGAGCCCACGGCGGCCCTGCCAGCCAGAGCGCGTAGGCGCCAATGCCAATGAGAGGGATGCTGCTCGGAGTCGTGTTGCCCACCTGGGAGCTGAATAGCTGCTGGGCCTGAGCGGTGCTGATGACGGTGGTGACCGGAGGCTGGTTGGTGAGCTGGGAACGATACGTGTTGGCCATGGACAAAAACGTCAGATCGTTCTGGTTGGCTTCATTCAGTTCGCCGGTCAGGTCCTGGACCACCGCCTGGTACAGGGCCGCGAGCTGGTTGACGCACGAGGTATAGCTTCCGAGCGCCGTCCTGTACGCGCTGGAATGCCTGATGGTGGAAAACCTGTAGGTGCTTCCGACCCAGGAGCCGGAATTCATGAAGTCGTAGAAGAGCAGCTGGAGCAGCTTGGACCTCAGGGCGATCGGGCTGGTGGAGGTGCTGCTGTAGATGGATCGTATGGAGGAAATGGCGTCCGATGGCTCCCGCACGGCGTCAGGAGGAATGACCGCGCCCGCCGACTGCATGGCCGCGTAGGCCTGGTCAAACGTGGCGTTGGTGAGGTTCAGGGGCGCGTCCGTCGTGTCGATGTTCGTAGTCATCCCGTTGGTCGCGTTCTGAGCGCTGGTGCTGTTCACCAGCAGCGAGAGCAGCGAGCTGTCGGGAGACGCGCCCTGGCTGGCCGTGGCCAGCTGCCAGGCGCTGGAGTTGGGCATCGCGTCGCCGATGATGGTGTAGTCCTGTGAATAGTACTGCCCATCGGGGTCCGTCGTCGGCAGCGCGGCCCAGTAGTTGTACATCGCCGTCTCGGCCTGCCCGAAGGCGCCGCTCACGCTCGAGTCCGTGAACGTGAAGGTCTGGCTGCCGATGGTGGCCGTGACTGTGTAAACCATCGCATAGGGCGTTCCCGTGGCTCTGTACGATATTGAGGGCAAACCTCCGTTCTCATCCGCCACCTGGGTGCAGGCCTGAAACCAGGCCAGGGACCCTTGCAGATGGGCGATGCAATTGGTGGCGTGGATGCGGAGGATGAGCATCTGGGACAGCCACGTGCTCGAGCCGGCGCTGCTCATGGACCAGAACGACTCCCAAAACGAGTCGTTCCAGTAGTTGGCGATGTACGTCTGCTGGGCCTGGGCGACGTCGGCCCCCGTGTCGTAGGCGTTGGTCCGCTGTGCCGCCTGCTGGGCGAGCAGATCCACCAGGTTGGTGGTGTTGGTCTGGGCCTGGGCGGTGACGGCGCCGCACAGCAGCGTCCACGATAGGATGACCTTTCTCATGCTCTCCTTCAGAAGGGGTTGGCGTTGTCAGCCGCGTCCTCGACGTCCTGCGCATCCTTTTGCTTCTTGAGCTCGTGATCGCGCTGGGCCGCTTCGGCGACCGTGGCGTCGTTGATGTCGTTCTTCATCTTGTCCAGCAGGGCGGTCTGCTGGTAAATGAGGGTGTTTTGCGCGGCTGCCTGCTGAATGAGGGTGCCGTTGGTGCTGGAAAGATTGGAAAGGACCGTCTGCGACTGGTTGACGATGTTGCTCCCGTAGGCCTGCGAGGTGCGGGCATTGTCCACGAGGTGCGCATTGTAGCCTGCCAGGGCGATGTTCTGCTCTGATTTGTTGGCTGTTCCGTTGTTGACGCTCGAGATGGAGTTCTGCCAGCAAACCTGCATATCCACCACGCCTCCGCCGCCGGCTCCGATCTGGTTGGCCCAGTAGCCGACGTTGTTGGTGAAGCTCTGAACGGGGGTCAGCGTGTAGTTGGAAAACCAGTTTCCCTGCTGCTCCCAGGCGCTCCTGACGTTCAAGAAGCCGCTGAGCCAGGAGTTGAGGCTGTTGGGAATCATGGAAATGTTCCCAAGCGCGTTGTTATAGATATTCTGCTCTTGGTTTAATATCTGGGTGGACGTGGTGACGATGTTCTGCGCCGTGCTCAACTGCTGCTGCATCGTCCGATACTGCGCGTAGAGCTGCTGGAGCGAGCTGACGTCGATGGTGGGGATCTGGGCCTGCAGGGCCGCCCCGGCGCCGGCCAGCGCGAGAAGGATGGCGATTTTCCGTTTCATAGTACGTTCCTTTGCTATTAGCGTAAGGCTCGCATGGTGTCCGCTGCAACCTGGAGATTAAGGATTTGGAGAAACCATGTAAGGGTAGGTGCGGTCGTGGTAGGGCACGCTCTCGTAGGTGCCGGCGGGCAGGTCAATCTGCCTGGTCTTGGGCCCCTTTTTGTTGACGCTGTCCAGGGGGTCGTTGAAGATGGCAACGTCATCCCACCACTCGTCGTAGACCTGGGCGCGGCCTAGGCGCTGGCCCTCCTCGTAGGCCTCCATCTTGTCGCGCTGCGAGTTGTTCTGGATCATGGAGGTGATGCCGGCGGCGCCCAGCCCGCCCGCGGCCGCGCCGATGGGGGCCCCCCATTTGCTGCTCATCTGGCTGCCGATGTAGCCGCCCCCCGCTGCGCCAGCCGCTCCCACCATCATGGTTGTGCTGTCGATTGGGGAGGTCTGCCCAATGCTTGGGTTGGGCGACGGGTAATAGCATCCCGCTAAGAGGGGGATGGCTAGGAATGCGAATAGAATGCTTTTTTTCATAATCTTTGTGCTCCTGCTGGCTTCGCCGGCCCGGGCGGCTCTTCGGCCGCTCCTTCCGTCACCTTGACCTCGGGCTTTGGGGCTTTCTTCCGGAATTTGGGCGGGAGAGGATCGATCTGGGCCCCCACTTTTACGGCAATGCCGCGAACCGTTTCGCGGTAGACCCTGTCCGCCTCCGTCAGCTGCTCTTCGTACTCCTGGTAGGTTTTGAAGAACCCCTCGTAGTTGCCCTGGGCTATCATTTTCCCCAGGAACTGCTCGTCGCTGAGCTTCACCCAGGCGGGCTTGCGCGATAGCGCCTGCTGCACGAACGCCTTGGCAACGCCGATGGTGATCTTGGTGGTGGCTTCAGGCATGATCGTCAGGGTTTGTTGTTCGGCGTTCCCGGGGCGCCTGCGTTCTTAAACGCGTCTTCGATGATTTGCTTCACTTCCTGCTCTCGGCTGCTGGGGGGAGCATCGCCTGGCGCTGGCTGCGCCGCCGGGATGTTGTCCGAGCCGGGCGCCGGCGTTCCCTCCAGCGCCTTTTGCGGCGGCGGCAGGGGCTTCGGCTGGACGGTCTGGGGCTGGTTTAGGGTTCCCCCAGACTGCAGCAGCGCGGTGGGGATGGCGATCCAGCCCAAAAACGGATCAAACGACAGCGTTTCCCCTGGCTTCAGTGTGGCTCTGGCCTGTTCCTCTTCGGCCCTGAGCGTAAAGCCTGTCACATGCACGGAAGAAACATCCAGCCCCGCGGCCGGCCCAGCGCCATTTTTCTTGCTTTGGATGTAGTCGTAGTAGCTCTTGGAAGGCGGCGCCAGTTGGGGCGGCATGTTGTCGGCCGGAATGTAGTACTGGTTGTTCCTCTTGGCCGCTTCGAGGTTCCAGTGGCCTGGCGTGCGGATGACGAGCATCTTCCCGGGAAACATCAGGGTCCCGTTTTCGTCGTCAACATAGGGCGCCATGTCCACTTCTTCGATGATCGGGTTTGAGTAAACCGGGAGCGCGCGGTCCACGGCAGCCTCGACCTTGGGCTCGGGCCTGCCTTGGGGCGGGATTACTTGCACCGTTGCCTGCGCTGGGTAGGGGTTGAGCACAACCTTTGGCTTTCTCGAAGCGCATCCCGTGATGGCTAGCGTGGCAAGCGCCATCGCGATTCCGTACTTGATCATGGTCTTCATAGTTTAAAGTCGAGCTAGGGTTATTCTAAGCCTTTCGGTGATGTGGATGTTGTCAGGGCCGGCTGCGTCGGAGCAGACGAACCGGGGACTTGCGGCGCCAAGCTGTTCATCCCCGGAACGGCGTTTTGCGCCTGGTTCAACATCTGGTTGACCTTTCCAATGCCCGGCAGGGCCAATCCGTTGAGCTGCTGCTGGTCCTTGATGGAAATCGAGTTGGGGGTTGGAGTCGCTTCCTCCTTGGAAAGGAAGTTCGTGCTGCCGGCAATCGTGCCCATGTTCAGATCCAGCGGCGAGGTTACCAGAAGGTAGCCGAGCGTGCCGCGGGGCACGATTTCGCCGACGGGATAAAGCTTGTTGAGCTCCGCGGTCTTTTGCGCCATAAGGCCTGTCAGGACTTGCGCTGTGCCCAGGAGCATCGCGTTCTTGGCGTCGAGCGCGTACACCTGCGAGTTGGCGACCAGGTTGCTGCCGCCAATGCCCCCGCCGCTGACCAAGGTGGGCTGCGTGACGACATCCTGCGCCGCGCTTATGAAGGTCGACATCGTCTGCTGGGCGATGGGCAGCAGCTGCATGAGCAGGGGGGAGGGCGTCGGATAGCCGTCGAAACCGGGCTCCTGCTGTGTGTCCAGCACCATCCCGTTAATGGGGTACTCTCGGCCAAGCGGGTCCAGGATCATGTTGGCCTTCACGTTGACCTTGATGCCCGTGCCGGCCTGAGCCGTCCCGAAAATCTTCCAGCCGAAGGGCACCTGGAGCTTGCCATTGAACTCGACGTCTTTGGCGATGGACATCTCCACGGGCAGGGCTCCCACGGAAGTGTTGATCTGATTGATGAGGATGACCGGTATCTTGTAGCCGCGCGGCAGGAAGTGCCGGGTGAGAAAACCGCTGCGGTTCGACTGCCCCGCCGCGGCGGGAGTCCCCAAGACCACCAGATCGCTCACATAATAGTACTTGACTCCTTCGGTGGGCTGGCCCTCGGCGATGTTTGGGCCGTAGGGGCTATCCAGGTTGAGCGGGCCGGAGCCATACCCTTGGCTTCCTCTTGGGCCGAATGGATTACGCGGAGCCGACTGGCGCGATCCCCTGTGGACCATGGGGTCCGTGGTCAGATGGCCCTGCCCGGGCTGATTTGGCGCGCTTTGCGAGTCCGTCGGCATGTCCTTGGGATGAACCACCGGTATCCATCCCTGCGAACTGTCGTTTGTTGGCTCGCTGGATTTGGCCTCGGCGTTCTGCAACTCGGCCTGCCGGTAGGCGCTTTCAAGGCTTCCGGACGATTGCTGGGACGTCGGGGTGCTGTCCAGCGAATTGATCAGGACGAACGGCTTCTCCACCGGGTTGCCTCCGCGGCGGACGTTGTCGCTGCTGGGGGTCGCGATCTTGACCCCCGGCTCCCGCTTGGGAGCCCACTTCACCACCTTGATGACGTAGAGGCCGCCGACGATGCAGACGAGCATGACCAGCAGGATGACCCCGAAACCCAGGCCGTGACGGCCGTCGGGCTTGGTTCGGGTCAGCGAAAAGAGGTCTTTGGCTTGCATCTTATTCGGGTTTGAGTTGCTGCCCTGTGGCGGGGAGGTGCAGTTCGAAGTGAGCGCCGTCAATGTCCACGGCATAGCCCTGGATGAAAAGATACTTCTCGTCGGTCTGCCCTGGCAGGAGCACCTTGGTGCCTTGCTGCGTCAGGAGGGGATCAAACTTGGCATTGGCGATGCAGGGCTCGATTTGGTTTGCCGAAAGGTACTTGGCCTCGCTGGTCGGGTTATGCACTTCCAGGCGCAGGATGATCACGTCCTGCTTGTAGTAGTGCCATGCGTCGAGCAGCGTCACCTCCATTCCGTTCCAAACGTAGGTGGTTCCTTGCGCGCTGACGCCGAGGTTCTCGTTCATGACCTCCGCGTAGTTGGGCTCGTGGGACGCCTGGGTGATCATCTTGATCAGGTTCACGGTGTTGATCTCCGTGGGCGCCAGCGGCGGCACCTTCCTCATGGCCCGGGCTGCGGATCCCTGTATCGTGTAGGTCTTCCGGTAGTTGACCATTTTGTTCCCGATTAAGATGCGGAACGTGTAGGTCTGCCCGTCCATGACCACATGCATGTCGATGTCGCCCTGAGCCACCTTCGGGGAGAGCAGGAGGTAGTGCTCCTTGCTGTCGGGCTGATTGCGGGAGACGCTGACCATCATGCTGTTGAGGCTCACCTCGTCCACCGGCTTGGGAAAGATCAGCTTGGTGATCTGCTCGGGCATGACGTACACGCATTCAATGACTTTGGGGGAGAGCCGGACGTTGTCGGACAGAGGCGGCGCGTAGGCATAGGGGTTGGGCGTGTTGCCAAAGTCATCGGCTCCGGCGGCCAGAGCCCAGCCGGACAATCCGGCGACAAGCAGGCACTGCGTAATCTTGTTCATGGTTGATCTCTCTTGGGTTTTAAAGTTTCCCGGGGTTCTGCTCGGACACGGGTATGTCCGCGTTCTTCCTGATGTTAAGCTCGCGCTCCAGCTCCTCCGGCTTGAGGCTGTGCAGCCGCTCCTTCTCGTGCAAGAACGCCTCGTAGTACTCCCCCGGTGACGACTCCACGATGCCGGTCAGGATGTAGTGGCTCTGCTCCATCTTCCAGTGGGTCCGCAGATAAATGGCGGCCTCGCGCTCGGTCTTCTTGTCGCGCCGCAGCAGGGTCGCCTTCGTCATGGCCTCAAACCAATTGCTCTGCGGAGTGATCTGGCCCCCCGTTTCGAAGGTTTCGGCGATGTTGAGCTGCACGGTGTTGTTCGTCCTCTCGCGGGCCGCGGCCATGCCGCGGGCGGCGCCGGCCAGGATGGTGATGCGCACGTTGTTCTTCAGGGTCCCCAGGTAATTGTTGGCCCCTTCCTGGTAATAGAGAAGAGAAAGCGTGTCGTTGACCATCTCCATGCGGGCCAGGAGGGACATGCCGGCCGGCACCTGGCTGGTCTCAAAGACCAGGCCGTCTGGAAGCTGGGTGAAGACCCGTGGCACCCGCTTGCTCTCGTTGGCTATCAGCACTCCTGCCGCGAGGATGCCTAGAAGCAGGGCGAACTGGACCAGGCCAAACATTTGCAGCCGGCGGCGCGACTCGTCCGTGGGCCGCCACGCCTTTCGCTGGTTGGCGGGCTCCTCCTTCCAAAAGTTGGTGTAGGGCGTCTGTTCCATGCCTAGAATTTCGTGCGGTCGCTGTTTTGCAGTGCGGCGTCGAAGGTGTCCGCCGCCTCGCCGTAGTACTCGTCAAACTTCTGAATGTAGTAGCCCCAGCGGTTCCGGTTGGAGATGGGCTCCAAGCACACGTCGACCATGGCCCGGTAGGGCTCCATGGAGGACTTGCCAGCGATGGTGTTCATCATCCGGAAGCCCTGCGCGTAGGCCGAGACGATGCGGGTCGCCGGGTTGTAACGCCAGCGTGTGAACTTGGATACGTAGACGGTGTAGATGGGGAGGTCCGTGACCGGCGTGGAGAAGTTAGCCCGCTTGGCGGTCTGGCGCTGGCGTATCTGCAGGTAGATGGACGGCTCGATCGATCCTTCTAGCAGGTGGGAGCTCGGCCCCCCTTCCGAGGACGTCTCGTTGGCCGCCACGATCGCGAAGTGCAGGAAGGATTCCACGTTCTGGCGGTCGAAGCTGGTGAACCGGCTTGCCTTGAGCAGCATCTCTTCCGCCGGCTGGGGCACGCTGACCTGGATGCTGTCCCGGCGCAGCATGGACGTCCAGACCCCGGCGAGCGCCAGCAGGATGACGAAAAGCACCAGGGTCTTGAACTGCTCCCATTTCACCAGCCAGCGCGTCCAGGCCAGTGGGTACCAATGGTGGTTGCCGTCCCCAATCAGCTTGGGAGGCATGACTTCCTCTCCTTCGAGCGGAGGATTCCCGGTGGACTGGAGCTGCTTGAGCAGCTTCTTCAGGGCCCCCTCTTTGCGTGCCGGCTTGGCAGCGGTTGGGTCCTTGACCTCGAGTGAGACTTCCTTCTTTTCGTCCGTAAGCATGTTGTTTCTAATCCACGCGGCAAATCAACGGCTGTGCCAGATCAGTATAGCGTTGGCGCGCGCGTTTTGCTCTACTCTTCTAAAGCGACTAGCAACATTATACGCGCCGGGAGGCAAGACTCAACGCAGCCTGCTGGTATTTGTGCTAGAAGGCGCTTCGGTGTTTCAGGTTGATGGCCAGGCCGTATAATGGAACTGCGAAAGCGTCACATGGAAAGCATGGAACTCAACCCGGACAGGTCCTGCTTGGTAGCACCCAAGGACGGCTATGTCCTGATGGTGAGGTTCAAGCTGGCGGACCGCAACGAGTTCGAGACCTTGTTCTGTGACTACGGCATGTTGTCCGGCAGGACGCTGCAGATGGTAGGCTGCCGCTGCAAGACCTTCGTGGTGGGCCAGGTGCCCTGCGACCATGCTGTCAAGGTGGGCAACATGGAGCTGGCGTTGGAACACATCGTCGACGCCTTCCAGCTGCCCACGCCGCCGTGGTACCACCGGCTGGAGGAGGATGCGGCGGGCCTGACCGATGCGGATTACCTCGTGCTCGAGGTCGGCGTGCTCGACGTTTTCTCGGAAATGACTGGAACATGATCTTATGGGCGGAAGGCGCATTCAGCTCCCCGAAACTGCCGGCCGCCTGGTCCTGCCGGTGGAGTCGGAGTTCATGGAGAACCTCCAGGCCCTCTTTGGGGCCGGCCTCTTCAGCGAGCTGAAGCAGCGCCTTATTCCCCTGGCCCTGGACATCCTGCGCATCAGCCTGCTGGGCCACACCCATCCGTTCGAAACGCTGCGGGGGCTGAGCGACCACCAGTGGGATGACCTGCTGGAGAACCCCTGCACTCCGTCGCTGATTACGGAGCTGTTAAACGGCCTGGAATGCCATCCAAAGCTCCACGGCTTGGTGCAGACGCTGTGGTCGCCGGAGGTCATGCAACGGCTCCGGGTGGAGTGGCTCTATGAGATGACAGTTGGGCGCTTTGAGCGCACCGTTCCTTACCTGTACCGCGAGGACAAGCTAGCGGGGGCGTGGAGCGCGTTCTGCGGCACGCTGCGGGACATCTGCACCAACCCTTGCGGCTTCTGCCAGGAGGCGGCCCAGCAGGCCCTCCACCAAAAGGGGGCCGGCCTCTCCGAACCGGCGCGCCGCCTGTTCGCTCTGTCCTACATGGCGGCCTGCCGGAAGCTCTTCGTCTTCTTCTCCGGAGCCCGCGAGACCTGGGTGGGCTCCTATACCAACGCTTCGTTCAAGTTGAGCGACGAGGCCGCGGGCCTGATCGCCTCCCGCGGGCAGCGCGCGGACCGGCTGGTGCTCAAGTTCGGCCTGGTGGATCACGTCTATTACCTGAAGCCAACCATGGAGCAGCTGAACCGGTTCAAGGAGTGCGTGAAGCAGCAGGACCTGATTTTCAATATTCAGAAGAAGCTCTGTCCGTTTGTGACGCTGGCCGGCACGGGGTTGAACTTCAACCTGATGGCGGAGGTGTTCTATCGCGTATACCAGCCCCAGCGCATCCGCGAGCTGCAGATTCCGGCCAAGCCCGAGCTGGATGAAGCCTTCGTCAGCCAGTGCGGCCTGCCCAGGTCCCTTGTCGTGCAGCTGGGCTTCCTGCCGCTGGCCCGGGACGTGGTGGAATTCTTTGCCGCGCAGATTGAAAAGCTGCCCAGGCTCAGCCCGTTCCTGCACAATCCCAGGACCGAGCGTGGGCTGGTGCGGCAGCGCCTGTTCCGGGGAATTCTGGACCAGATTCTGACGGCGGTGACGCAGGATTCGCTGCTCTCCCTGTGCCGGCAGTGGAACCCGCAGATCAGGATCCCGGAGGGAGCGATCATGCCCATGCTCTCCTACGTGGAGGCCAAGGTGAAGGTGCCCGGGGATGTCAGCGCGTCGGCCGACCAGGAGCACGCCCGGCGCCGCGCGATCATGGACGAGCTCTTGCAAATCCTGGCGCAAAACACGCAGCAATGGCAGAGGGACATGGAAAAGGACTCTTTTGTCCTGGACTCGGGCAGGAACTACTTCATGACCATCCTCGACAAGGCGATCGCGGAGAATGGCTCCGAAGAGATGAAGAAGACGCGCTACCGAGACTCCTACCGCGTGGCTTGCGTCGTCG
>Ga0181530_10006499_pt1 | contig 11487 bp, 10 predicted proteins | sample PEATcosm2014_Bin_42_FD_119769 | JGI IMG/M metagenome (GOLD analysis project Ga0181530, IMG submission 119769) | Peatland microbial communities from MTU Mesocosm Facility, Houghton, MI, USA - PEATcosm2014_Bin10_60_metaG | ecosystem: Environmental > Terrestrial > Soil > Wetlands > Peat | place... | reverse complement strand
ATCCACGAAGGCATCAGTTGCCTGGCCTGCCATCAGGGCCACGGCGAGCAGACGCGCGCTTCCTGCGCCAACTGCCATCCCAAAATGTCCAACTGCGGATTGGACGTCGAGAAGATGGATACCACCTTCCGCGCGCGCTCCAGCCGCCACAATATCCACTTCTTCCAATGCGTGGACTGCCACACGCACGGGATACCGAAGAAGCGTAACGCGGTGGCGGCGCGATAGGGTGGGCGCGTCCGAAATCCCGGCGGTGGGTCAGTTGGCGATTTGGCGATTGCTCGTCCGGGTGGATTGCCTGTTTCACAAACCCCGCATATTGTCCACAACTTCAGTTTGCCGTCGGCTCTTTGTCGGCGCGGTCGACGATCAGGACCGAAACCAGGGACAGCTTTGCTTCAAGCGAGGCCGATGCCAGGAAGCGCTCTCATAACTACACCTCGCGCCCATCCAGCACAGGGAACTCGAGGATTCTTGGAACTCTTTGAAGCTAATCGGTGTCAAAACGATGGTGCACGAATATTTCGCCATTTGGTCCATCTGGTCTCAACTGTCAACCCTGTATAGGCTATATTGGCTTCTGCTTTCTCTAGTCAGCTTTTATAGCCTCATCTCAGCGGCCTCTATCGTCAGACGTTTCCCCATCTCGAATCACCGGAATGCTTCGCCAGAAAGTTCTCGGATTCGGCTTGAGGCTCGAGTAACGAATCTGCGGCAGGTTATCGCCGCAATGTTTTTCGCTTTTGGTGCTTTGTTCTTTTGGGCGCTTCCAGGGGCTTTCCATACCCTAGGTCTTAGCCGTAGTTTGCCTCTGAACGAGATTATCGGCGCTTTCTGGCTGCACTTCGCTTTCGCCGCAAACGTCTTTTTCGTTTTACTGTTGTTGCACTGCGTACAGTGGTTCGTTTCCAGACGAGTCCTCGCTTGCAAAGTGAACATCGAGAGATAGAACCCACGCCGTGCGGCATGTGCCGCAAACGATCGTTCCTTGTGCTGCCTCTCGCGGTCGAGCTCTTGAGCCGCGCGGGTTTGCTCCGAATAACAGGCGTTGCGAGGAGCAGTGCGCGGCCTGGGCTAACGGGACGACATTGGAGTTCTGGACGATATGTGGGGTTTGCGGAAACTGGCGGTCCAGAGGAACTGGCGACTGGGCCGTATCGGCGCCCGGCCTAATCCACCGCCAGTTTGATCGACGGGATGCTGATCGCGGTTCCGATTTGGACGCGGATTTCCGGGTTGGTGCCGGCGTTTGCGGGGATGGTGAAGTTGATCTGGTACAAGCCGCAATATCCGGGGGTCACGCCGGCGTAGAGAACCAGGCTGGGATCGATGGCGGCGCCGTTCAGCAGCACCTGCATGCTGGCCTGTGACGTGATGTAAGCGGCGGATTGCGCCACCTCTCCCGACGCCCACGGCGGGCTCGTATAGCCCAGACCCGTGGCATACAGCACAACGATGTCGCCCGCGTGCGCCGGAGCGCCGGTGGTCATCAGCGTGTAGTTGGTGTTCCAGTCTTGCGCGATGGCAAAGCCGCCGTCCATTACGAACAGCGCGGGCGCGGCGTCGATCAGGGTGATAGTCACCGCCGGACCGTCTACGCCCTGGCGCACCACGGTCACCGTGACATCGCCGGGGATTTGCTCGGAGGGCACCAGAAAATTGATCTGCGTGGGAGAGGCGTAGAGCAGCGGCGCCGGCACGTTGTCCACGCAAACCATCGTCGCCGCCAGTTGAGTTGGCAGGCTGCCGCCGGCAAGAGTTGCGGGGGTCACTGCCTCGGTCGTCCAGGCCAGGTTAGTGCCGAACATCGACAGCACGGAGCTCGGCGCGAATGGCCCCGGTGAGTAGTCGGAGGCATTCACGATGCTGGCGGCGGTGTAGTAAGGCGCTTGCGCCCACAGATTGCCGCAAAGCGCCGCACCAACCAACACACCCGCGCGCAGCCACGGAAACGGGCGTAATCGTGTCCCCAGCATGCTCGATTGCCGATTGTGTTAGTGCCGCAGGGCGGAAGAGTCTCTCACCATCGGAAGCTGTTCCCTGGGTCCTAATGCGACTATTCGGGTACGGGATAGTTGGTATTACCGCCGGTACCCCAACTAGTCCATCGTGCGTATTAGGAGTATTAAGGTCGAGAATACTAACGGCAGACGTGACGCAGTGAGGACCGTCGTGGAGGATGCGATCGTCGCCGCGATGCGGCAGAAGAAATGAGGCGTTTTCTTGAGGGACGGGCGCCCGCACCCGTCAGCTTCAGGTTCAGCCCAAAAATCCCAGGTTGGCCGTCGGGAAATTGGCGAGATTCGGGAAGACTTGAGCCAGGCCCGAGCTGGGGATGCCAAACCAGGAGCACAGCGTGGCGCCGTACTGATCGGTAGCGGTCGTGGGGATCCATCGTCCCCGGACGTCAGTGTCGTCGGGGCCGCCCAATTGCAGGGTCGGGAACTTACCGAAGATCCTGCCTCCCTGGACGGCGCCCCCGAGCACGAAGTGATGGCCGCCCCAGGCATGGTCGCTGCCGTTGCCGGACGTGGGCTGGAAGGTGCGGTTGAAATCGGATTCGGTGAACGTTGTGACGCTCTCCGCCACGCCCAGCTCCTCGGTGGCGTCGTAGAACGCGGCCAGCGCCTGGCTTACCTGCGGATAGAGCTTGTTGAGCGCCGCCAGCTCGCCGGTGTGCGTGTCGAAGCCGCCGAGCGAGCAGAAGAATATCTGCCGGCTCATTCCCAAATCGGCTTGCACCTGGATGATCTGCGCCACCTGCTGGAGTTGCGCCGCCAGCGTGGTCTTGGGGAACTGAGTCTTGAGCGCGGTGGACTTGGCCAAAGCAGCGGTCAGTGCATTGGCATCGCTGATGCTGTTGGCCAGCGTGTTATTAGCCGCCTGCACCAGCATCACCCCGCTGTCCGTCGAGATCAGATCATTGAGCGCATTCCAGCGCGCTTCCGACGCAGCGGAAGTGCTAAAGCCCGCAAGCTGCAGCGATTCGCCCGGCGCCACCGCCACCGGTTGTGTGCTGGCGCCTGCGCCCTGTAGCACGTTGCCGGCCGTCGACAGGAAAACCGGGAACGAAGACGCATTGAGATTCTGCGCCGTGATGTAATCCGCGGCCCGGCCACTCCAGCCGGTGGGACTGTTGCCTTGCGCGATGGACGTCTGCCATTCCGACTGCTGATCGGCGTGCGAGAAGAGGTTGTTCGGAATGAATCCCTGCTGCGCCTGGTACTGCGCTTGCGTGAGCGGCGCCACCAGCGGCCCCAAGTTGGCCACCACCGCCAGTTGTTTGCTGGTAAATAGCGAGGCGAGCTCGGTGAGCAGGGAGTGGAAGCCGTAGGGGGCGCCGGTCACATCGCTCACCTGAACCAGCGAACTCGCTGGCAGGCCGAGGGCGCCACGCGCCGACTGGTAAGCCGTGTAGTCCGCATCGTCCATCGGAATCACGCTGTTGTTGGAGTCGTTGCCGCCGAACAGGAACACGCAGACCAGGGCGCGATAGTTGGAACTGCCCGCGGCGGCTATCGCCGGCAACAGGCCGAACGGACGCAGCGCCAGCGTGCTCACCGAGCCTGCTCCGATGCGAATGAATCCACGACGCGAAAACATCTGCTTGGCTCCTTTACTGAATCACCTGGTACGCGCTCGAGGTCAGCACGAGGTAGAGAACCGCTTGCGCGCGCGCCACCGCGCTGGTGAGCGCACCGGCCGCAGCCGAAGCTTGCTCGCTGAGTGCGGGCGGCATTACGTGGTGCAGGAAAACATAACTCGTGTAATCCAGCAGGCTGCTCAAGTCGCTGCCCTGGTTGACGAACGGCGTGAGATCGACGGTGGTGCTTTTGTCCAGACTGCCGTACAGCGCGGCGTTGATGACATCGGCCCGCTCAGCCGCGGATTGCGTCGAATAGATCTGGAACTCAGGCGCAAGCTGGCCACCCGGAATCCGGTAGAGCGGCGAGAAATAGCTGAATACACTGGGTTCGTAGAACAGGTCCTGCCCCATCAGGTTGGCATCGTTGTAGACCGTGCTGCCGGCGCCGAGCGTCGCGTTCAGCCCGCGCAGCAGGTTGGCCATGAACAGCACTGGTTCGCGCAAGTGCCCGAAGCTCGGGTTGGGTGCGGCGCTGCTCGTATCGCCGGCGCGCGCTTCCGGGTCCGTGAGAATCGCCGTGATCACCGCCTGCATGTCGCCGCGTGCGCCCGCGCCATTGTTCTCGAACACCGACGCCACGCGCTCAATGTAGGCCGGGCTCGGATTACTGGTGACCAGGTGCTGGATCAACTGCTGGCTAACAAACGGCGCCATGGTGGGTTGCGCCATCAAAGCGTCGAGCAGCGATTCCAGGTCCTGTTCGGCCGTCTGGCCGGCCGGAATCTGAATCCCGCCGAAAATGGTTTTGGCGCTGGTGTCGTGCTCGGCTTCCACAGCCATCATCTGGCCGAAGTAGTAGGCCGGGTTGTTGTTCTTGGGGTTGGCGCCGGGCGCGGTGGGATACGTCCAGCCGGTCAGCATCTTGGCCTGGCTGGTGACTTCCGCCTGGTCGTAGGTGGGAATCGGGTTGCCGCTCGAATCGAGCACCGGGCTGCCGTCGAGATTGAGCTGCGCCAGGCCCAGCGTGAATAACTGCATCAGTTCGCGCGCGTAGTTCTCATTGGCCGACGTGCCCTTGGCGGCGTTTCCCTTGTTATTATTGGCCATGCTGAGATAGGTCCCCATGGCCGGGTTCAGGGTGACCGCTTTGATAATGCCGCGGTAATTGCCGAAGGCGTTGTCGCGGAGAACCCGCCAGTAGGGAGGAATCGCGTAAGCCGGTTTCACCTGCACGGCGGAGACCACGAATATCTCCGACAGGGCGAACGCCACGCGCTGCCGCAGTTGATCCTGCCCGCTCACGGCGTTCGCAAAAAACGCCCGCTGAACCGGTGTCAGATCCTGGTTGGTCTTTCCCGCCGAATTCAGCAGAGGCTGATCCGGCAGGTCGGAGGTGTTCAGTTTAAACTGCGCCGCCAGCCAGGCGTTGATGCCTACCTGTTGCAGTTGCGCGATGGAGGCGGGTGTAGGCCCCCAGGTGGCCTGATCGAGGAAACGGGCGGCGGCAAGGTCGCTCATCAACGGAGACGCCGTCTGGCCGGATGCGGGATTGAGCGAGCCCATCGTGGCGATTGCGGCGGCTAGCAAGAGCTGTTTCATAAGCCCCTCGAAAAGTTCATTGGTGATGCTAACCCAGCGCCCCGTGGAAAGTAGCGCAAAAGAAGTCGGCTTTGGGCCCTTGCTCCGCCCAAACTGGCGAAACTCGCTGAGCGATTTCGAATTAATCCGCCGGATGCTGGCTGGAGAAGATGTGATCGAGATGATGCTGCATGTGAACGATGTAATCGTCGATGAGGAACTCGAGCGTCACCGGACTGTCATCCCCGATCCGGCACGGCGCCGTGAGGCGCTCGGCAGGAACGGCATCGAGCACGGCAGCCAGCGACTGGTTCAGGCTCTTCCAGAGGCCGATTACGTCCTGCCACGGCGCCGTGGCGTAGCCGCCCATGTTTACCCAGCCCACCCCGTCATAAGACGGTCCCGTGAACTCTCCCTCGAGAGCCGCTTTGATAATACGCACGCGGTTGTTGATGGCGGAATCGGCCAAGTGGCCCAGTTCCTGTTTCTTGGACCAGCCTTCCGGATCGGCCGGCGCGGCGCCGGCCGCTCGATCCGCTATGGCGCGCAGCCGAGGCTCCGCCTCCGCAATTACGGCTTGCAATCGTTGAGAAAACGGGATCATGCCTCAGTGTCGCACATCGCCACGACGTGTTAGGCTTTATGCGACGCTGCTTCGGCAGGAAACGTCAGGTTCGCTTCTGGTGGCCCTCACCCTGCCCAAAGACGAACTCTTTTCCTCGACCGGGCCCTTCGTCATGGCGAGCTCGCGGTAGACGTTGACGGCTGCCCGAAGCTGTTTCACTTCTTCGCACAACTCCGCGTTCTCCTTGGCAAGCTGTCTGACCGTGAGCAGCATCAGGTGCGGCGAAATCTGAACCCCTCGAGGAGAATCACCGGTCTGCATGATATCGTTTCGATCAGTAATAGTAATGGGAGTACCAATTGCATTAGTAACGTTAACCCTGTAGTTTTGGGCAAAAAATGATGTGGGGAAGGACATTACCCGCAGAGTTGGGGAGAGAGCATCACCCCAAACGGGTGTAGTCGTTGCGCTGAAGCGCACACCAGCCGATGACGAAGCCGGGCGAAATCGGAAGGCGTTTTCAACCGCGGTGGGAGACGTGGCGCTCTCTACGGGCTGTCCTTATATGCTCACCGCGTTGTCGAGCACGAAAGTGAGCCGTGTTTCCGCCGGGATCTTGACGCGCGGCCCTTTGGTGGCGGCCTCGGCTCCGGCTCCCGCGGCGCCTCCCGCGCCGGCGCCGATGGCGGCGCCCTTGCCGCCGCCGGCAATGCCGCCAATCACCGCTCCGACGATGGCACCGCCGGCCGCCATGGCGCCGGTCTTCTGCCCTCGCGAATCGCTTTCCCGGGTGATGGTTTGCGTATTCACGTCCACCACCTTACCGCTCACCTTCACCGTCCAAAGCGCCAGCGTGAGTTCGGCGCGGCCGGAGAACTTGCCGGAATCCTTGGCGTTCACCAGTTTGACTACCACGTCGGCTCCACGCGGGACTACGGTCTGGCCATCAATCACCACCGGCTCATCCAGCGCCGCGCTGTAATTCTGTCCCACGGTTACCTTATCGGAATCCACGGCGTCGATCATCCGCACCACGAAATTAGTGCCCTCCGGCACCACAATCGGCACCGGCGCCGCGGAGGGGCGGGAAGACACCGAGGGCTCCTCGCCCGGCTTCAGGATAGCGACGGTGGTGCCGCTGTCGCTGCGGCGCGGTGAGGGCTGGCCATTGTCCGCATCAGCCTCCGGTGCGCGGCTCAGTGTGGGCCGTCCGGAGCCTGCATCGGCATCCGCCGCGCGGTGCAGGGTGGGCTGGCCGGAATCCGCATCGGCATCCGGTGCGCGGCGCAGCGTTGGCGTGCCCGAGTCCGCGGCGGCGTCCGGTGCGCGGCGCAGCATCGGACGATCGGAATCCACTGGAGCGGGCGTGTTGCCCGGGAACTCGATGCGGTATATGTCCGCCACGTCAAAAGTCTCGACCTTGCCGGCCACCTCGATTTTCACCTGGTGTGCGTCGCCGCCCAAGTAGGTGCCGTTGATGACGCGGCCGCTTTTCAGCGTGATGACGTCCGCCGAAGCTACGGTAGCCAGAGCGAGTACCAATACAGTCGATAACCAACGCATAGGTATCCCTTGGAATTTCCTTCTCATTGTACGACGCACGCCACAGCCCGCGTGTTTACACCGATTTCGCCGCCGGGCGGCTTTTACCGCAACGCGGAACTCGCCACGGCCCTGCCCTGCTCGATGCCCTGCCGGTAGATTTCCTTCCGCTGACGCCCCGCCAGCGGGCCGAGGCCTGCGTGCAACTGCTCCAGCCCTTTGCCTACCAGGTAGGTGCCGGCGTAGGCGATGGCGCCCTTGGGGATCAACCCGCCGCCGAACGGAATCTTACCCGCCAGTTCGCGGGCGATCGCCCGCCAGCCAAACGCGCCGGCTCCAATCGAAAGAATCTCCAGCTTTTGCTGGCCGAAGCCCACCGGCTTGCCGCAAGCTGCGGCGATGAAAAACGCCATGCGCAACTGGTTGACGGTGAGGAAAGCCGTGTCGGAAGCCCATTCGCCCAGCACCCAGGGAAGCTCGATCAGGTTGGGCACCACGTCCGGCAGCGCGGTGGCGATGGCGAAGAGAGCGTTCTCGCACGCCACGGCCTGGATGGCGCGATCCACCACCGCGCGGCGGAACACCGGATGGCGCCGTGCCAGCGCCAGCGCTATATCTTCCCGGTGACGGGCGATTGCGGCCAGCGTGTCGCCGGCTTCCACCGGATCGAGTGCGTAAGCTTCTGGCGGCGGCTCGACGCCAGCTTCGCAAATCACCAGGTCGACGCGCTCCGGAGAGCCCGCGCGGTTAGCGCGAAAAACGAACTCGCGCGGCCCGCCCCCGCCGGCCAGGAAGTCTTCCAGGCGCGCGTAGGCGCGGTCGCTGGACGCCACCAGGCCGATCGTTACCAGCCGACTGGCGCGGCTGCGGACTTCCTCCGGGTTCAGCAGGGCCAGCGCGCTTCGTGCCTGTTTCAGCAAGGTAAGCATAAGAATCAGCGGGGCCGTTCGGAACCGGCGAGGCGAAACATCACCTGCAATCCCTTCCGCCATTCTACTCCGATCCCAACCCGTTCCACCTCGATCGCGGGCGACAAGAACTCGAGGATGGTTTCCGTGGAGGGATGGAATTCGAGCGAAGGCGCCACCAGCAGCAGCCGCGGCGGGCGGGCGTCGAGTTCGATGCCGGGGAAATAGCCGGCGGGTCCGAATTCGCGCCGGTCGAGGTGCCACTTCACGCGGATCCAGTAATCCAGCGCCTGCAAGGGCAGGTGCAGATCGGCGGACGCTTTCAATTCCACCACTACCAGCCGGCCGCCATGATCCACCGCCAGCAGGTCCAGGATGCCGCGCTCGCCGCCGGCGAACGCTGGCACCTGTCCATAGACCGGCTCGGGCCGCAGCGTCGCATCCAGGATTTGCAGGTGCGCGCGGGCCTGCGATTCCAGCCACGCCTCCGGGTACTGGCGGTAGAGCGGGTGGTCGCGGTCCGCCGTCTCGGGAGATCGCGCGCGGTCAAGCGCATCGGCCACCCGTTCGATCTGCTCCATGTCGTCCTCGCCGGCTGGATGACGCTGGCCCAGCCCGAACGAGAGATCCTCTCCATCCAGCTCGGCGAACTCCAGGCCGCGCACCCGCAGGCTGATGCGGCCTCCGCTCTTGAGGACTTGTTCTACGCCGCCCAGCGCGGCGATACCCTTCCAGCGCGCGCCCGCGCCAGGCGCGGGGCGGCGAAACGGTTCCAGGCGGGTATCCAGATTGCCATGGTCGCGCGGGTCTACCGGTGAAACGAAATCCTCGTCCGAGTAACGAAACAGCTCGACCCGTGCAACCGCGGGATTGAGGCAAAGCAGGCGCAGTGCGGCAGGTCCTTCGTGGCCCTGCGGGAGGTACAGCGCCAGACCTTCCACCGTTACCCGGCGCTCGCGGCGGCGCAAGTACGCGAGCCAGATCAAGCCGAAGGACACCACCCCGGCCGCGTCGCCCCCGTCCGGACAGGCGATGGCCGCCCATCCGTGTTGCCCGTGGCGAAGAAAGGCGCGCGGGAAAGCCGGCGAGAGGCTGTGCTCCAGGTTGGGCTCGGTCGACAGCTCGGCCAGCGTCCACTCGGGGAACTGGCGCCGCAGAAACAGCCGGAAGCGCTCGCGAAAAACCAGCCGCCCGCTGCGCCGGCCCATCTCCGCGCCCGCGCGCCGCGCCAAATCGAGCAAGTACATGCGCCCTTCGCGCCGTGCGAACCGCTCCACCACCATTTCCAGGCGCCCGGCCGAAGCAACGCCAACCTCGGTGACGCGCCGCGTCAGGTTGCGCGTGCGGTCCCAGGCTTGCAGCGTGAGACGCTCGCCCCGCAATTCCAGCACGAAGTTGGCGTCGCCGAGCGGTAGCAGTTCCTCACCCGGCTCCAGCAGCGCCGGCTGCCGTGCGCTAGCGAGAAAGGCTTCGATGGCGGCGCGGGCCTCTTCTCCGCAACGGCCCGCCGCCCGCCGTTCAGGTGGCATCGGAAACCGGATTATAGCGCGCGGCCCAGTTGCGATCTCCGCAGGCGGCCTTCGCGACGCAGCGATCGGTTGCGACAAACGGCGAGACCGGCTCCCATCCCCATGTCTCAACAACCAGGGCTTGGCAAGTACAACATCATCGGATTCGTGACCATCGTCGATGTCGCACGTGCGAAGGAATTCTACCGTGACACGCTCGGCCTGCGTCTGCTGAGCGAGGAACCTCCATTCGCTCTTGTGTTCGACGCCAACGGCATCCTGTTGCGGCTTGGCATGGGCAAGGAGCTTCCGCCCGCCCACGGCACGGTATTAGGCTGGCAGGTCCCGGACATTTCGGCCGCGGTAAGAGACCTGATGCAAGCCGGAATTTGCTTCGAACGCTACGGTTTCCTGCAACAAGACGAGCTAAGCATCTGGACCACGCCGACCGGCGCAAAGGTGGCTTGGTTTAAGGACCCGGACGGAAACATTTTGAGCCTCTCGGAACATCCTGAGCTGAAGAAGTGAAGCCCGAGCGCCGGCGGCTGCGTCCCGCGCCGCGCTGGTAGCGGTCAGTGGAAGTGTGCATGCCACGGCCGATCCGTTAACGCCAGACCGGTACTAATAGTACTTCACTACTCTACAGCCTCTGATTGTCCTCGCCGATTTTCCCTCACATGAACATGAAAAATCGCTCAATGCGGCCTCGGTACGCAGGCGAACGGGTTTTGCCTGGAACACCCGACGACAGCGGGCAGACGTGCGCGATCCGGCAGCGGCTCTGGGAACGAGCGCAAAGGCTATATGCGATCGGTGAATTGAACCTGGCGGCCCAGTTGCTTTCTGAATTGGCTGCTGGCAGACGACCGCGCCAGGCGGAAGCCAGAGAGGAGGCGGTCAATGGCTGACTTCTTCGCGGGTTTGGGCCATTGGCTCGGTATCCTCCTGGGCTACCTCGGGATTCATGGTGTCAACGGACTCGAAGCGGGTCTTTACATTCTCGGAGTGACCGTTGTCCTCGTGCTTTGTGCGGCCGTAAACTCAGCAGTTCGAATGGCTTTCTTGCGCTGTTCTGTCAGGAAGTAGCAGTCTACGACGCGCGGCACGCCCTGTCCCCGCGTTTCCGTTGCCGCCTCTGCAGGAGTGTGCCGCGTGACCAGGGAGCGTAACAACTGAAGAAGGATCGCCGTGCCCAACATTTTGTGCCGGCTACAGCCGTCTGGGAGGTCATCATGGAAGGCCCTTCGCGCGCGCGACGGTAGGCTGAGCACAGTCGAGGAACGGGAGAGGCCCGAACCGTTCGGGATGTTCTGCGGCCGTGAGGGAGTTTGATCCGGATCGCGCGTCTTGCAACAAATGAATGCGACCTGGCCCGGCGATCGAGGAGGGGCAACGAGCGCGCGACGGTGCGTAGTCGTTAGCTCTCGCGTCGCGTTCTGCCGCTTCCGCAGCGGAATGGAAGCTGGGTCCTAACCGGCAGCAGGAGTCGGCATTCACAAGAAAGTGCTGGCGGTGGAAGCCACCGGGTGACGAGGCAGCCGGTCCTGCCGGTGAAGTGATCGAATTTGCGTGCCGGCGGCGCGGAGCCGTCGCCGGAGAGCGGAAGCAGATGGTTTGGCTGCGGGAACGCAAGGTCAGCGGACTGGGGAGGGAATCGACTTGATTACTAAGAATGGAAGTGTCGTTAACAAGTCAAGTTGTCCGGTTCTAATAATTAGTGATCTGTCCGCTTTGTGAAACAAAGCGATGCGGCCGTCAGGCCGCCGCCTTGGGTTTGGGTTTGGCCTTTGCTTTGGTTTT
>Ga0181530_10006494_pt1 | contig 11494 bp, 16 predicted proteins | sample PEATcosm2014_Bin_42_FD_119769 | JGI IMG/M metagenome (GOLD analysis project Ga0181530, IMG submission 119769) | Peatland microbial communities from MTU Mesocosm Facility, Houghton, MI, USA - PEATcosm2014_Bin10_60_metaG | ecosystem: Environmental > Terrestrial > Soil > Wetlands > Peat | place... | reverse complement strand
GCGAAGACGTCCGCGCCGCGAAGCCGTGCAAGCTCGTCGATCCCCTCGATCGAGCTCAGCGTGTTGTCGCAGTCAAAGCAGATCAGCTTCAAAATAGCCTGGGGCTACTTCTTCGTGCTGCGCTTGAACTTGGATGTGAACTTCTCGACTCGGCCCGCGGTGTCGACGAGGCGCTTCTCGCCCGTGTAGGCGGGATGCGAGTCCATCGTGACGTCGCGCAGGACGATGAAATATTCCTGGCCGTCGATCGTTTCCTTGCGCGCCGACTTCATCGTCGAGCGCGTGAGGAAGCGTTTGCCGGTGGCGACATCAAGGAAGCAGACCGGGTTGAGCGTGGGATGGCCCTCGGGTTTCACGTGGAAAATGGTTTAAGGTTCAGCCCTGGCGCGCCTTGTAGCGCGGGTCGGTCTTGTTGATGACGTAGATCTTGCCGCGCCGCCGGACAACCTGGCAGTCCGGGTGACGCTTCTTGGCCGACTTGATTGAGGAAACAACTTTCATAAAAGGCACCAAAGCAGAGAGTGGACACCGGCCCTGTCAACTCAGTTCTTCCCGGGCTCATCGGGCTCGTCGGCAAGAAGGCGCCACTGGTCGCCCTCGTCGCTGAGCAGGCTGCGCCAGAGCTCCTCCTGCATCGGGCGCTCAAAGAGGTCGGCCGGCGGGCTCGCCACGATCCAGGTCCCGCACTTTAGCTCGTTCTCGAGCTGGCCAGCGGACCATCCCGAGTATCCGAGGTAGGCCCGGACCTGCGTCGACCCGTCGGCGAGCATCTGGATCGCCTTTTCGGGATCGATTCCAAAGTGCAGCTGGAACGCGTCTCCGCTCGAATGCCATGCGGCGAGGATCAGCTGGTCCGTCTGCACGGGGCCGCCCGTGAAGATCGGGGTCGCCGAAAGCGGCCCGAACGCGAAGTCCCCCTTGAGTTCGCCCAGCCGCTTGCCAAGCGGCCGGTTGAGCACCACTCCCATCGCGCCATCCGGGCCGTGGGTCGACATCAGTACCGCCGTCTTCCGGAAATTGGGGTCGCGCAGCACCGGATGCGCCAGCAGGATCGACCCCGCGAGCGATTCCCTTGCTCTGTGGATCTTTTCTCGCATGCGATAGCCGGGGGTTTCAGAGTTTTGCGACCACGACCCCTGCGTCCGCCATCAGGCATTCCACCAGCGGGTCGTTGTGGTAGTCGCTCCGGAACCGGATCTCCGCGATCCCCGCGGCCGCGAGCATCTTCGCGCAATTCACGCAGGGGTAGTGCGTGACGTAGGCGATGCAGCCTTCGACCGAGCTGCCACGCCTTGCGGCGTCGGCGACGGCATTCTGCTCGGCGTGCACCGTTGCCTGCTCGTGGCCGCCGCGGATCCGCGAGACATGGGGCGTTCCAGGGAGGAATCCGTTGTAGCCCGCAGCCACGAGGCGGTTCTTCCGGTCGCCCCCGGCCACGATCACGCACCCGACGTGCAGGCGCTCGCAGTTGGAGCGCGTCGCTATAAGGACAGCGGTCGCCATGAAGTACTCGTCCCAAGTCGGGCGGCGGGGAAACTTTCTTGCGGCCCTGGCTATCAGGTCGACCGGGTTGTTCTTGGCAGCGCTCATCAGCTTCGGCCCATACTCTGGACACGAGGGCCCGGCCGGGCAATCTTCGACTCCATGTCGCGAGCCTGCCTTCCCGCGCCTAGGGAACAGGTGCCGCCCGGCCATCCGGGCGATTTTTGGCTCGTGAGTTTCGGCGCAGGCCTTAGCGCACATATCTGCCGAACCGGCACATAGCCCATGGCCAAGCTCAGCAACCTCGTCGCCTATTGTGACAAGCGGACCCGCTGCAAGGAGTTCAACGATGCCCCCGGCTCGTTCAACGGACTGCAGGTCGCCAATGACGGCCGAGTCACCCGGATCGGCGCCGCCGTGGATGCGGGCCTCAACCCGTTCCAACGGGCCGTCGCGGCCGGCGTCGACTTCCTTGTCGTTCACCACGGCATGTATTGGGACATGCCCCGGCCGCTCACCGGCGCGGCCTATGCGCGTGTCGCGGCCCTCGTGAACGGAAACTGCGCGCTTTATTCGAGCCACCTGCCCCTCGATGCTCACCCGAGTATTGGAAACAATGCGCTGCTCGCGCGCCAGCTGGGGCTAAGGGCTCGCCGGGGCTTCGTCGCGAATGAGGGCGGCGACATCGGCTGCATCGCGCCGAGCCGCCTCGCGCGCGCGGCGCTGCGCAGGAGGCTTGAGTCGCTGTACCCGCGGGTCGTCGCAATCGAGTTCGGGTCCGCCAGGCCGGCGGAGGTCGCGTTCTGCAGCGGCAGCGGCAACGGCGCGATGGCGGCCCTCCTGGCGGCGGGCGCCGACACGCTTGTGACCGGGGAGCTCCGCGAGGAATGGTTCAATGTGGCGCAGGAGCAGGGGCTAAACCTCTACCTGTGCGGGCACTACGCGACTGAGGTCCACGGTGTCAGGGCCCTCGCGGCGGAGCTTTCGGCAAAGTTTGGGTTGCCGTGGGAGTTCATTGCGACCGAAAATCCGCTTTAGCGAAAGCCGATGAAGAAGATCGCGATACTCAACGGGCCCAACCTCGACCGCCTCGGCAAGCGCGAGCCCGAGATCTACGGGAGCGCCACCCTCGGGGACCTGGAGAAGGCTCTCCGCGCGGAATTCGGGTCAAGGGCCACCCTTGATTTCTTCCAATCCAACCACGAGGGCGAGCTGCTCGACCGGATCGCGAAGCTGGCCGACGAGAAATTCGACGGGATTGTCATAAATGGCGGCGCGCTCACTCACACGAGCGTCGCGCTCCGGGACGCGCTGCTCGGCGCCCGCCTGCCCGCCGTCGAGGTCCATATCTCCAACATATACAAGCGGGAGGAGTTCAGGCACACGTCGCTGACGGCGCCCGCGTGCACGGCCGTGATAACCGGCCTCGGGTTCGAAGGCTACCACGCCGCCGTCCGCTTCCTGCTGCAGGCGTGAGCACCGCGACTGCCGACGGGGCCTGGTACGCATGCCACACGAGGCCGCGGTGCGAGAAGAAGTTCGCGGCGCTGATGGCCGCCGAGGCCTTTGAGCATTACCTGCCGCTGGTTTCGAGCATCCGGCGCTACCCGCACCAGACCAAGCGGTTCACCAAGCCGCTGTTCCCGGGCTATGTCTTCGCCAAGGTTCCCGCCGCCAGCAAGGCCCGGATCTACCAGCAGGAACTGCTCGCCCGCGCGATTCCGGTCGATGACGAGGCGAAGTTCCTCAGACAGCTTGAGGATGTCCGAAAGATCGTCGCCTCCGGGGTCGAGCTATCCGTCATCCCGCTGCTGACCCGCGGACGGCGCGTGCGCGTCGTGGGCGGGCCCCTCCACGGGCTGGAAGGCCAGGTGGACGATTCCACCAACCCGCTGGGGATAGTCATCTCGGTCGACGTGCTTCGCCAGGGGCTTCTGCTGAAAGTACCCGCAGAGAGCCTCCAGGCGCTCCCCTGACGCCCCCGCGGATCCGTCAAGCCGCGACCCATATCGCATGGGCCAGATGAAGGGTCGCGCAGGTTGCAAGTGCGGCCGCGGTGTCGTCCATCACGACACCCCACCCGCCCGGGAGGCTCTGCAATGAATTGATCACCCAAGGCTTCCAAATGTCGTATAGGCGGAAGAGCGCGAAGCCGGCCAATATCACGGCCCAGGCTTGGACCGGGCTCATGCTGCTCAATTGCCACCCGAGGAAGCAGAGCGGCATCGCGACGAATTCATCCAGTATCACCTCTCCCGGATCGTGCTTTCCGAGCCGGATCTCAGCCTCGCCGCAGATTCCGACGGCAAGATACGCCCCCGCCGCGCTGGCCAGGACGTTGCCCACTATCCCCATCCAATGAAAGCCCAGGTAGAAATAGGCCAATCCGGCCACCGAGCCCCAGGTTCCCGGTGCGGGAAGCCGCGTTCCGATCGGCCCGAGCGTCGCCCAGCCGAGAACGGTCGGCGTTGGCATCGACCTCGTCCAGCCGGGTTGCTCGAATTTCATCGGCCTTTAATGTCGTCACCGAAGACCAGCCGCGCGTTCCGCGAGATGTAGCGGTAGCCCGACCAGACCGACAGCACCGTCGCCACAATGAATATGGCGACGCCGGCTATGCCGACCCCCTTGACGAACCCGAGTGCGTCCCAGTGGAACAGATAGGAGCCGTCCTGCTTGATCATCGGAGCGCCCAAGAAGAAACCGAGGGCGATTAGCTGCGTGACAGTCTTGGACTTTCCCCCGGAGTCGGCCACGACCACGACGCCCTTGGAAGCCGCCACCATGCGCATTCCCGTGACGAGAAACTCCCGGCACAGCGTGATCACCGCCAGCGAAATGTGGATCTCGTGCTTGTCCACGAGCGCTATCACAACGCCCAGGACCATGATCTTGTCCGCCATGGCGTCCATCAGCTTGCCGAAATTCGTGACGAGGCCGCGCTTGCGGGCGATGTACCCGTCGTACCAGTCGCCCAATGCCGCGCCGATGAACAGGAGGAACGCCAGGGTCGCCGCGCCCGGCCACGAGCAGTACATGAGCCCGACGATCACGAACATGAGCGGGATGCGCGAAAGCGTGATGGCGTTGGGAAGGTTCATCCGACGCCCCTAAGGACAACCCCGGGCCGGGCGAAGGCAACATCGGAGAGGAACGCGCTCGCCAGCGGCGGGCATACGCTATTTCTTACGCTCAGGCTTTCCATGCGCCACTGCATCTATCCAGGCACCTTCGATCCGCTCACGAACGGGCATCTCGACGTTCTGTCGCGCGCGGCGCGCCTCTTTGACCGCGTGACCGTCGCTATCGCCAAGAACCCGGGCAAGGAGCCGCTTTTTTCGCCGGAGGAGCGCCTCGCGATGATCGTTCCCAACGTCGCGCACTTTCCAAACGTCGAGGTGATGACCTTCGACGGGCTTCTGGTCGACTTCGCCGTCGAACAGAAGGCCGACGCCATCATACGCGGGCTTAGAGCGATCTCGGACTTCGAGTTCGAGTTCAACATGGCGCTCATGAACCGCCACCTAAAGCCGGCGATAGAGACGATCTTCGTCATGCCAAACGAGCAATTCAGCTACACCAGCTCGACCCTGGTGAAGCAGGTCGCGAAATACGGCGGGAAGGTGGCCAAATTCGTGCCGCAGAATGTCGCCGAGGCCCTGCGAAATGCATTTGCGAAATAGGGAGCACTCGTGAAGGGCAGGCCCTTTGCGTGCGGCAGGCCGCCGAAAGGCTCGCACGGCTGAAAAAGGAGTGATATCCACAGCACCATGCCTCGCATTCCCATCGAAGACAATTACATGGATGTGCTGGCGAAGGCCCAGCGGGGCGCCGGCGTCACGGACGACGAGCTATGCCGGCGGGCCGAGGTGTCGCCCGGGGACCTCGCGGCCGTCAAGTCGGGCCGGGTGATCGACGCCGTCCTCCGCCGCGTTGCCCGGCACCTGCGGCTCAGCCCGGACGCGCTCGAGGACCTCGCGCACAACCGGTGGTACCCGGAGGTGCCCGCGTTTCCCCACGGTTTCGCAGCCTTCAACACGCCCTTCGGGGACATCACGGTTAACAGCTATCTTGTGTGGGACGGTCGCGCACATGCCGCCGCGGCGTTCGACACCGGGGCTGACTGCGGCCGCATGATCGACCTGATTCGCACGGAGAAGCTGCACCTCCAGGCAATCTTCATCACGCACACGCACGATGACCATGTCGCCGACCTTGCGAGGCTTGCCCGCGATACCGGCGCGGAGGTCTGGTCTAGCGAGCGGGAGCCCTCTGACCACCCGGGCGCAAGGCTCTTCAAGGAAAACGCCCATTTCCACGTGGGCCGGATCGCCGTTAAGACGCTTTCGACGTGGGGCCACTCGCCAGGCCAGACAACGTTCTACGTGACGGGCCTGAGCTATCCCCTTGCGGTGGTTGGAGACTCGCTTTTTGCATGCTCCATCGGGGGGAGCCCGACCCATTTCGCCGACCAGCACCGGAACGACGTCGAGAAGATCCTCAGCCTTCCCCGCAGCACCGTCCTGGCATGCGGGCACGGCCCGCTGACGACCGTCGGCCAGGAAAAACGGCACAATCCGTTCTTCGCAACCTGAGGCGCGTCTGCTAGTCTCCATCCAAAATAGACCCCCATGAGCTCTACCCGCAAAGAATCCGCGACGATCTCCCAGTCGATGAAGCGCAAGACCATGTTTCTTCTGTTTCTGGGTTTCGCCCTAGTCGTTGCGTGGGTGACGATCATCACCGACGAGCAGCTCAGGGAGCGCCTCGGCTCCAACCTCTACATCATCGGATTCTCGATCACCGGATGCTTCCTGCTGATGCTGGCGGGCTACATCTGGGACCAGACGCTCGTTAAGGCGCTGAGGTCGCTCCACGACACGACGAGCGCCATCCAGACCGAAGAGATTCCCTCGACCGGCGATGAATCGGACTCGGATGAGATCATCGGCCTCGCGCGCAAGATCGAGCACATGGCGCGCTCCCTCCAGCACGTCGAGGCCAGCTACAAGGGCATCGTCGAGGACCAGCCGGACCTGATCTGCCGCTACAAGAACGATGGCAAGATCACCTTCGTCAACGGCGCCTACGCCCGCGCCCTGAATCGCAAGCGAAACGATCTCGTGGGCGCCGACTTCCCGTATTTCGTCCCGGGCGCGGCGATCGCGGACGAACCGTACACGTTCGAATCCGAGATGACGTTCGACGACGGCAGGCGGCTCTGGATCCGGTGGACCCAGAGGGCCATAAAGGACGACAAGCGCAACACTTCCGAGTACCAGGCGGTCGGCCACGACATAACCGAGCGCAAGGAGGCGGAGGCCGCGCTGCTCCGCGCCAAGGAGGCGGCCGAGGCGGCCGACCGGGCGAAGTCCGAGTTCCTCGCGATAGTGAGCCACGAGCTTCGGACCCCCATCAACGCCATCATCGGCTTTTCCAAGATGCTGTCCAGCACGACGTTGAACCTGGACCAGAGGGAGCAGGTCGAGATGATCAATTCGAGCGGCCTGGCGCTGGAGAAGATCATCGCCGACATACTCAACCTCTCCAAGATCGAGTCCGGGAAGATCGACATCGAGCGGGCCCCATTCTCGATCCGGCTGTGCGTCCAGGATGTCTGCGCGCTCTTCGCCCCCAAGGCCCGCTCCCTCGCGCTGGCCCTGGACTCCAAGGTGGACCCCGGGGTGCCCGAGATCGTGAACAGCGACGAACCGCGGATCCGCCAGATTCTGACGAACCTGATCGGCAACGCGCTCAAGTTCACCGAGCGCGGCGGGGTCTCGCTCGAGGTGTCGTGCGCCCGCGGGGAGCCCATTGAGCCAGGATCCCCGCGCAGGGTCGCCCGCCTGTTCTTCGCGGTCAGGGATTCGGGAATCGGCATACCGGCGGACAAGCTCGACCACCTCTTCCTGCCGTTCAGCCAGGTCGACACCTCCTCCACCCGCCGGCGGGGCGGCACGGGGCTGGGCCTCATCATCTCCAAGCGCCTGTGCGAGCTCATGGGAGGCACGATCTCGGTCGAAAGCCGGGTCGGCGAGGGCTCCACCTTCCGGTTCTCGATACTCACCGATTTCGACGAGGCCTGACCGGCCGGGCGCCGCTATCGCGCCCGACGGCCGGCCCGAGGGAGGGCGCCGCGTCCGGAATTCAACTTGCGGTGCGCCGCGGCAGTGAGATCATGCCACCCATGAATGCGCGGCATTTGGTCCTGGTGGTCGGCGTGCTCGCCGCTTGCGCCGGGTGCTCTCGAAGCGAGGGGACGCAGAAGGCTTTCGGAGCGAAGGAAACCTTTGGCTACCTCCAGAAGGTGGGTCAGATCAGGTTGCTCATCAACACGGACAACAAGGAGCGGATCCCGGCCATGATTCGCGGCCAGGATATCATGATGTTGGGCGCCCAGGGGACGAAGGCCGACGAGTACAAGCAGACCCTGTTGGCGCTTAATCCGAGCCGGGTCGACCCCGACGCCTTGACGTTCGCGAAGAACTTCGAGGCCATACTCGACTCGTACAAGTCCGTCTGCGTGGATGCGGCCGAGCTTTTCCGCGAGATCAAGGCCGCAAACGCCCGGCCCTCGGGGCCGCACATCGACCTGCCCACGGCGACATTCGGGTCACAGGCAAATCAAATCGACACGATTGGGGCAATCGACTGGCTCCTGGAGTCGCTGGGACGGACGGACATCAATTCCAAGGGGGAGGCGTTCTCCCTCCAGCCAATCATTAGCAAGGTGCGCGAGGATCGGGACAAGCTCAGATCCGCAAAGATGTCCCATCATGAATTCACGGATAAGCTGAAGGCGGAACTCCCGCTCAGGTATCCGGACCTGGACTGGGCTTCGAAGGAGATCCTGCCCTAGCCATCCGGGGCCCAGCCGGCGCTCCGGGAGGTTTCCTGCTGTGAGCTTCCCCGGCAATCCCGCCCCTGCCATGACGAATGCCGATCGTCCGCCGCGATTTTGGGGCCCGCAGGCTCGGACGCGGGGCTGCGCCGCCGGGAGGAGACCTGACCGGACCGCCGCAAGCCTGAGGGGCGGATCCCGCCTGCGCGGGCGAGACGCAGCAGCTTGTGTCCGCCCTCCCACCCTGTCAGGCCGAATCGCGCCAAAGGCGCGAGCCCGATGGATGTCGTGATGTTTCACGGTTTTCTCGACACCGGCCGCCTGCTCAGACCGCTGTGCAGGGCGCTGGAGGCGCACGGGCACACCTGCCATGCGCCGACATTCCACCCGCGGGATGGAAGATTCGGGCTCCCCGACCTCTCCCAGAAGCTGGCTTCGTTCATCGGGGGGCATCTGGCCCCAGGCGCTCCGCTGGCGCTCGTCGGCTTCAGCATGGGCGCGCTTGTCGTGCGGCACTATCTCCAGGCGCTCGGCGGGGCCCGGTCGGCGAAGGCATTCTTTTCCATTGCCGGACCCTACCGAGGCACGGTGAACGCATACCTGTACCCTGGCCTTGGAGCCCGCCAAATGCGTCCGGGCTGCGCTTTCCTGGAATCGCTCCACGCGGGCGCGGGTGCTCTCGACTCGGTCGCCGTCTTCACGTACAGGACGCCGTTCGACCTCATGGTCTTGCCTTCCACCGGATCCCTGATACCGTCGGCCGAAGATCTGCTGTTGTGGTGTCCGTTCCATTCGCTCCTGCCGCGTGATCGTCATCTCGGGGACCATATCGTGAACGAACTGCAAAGACTTGAACCGCATGCGGCCCGTCGATCCCATTCTTCCACCCAAGAATCTGTTGTTTGAAGGAGGGCCTCGATGACCCGATCGTCTGCCGGGACCCAACTCCCCTGCCAGCCTTGAACTCCAATGCTCTTTGACCCCATCAAGATTCGCGACATTACGTTGAAGAACCGCATCGCGGTGTCACCCATGTGCCAGTACTCGAGCGAGGACGGCCTCGCCAACGACTGGCACCTCGTGCACCTAGGCAGCCGCGCCGTGGGCGGAGCCGCCTTGGTCATGACCGAGGCGGCCAGCGTGGAGGAGCGCGGACGGATTAGTCCTCAGGATCTGGGTCTGTGGGAGGACGAGCAGATCGACACGCTGCAGCGCATCACCTCCTTCATCCGCGCGCAGGGCTGTGTTGCGGGCATCCAGCTCGCGCACGCGGGACGCAAGGCCTCGACGTCGCGCCCTTGGGAGGGAAACGAGCCCATTGAGACGGAACAGGGCGGCTGGCGGCCCGTCCTGGCGCCGAGCGCCATTCCATTTGACGAGGGCTATCCGACGCCCGAGGTGATGACAGCCGACCACATCCGCGCGGTGACCAAGGCGTTTGTCCAGGCCGCCAGGCGCGCCCTTGAGGCGGGTTTTCAGGTCATCGAGATTCATGCCGCGCACGGGTATCTGATGCATCAGTTCCTTTCTCCGTTGTCGAACCAGCGCGCCGACGATTATGGCGGCGCCTTTGAGAACCGGATTCGCCTGCTGCGGGATGTCGTTTCGGCCGTGCGCAAGGTCTGGCTCGACCGGCTGCCCCTCTTTGTCCGGCTCTCGGCCACGGACTGGGTGGACAGCGGGGGCTGGGATATTGAGCAATCCGTCAAGCTGTCCCGGCTGCTCAAGGCGGACGGCGTTGACCTGATCGACTGCACGTCCGGAGGGACCTTGCCCAAGGCGAAGGTTCCCGTCGGCCCCGGCTATCAGACGCCGTTTGCGGAGCGAATCCGCCGCGACACGGGGATCCTCACGGCCGCGGTGGGGATGATCACCTCCCCCGAGCAGGCGGACACCATCCTGCGCACCGGGCAGGCCGACCTCGTTGTCATGGCGCGCGAATTCCTGCGCGACCCGTACTGGCCTCACCGCGCCGCCGCCAAGCTTGGTGCAAAGGCCTCCCCTCCCGTCCAATACAGCCGGGCGTTCTGACGCGAATCCGTTGAATCCGGCTGCCTGCAAGCTTGGGACCCCCAAGGCCAACCGGCCACCCTTTCCTCGCTGGCGCACCGCTGCACGGGCGGCCTCCCATGCAGCATTGCCGCAGCCGAAAAGTGCCGCCCGATGACAGGAGCCAGAGATTCCATCCGGCCGGCTGAACGGAGGCGGGCCGGTGCTTAAGGCGGGAATACAACGCATCCTGCGTCGGGTCGGCATATACGACCGCCTGAGGGAGTCCTTCGCGTATGACTGCTACCGCCGCCTGAGGCACGGGCGTCCGATAGGATGGCGGCACAACGAGTACCTGTTCTACCGTTCGCTCTTCGAGGGGTGCTCCCGCGGCATGCTGATATTCGACGTGGGTGCGCATCGCGGGCAGAGAACGGCTGTCTTCCTGCAGCTGGGGGCGCGTGTCATCGCGATCGAGCCGGACGCAGCGAACCAGAGGCTGCTCGCCAAGAGATACCATGATCGGGTTCGCGAGAATACGGTCACGCTCGTGGGAAAGGCAGTGAGCGACGTGGACACCGTGGCGACCATGTGGGTCCACGCACCGGGCTCCGGGCTCAACTCGCTGAGCCAGAAATGGGTCAACGTACTGGGGGGGGATGACAGGAGGTTCGGCAGCAGGGTGGAGTTTCCCGGGCGGCAACAGGTCGAGACGACCACCCTCGAGAGCCTGATGAACTCGTTCGGCACCCCCCACTACATCAAGATCGATGTCGAAGGCCACGAACCCAGCGTCCTGCGCGGATTGAAGCGGCCCGTCCCATTCCTCTCGTTTGAGGTCAATCTCCCCGAATTCATGCCCGAGGGCCTCGAATGCATCGATATCCTCGGCCGGTTGGCCGAGCGGGGGCGCTTCAACTGGTCCGCCGACTGCCAGGGCAACATGGCCTTGGCCGAGTGGCTCGCCGGCGCCGAATTCGCCAACGCCCTGCGCGGGTGCAAGGAGCCGTCGGTTGAGGTCTTCTGGAGGGCCCCGCCCGGCGGCTAACCCCGGGCCGCGGTCTAGCTGTGGAGTCTCAACAGGTCGTCCTCGCTTAGAGGGAGTCTGGAGATAGGAGTTTTGTTCTTCAAGGCGGTGTGGGGACGATGCCAGTTGTAGCGATGGAGCCAAGGCAGGAGATG
>Ga0181530_10006491_pt1 | contig 11495 bp, 15 predicted proteins | sample PEATcosm2014_Bin_42_FD_119769 | JGI IMG/M metagenome (GOLD analysis project Ga0181530, IMG submission 119769) | Peatland microbial communities from MTU Mesocosm Facility, Houghton, MI, USA - PEATcosm2014_Bin10_60_metaG | ecosystem: Environmental > Terrestrial > Soil > Wetlands > Peat | place... | reverse complement strand
GCAATAGCCCGAGCCGTCCCAGCGTTCATGATGATACAGGGCGATGCTTTCCGCCATCTGCAAGAGGGGGGATTTGCCTCTCGATAGAATCTTGCCTCCAATTAGAACGTGCGATTTGATCGTCTCGAACTCTTCGCGTGTGAGTTTGCCTTTCTTGAGCAGGATGTGATCGGGGATTCCGATCTTTCCGATGTCATGCACCGGCGACGTCAGTCGAATCAATCGGGTCTCGGAATCCGAGAGGCCCAGCGCCTGTGCCAGCAGGCCCGACATGCTTCCGACGCGCCGCGTATGCGCACCCGTAGCGTCGTCCCGATACTCGGCAGCCACCGCCAGGCGGAGCAGAATGTCGAGCTTCGATTCTTCGACTTCGCGCGTGCGCTCGCGCACCCTTTCATCGAGCAACCGGTTCTGTCCTTGAATCTGGCGATAAAGCAGGCGCGTGTGCAGCAGGTTGTGAACCCGCAAAAGAACCTCGCTCGCATCAAAAGGCTTGATGACGAAGTCGTTGGCCCCGATCGCCAGGGCCTTTTGCTTTGCCTCCCGGGAGATGTCGGCGGTGAGGACCAGGATCGGCAGATAGGAGCCGGCCGGCGTGAGCGATCTGAATTGCGAGATGAGCGCGTAGCCGTCGATTTGAGGCATCCTCAGGTCGACAATCGCCAGATCCGGCTCAAACTCCATGAAAAGAAGAATCGCTTCCCGGGCGTCGGTGGTGCTCCGTAGGTTGCCGTACCCGCTGCCGCCCAGAATCGACTCGAGTAACTCGATATTCGGTAAATGGTCGTCTACAACGAGAATGCGACTGCCGCTGATCTGTCGATTGTCCATCGGTCCGATCCTCACCCTTGAATCCAGCCGGCTGGCATTATATGATCCCAGTTCTGTAGTCTGAGCCGAGCATCCGAATCGGCTCGCGAGGCGCCCGCCTACGCGTTCATTGCAGGCAGGGTTCCCAGTGCATTTCCAGATTAAGCCTTTAGCCGTCGCATGGCACTAGCAACGAAAGATACATAAAGGTCTATGAAAGTTAACTTTGGATATGGATTATGCGGTCGTCGGGCGAGTCGATTTTGGCTTTCGAGGCTGAAGGCGGGGCTTTGGCGATTGGGTGTGGGCTGGTGTGGGCGTGCAGCACGAGTGCGCGGTGGGCTAGAATCAAGGAAGTAACAAATGTCGGGGCGTAGCGCAGCCCGGTAGCGCACCTGCCTTGGGCGCAGGGGGTCGTCAGTTCAAATCTGACCGCCCCGACCAATGTTTTCACTTGCTTACCGCTGGCCTGTTGGCCTTGCTAGGCTGCTTCTCCGAATGACATCTGGCATCGTCTCGCGCAACTTGGCATGCTTCCGCGCGGACGGCCTCCTTAAAAATGGAGGGACACAGGTGGTCATTCTCGACCGCGCGTGCCTGGAGGGGGAAGCGGAGGCGTGATTTCAGCCAGCCGCTTTGGCGAGCGACAGCATATCGTTCAAGAGCAGACTCAGATGCGGACATCTTGCGCAGGCCACTTCCGGATCGAGTTGCATGAACAATGCCGAACCGTCGGTCACCTTCTTGTAGTTACGTCCAGCGGCCTGATACAGGACGCGCAGAAGTTTCGATGGCGGCTCCTGGAAGTCGATGGATTCCGGTCGGTCCGCAAGCTTCTCCACGCGCGGTCGGATCGAGGCCGGAAATATGCTCGGATCGCTCAATTCAGAACTCAACCATCGATGCCAAGTATGCATGGGCCAAGGCTGAGTTGGAGCGTCAAGTTGGGGACTCGCGCTTTCTGCAGCACTTCGCGGTTCATGAAACCGAGGCGTGGTTATATGGGAACCGCAAGGGTGCGCCGTACAAGTCCAGCAGGCCGATGACCCCAATCAACCGTCCAGAATCGAGGTCTTTCTTGGCCCGCCGGGCAAAGATCTTCAAGTATTCGCCGCTCCCCGATAATCGCACGGGGTCGACTCCGACCGGACGTGGAAGCCTCGGATCGAGCCAGCGCTTGAGGAACGCCGGGATGGCGCGCTCCGTGGGGCCCTCGACGAAGAGCGCGAAGTTCACAAGACCGCGGCGGCCTCGCCTGAGAACATGAAACGGCCCAGTGAATACTCCTGAACCCACTTCTTCAATTTGTCGCCAGTGATAGTCTTCAGTTCAGTGTGGTCGCCGGCCCATTCGAAGATAGTCGTAGCCGGAAGAGTGTCGCCGAATGCGTCGAGCATCTGCGGCGAGTGGGTACTAAGGATGACCTGCGTTCGGGTCGCAGCCTCCGCCGCAAACTCCGCGATGATCGGGAGCATGGACGGATGCAAGCCCGCCTCGGGCTCGTCGATGGCGATGAGCGGCGGCGGGTCGGGTGTGGCTAGGATCGCTACCAGGACTAAGAAACGCAGAGTGCCGTCCGACAAGTCAGCGGCACTGTCCTCGCGGTTTCCGTGTTTCCGGCGGATATATAGCTGGATGCGGTTTGGCTCTGTCTCGCGAAAGATCAACTCGCCGTAGTCGTCGGGGAAGGCGGCAGACATACCGCTGTCGATTGCATCTTTGAAGTCCCGCTCGTATAGCGTTGTGAGAACTGGGATGAGGTTCTGTCCGTTAGGTGAGATGCGCGTCTCTCTTCTGGCGACAGCAGACCGTCGAATTGGCGCGTCTTCACCCACCTGCAGGTCTTGGTGGATGTTCCATGCCTTTAGCTGCTGCTGCAACTGATATGGGATCGTGTTACTCCAGAGAGCTGAAACCATTGAGAGAGCCGTCTCCGTTGCCGGGAGATGTTGGGCCGAACCCCCTGCAACGTTTTCGTTATCGTCCCGAATGGTCAACTCGTCCCCACAACGGCGCAGGCGCGGCGGAACTGCCTCCAGTGACGGTCCGCGAAACTCGACCAATTCGTAGGTTACTGCGAAGCCGGCGGACCCGGCCGCAGGTTCTACACGCAATATGTACGCTTGGTCCAACGCTGATGCTTGATCTGGAGCAGCGGTAGTTTCAAACTGAATCCATCTGGCTCGCCCGCCCCATAGCAGCCGCGGCAGCCCGCCCCTGCTGAGCACGAAATCGCGCAGGTTGCCCGCCGCAGAGGCACGAATCAGATCCAAGGCCCGAAGTAGGTTTGACTTTCCGGACCCGTTTGGACCGATAAGCACGTTCAGACTTCCCGGTGCCCATTGCACCTTCTCAAACGAACTGAAGCCCGAAATCCAGAGCGTCCGAACACGCATACTCAGCTATTGTAGCGTCTCCTACTGCTCCCGCCGCACGTACTCAAACTCAAACGGCATCCCATGAATCCCGGTAGTCGGCTTCGAAATCCAATGCGCGATCTTGCCGATCTCCATCACCGGCGCCATCAAGTTGCGCACGTAAGCGAAGTCCTTTTCTCCAGGCAGGAATTCGTCGCGCCGCGCGTTCCACTGCTCCTCGCTCAGCTTGTGTCCCTGCGGATGGAACCATCCCGCCGAGTATGCGCCGATATGCCGGTGGAACCGCCGGTCCGGCAGCCGCAACTGGTATTGGATCTCGTGCTCGTCAATCACCCGGTTCCAGCGTGCGATACACTTCTCACAGTCCTCGATATAAGAATCGCGCAGCACCTCATTCATGGCGTTGCGTAGCGGAATATCCTCGCCGCCGACGTGATACGAGCCTTCGAGCGCCAGGTGGTCCGGATACTTCTCCTCCTGCACGCGCCCCTTCATCCCCGCCGAAAAAAAGCTCGCGGCATTGCTCGATACCTCGCCGCCAAACAGATCCAGACTCAGGCTGAACCACAGGTTGATGTACTTCTGCACCGTCGGCAGATCCACGCCGCCCTGCCGCCGCACATCGTCGTCGCCCGTCTCGCGCATGATCTCGCAGGCGCGCCGCACCACCCGCCGCACGCCGGATTCGCCTACAAACATATGATGCGCCTCTTCGGTCAGCATGAACCGCGTGGTGCGCGAAAGCGGATCGAAGCCGCTCTCCGCCAGCGCCAGCAACTGGTACTTGCCATCGCGATCGGTGAACGTCGTGAACATGTAGAACGAGAGCCAGTCTTCAATGGGCTCGTTGAACGCCTCCAGGATGCGCGGTTTGTCGCTCGAGCCGCTGCGCCGCTCCAGCAATTCTTCACTCTCCTCGCGGCCGTCGCGCCCGAAGTACGAATGCAGCAGGTAGACCATCGCCCACAGGTGGCGTCCCTCTTCCACATTCACCTGGAACAGGTTCCGCAGGTCGTACAGGCTGGGCGCCGATTGGCCCAGCAGCCGCTGCTGCTCCACGCTGGCGGGCTCCGTGTCGCCCTGCGTGACGATGAGCCGCCGCAGCATGTTGCGATACTCGCCCGGCACTTCCTGCCACACTGGTTTACCGAAATGATCGCCGAAGCCCACCCGACGATCGTGCTCCGGAGGGGCCAGGAAGATACCCCAGCGATAGTCCGGCATCTTGACGTAATCGAAGTGCGCCCACCCGCCCTGCTCGACAGATGTGGCCGTGCGCAGGTATACATCGTCGGCTTGAAATCCTTCCGGACCCATGTCGCTCCACCACTGCATGTAGTTTGGCAGCCAGTGCTCCAGCGCGCGCAGCAGGCGTTTGTCGGTCGAAAGGTTCACGTTGTTCGGAATGCGTTCATAGAGCGACATCAGGTCCTCCGCCAGTTGAATTGCGGCCGTTCCGGCTTGCCGTACAGCGTGAGTGCCCCGCGCTCGCCAGTGGCATTGGGTCGCGAGAAGATCCAGTTCTGCCAGGCCGAAAGCCGACCGAAGACTTTGCTATCCATGTTCTCGGCGCCGGCGAAACGCAGGTTGGCCTCCATGCCGGTCAGGGCATCGGGAGACAGGCTGACGCGCTCCTCTAAAGCCACGCGCAGCTCGTCTTCCCAATCGATCTCATCCACCGCCGCGGTCGCCAGTCCCGCCTCTTCCGCCGCGGACGTGTCGAAGGGTTCGGATTCGCTGACGATCTCCTCCACGTGTGCGGGCTCGGCCAGGAACCGCACCTGCAGCCGCGACGGGCCGTGCGTCATGGGCAGCAGGCCGCCATTCAACGCAGACGAGGCCACCCGTACTTCACCGGCGGAATCGCGCAGCATGTAGATACGATCCGCCGCCAGCGCGACCTCGAGCAGACTGCCTGCGAAACATGACCCGGCATCCACCACCGCGAACAGGCTGCGCGCGGTGAGATCCAGGCGGCGCAGCGTGCGCGCCATCAGCAGCAGGATCTCGTTGACGAACCAGTCCTCGCGAAGATGGTAAAGGGTGGTGTCGATCTGCTTCACGGCCTCGATTGCGCCACGCGTCTTCAGCAACACCACGCCGATCTCGTCGTACTGGAAGCGCAGCCGCAGCAGCGCGTCGTCGATCTCGCGGAAAGCGCGCAACGGCCAGAAGTCCGCGCCGGCGCGCTGAATCGCCTCCGGCGTTTCCGGCTGCTCGCCAACGGGTCCGTGAATCGTCAGTTCCGCTGTGCGCTCGCCGGGATTCAATTTCAGATCCACATGCCGGTAGCGCACCGAGTCCTGAGTCACCTCGGGCGCGAGCGCGTCCAGCACGATACCCGGCCCACGCGGCTGCGTTTCGCGAGCGGCCAGTTCCAGCGCGCGCTCGCGCACCGCCTCCTGAAAGCGGCTGCGTGGAAACACACCATCGACCAGGCGCCACTCCACCGCGCGCTTCCCTTTGATGCCTTCCGCCAAAGTGGAGAAGACATCCGCCAAGTCGCGCCGCACCTTGCGCTTGTCCACCACGCGCGTCAATCCGCCAGTGCCCGGCAGCACGCCGAGCAGCGGCACTTCCGGCAAACTCACCGCCGAGTTGCCGTCGTCCACGAGGTAAATTTCCTCACAAGCGAGCGCCAGTTCGTATCCGCCGCCCGCGGTAGTGCCGTTGCACGCGGCGAGGTAATGCTGTCCGCTGTGCGCGCAAGCATCTTCGATCGCCAGGCGTGTTTCGTTCGTGTACTTGCAGAAGTTGACCTTGAAGCCGTGCGTGGAAGTGGCCAGCATGTGGATGTTCGCGCCCGCGCAAAAGATGCGGTCGAGGCCGCCGGTGACGATCACCGCGTGCACTTCGGGGTGCTCGAAACGCAGTCGCGCCACCGCGTCCGCCAGTTCGATATCCACGCCAAGATCGTAGGAATTGAGCTTGAGCTTGTAACCGGGGACGACGGGAGACTCCTCGGCCACCGCCATCGTCAATGTGGCAAGCGGGGGTTCGACCACCATGCGCCAATGCTTGTACTCGTGCGGATGTGTCTCGAGTGCGATCCCAGTAGAGCGTCCCGGCCCCATATATCTCTATTCTACCGGGTACCGCGCCTTGCCGTTTTGTTCCGGGCGCGGCACGGGATCCCAAGATGCTTATGCCTACGTTTGCACGCTTTCGCTGCGCTGCTTGCCAACAGCTGTAAGTTACGATACAGTTCCTAGGTCGCACCTTCGCGGCCAATGCGGTCCTCGGGGCCGTCCGCTACATCTCGGGCACCCGAGCAAAAAGGAGAATACGCCGGATGCACAAAGGTCAAAGGTTCATGTGGATGTTGACAAGCCTCCTCTTCGCCAGCCCCGCCGTATGGGCTCAGAGAGGGGATTCGGGAGCCGCCGGGTGCGCCCTATGCGGGTCGTTGATGTTCATCCCCATCGCCATTATCATCCTCAACATCGCGATGCTGGTGTGGGTGGCGCGCGACGCGAAAGCCCGAGGGATGGATAGCGCGGTGATCTGGATGATACTGGTCATGTTTACCAGCGTCCTCGGGCTGATTCTCTACATCTTCTCGCGGCCCCAGGGCAATCTGATCCGCTGCCCGAGCTGCGGCAACCAGCGGCTGCAGGCCAGCGCGAAATGTCCGCATTGCGGGAACGCCTAAAGCGGCCGGAAACCTACCTCGCGCCGGTGGTGCTGCTCTACGCTCTAGCCGCGCTCGACTCGTTCCGCCAACCAAGCCAGCAGATCACCACCCGCGCTTACCTCGCGGCGGTCCACGGCTATCAACACTTCGGGCGGCCCTTGCTGCAGCCTTACATCCATTGCCGCTACCGGCCAACCTGTTCGGAGTACTCGATTCAAGCCGTACGGAAATGGGGCATTCGCCACGGCTTGGTGTTGACCACTAAGAGGCTCCTCTCGTGTACTTCAGCGGTTCCCCTTGGCACGCCGGACCCCGTGCCTTGAGAGAGGCTCCGCGAAATGGCCTTGGCGCGCCTTGCAGCCGGAAATCTTCCGCGTGGCTCCCTTGCGTTCTGGCCGCCCATCTGGTGACGTGCCTTTCTCTCCGGTTCACAGTTGTTACGAAATTCAGAGCGCTGAGTGACCGCGTGCGCACCGCTCAAATGTTGCCGCTCGGCGCGACACCGATGCCGCGAGCCATGTTTTCGCGCGGCGGCCTGAACTTTACTACGCGCGGGTGCAGCGTCGAGCAGCGGTTCCCTTGGAGCGCAAACGCCACGCAGGCTGCAACTGCCGAACTCCGCGAGCGTGAGCAGCACTCACCCCGATTACTCTGGCGCCGGCTCCACCTTCTTGCGCCGGGGCGCGCGCTTCTTCGGCGGCCCCCCGGATCTGGGTTGCGCGGTCTTGCGGCCGCCGCGGCCGCGCGTAGGCGGCTCGATGTCCGGGATGATCCCAGCGGCTGTGGGCTGGCCGGCAACGATGGGCTGCGGCTCTTCCACTTCCTCTTCGATGGCCGGCTCCGGAGGAGGCTCGGGCGCCGCGGGCGGATGGAACTCCGGACCCAGGTACACCATCAGGCCCTTCTCCTCGTCCGGATTTACGCGCACCACCATCTTGTCCTGCGCGTAGTTCAGCAATTCGCTGAATTCCTGGAATCCATATTGCTTCCAGTCGTAGTCGGGGTGCTCCTGCTTGACCCACTCGGCCAGCGTGTCGGCTTGCATGCCCTCGTCCACCTCCAGGCGGTGCGTCTCCAGCACGTCGCGCAAGACGGGCAGGGCGGCTTCCGGCTTCACGTTGGCCTTCTCGGCGGCGGCCGCGCCAATACGCTTGATCATGTAGCGGCCTTCGCCGCCGGTGACATGGACATAGTTGGCTTTTTGCAGCTTCTCCACGAAATCCGTGAACGAGCCCGATCCGTAGGCTTTCTCGTTGAACGTGGAATCGAGCTGTAGCATCGTGGATTTCAGCAGCCCGAGTTGTGGCCGCACGCTGCGGCGCTCCAGGGCTTGCAGCGCGCGCTCCACCAGCGGCATGGCCTGGGCCAAATCGAGCGGCGCCGGACGCCGGTGTGGTTGCTGCTGCCCCCGCTGCTGTTGCGGCTGGTGCGCGGCCCGCGGCTGCTGCACTTGTGCCGGCTTGGGCTCATCCAGCAGCGATTCGTAGCTGATGAACTCGTGGCAGTTCTTCTGCAGAATCGTGCTGGTGAAGGCTTTCCCGCCCAGCACGAATACGCGCTTATCGTACTGTTTCAGCTTGTTGAGCAAGGCGATGAAATCGCTGTCTCCGCTGACGATGGCGAACGCGTTGATGTGGTCGTGCGTGAAGGCCATCTCCAGCGCATCCAGAGCCAGGTTGATATCGGCGCCGTTCTTGTCGCCGCGCGGCGAGGGGTCGCGCTGCACCATCTGCACGGCGTGCTCCGTCATGGCGCGCGTGGCGGCCTCTTGGCGTCCCCAGTTAGCATAGGCGATACAGGTGGTTATTTCGCCGCGTTCCTTCAGTGCATCCAGCACGGCGGCCACATCGAAATCCCGATGCAGCGTGGATTTGACGCCGATTTCGATGTTATCGAAGTCGATGAACACGGCCAGTTTCAGTTTGTCTTCCATTTAACTTCCTTTTGAGGCGCTCGACTCGGGCGTTGCCAGGTGGCAATCGCCGCAGCCACGCAACCTGCGTGGGGCTTGTTTGTCTTCTTTTTGCGGCTCACGGCCGCGCCGCCGAAAAACCAAACGCGGTTCTCGAAGCCGGGCAGCCTTATTAAGTCTATCCTAAAAGCGGACGCCCTAGGCAAGCAAGTTCGCATAGGCGCGCAAGGCGCGCCCACATCGACAAACGGCGTCGATGTTTCGAGCGGGCGAGGGGGCGAGCCGGGGAGCGGGCGACACGGCGATCCGTCTGCGGCCTGCCCCAATGGAGCGCTGCAAGAAGGCCCGGCGATCGTCAAGGTGCCAGCGGGTCAAAAAAATGCCGGGGTCTCGGTGGCATCCAGCTCGTAACAATGGCGCCCTTTGGGATGGATCCAGAACTTCGGTTGAAGCCCCTCTTCGTCCGGGGCGCTGTCTGTGGCGAAGGTGGCGCACAGTTCGTAAGCCATGCCGGACTTTGGATGGAATTCATACGGCGCCTGCGTCACCGGATCTTTCAGACTCACGCCAGAGATATTCGGCAGCTCGGCCAAGGTGGCCGGCACCTTCTTCTGCGGGAAATGAATGTGCTGCGCGATGGATCGCAGGTCCTCTATGCGGCGTGCGTCCGCTTTGACGGCGCGCCAGTGCTCCCGCGGGCCCAGTCGCTGGAAGCCGAGAGCCAGCACGATCAGCACGACGATCAGCGCCCCGGCCGCCAACAAAAGGTCTCTATGTTTCGACATTTCCGGCGCCTTTTTTGAGCGAGACCAGGTAATACCAGAACACGCTTCCGGCAATGACGATCACCATCAACACCTTCAGGACGAACCGCGTAGTCAATTCTCCTTCGAGAAAGTAGGTGAGGAACGTGATCAAATCGCCAATCACACTGCCCGCCGCGAACAACAGCGCGATATAGGTCAGCCATTTGCGCACGCCCGATCCGAGCTTCTCCGGACGAGTCTCCACTTCCCGCAGGATGAAGCGCATCACCAGCAGGAAGATGGGAAAGGCCACGATGACGCAAGCCATTTCGCCGGATATCTCACGGTGGAATTGGAAGCTCCGTTGCGCCAGCGGATCCGGGAACCATCGGTCGATGTAAGTGAACAGCAGCGAGCCAAGCGCGATGGTCCACGTTCCCAGCGTGGAAAAAGCGAGCAGGTAGAGAAATGCATCGCGGGCGGCTTCCCCGGCGCCGCCGGCGCGCACCGGCACGGGGAGCCCGGTTAAGCTCTCGTAATAGCGTCCGAAAGCCGCGTAGATATCCTTGGCCGCCCAGCCCTGTTCGCGGAGCAGGTTGACCAGGAAGTCGTCCGCGGCGCCCTTGGTTTTGGCGGCCTCGATGAAGGTATTCAGCTTTTCAGACTTGCTTGCCGGCTCCATGGGTTCATTCTAGCGCCGGGGTGCGCGCGGCGCCGTCCCGCGGCGTGCGTAATGGCGATTTGACTTCCACCCGCGCGCTTGGAAGAACAGGGGACGCTATCCACAAGCGTTGCGGATGTGGCGGAATTGGCCGACGCGCTAGATTAGGGACGTTTTTTTTGGGGGAAGCTACGGGCATGTCCTTGCAGGTGGCGGACTTTCCGAAGCCGGGAACCCACGGCAGACACTTTCCCGTAGGGGCCACAACAGTTCCGCTACAATATGGATGTGACCAGTCTTCTCACATCAAGGCGTGAAGCTTTGGAAAAGTTGTGCGCACGTTACGGGGTGGCCCGCTTAGAGGCATTCGGCTCGGCGCTGCGGGATGACTTCAAGCCGAGTGAGAGCGACTTGGACCTGCTGGTTGCATTCGGCCCCATGGCACCGTACGCTCGCGTCGACGCCTATTTCGGTCTTCGTGACGATCTCCGGGCCTTGCTGGGCCGGGAGATTGACCTGGTGATGGTCGGAGCAGTGAAGAACCGGTACCTCGCTCGCAATATCGAGCGCACGAAGCAACTCCTCTATGCCGCGTGATGAGCGCGCTTACTTGAGCGACATTCTCGAATCTTGCGAAGCCATCACCGGTGCCGTCAAGGGCATGAATCTGGTGGGGTACCAATGCACTCGGCTGGTTCGCTCATCGGTCGAACGTGAGTTCATCATTATCGGCGAAGCCGTCGCCGCGCTCGCCCGGGTTGCGCCGGCAACATTTGCAGAAATTACCCGCGCGCGCCGGATCGTCGACTTCCGGAATCAGTTGACGCATGAGTACCCGACTGTAGACGACGCGCTGGTCTGGGCGATAATCGAGACCGACGTCCCTGTCCTTCAGCGGGAGTGCGCAGACCTGATGAAGCGCGCTTTGTCGGCTGACGAGGTGGACTGAAGCCCGACTCCGGCCTGACCGCGATCCACTCCTGAACCCCTGAACCCACCTCCTGAATCCACTGCCGCTGCGCCTCCCAGAAAACGTGGTAAACTCAAAAGTGCCATAGACATGCGGATGTGGCGGAATTGGCAGACGCGCTAGATTCAGGTTCTAGTGGGGGCAACTCCGTGGAGGTTCAAGTCCTCTCATCCGCACCACACATTCTAAAACAGTTACTGAAGATTCACAAGCAAAGTTAGTGCTGTATTCTCGGTCACTGTGCCCGCAATTGTGCCCATTGTTTGGTCTTCTGCCCGTCCATTTTGGGCACAGAGGAAAACTCGGGAAAGGGCGAGAAGGGCCAAAGGCCACCTCTGCGGGAGTGGCCTTGCAGTGGGCACAGTTCGGGCACAGTCACGCCGT
>Ga0181530_10006487_pt1 | contig 11501 bp, 5 predicted proteins | sample PEATcosm2014_Bin_42_FD_119769 | JGI IMG/M metagenome (GOLD analysis project Ga0181530, IMG submission 119769) | Peatland microbial communities from MTU Mesocosm Facility, Houghton, MI, USA - PEATcosm2014_Bin10_60_metaG | ecosystem: Environmental > Terrestrial > Soil > Wetlands > Peat | place... | reverse complement strand
GCTTCAGCGCTTTAAGGCCCTACAGGCGATGATTACGCCATCGGTGGAGGTTGACCGGCGTAGTCTGTTTTCGACAGCCACAAATGCCTCCAAGGCGCCATACTGGGGGCTCCTGACGGCATGGCCCGGACACCCCCAACGCCCTCGACTGGAGGTTAGAGGGAGAGCAGGTAGGCGCACAGATGGTTGATTTCCTGGGCTGTCAGATTCGAGGTCCTGCCGTGCCGGTCGTGCGGATTGCGGGTGGTGAGGACGTCACGCGCGGTGGTGGCTGAACCATCATGCAAATAGGGCGCTGTGCGCCAGAGTTCGACGAGGGTTGGCGTGTCGAATTTGTCGTCCGGGCGGTCGAACCCACGACGGGTGCCGACATCATACTGGCGGAGGTCCGTGAAGAGCGGCGGCGGATGGCACATGCCGCAGCCGGCCCGCGCGAATACCTGTTTCCCGTGCCTCGCCTCCTTTGAAAGCTCGCCCTGCGCCAGGTGCGGGCTCGGGACCGGCTTGAGCGACTTTAGGTACGCGTCAATGGCTGACGCGACTTCTTCGGGCTGGTCCGCGAGAAGGATATGTTTGAGCCCGGCCCGGACAGCGGTTTCTGCTGTCTCCCGGACGCCCAGCCACATGGCGGGCGGCGTCTGGTGGGCGAGCAGGAGGCTCTTGGTGTTCTTGGGGTTCCCGGTGCCGTCATTCAGCAGATCCCAGTTTAAGCCGTCAGTTCGCGCATCACCCGGATGGCAACTGGAGCAGCTTTGCCAGCCCTGGAAACAGATGCTCGCGTCGTGGAAATAGAACTCCCCCTTGCGCACCCGATCCATTTCGGACTTCGCACTTCGGACTTCGGACTTCCGCAGCGGGATGGACTCGGGCTTGGCGTCCGTGCTGCTGAGGTCAATGGCTGTCAGCGTGTCCGAGAAATAGTTGGCGGTGTAAGCGGTATGGCCGGCGATGGCGACCGCGCGAGGCCCAAGATCTCCAGCGGGCAGCTTGATCCGCCGCCGGGAACCGGCGAAGAATGGAATCGAATACCCCGTTGGCTCTCGTCTCGTGTATGCGGGGTTTCCGGCTTTGAGGGGATCGAAGGGCGCAGGCAGCTCCAGCAACTTGTCTAGCAAGCTCGGGAAATCAATCACGCTCACCTCGTGTGTGCCGGCATGGGCGACGACCAGGATCGAGCCATCATCCGACCAGGCCATGCCCCAGGGATTCGCTGCCCCCCGGCCACGATCATCCAAAAGGGTGGTGGCCAGGACTTCCATGCGGCCAAGGTCAATCACCGTCAAAGCGTTGCCATTCATCCACCGGGTGCGAAGATTGCCCGCGGCGGCCCGGTACTGGGCCAGGATATGGGTGACGACGGCGTACTTGCCATCGGGCGAGATCCGTATGTCCTTAAGCGCGCCGCTGCCGTCGGGCAGAAGGAATTCGGCGGTTACCTTGCCCTGGACGAGGTCTGTGGCGCTGACCACTGCCGCCACGTAAGCGGTGTCAGCCGCCTCATTGTGCAGGTGATTGGCCACCAGCAGGCGCTTTCCGTCGGGGGTAAGCGCGGCGGCGACCGGCTCCCGCCGAACAGGGATTCGGGCCACTTCTTTTCCCGCCGCCAGGTCCATCACGCCCACGCAATCGTTGAACCGGTTGCAGACGTAGAGTGTCTTGCCGTCCCGGCTGAGCACGGGAGCAAGCGCGGTGTGGCCCGCGGATAATGTGGCCACGACTTTCCACTGGGCAGCGTCCACGATGCAAACCCTGCTTTCGGGACCAGCGCACGTGACAAACAGCCGCCCTTCGTCCGGTGAAAGCGCCAAACCGAGCGGCGGGCCGGCCACGTGGATTGAGTCCCGGACGCGTCGGCTCGCCGTGTCGAAGCGCAGGATACAGTTGACCGTGGCGCAGGCAATGAACAGGGTCTTCCCGTCCCTCGTGCCGAGGACCGCAAGGGGGGGAAAGATAGCCCGGTGCCAGCGTAGCCTCCGGAGCGACGACGGGCTCAGCCACAGCCCGGAACCCCCCAAGCGCTAACGCGACTGCCAGAGCGCAGAAGCGATGCAGCCATGTCTTGGCCGGGTCGGTGCACAGACGTGCCATTATGCTCTCCGTTTTCATTCTACCCTGTATAGGTCCACAAAACCTGTTACATGGGTAACAAGCCGAATGCCGCACAGACTGTGGACCGTGGACTCAGGACCCAGGACTCTGGACTCATGGGGCGGCGTTAGGCTCTTGAGTCGGATGTAGGCGAGCTTTGCTTCGCTCGAGAAGCGTGCGTAGCCGAGAAGCTGCACCAGCGTTCACAAAATCGTTGGCACCTGCGCTGCTATGGTTGGCGCGTGAGGTTCAAAATGGGCATCCCATGATCAAGCTTTCTCGTGATCAGGATCGGCTCCTTCGCAACTATTCCACCACGTGAGGTATCTTTCGTACGTCATAAAGAGGTCCTCGAGAGCAGGAGTCCCCAGAATGAGGAGGGCCATTAAGGGGAGCCTTAGCCAGGGGCTCAGGTGTCGTCTGAAACAGATGTACGTCAGAACGGCTCCCCAAATCGCAGTATAGATCCAGAGGATCACCAGCATCCTCCGAAACTGCCTTCGGCTGTACCTTCTGGCCGTTCGTGGATAGTGGACACGCCACTGCGGCTTCATGTCACGACGGAGAAAAGATTAGTTTTCACAACGATGATAGTCAAAGTAGAGGGGACCCAGGGCTGAGCCAGCAAGGAGCCCTCCCTCCCAAGCGAGTCCGACCAATGTGAAGTTGAGCACTGCGACACCGCCGGCAATAATCCCCGCCTCGGCACCCGTGAAGGTAGCTGCCCCTACAGAATAGCCGCGGAAGCCGCCCAAGGCCCATCGCCCCAAGGTGATTCCGTCGGTCGCTGCCGCAGTCCTTCCTGCCGTGAGCAATCCGGTTCCGGTCGGAGCCAGAAGGCCGGGAAGCGCCTGATTGGATAGCTTGAAATTGTCAACCACCTCGTGCGTGTACGAGTAATTTGGAGGAGAGTGGTGGCTCTGGAAGGGGTTCTGGATACCGCCACCCGAATAGTAGCCTAGACACTCGCGCCCATCAACGTCGACGAGCCCTATCGTGTCGTTTTTGACAAACCAATACGCATTCACAAGCTCCAGCGTGGGGCTATAACCGCCATGCCCCGCTGAGGTTACTTTAGAGTTGCCACTGTGCGCGACTTCTGCCCCTCGCTCCCCCAGCGGGTCTCTATTCAACCAGCGCTGCGTTCCGGGATCGTACCAGGCCGAGGCGCGCGGCGAGGATAGGAGGACTGAACAAAGGAGGGCGATTAGTGCAGGCTTCATAGAGGTCATGGTGTTTCTCTTTGCGTGTGCTGTGGTGCTGTTTGGACCGAGGGACCGAAACTGGAAGCGGAGAACCCTGTTGCCCTGGGCGGCTTCGTTATCACCTCGGCAGGCGAGCTGGCCAGAGTGTCGGCCAAAAGCAGGCGATAGACCCTGGAGGCCGGCGCCAGCTTGGCGGCCGCCCGGTATGCGAAGGCGGCTTCCTGGGTTCTCCCGGCTTCCCTTAGGCAATGGCCGCGCAGCGACAGGAACACCGCCAGCTCTTCGGCGGGCGTCAGGGATTTGAGATAGCCGTCGGCTTTGATCTCGTCGTCGGTCACGGGGAACGGCCAGCGCCTGAAATGCTCGTCGTCATAGCGGTTCATGCCTTTGCCGGTGGCTTCCAGGTCGAAGCGCTCCGTGGGGCTTTCCCAACGGGGGAACAGATGAGCTTTGGTGGTCACCAGCTTCAGGGGGTAGCCAAGCCGGCGGCCAAGGGCCACGTAGAGGACCGGCATGGAACTGCACGTGCCCAGAGGTTGACGCTGGTTGAGGGATAGGGGTTGAGAGTTGAGAGCGGGAGCCAGCATGCCGTGCAGAAAGATGTCGCGCGAGTCGGCGGAGAAATGGTCGTTGGCGCCAATGTTGTCCGGCGTGGTATTGCGGGCAGGGTTATAGCGGACGCCGTAATCCTCATACACGACGACCGCCACCATGAGCATGCGGAAATAACCCTCAGAGTTCTCGAACTCCGCCGGGTGGGCCTTGAAGCGATAGAGGTGCCGCTCCGTTTCTGTTTTGATGTGGGCCGCCCACCAGTCGAGCGTTGCCAGGCATTGGTTGCAGTCCAGCCCATCGGCACCAGGCAGGCCCTCGGCACAGAGGAGGTCCACAACGGCTATGTCGCACCGGGCAAGTTGGCCGGTGTTTGAATCGAGCAACTGCTGCAGGGTTGCCGGAGAGCGCGAGCCGCCGCTTGCACAGGCGGGAACTGGACTCATTGCCGTCAGTTTCCATCGGAGGTCTCCTGCCACCGCGCAGCAAATCGCGGTGGCAACTGCCACTGCTAGGGCTACAAGCACCCGCTTCTGAGCCAGGGGGCATTCTCGCATTGGCTTGTGTGCGCGGAGCCGCCGCCTTTGCACGCTTAAACATCCGTCGCTGTGGGGAGCCGAGGTCTTCATTGTGCCAGCTCTTCTGCGACCCTTGGTTTGCCTCCTTCTACTTCCAGGCGTGGCCGAGCAAGGTCAAGAGGTTGGCGAGTGCTGGAAAGGCGTTTACTATTTATGTCGTACACGCTTGTTAGACCGCAGTCCTACTTCCCAGCATCCGTAAGTGTTTCGCGACGGACGGTCAGTTTGTAATCTCGAACGATTTGCTGTGCTCTACGATGGACCTGCACTTCCGAGGTGGTGGTCCAGACAAAGTCCTCATGTGACGTCTGAAACATGCTCCCGCGAAATGGCGATACGAACAGGTAGGCATCCCAACCGAAACCCATCATCAGAAAAACCCACCCGACTAACTCATTCCTCTCCTCTGCACGAAATAGGTGACCTGGTGCGTCGATGAGAGACCTCCTCTCTCCATGCCCGCACCGGAGAGCCGTGACAAGAGCGTTTTCAGACGGCGCTGCAAACGGCCAGTCGGAGAGCCATAAGAGCGCTGTACCGATTTCTCCGATCCACTCAATCATCTCGTGCGCGAGGGTATGCTGAGTCCGGGCGTCCTTTGGTGCCTCAAAAAAGACCTCGTAATCTCCGACGACCTCCGGCAGGCCCCGAGCGTCCACGGCGTCGATGTTCTCCTGCCGTAACCACTCCTGGCACTCAGTATCGGTGAGGCAATGCATATCCACGGTGCGGTTTCAGACAGTCAAGTGCCGCACATATATGAGTTTCTCTGTAGCTGAGGAGTGCTCGCGTCCGCAGGCGGTGGCGTGGGCCCAAAATGGTAGTCCCACCACGGCTCCAACATTTGGCCCAGCATCAGAACTATGCCCACAACGCTCTGAAACTCAAGTGATTCGATTGCAGCTGCCCCGGACTCGCGGAAGCTAAGCGGCCTAGTTGGCCGTGGTGGGTTGTGCCATTGCTCAGGAGGGATTGGGCTGCCGAAGCGGTTAAGCCTCTGGCGCGGGCCGCTACGGGGATTATAGTCCCAATGATGGTACCTTGGATCCCAGCTGAGTTTCTCTCCCTGCAGGTTCTGCCAATTGCCTCCACGCCGGTTTGTTGAATCAGGGCACGACCTCCATGGGCCCGCTGGCCCGCCAGGAGGAGGCGTTGGACTTGTCGGGTATGACGCCCACCCATAGGGGTCTGTATTGTCTAGTCCATCACTGAAGACGAACTGGAATAGATTGGCCCCGCTTGCCTCCTCCAGAGGGTCTCTATTTATCCACCTCTGCAAATTCGGGTCATAATAGCGGTAAAGGTAATAGACCAGTCCTGAGTTCGGATGATACTCCTTGCTCGAAAACCGGTAGAGGTTCGCGCTCCCAAGGGTCCCGCTCATGGCGAGAACGTTCCCGAAAGGGTCGTAAGCATACCGGGCGACCACGCTACCGCTGAAATCAAACAGGCAGGTGATGTTGCCATTGCCATCACAATGGTAGAAGGCATGCGTCATCTGGCTGTTGTCCGTGCGGGCCAAGAGGCCGCCGATGCCGCCCGCCCCTTGCAAGCTGCCGCTCAGATCATTGCCGCGGGTGTAGGTCACCAACGGCGTGCTGTTGGTGTCACGCTCTTGAACCACCACCATGCGGTCATAGATGTAGTGGACCTCGTTCGTTAATTGCCAATTGCTCATGGCCGATTGCCAAGCGTATTCGCGGCGGACGCGGCGCCGCAGTAGGCCGTCGTGCGCAAACTCGCTCCTCCAGGCATAGGCCACCGACACCGCCTTGAGCTGGTTCTCGTCGTCGTATTCAAAGGTGCGTAATCCGTCGTATGTCAGGTTGCCCCGCAGGTCATACGTATAGGTCACGCTCAGCGGGAGGTTGATTGAAATGCTAGCCGAGGCATGGTCTCCCTGCGCATCCCATGCGTCGGCGGTAAAGGGGTTCACGCCGTTGATCAGGGTATTCCCCTCCTGCGCAAACGTGCCGTCGCTATAGATCTGGGCCCCGGCGCTATTGACCGTCACATTCGTCGCCACCAGCGAAGTCGCTCCTGCCACCGTGAGGGTTCCGTTTCGGTTGGCGTTCGTCAGCTCGTTGACATTGTTGACACCAAATTGCAGCACCAAGGCATTGTTCGTGCGCAAATTCAGGTTCCAGGCGGCGTCATAGGCGTAGCCGAACTGCTCATGCGGACGGCGCCCCCCGTTGGGCTCGAATCCCTTGGCTGTCTTCAACTGCCCGATGTTGTCATACGTGTAATTCACATAGTTACCCGCGGCGAACACCTGCCCCATGCGCTGCGAACCCAGGTCGTAGGCATACCCGTGGTAATCCGGCACATCGCCCGCGGGGCCAACCAGCGTGGTGGAAACCAGCCGCCCCAGATCGTCATAGGACCGCGTGCTAAGACCGCCGGGCGGATAGGCAAGCTGCTGGACCAGGTCGGAAGCGGTCCCGTCGTACTGGTAACCGAATGACCCCGCGCCAGAGGTCACGTTGGTCAGCCGCCCAAAAGCGTCATAATAGTAGGCCTGGAACCACGGTTGGGCATTGGGTTGCGCCAGCGTGAGCATCGCAGGCAAGCGATTGTTGTACGTGTAAATCCTCCCGTCATCGGCCCAGGGCCCGACCTCGGTCTGTAACTGGTCGCCCTTGGTCCAAGTGAAGGTATTGGTGGCCTCGGCGTCCACCATGTTGGTCAGCCGATTCAAGGCGTCGTATTGAAACACGCAGTTCAAATCGGAATCGGTCGGATAGAGGACGTTGGTCAGGTTGCCCAGCCCGTCGTAGTGGTAGGTCGTCTCCACACCGCCGGCCTGCCAGCGGTAGCTCATGCGCCCATTAGCATCGTATTGGTAGCGGAACATTTCAGCACTGTTGGCATCCAGCTTGTTGGTCACCTGGCCATAGCAATCGTACTTCCAGCTTGTAGTCTGGTTCTGGCCGTCGGTCAAGCTCAGCAGGTCGTCCGCCGCGTCGTAAGTGAACCCGAGCACCTCCAGGTTGGCGTTGGTCACGAACAGTTCGCGGCCCGCGGCGTCCCGCATAAAACTCGTCAGCCGGCCCAGGGAGTCGAAGTAGTTGGTCAGCCCCCGCGCATCATAGACAAAGCGCTCGGCGCCGGACTCCACCAGGCCGGAACTGCCAAACACCTGGCGGTTCGTCATCCGGTCCAGGAAATCATAGCCGGTGGCCGTCGCCACGGCATTGCGGTCCACGCTATTGGTCACCCGGCCATACTCGTCAAACTGCTGCGAGAGCGCCAACTGCTGGTCGGACTGACCTGAAACCAGGTAAGCATGGGCCAGCATGATGTCCAGTCCGTGCCGGGCGTAATCCAGGAACACGCTCCGGCCCCCGCTGTCGGTCAGGACCTGGAGGAGGTTGTCGGGATCATAGCTGCGGTTGACCTGGTAGGCGTCGGCATAAAGCGTGTTGGTCAGCCGCCCGGCGATGTCGTAGAAGAACTGGTTGGTGACAGAGTCCGACCCGTTCAGGCGGCTGATCGCGCTGGGCGAGCCACAATTGCAATAGTCAATCAGCGTCACCTGCTGGTTGACGTTGGTGATGGCGCGAAGCTGGCGCACCGGGTCATACAGGTAGAGCGTCCACTGGTTGAGCCGGTCCTTGACCCCCACCACGTCGAGCTTGTCGTAGAGGTTGGAAACGGTCGTCCCGTCCGGGTAAGCCGAGCCGACCAACCGGTTCAGGTCGTCCCAAGTGTTGGTGGTCACCAAGCCCCGTTCATTGGTCTGCACGAACACGTTGCCGTTAGTATAGGTGAAAGTGTTGGTGCGGAACCCCAAATCGGCCTGCAGTTGAAGGAACCCCGGACTGGTGCCGCTGGTGTAATAGACATTGGTGCGCACGAGCCCGCTGGGGAAGGTGATGCTGGTCACGTGCAGTGTGTTCGAGTCATGAGTGTAGCGGATCACCTCGCCCAGGGCATTGGTCACCGAGGTCAGCAGGTTCGGGTGCAGGACGTTGCTGTACCCGTAGCCGCGCACCCCTTCTCCGCGCGGGCCATCCTCGCTTAGGAGATACGTGCCGCTCTTGTCGTAGGTGTTCGTGTAGGCGGCACTGGTGCCATCGCTATTGTAATAGGTCAGCACCACGGGCCGGCCCTTGTCGTTGCGACTGATATCAATGTAGGGCTGCCAGCTCCCGTCCCAGACGCTGGTCACCCGTTTGAGCGTGCCGGGGAAGTTGGCCCCGGTCTGGCCCTGGTACCAGAACGAGCGAATCCCGGCCCGCTCCCGGTAGCCCGGCAGCAGGGGATCCACCGGCCCGGCCTGGGAACCGGCGGTATCGCAAACCGGCCCCATTGTCGCATCGGAGTGTAGCCAGTGCTGGATGCCGGCCAGGAAATAATCGGCATCCGGCAAGTTCAAGAGATTGGCCAGGTCGGCGGTAGGGATGGCGACGTACTGGGCCCGGTTCCAATGATAGCTGTTGCGGAACTCGGCCTCGCCATCACCACCGCAATAATCCCACGGCCCTTCGCCGCAGTAGGCATAGAGTTGCTGGCTGCCGTTGGCTTCCGTCACCCGCAACGAACGGTTTTGGGAGTAGCCCAGGCCATCGGACCTCCGGCGCCCGTTGCCGTCAAACGACTCAAAGCTGGTATTCCCGTACGGTGTGGTCATCGTCGTGACCAAGTTGTTCGCGTCGTAATAGAACGTGGTGACCATCCCGACGGTATCCTGGATGGTCTTCAACCGGTACTGGTCATCGTAGGTGAAGTAGCAGGTTCGGCCGTAGGGGTCGGTGGCCGACATGATAAGGTTCTTGCGATTCACATCCTGGGTGGTGTCATCGTAGCCCAGCGTAATGGCCCGGCCATCCACGTCGGTGACGGTGGCCAGGTGAACGCCGTAGCTAGAGGTGAAATAGTTGTAGAAGACCCTCCGTCCGTAGCGGTCCGCGCGTTGGGTTAAAAAATAGCTGGTGCCGGCGCCGGCGGTGCCGTAGGCGGACGTGTAGAGGTTTTGCGAGCCGAGTGGGGACTGGATGACCGGATAGGCCGCCAGGCTGTCGTAATAGCCGCCGCTGGGAGTCGCAGGCATCCAGCCGCCAGCGATGGAGAGGTTGCGCGCGGACTTATAATCCGGCACGGTGGGCCGGAAGATGCGCACGCCACCGCCGGCCTGGTGGTTCCAGAACATGCCCGAGGGGTCGGAGGCCACCAGGCCAATCCAGTTGCAGAACCAGTTCGGGCCAAACCCAGGAAACGAGGAGTTCCAAACCTCCGACCCGGTGCACCGTTGCTTGTAGGAAAGCTTGAGGGACATCCAGTGCCCGGAGGAAAGCCGGTAGCGCAACGGAGTGTCATGCAGCCACAGATTGATGTAGGGCTCCGAAACCCGCCAGCGGGGCATCCCGCCATCATCGTCCGGTGGGCAGCCACCCCCTCCGCCGCCACTGGCCCCGTCATTGGCCGAAGGCGGGTCGCACGGGTCGTTACAGGAACCTTCATCGCCCCCCTCGCAATCGGGGTCATCGTCATCACCATCGGGTGGCGGGCCGCCGTAACAGCCGCCGTGAATCCGGGCGCATTCAGCCAAGGTGAGCTTTTGCCAGCCGGCAGGCACCTTGTCGCGAGGGACCAGAAACGCCCCGCTGCTCTCGGCGTCAATCGCACCGGCGGTCATGAGCACCGAGCGGTCCGCGGTGGATTCCACCACCTGGTAGCGTCCTTCCTGGACCGCGGCAATCACGGCGTAGTGGTTGAACTTCCAGTGAACGACGCAAGGCACAATCAGATCGGCGCCGGCTGGTCGGCGCACGGCTTCCAACTCGAGGCCATTGGTCTGGCCCAGCGCCATCAGTTGCGCCAGCGTGAATCCGCCCTCCGGCGAGGCCGTGTGGAGCCAGTAGCGCTGGAGGGTGGTCTTGGCCTGTAGCGCTGCCGCGAGGTTGTTCAAGGCAGTCAAGCCGCACTTGAAGGCGTCGCCCGGACGCTGTTCCATCGTCTCCCACCGGTTCCTGGCCTCGGCCACGGTCGCACCGTACGTGCCCAGCGGCACCTGGCCCTGCTCGATTTCCTTCAACAGACCCCCCAACCTTTCTTTCTGGCCCAGGCTGGCCAGCAGCGACGCCAAACCAGCGGCACTGCGGGCTGCGAGATTCTGGCCGTTAAGGTCGGTGCAGTTCCTGCTCGCGGCCCACGCCGCTTCGTATTGGGCGACTGCCAGGCTATAGCGCCCTTGCGTGCGGTAAAAGTCCGCCAGGTTGGCACGCAGCGATGGCACCCAGGCCGACAGGGGATGCGCCGCTATGAACTCGTCCAGGGTGCCGGGGCGGGTGCCAAAGGCCTGCACTGCGGCGAGCAACTCGGCAGATTCCGCCTCGCGCGGCGCCTGCGGGCCAATCCACTGGAGGCGCTGGGCGAAGAGGGGATAGGCCCTTACTTGGTCCGCTGCGGATGTGTCTGCCGCTGCAACCGGGACAGCCGAGGTCAGCAACGGCAGCCAAAGCGCCAGCAGGCAGCAGTCAATTGCCAATCGCAAATTTACAATTGTAAATTTGCAATTCCTCACCCTGCTTCGGAATGGGAGATTCCCGGTGAGGGGCTTGCGTCCGGTGCGGGGATTCATGCCAAAAGCGGGAAGGACATTATTCGTTGTTTTCATAGGTGTCTTTGCCTCAGGTTAACGGTGCTTCATTGAGCTTAGGGGAGGTTGCCATTGGCCTTCGGTTCGGTGATCCATATCCCGAAGGGGACGAGGGACGGGGGCGGGGAATAGATTTCCGCGGTCGAGGAGCAGTTACCAAGCAGGGTGACGCTTCCTCCAGCGACCAGCACCTTGCCGTTGTTCAGTAAGGTGATGGTGGCAAAAGAACGTGCCTGATTCATGGCAGCAGCCACGCCCCAGCTCCCAGTGTCCGGATCATACAGCTCCGCGCTGTCAAGCGCTCCCGATCCATTAATACCTCCCGCCACCAGCACCTTGCCACTGGGCAGCTTGGCCGCTACGTGCCAAGCGCGGGCATAATTGAGCGATCCAGTACAGGCCCAGGTTCCAGCGACTGGATCGTACAGCTCCGCGGTGGCGACCGCTGCCGACCCATTGTAGCCTCCCGCGACG
>Ga0181530_10006484_pt1 | contig 11511 bp, 8 predicted proteins | sample PEATcosm2014_Bin_42_FD_119769 | JGI IMG/M metagenome (GOLD analysis project Ga0181530, IMG submission 119769) | Peatland microbial communities from MTU Mesocosm Facility, Houghton, MI, USA - PEATcosm2014_Bin10_60_metaG | ecosystem: Environmental > Terrestrial > Soil > Wetlands > Peat | place... | reverse complement strand
TTGCCGTCGCGTATCCAGATGTCGCCGTGGTAACGCGGTGCGCGCGTCCCGTCAACGACGGTGCCACCCTTGATGTGAATGTCATAATCGGCCATTTAGAGTTCCCTCCTCGATGGTAAGGACCTGGGCAGGGCGTGATGCTGGGCCTTGCCCGAGATGTTGTTTGCTAATCCCTGTTTATAGCACCGCAGTCGCGGAAGACAAGCTTATTCGACCCGCCTGATTTGGTAATGCCGTCTGATGGATCGCAACCGCCGCTGGCCGCACCCGGGGCGTAGCCCGCATCTTTTTCAAACGGGAAGTCTGAAACCTCGCGCGGTTTCAGAAAAAACCAAAAGTTTCGTGCTCTTCACCAATTTTTTCACAAAATCCTCGCGAACGCTGCTGTCGCGAAGAACCCCGAAAACTTTCCCCTCGAAACGCCGCTCCCCGCTTACACCAGGTAAAAGCGCGTGCCGCAGATCTCGACCTGGTCGTCGCCCTTGCGCAGACCGCGCCGCTCCGCGGCCTCCAGCAGCCGTTTGCGATCGGCCACCACCACGTCGATTCCGCCGAGGCCCTCGCCGCGGCCGTCGGTCGCTTCGACGAAACGGATGGCCGCGTTCTCGAGCGGCAACTCGATCCGTCCGCGCGCGTCGTCGCGCAGCGGCAACTCGGCGATCTTGGCCCATCGCTCGGCCAGGCCGCGCGGGTCGGCGGACTGCAATTCGACCGCGGTGTACGCGCTGACGACGTCGTTGCGCCGTGCGACCGTCCATCCGCTGCCGCCTGCCGGCATCCAGTTGCCTTCGGGCTCGCCCTTCGCGTCCCAATCGATCTCAAAAAAGGCCCCGCCGGTGTCCGCCGGATGAAGCTGCATCGCATGGAAGCCCTTCGCGTCGTGGTCCAATACCAGCCGGACGTTGAGCTCCGCGGCCCGTTGTTTTCGCCCGAGTTGCACCTGATGGCTGTCGCATTGGCAGATAACCATGTAGCCGCCGTCACCGTTGCGGCGCTTCAGGTAGCGCCCGGCCGCGGTGTTTTCCTTAACCGGCGCAACCACTTCGATAAAATTGTTGCCGACCGGCATCAACGAATTCTCGAGCCCGAAGACCGCGACCTCCGGATCCTTGAAGCAGACTTCGAGGCCGAGCACCGCCTTGAAGTCCTCGATCACGGGTGCGAGCTTTTCGGCTACCAGGCAAATCTGGCGAAGACGTATCGACATGGTTTCTGTCCTCCGTTGGGCATGTGCCTATCGCTGCCGGCATTCGATCCGCGCGTTCCGACGAACGCACAATAGTCCCAGTCGCCGTTCGCACGCCAGCCCCTGGCGGACTCATTCAGACTCGCTGTGAGATGAGGGCGGGAGCGCGGTTGACCAATCGGTGGTGATGGTCCATCTTGATTCGCATTGTCGCTTACGTATGCGTATATGGACCCCGTATAGAATCTGTGAGTAGTCGCAAACCCACCGAAGTCGCCGTGATTGGCGGCGGTTGCGCCGCGATCGCCGCGGCCTTCGAACTCACGCGGCCCGTACATCAGGGCAAATTTCACGTCACCATTTACCAACTCGGATGGCGCCTCGGCGGCAAGGGTGCATCCGGGCGCGGACCCGCCGATCGCATCGAGGAGCACGGCCTCCACATCTGGATGGGCTTCTACGAGAACGCCTTTCGCCTGCTGCGCGAATGTTACGCCGAGCTCAACCGCGATCCGCGCAAGTGCCGCATCGCCGATTGGCGCGACGCCTTCGCGCCCGAACCGCTGGTCGGTGTGATCGATCGATCGCCGCGCGGCGAGTGGCTTCCGTGGCTCGCGCTCTTTCCCCCGGCCGAAGGGCTCCCCGGCGACCCACTGACTAATCATAATCCGTTCAGCATTGCCTCCTATCTGGCGCGCCTCGCCACGATGTTGCGGATTACTATCTCGAGCGCGCAGATGTATCGGCGCGAGACCGGGCCTGAGCCGGACGCGGCCGCTGCGTCGAATCCGGAAGCGGTCGCTGGCAGCGCCGGCAATAGTCAGTCGTCAACCGACGAGATCGCCGCCGCGGTTGCGCGCCTGATGAAGTATGGAATGCTCGCGACCCTCGCCGCCCTTAGCGAGGCGGTCGCGCTGCTCGAAGTGATGCTGCGGGCGCTGCCGCGGTATCCGACCAACATCGTTATCAACTTGCTCGGCGCGGTCGGGTCGGCCGCCCGCCGCCAGATCGAACCGCTGATTGAAAACGATGACGAGCTGCGCCGGCTGTGGGAAGTCATCGACCTCACGCTCGCCGTGATGACCGGAATCGTGCGCTTCGGCCTCGCCACCGATCCGCGCGGCTTCGACGCCATCGACGATTACGAATTGCGCGAATGGCTCCGGCTCAACGGCGCCTCCGAAGGTTCGCTCGACTCAGCCCTGATTCGCGGCATCTACGATCTCGCCTTTGCCTACCAGGACGCCGACCCCAAACGTCCCAACCAGGCGGCCGGCCTCGCGGTGCGCGGCTCGCTCAGGATGTTTTTCACCTTTCGCGGCGCTTTTTTCTGGCGCATGCAGGCCGCCATGGGCGACGTCGTCTTCGCGCCGTTTTACGAAGTGCTCAAGCGGCGCGGCGTGACGTTCAAGTTCTTTCATCGCCTCGCCAATCTGAAACTCGCCGATGCGTCCGCGCTCGCGCCGGGCGAACGCGCTTACGTCGAGGCGCTGGAGTTCGACGTGCAGGCGGTGACCCGCGACGGCACCGACTATCAACCGCTGATCGACGTGCGCGGCTTGCCGTGCTGGCCCTCGCAACCGGACTTCGGCCAGCTTGCCGACAGTGATCGCATGCGCTGCGAAGGTTGGGAGTTCGAATCGCATTGGGATCGCCGCAAGGCCGCGACGCTTACCCTGCGCGTCGGTGCCGATTTCGATTTCGTCGTTCTGGGCGTTGGGCTTGGTGCGATTCCCGAGGTTGCCCGCGATCTCATCGCGCGCGACCAGCGCTGGCGCGACCTCGTCAGCCACGTGACCACCGTCGCCACCCAGGCGCTGCAACTCTGGATGCGCGAGGACATGGCCGCGCTCGGATGGCATCAGCGGCAGACCGCGGTCTCCGCCTTTTATCATCCGTTCGATACCTGGGCCGACATGCGCCATTTGATTCCCGAGGAGAGCTGGCCGGTGCGCCCGCGCGCCATCGCATATTTCTGCAGCGCCCTGCCCGACGCGCGAGTCAACGGCGCGCCTGCCGATCGATCCCGGTCGGATTTCGCCTCGTCGGATTATGCGGCGCGCCAACGCCAACAGGTGCGGCGCAACGCGATCGATTTCCTCAACCGCGATATCAAGCATCTATGGCCGGGCGCCGTGCGGCCCGGCGGCGGCTTCCGCTGGGAGCTGCTGATCGCGGCGGACGAAGCGGCGCATTCGACTGGCTATGCGGTGCCGGCCGCGGGTGAGGCTGCCGCTAATTCCAGCGCTCCTATCGACGACGCTGGAGAGTCGCGCCTCGATACGCAATTCTTTACCGCGAGCCTGAATCCTTCGGACCGTTACGTGCAATCGCCCCCGAAAACCACCCGCTATCGCATCTCCCCGCTCGATAATACTTACGACAACCTCACGATTGCCGGCGATTGGACCGCATGCGGTCTCAATGTCGGCTGTGTCGAAGCGGCAGTCATATCGGGTCGCCTCGCCGCGCATGCACTCGCGGGATCGCCGGCCCTCGAAGAGATAGTCGGTTATGACCATCCGTAGTATATGGCTACCAATACGACTGGCTATATTGGACAACGAACATTGTAAGAGATAACGGAGCCACGACATGAGCGACCATCCCCGAATCAAGCGCAAGGATCCTGCGCGCAGCGCGCCCATTCGGGACTGGTCCAACATGTTTCGCAGCCCGGACGCGCAAGGCGCGCCCGCTTCCCCGGCGGGCCCGGCCGCCGGGGGCTTGCGGATGTACGATTCCGTGCCCAACGGCACTCCAGATAGTTCCGCCGCAGTGACTACTCCAGCGGCGCCGGCCGCCGGCCTCAGCGAAGAGGCGCGGGTCGGTATTGAAACTGCCTATCGCGTCATCGACGAACATCTGCAGGAAGGCCGGCGCGCCGCGCAGGAACGGAACGCTGCCGGTGCCGGAGCGGGTGCCTCCGCCGCGGCGGGTTCCGCCGGAGTGACTATTGCGGCTGAGAGTATCCAGGAGATCGTCGCACAGGGCATCCGCTTCTACTCGAGCTTCGCGCCGCTATGGGTCAGCCTCGTCAAATCAATCGCGAATTCCGCCGCCGCGGGCGACAATGCCGCCGCCGGGATCGCGGCACCGCCGCTCGCTCGCGCGCCGATGCCACCATCCGCACCCGCGACTGCCGCGCCGATCATCGTTGAAATCGCGTCCACCCGCATGACCCGCATCACCGTTGACCTTGCACCCGCCGCAAGCATGACGCATCTCGCCATTGGCGGTCTCCAGGCGCTTGAGCCCGAGAAGCCGCCGCTCAAGGAGATTTCACTTGCTACTGACGCAACCTCGCATCGCGCGGTCGTGCGCATTCGCATTCAGGATAACCAACCGGCGGGAGTTTACCGCGGCGTTATCGTAGATCCGGATTCCGGCGAGTCGCGCGGCACCATTACGCTGCGGATCGACGCATAGCACTACTCAGTAATGACGCGATGACCGTTACCTCAAATCTCGTCCCCGCGATTCTGAGCGAGTACGGCGCGATGACGCGGGCGGCCTTGCGCGACTATCTCCCCCTGCGCGAGCCGCGTCGTCATCTGTACGATCTCGTCGCCGACTACCCACTGCGCGGCGGCAAGATGATGCGCTCGAGTCTGTGTATTGCGACCGCATGCGCATTCGGCGCGCGTTCGCATGATGCCCTCGACCTCGCGGTCTCGATCGAACTGCTGCACAACGCCCTGCTCATTCACGACGATATCGAAGATGGCAGCGAGCAGCGCCGCGGTCAGCCCACCCTGCATGTCGAACACGGGTTGCCGCTCGCCCTCAACGCCGGCGACGCGCTCACCCTGGTCAGCCTGCGCCCTCTGCTCCAGAATCACGGCCGCTTCGGCGCCGACCTCGCCATGAAGCTGGTGCGGGAGACCGAGCGGATGGCGCTTGCCAGCGCCGAAGGGCAGGCCATGGAACTCGGCTGGCGCCATGACAATCTGATCGATCTCAATGACGCCGATTACCTCCAGATGGTCCTCAAGAAGACCTGCTGGCTCGCCGCGATTTTTCCGCTGCGTGTCGGTGCGCTGATCGGAACGCGCGGAGTGATCGATCCGGAAGCCTTCGCGCGCTTCGGGTTTTTCCTCGGCGCGACCTTTCAGATTCAGGACGACCTGCTCAACCTCGTGGCCGACAAAAGCTATGGCAAGGAGCGCGACGGCGATCTCTGGGAAGGCAAGCGCACCTTGATGCTGATTCGGCTCTTCCGCGAGTCCGCCCCCGCCGAACGCGATCGCCTAACCGCCATTCTGCGCGACGGGCGCCACGCGCGAACCGCCGCCGACGTCGCCTGGATGCGCGCGCAGATGGATCGTTACGGTTGCATCGAATACGCGCGCCGCTCTGCCCATCGCCTGGCAGGCGCCGCGCTGCATGAATACTCACTCGCATTTGCAGGTGTTCCGCAGTCCCGCGACAAGCGTTTTATCGAGGAAATGGTTACTTGGGTGGTCGAACGAAACTGAGCAATAGTCTTTTGCATCGGCGCCGGGTTGGATTCGACGCAACTCGCCGCAAGGGGATCGGGGAGGGACAAAATGGCTGACACGAAACTGCCCAGGTTCAATACCGCGATCGCGGATATGCTCGATTGGCCGTCCGTCATCAAAATGAAGTTTCCCCAGGTCGGCATGAGATTCTATCCGCTGCGTGCCGATATCGTCCGGCTGCAAAATGTCTGCGACACCTATCTCAATTTCATCGATGAACCCGGCGATCGGCCGCCGGTCTATTTCAAACCGGCCGCACCCTTCGTCCTGATGCAGACCGTCAATTACGACAAGCTCGAAATCCAGGATATCGGCTGGCTCGTTCAGCACGAGGCGATCTTCAGCATCCCGATCGAATGGTATGAACGCAAAGACGGCCGCTGGGTCTTCAAGGACTGGGCGATGACCTACCCGTTCATCTATCTCGATCACCCGATATCTATTTGGATGGGCCGCGAGATGTACGGCTGGCCCAAGGTGCCGGTGCGGGTACCGCGGCTCTTTCCACTGCGTAATCCACCGGAACCGCAGGGTCTGGTAGCCTTCAATCTGGCTACTCATTCGCGCGACCGCGCCAATCAGTCGGAACCATTTCGGCCGTTCATCGAAATCCATCAAGAGGCCGACGGACTCTCGCCGATACCGTGGAATACAGGCGATTTCTATAGCCTGTTGCCGCGGGGGATAATGGGTGGAATCTCGGCCGCGTCAACGATTGTCGAGTCGCTGACTGATTTCTTTCTGCGCAAGCCCGGCGGCGATCGAGCCGAGCCGTACCAGGCCATGCTGGGCAGCGGTTATACTTACATTTCCAAGTGGCTACCCGAATTATGGACCATGATGGTTCCGGGCCTGGGCGGTGCAAAACAGAACTTTACCGCATCTCCCTTCATGAAGAACAACATAGTATTGAAGCAGTTCCGCGATGCCCACGAGATCGATTCAGCCTGCTATCAGGCATTGGTCAAATCTGAAATATCAATCGACAAAATCATCGACGCCGGGCTGCTCTTCAATCCGCTGTCGGGCGATACCAGCGGTGGCATCACCGTGCGCCTGCATCATTACGATACTCAACCCATCGTCGAAACCCTCGGGCTCGAGGTGAGCGGGATTTCCAGCGGACACGGCGGCCCCGTGACCACGCTGAAGCCATTTTGCCCGTTCTGGTGGAATCTCGATCTCAGTTACGGCGATGCGAGCACCATCTGTTGGCGATCGCGCACGACCAAATTTGCCCCTCCTGAAGTGCAGGGTGCACCCGCGCAGCACAACAACGATTATGTGAAGCTCGGCAGCGGCGCCCTCGAGGAGATCGCGCGCGTCGAGAAGTTTCCAAAGTTCCTGATGCGGGTGCTGCCCTTGAGCGCCGATTTGGATGTACTCACGCAGCTCTGCAATGACCTGTTCAAGGATGTCCCCTACACTATCGAGCCCACGGTGCCCTACGTACTCATGATTGCCGATCAATTCCGCGACATGACCAGCGACGCCGATCCGAAGCAGGGATGGGCCGACAGTGAACTGAGGTTTGCGCTATTAGCCAGATGCCGCGATCTGCGGGAATCCGGTGCTGATCGCCTGGTGATTCTGCCGCTGATCAATTTCGCGGGTAGCGAGTGGAATGCGATTTCTCATCGCGAGGTCAATGGCCGCTTTGCACTGGCTTCGGACTTCGTGCCGCCGCGCCAGCACGGGATGCAGGATCTGCCGCCCACCCAGCGCAAGTCGCTGCGCAAGCTGTTCAGCCTCAGGACCTCGATTTGCCCGACGCTGGACGAGGATGAGCAGACCAAACGCTGGACGCTGATCGAGCTGGCTGAGGAAACCGGCGCACCAAACGGCAAGGATACGCCGGGGGCGCTCGAGCAGTTGCTGACGAAGCTGGGTCTCGATTCGATCAGGACCAACAATCGCTTCGAGGGTGTCGCGCTCAAGCAATTCCGCGATGCGAAATTTGCCGATCACGCCTGTTATCAGGCGTTGGTACTGGTCGAGCGGAAGTTCACGAGTGAGCCCGAAATCAAGTGGATCCAGGAGCGCTTGGAGATCGCGATTTACGAATTCGATACGATGCAGATCGTGCAAAAGTTCGGACTGCTCGGCGGCACCCCGCAGGTCGATCGCAACGGACGGCGGTCGGTCGTGTTCGAGCCGCAAAAGCCGTTCTGGGTTCGTGGAGATATGGAGCAGGGCCTCGGCGTTAACCTCTGCTGGCGCGCCGGCGGGTTGGAATGGAAATACGACGAATAGCCAGATGATGCCGGCAGGGCTGCAATAGCCAGTCCGGCGATACTATTCGATCGCGTCCGTCAGCTCGGGTCAAAACGGTTGCGGCTTGACCCGTCGTGAGCTTCGACCTCCCCGCCTAGCTGTCGTCAGCCTGATCGACAAACACCGCTGCCGCCACCACCGAGGTCCACAGCCCGTTGCGATCGCCTACCGCCGATTGCGTGATATTGCGGGTGCGAACGATCTTATCCGACAGCTTCCAGATGTCTTTGCGCTCGTCGTAACTGGTATTCGGATCGAAGTCGATTCCCAGCGCCGTAGCGAGCATCGTAGCCGCCAGGTCCTCCGCATAGTCGCCTGCCTTCTGATCCGTCTGACCGAAGCTCTTGTGCTCTGACAGATAGCCGTATTGATCCTTGTCCGCCGGAATCGCCAGCCCCACTGATGCGGCCACGAGCCGATGCGGCTCGTTCGTCGCTTCGTCGTACATCACCGCGTAAACGATCTGGCCCGGACGCAGCATCTTGAGTCCGTCTTGAATCGAAATCACCTTGCAGCCCGGTGGAAAAATCGAACTCACTCGCACCAGATTGAACTCCGCGATTCGCGCGTCGCGCAGTGCCAGTTCAAATGAGTTCAGCTTCTCTGAATGCCGGCCTACACCCTTGGTGAGAAATATCGCTTTTCCAACAGGTCCCATTAATCATGCTCCGATTCAGTTTCAAAAGTTGCAATCAAGTTACATCAGCGCCCCCGCCCACGCGACCAGCGTGACACCAAATCGTTACGGCAATGTGAAAGCTGCCGCCTTCAATGGCCAGGCGATCGATGAGCAGCAGGCCAAGTCCCTGATCTCACAAGGCCAGAACTTGCTCAGTCAAGTCTCTGCGGTGTTTGCGAGCCTCTGGATCTCTGATAGTCACTACCCGCCCGGGCCTGGCTCGATTTGCGATAGCTATCGGGCCAGGCCGCGGCGTCGCGCGCAGTCCCGATCAACTCTCGAATGCTGCCCCCATGCCCTGCTGAATGCTGCTGCCTTTACCAGCGTTGGAGTTTCCGCAGCATCGCGCTTTTCTTGGTCTGATGACCCTGCATCCGCCGCAGGATGTCGTCCAGCGCTGCCACCGCCTCGCACAGGTACGGCCCCTTATTGAGCATCACGCACTCCGCACGCTCCCCCATCGCGGCGTCGGTAATCTCGGCTCGTGATGGCATTCCCTTCTTGGCGAGATTCTCGAGCACCTGTGTCGCCCAAACCACCGGCATGTGAGCCGCCTCGCACACCCACAGGATCTCCTCCTGAATCTCCGCCATCCGTTGAAATCCGCATTCGACGGCGAGGTCGCCCCGCGCGATCATCACGCCGGCCGCCTCGCGGCGCATCGCGGCGAGCACCAGGAACGGGAGATTGTCGAAGGCCTGCCGCGTTTCGATCTTGAGCAGGATGCCGATATCGGGACGGCCAAGCTGGGTCAGGTGCGCATCAAGCGCTTCTACATCACCGGGCGAGCGCACGAAGGACATCCCAACGATATCGGCCTGCGCCGCCACCACCTCGAGATCTTCGAGGTCTTTCGGCGTGAGCGAAGCGATTTTGAGGTCGCTCTCCGGCAGATTAATGCCCTTGTTCGCCCGCAGTTTGCTGCCTTCCGGGCGCGCCTGGGTAATCTCGATCTTGGCTTCCGACGCGCCCATCCTTTTGATGATTCCGCCGATCTTTCCGTCGTCAAACCACACCTGCTCTCCGGCCTTGAGATCGCCCAGAATCTCCGGGATCGTGCAGTTTATCGTCGCTGGGCGTACCACCTGTCCGTCTTCGTCGATCTCCGGACCTCTGCCCAAGTCTGGTTTATCCGACAAGATCAAGGTGTCGCCCTCTTTAAGCAGGATGTACTGATCCAGTGCCGGCAACCGCCCAACGTGCAGGACACTATCGGTGCCTTTGCGGCGCAATTCTATCCCGGACGCCAGATACGAAGTGCGCAGGCCTTCGGCCTCCACACGCTCTCCGGTGCGCCCGCTTACCACCATTTGCCGGGAAGCTCCGCGCGCGTCGATAAAGTCGATTTCATCGCCAACTCGAAGCGCCCCCAGATCGCCCGCCATCGGTATCGCTACGAATCCCGCCGCACTCGCTCCGGCACTCGCATGCGCCTCCGAAACAAGGCAGATTCGCGCCGGCTTGAGCACCATCCCACTGTCATCGCGCTCCGGGCGAAGCTTGATCACCTCGGGTCCGGCTTCCATTGCGCCCACGCGCAGTTTGGGTCCCGCCAGATCCATCGACAACTGACAGTTTTTGCCCAGTTCCCGCTTGGCGCGCTTCAGATGCTCAGCCATCGCCACCCAGGCCTCGCGGTCGTCGTATGAGCAGTTGATGCGCATGCAGTCCATCCCGCGCGCAACCAACTCGCGAACCAACCCATAGTCCGACGCCGCTTCACTCGGCACCGTCACCATGATCCGCACCGCTCGGTCGCGCGGCCTGGGTCCGAGCAGCCTCTCGGTATGCTCGCGCAGCAGCCTGTTGCCCTCCTGAAAATCGAGCGCCCGGGGCAAATGCTCCCACCGGCGCTGCGCCAGTCCATGCACCGCCGCCAGCACCGCATCAACTGTCGCCATTACATGGGCTTCAGCCCGCCCCAGCGAGGAGAGTCCCAACTCGGCCAGTCGCTCCTGCAATAAGCGGATATCGTGATGGCGCAGTGCGATATAATGCGCGAGGTTTCGCGAGCTTTTCAGATAGGTCGGGTGGATGTGCTCGACCTGGGCCCCTACGGTGCTCTCCGACTCCTCGAGTGCCCGCCTGACCTCACTTAATCGAAAGATGAGATCGTCGAGATTCCTCTGTCCCCGAATCGGACTCGATGCTGCTGCTTCGCTCAACTGATGTATGCCCGTGCCAGTGCGTATCCTACCACGGATCCCGGTCGACGAGTGTTACGGATTGATGAACTACGCATGGGCGCGAGCACTCCGCTCGCACTCAAATCGCGCCGGGGATAATAAGCGGCGGAGCGGGCTGTTTGCGCGCGAACTCGAAGATGCTGAACTAGGCGAGAGGCGAAAAACTCAACCTCTCGCCTGTATTAGAAGGCCTTTAGCTCCATGGGGAACATGGGCGATGCTACGGAATCAAACTGGTGGTGCAGATATGCAGGACACGCAGACTCTGTACTGCACCGACGGGCAGAGCTTCGCCGGCGGGTTGGGCCACGCGCAAAACGGGTCAAGGTTGGTGTTTTGCAAAACGACCTGCCAACCGGTGGGAGTTTCAGCGGTGAAAAGAAACGAGTTTTCTGGAGTAGTTACCAATACACCCTGGGGTAGCGGCAGCGACGGGCTGAGGACTTCAACTCCTCCGCCCATTGCAACGCCACCCTCATTGCAAGAAACCTGCTGTTCCACGGAACTGTTGGGGCCAACCGTCGTGGGCGTATATGGCGCAACAGCGGTGCTACAGACCACGTAAACTTCTCCCACCGGGGTTGCTCGCGCCACGCCTCGCGGCACAAAGGTCCAAAGACCGATAGCGAGAATGACGACTATCCAACTTCTGTTCTTCATAAGTCCTCCCTGTCTAGATGCCCT
>Ga0181530_10006483_pt1 | contig 11511 bp, 11 predicted proteins | sample PEATcosm2014_Bin_42_FD_119769 | JGI IMG/M metagenome (GOLD analysis project Ga0181530, IMG submission 119769) | Peatland microbial communities from MTU Mesocosm Facility, Houghton, MI, USA - PEATcosm2014_Bin10_60_metaG | ecosystem: Environmental > Terrestrial > Soil > Wetlands > Peat | place... | reverse complement strand
GGCAGCGCCGGGGCCTGGGCGACCTCCTCGAAGGTCTGCCACGGGCGTTCGGCCACCGGCCGCAGGTCGCGCGGCGCCGGGTTCAGCGTCGGCTGCGGCGCCGGCGCGCCGGCGGCAGCCACCTCCACACCGCTATCCGGGCGGTCGTAGATGAAACCATAGGTCGGATACACGCTGCCGAAATCGCCACTGCGCCCCAGCCCGACCCGCACCGCCGACCAGTCGTTGGCCTCGGACACGTCCACCACCGGGACGTTGTGGGCGATGCCGCCATGCATCCCCGGGCCCCACCAATTGGCATGGTCGATCTCGACCTCGCGGGCATTGACGATGCGGGCCACCACGGCGACATGGCCCAGCCGCATGTGCGGGTTGGACCGGAAGGCGAGCACACTGCCCGGCTCCGGCACCCGGCCCCTGGCATATACCCCCGCCGCGTGATCCCACCACTGCCAGGCATTGCCGGCCAGCGAGATGCCGGAGTCACTGCGCGCGAACGGAACGCAGGAAATACCACCGCCACGCGCCGCCCGCCGCCATTTGGTGGCGGCAATTTTGCCGTGCAGGGCGAGGCGCACGCCACGCTGCGAGACCGCCGAGGCATGGTGAGCGAAGCTATCGTGAGATCCCGATCTACCCCGGGAGGTGACGGAAGCGAGGGCGTCGTGAGCGACGGCGGAGCTACAAAACGTCAGAATCGATCCCAATAGGAGCGTCTTCGCGCCGGTTCCCCGCACCCGCATCGGCCTAGTCCCCCGGTTTATTGCCCAGCCCTGATCTGCGGTAGCATCAGGGTTGCAATGATGGCAATCCAGGGCGTGCGCCGTTTCGCTGACAGGCCGCCACTTTGTTAAAGCGGCCTGTGGATAAGCCATCAGACCGGGAAGAATGTCCTATTCACCAGAAATTGATGCAATTGCGACAAGGTCCGAATCGGCCAGACTCCTCTCGCCGCGCCGGCCAACCCGGCTGCCCAGGCCCGCACACCGAGTCGGCCGCCGCGAACGGCCGGACTCGGCGCGGGCACCGGTCACGCATTCGGACGACCGCCTGTCACTTGCAGGCCGTCACCATGATCTCGACCAAAATCTCGGGAGCGGCCAACTCCGCCTGGACGCAGGCACGGACCGGAGCGCCGCCCGGCGGCAGCCACGGCGTCCACAGTTCGTTCATCGCCGCGCGGTCCTTGATGTGCTTCACCCAGATGAGCGCCTGTAGCAGCCGCGTCTTGTCGGTACCGTGGGTTTCCAGCATCTGGTCGATCTGCTCCAGCACGTCGGCCGTCTGGCCCTTGATGTCCTTGCTGGTGTCGCGCGCCGTGATGCCCGGAAGATAAACGAACCCGTGATACTCCACGGCCTTCGACAGAATGCTGCCCGGCGCGGTGCGGATGATCTTGCTCATGGCCTCCCCTTTGCCCCTATGCGGTCGGTGGCGCCGCTTCTAGGCGATGCCGGCCGCGCAGGCCAGTGGTTCGTCAGGCCGACGCACCCGGGTTTCCTCAGGCCAATGCATCGCCGGCCAACGCAGCCTCAAGCCAGGTGCATGCTCAGGCCAGCGTCTCGCTCGCCTCCAGCACCGGCGCCATGCGTGCCAGCCGCGCCCGCGCCAGCAGCCAGGCCAGCGCGCAGAGCACACAGCCGATCAGGACCGGTAGCTGGAGCCCGAACCAGCCGGCAACGGAGCCATAGGACAGCGCACCGATCGCCGGCGCAGCACGCGTGATCATCCCCCACAGGCTCAGCATGCGCCCCACCATCGCCGGCGAGGCGGAGTTCTGCAGCAGCGTCTGGATCGAGATGCCATGGATCGTGGTCGCCGCGCCCATTGCGGCGATACACAGGACGCCCACCTCGAATCGATGGGTCGCAACGAAGCCCGCGGTGGCCAGCGCCAGCACCAAGCCAGCACCGACCGCCAGCCGCGTCAGCCCACTCAGCCGGCCACGGATCGCCACCGTGAAGCCGCCCACCAACGCGGCGAGCCCCATCGTGCTGGCCAGCGTTGCCAAGCCGCGCGCGTCCCGCCCGAACAGGTCGGCGACGTAGGGCGGCAGGATCTCGGTCACCGCCCGCAGCATCACGCCGACAGCGGCGGCGAACAGCAGGATCGGGCCGATCCCGGTATGCCGCGCAGCGTAGCGGATGCCCTCCACCGCGTCGTGCAGCACACTGTGGCTGCCCCGGTGACCGCGGCGGATCGACGGGTCCAGCCGCAGCATCGTCATCGTCACGCTGGCGTAGAGGAACGCCACGCAGTTGCAGGCGATCGGCGGCACCACACCCCAGGCGGCGATCATCGGCCCGGACAAGGCCGGCCCGATGAAGCGCGCAACATTGTAGGTGAGCGAGTTCAGCGCCACCGCGCCGGGCAGGTAGGTCCGCGGCACCAGGCCGGGCACCAGGCATTGCCGCGCCGGCTGCGCAAAGGTCTCGGCGATGCCGTTGCAGGCAGCCAGCGCGATCATGAACTCGATGCGGATCAGCCCGGTGACGATCAGCAGCACCAGCACCGCCGCCTGCCCGGCGGCGACGAACTGCGAGACCATGGTCAGCCGCACCCGGTCCATCCGGTCCGCCACCGCCCCGGCCAGCGGCGAGACGATCACCGAGGGCGCCAGGTTGCAGAATGCCAGGACGCTGACCCAGAACGCCGAATGGGTCAGCTCCCAGGCCAGCCAGTCGGTGGCGACCCGCTGCATCCACGAGCCGGTCCAGCAGGCGACGCTGCCGCCATAGAAGATCCGTGCGTTACGCTGGGCCAGGACTCCGCCGACGGCTGAAAGGCTGGCCACTTGCGCGGATCAGGGCCGCGCGATGGGCGTGGGACCGGGCGGCGAGGTGCCCGGATCCGGCGTCCGATCACCCTCGGCGCCGGTATTGCGCTCGCAGTCGCTCACCATGCTGTCGCGCTCATAGATCTGGGAGAGCCCCCGATCCGGGATACCCGGCTGATAATTCGCCGAGAACGGCGTATTCACCTGCGAGGCCGGGGCATAGATCGTGTCGCGGTGGCGGATGTTGTAAAGCTCGTCGGCGCGCTGCCGGCACGCCGCCGCGGTCTGCGCATTCGCCTGCGCCTGCGCGCTGCCGGGTGGCGGACCGAACGCCGCGCACCCCCCGAGCAAGCACAGCACCAGCGCCAGGGAAAGCTTGCGCCCACCCCCTGTCAGTGCGCGTTGGCCACCGGCCGGCGGCGGCCGACCCGCCCTGAATGAAACTGCGGAGGTCGCCGGAGATAAGGGGGCTCCCCCTCCCCTTGTGGGAGGGGGTTGGGGGGAGGGGTTGGTCGGGAGCTTGCACCGACCAACCCCTCCCCCCAACCCCCTCCCACAACGGGAGGGGGAGTTGTTTCTTGCTTCAGGCCTCGCACTGACAGGGGGGTGGTTCATGCGGGTGCTCCCAGGCGGCGCGCCGCCGGCGATTGCATCAGATGCGGCGCGAGGCTGGCGCGGAACCGCATTTCGTCGAATCGCGCCTCGGCCGTGAGCGGCGCGGTGGCGGCGGTGCGCAGCAGACCCGGGTGGAGGTCGGCGCCGTCGCGCTCCAGGCGGAACAGCGGGATGGCCCAGCGCGCCCGCGCCAGCAGATCGACCAATGCCAGCAGCCGCAGGCACAGCGCCAGCCCGTAGCTGGTGCCTAAGCCCACCGTGCCGTCCACCGCCCCGGCCCAGCAGCGCGCGTCCGGATCGGCCAGTGCCAGGTCGGTATGCGAGCCATCCGGCCGGCGGAAGCGAAAGCCGCGGACCGCGCTCCAGGACTGCGCGATGGCGGCCTCGCGGGCGGCGTACCAGGCGCGCTCCAGGTCGCGGCCGCGCACCGGCGGCAGCGCTTCCGGCGGCACGTCCACCAGGTAGGTCACCGATCCATCCGGGCCCGCACCCACGCGCACCGACAGGGGCTGCTCTCGCGCTTCCATTCGTGTGAGGATGGACCCGCGGCGCCGGCCGCGCCAGAGGGGTTTGCCCAGCGGAGGGGGGAGAAATGTCCAGCGAGCTTCACCAACTGACCGCCACCGAAGCGTCGCGCCGCATCCGCGCCGGCAAGCTGCACCCCACGGCGCTGATGCAGGCCTGCCTGGCGCGCATCGCCGAGCGTGAGCCCACCGTGCGCGCCTTCACCTGGTTCGATGCCAGGGTCGCCCCGCAGGCGGCGGCATCCGCTCTGCCCGGCCCGCTGCACGGCTTGCCGCTCGGCGTGAAGGACGTGCTGGACACCGCTGATATGCCCAGCGAATATGGCTCGCCGATCTGGTCCGGCTGGCGCCCGCGCGCCGATGCCGCCGCGGTGGCCTGGGCGCGCGCCGCCGGCGCCGTGGTGATGGGCAAGACCGTGACCACCGAGTTCGCCACCCGCAAGCCCGGACCGACAACGAACCCGGCCAATCCTGACCACACGCCCGGCGGCTCGAGCAGTGGCTCGGCGGCGGGGGTGGCGGCGGGGTTCTTTCCGCTGGCTTATGGCACGCAGACCGCCGGCAGCGTGATCCGGCCGGCGGCCTATTGCGGCGTGGTGGGCTACAAGCCGAGCTTCGGGACGATCTCCCGCATCGGCATGAAGGTCATGTCGGACAGCCTCGATACGGTTGGTGTTCTGGCGCGCTCGGTGGCCGACTGCGCATTGCTCTCTGGCGCCGTGTCGGGACGCGACCTGGGCGACCCGGAGGAAAAGCCGCCGTCCGCCCCGCGCATCGGCTTGTGCCGCTCGCCGAGCTGGCACTTGGCGGCGCCGGAAACTGTTGCCCTGGTGGAGCGGGTCGCCGGGTCGTTGGCCCGCGCCGGCGCTGCGGTTTGCGACCGTGAGCTGCCGGCGGCGTTTTCCGCGCTGGTGAAGGCGCACCCGATCGTCATGAACAGCGAGAGCGGACGCGCTCTGGGCTGGGAACTGGCGAACGCGCGCGACGGCATCAGCCCCGGGCTGCGCGAGCGGCTGGAATTCGGCCTGGGCTGCGGCGAGGCGGAACGGGTGGAGGCGCACGCGGTGTTCGCCGCGACGCAGCTTGCGTTCCCGGCGGCGATGGAGGGGCTGGACGTGCTGGTGACCCCGTCCGCGCCCGGCGAGGCGCCAGCCGGGCTGGAGTGGACCGGCGACCCGGCGTTCAACTTCATCTGGACCAGCCTGCACGTGCCCTGCGTGACGGTGCCGGCCGGGACGGGGCCGAACGGGCTGCCGCTGGGCATCCAGATCGTCGGGCGGCAGGGGGACGATCGGGCGGTGCTCGCCTGGGCGCAGTGGGTGGCCGCGGCGATCGGGTGAGGTGCCGGGGCGGGTGTACCGAACCGGCCTTGTGAAGCTCCGCTATATGACGCTGACTCTTACCGCAAAGACCGAGGTTACCGAATGAACGAGAAAGCCGGGCTGCAATCGGCCATAGACTATACCAAGGTCTTTCTCATCCTGGCCGGTGGGGCGATTGCGTTCATCATCCAGCCCAGCTTCTTTGGTGGCGGCAAGCTGTCCAAATTGCTGGCCCTCCTCGCCTTGCTGTCGCTGATTTCCTGCGTGTTGAGCGGTGTGCTGGTGTTTTCGCGAGGCTGCGTGATGCTGGCGGAAAAGCACTACGATCTCGACGACCCGCGCATCGGACTTCCGCGCAAGGTGAATCTGCTGGCGTTCCAGGCCGGATTCATCCTGGTGGCCCTGTTGGTGGCGCTAAGGGTTCTGCGTTCATAGTAAGGCAAGGTGCGGCGCATTGCCTCCGCCCCAGGCCCGCACGCCGACCTCTTCGGTTCAGCGCGCCCGCCAGACCAGCGTTGCCGAAACGGCATAATTCCACACCACGCCGATCACCGCCCCGATGCCGCCGGCCGCCGTCCATCGCATGTGCTGCGCGAACAGCGTCTGCGCGATGCCGATATTGGCGATTGCCCCCACGCCGCACACCAGCATGAACAGCAGCAGCCCGCGCCAAAGCCGAGGCCCGCGCAGCCGCTGGTCCCGATAGGTCACCGCGTTGTTCAACTCGAAATTGAACACCATGGCCACCACGGTCGCCACCGCTACTTCCACCTCGAACTCCAGACCCGTGGCCTGGCGCAGCACCGCCAGCACCAACAGGTTCACCACCACGCCCAGCGCGCCCACCAGGGCGAAGGAGACGAACCGCAGCGGCACCAGCCCGCCGAACACCTTGTCGATCAGCAGCCCGGCGAACTGCGTCAGCACCAGCACGTCCAGCTTGCTCTCGCCTTCGACCCGGGCACGGAACTGCGCCGGCACCTCGATCACCCGCAGCGGCGCCGGCGCGCTGAGCACCAGGTCGAGCAGGATCTTGAAGCCTTGGCCGGTGAGGTGGTGGGCGAGTTCCTCGATCAGCGGGCGGGGCAGCATGAAGAAGCCGCTCATCGGGTCCGATAGCGGCGTGGGCAGAAACATCCGGGCCAGCCGGATGCCGCCGTCGGACAGCGCGTGCCGCCAGCGGTTCGCCAAGCCGGTGTTGTCGCCGCCCGCCACGTGTCGGCTGGCGACGGCGAGGTCGTACACCCCTCCCTGCAATGCCCGCAGCATCACCGGCAGCCGCGTCTCGTCATGCTGCAGGTCGCCATCGATCACCGCGACGAAGCCGGCCGAGGACGCGAGCGCCCCCTCGATCACCGCCGAGGCCAAGCCACGGCGGCCGATCCGACGAATGCAACGCACGCGGGGGTCGGTCTGGGCGATGCGGCGCACCTCGGCGGCGGTGCCGTCCGGGCTGTCGTCGTCCACGTAGATCGCCTCCCAGGCGATGCCGGCCAGCGCCGTGTCCAGCCTGGCGATCATCGGCGCCACGTTCGGCCGCTCATTGTAGCAGGGGACGACCACGCTGAGCGTGGGGGCACCGGGTGCGGCGGGGCCAGGCGCTGTGGGAAGCGCGGAAGCGGTATCGGAAGGGGGAGTCATGCGATCCGGCCTCACAACCCGTGCGAAGGAGGCGGGGAGATACCGGAGGGGTGCACCGGGTCAAGGGCCGAAACGACCACGATCTTGGCGGCATCCAAAATGTGGCATTTAATAAGATAAAGGCTGTAATTGACACAGGAGCGGATAAATTTTGCGGTTGCGCTCGTGTTGACCTTCCGATTGCGGCGAGTCCGCCTAAATATGTGATGGGGACGCCTCTTTCCCCGCTTTTGGTCGCCGAAACGTTTAAATATTGGTCTTATGTCGTGAAATTTCTCGGCCTTCCCCTGCCGATTCTCGCCGCCGCCCTGGCCTGGAACATCCCGGCCGACGCCCAGCCGTTGTCCGCCGAACAGATTCTCCAGCAGTTCAACGCCGTCATTGTCGATGATTTCAGCAGCACCGCCGACGTCGAGGGCCGCACGGTCATCGGCGGCAATATGACCGGCGGCGCAACCTTCGCCCTCAACCCGACGGCCGAGGCAGCGTCGTCCTTCGCCGCGCTGACCGTCTACGGCAACGAGACCAGCGGCAACACCTTCAACGTGGACAACGCCTCCGGCGTCGCCATTGCCGGTAGCAACGCCGGCAGTTTCAACCTGACTGACGGCGGCAACGTCTTCGTCGGCGGCACCAACACCGGCGCTTTCAACGTCACCAACGGCAGTGCCGCCGTCTCGCTGGCCGGCAGCAACAGTGGCCAGATCACCCTCAACAATGGCGGCAGCGTCACAGTTGGCGCCGGCAACAGCGCCGCGGTGGCGATCAACGGCGGCAGCACCGCCAGCGACGCCATCTCGATCAACGGCAACAACAGCGGCTATCTGACGCTCAACAACGGCGGAGCCGTCCGGGTCAACGGCAATGCCGGCAGCGGGAGCCTGAACGGCGGCAACCTGACCTATACCGGCAGCATGGGCGGCTGGAACCTGAACGGCGGCGCCACGTCCAGCCGCGTGTCGTCACTCAGCCTGCCGACACCCGGCAACACGCTGCCGTCCTTCGCCAGCGCGTTCGTGGCACCGCTGACCGCCCTGTCCAACCAACTCGCCGCACTGACGCCGAACAGCAGCGTGGTCACCAACGGCAACAACGTCACCCTGGAGGCGCACCCGAACAGCAGCGGCGTGGCGGTGCTCGCCCTGACCACATCGGTGTTCGCGTCCAATGACACGGTCAGCGTGGCGCTGAACGGCGCCAGCAGTTTCATCATCGATCTCTCGGTCGCCGGCTGCACCGCGAATTGCTCCTACACGTTCCCGAACAGCGTGAATTTCCAGAACCCGACCAGCTACGCCGGCAACGTGCTGTGGAACGTCGCAGCCGACGTGAACACCCTGACCTTCACCAACGAGTTCGGCGGCACGGTGCTGGCGCCGACGACGGCGATCACCAATGGCGGGCCGATCGATGGCACGCTGGTCGCGCTGCGCTTCAACGGCAGCGGCGAACTGCACGACTACCCGTTCGACGGCCCCCTGCCCGCTCCCGAGCCGTCGAGCCTGACCGTCCTGGCGGTTGCGCTGCTGGGTACCGGCTTTCTGCGCCGCCGCCGGCGTGCCGCCTTATAGCGGCACGCCGGCCAGGCTCCGGCTGGTCCGGATCGTCTGCAACGTCTGCACCCGGCTCACCGTCGGCGACCCGGTCAGGCGCTGCGTGAGGTTGTTCTCGTGCGCGGTGTCGCGCGCCACCAGCTTCAGCAGGAAATCCCCGCCGCCGCGGATCATGTGGCACTCGCGCACCTCCGGCCAGGTTCCCACCAGGAGCTCGAAGGCGGCAAGGACCGACTCCTTCTGGCTGTCCAACCCGACGATGGCGAAGAAGGTGATCTCCCAGCCGAGCTTCTGCGCGTCGGTGTCCGCCTGGTAGCCGCGGATGATGCCGGCCTCCTCCAGCCGGCGCACGCGGCGCAGGCAGGGCGGCGCAGAGATGCCGGCGCGGCGCGCCAGCTCCACATTGGTGATGCGGCCATCCGCCTGCAATTCGAGCAAGATGCGGCGGTCGATGGCGTCCAGGACGGGCAGCTCGGTGATGGGATGTTTCATGCGTGGTCGGTGCCGCCGCCCCTCTTGCTTCTGATCCGCGGGAGTTCGCGCAATATCATTGCTCAGCCGCCTGGTAGCAAGGGCTGTTGCGGCGGCCCCCGGTGATGCCGCATTTGCCGCGGCGGGACAGGAGGGGTGTGCCATGCAGGATATCGAGATCGACACGCTGCTGGCCGACGACATCGACGGCCTGCTGGCGTTGCAGGAGGCCAATCAGGCAGACTATGGCGGCACGCTCTCGGCGCGGATGCCGCGGGCTTTCTTCCAGGCGGCGCTCGACGGCATGCCGGTGATCGTGGCGCGGCGGGACGGTCGGGTCGTCGGCTTCCTGGTGTCCGCGCCGAAGCAGCCGTTGCCGGAGGCGCCGGTGGTGCGCGCCATGCTGCGCGCCTGGCCGGGCAGCGAGCATGCGTATGTCTATGGCCCGGTCTGCGTCGCGGCCGAGCAGCGCGGGCGCGGCGTGGCGGGGGCGATGTTCGCCGCGTTGCGCGCGCTGTTGCCGGGACGCGAGGGTGTCTTGTTCATCCGGTCGGACAACGCCGCATCGCTGCGGGCGCACGCGAAGATGGGCATAAGGCAGGTGGCGTCGTTCGAGCATGCCGGCGCGACGATGCTGGTGTTGGCGTATGACGGCTGATGGCCCGCCGCCGCGCGCGCGACGGCGTGCCATCACGCTGCGCGCTTATGCCATCCCATCACGTGCCCGGCGCTCCCCGATGCGGGCCACCGGCCCCCATCGAGCCGCATCACCGCTTGGTGGCGGGGCCGGACACCGGCGGGGGCGCGCCGCCCTGCCAAAGCTGCAGCACCTGCGTCGGGTGGATGCAACTTATCGATCCGATCTGATTGGGACCGTACTGCACGTAGCCCTCGGCCGGCGGCGGTAGCAGTGGCGTGGAAATCGGCATGTAAACGAAGCAAACCGAGCCGTCGATCGGATCGCGCCAGCGCTGGATGATGGTGTCGCGCAGCGGCCCGCGATAGATCTTCTCCAGCAACATGGTTGGAAAACTGCTCCACTCCGGATTAGCCGAAGCCGCTGCCGCCGGCGGTGCCGTAGGCTGGGTTGCCGGTGGATGCGCCTCGTGCTGTGCGGCCGGGCGCTGCTGCGCCTGCGCATGCGCCGCGGCAACCAAATGCAATCCGCCATGGTTGCCGACACCGGCCGCCGCCACGCCGATCAGCAGACCGGCGGCGGACAGCCCGTAGCCCGTCAAACGCCCCAAACTTCGCTCCGATCAGAATTCCACGCCGATGCCGACGCGGCCACCCCAGTTGCCATCGTCGGCCGCGGCGACCCCGCCACTGATAAACAGCGGGAAGCTGACAGGGACCCGGTACACGATGTTGAGCGAAGTGCCAACCTCCCCCGCATAGGTTCCGACACCCAGACTGAGCGTCGTCTTGCCGGGGGCCGACGGGGTGATCTGCGAGGCCATCGCCATGGTCATCGCAATGCCCCGGTTCGCCTGCCGCACGAGACCCTGCACCTGGCCCCAGTTCGGCACATCCGTACCGTAGATCGCCGGTGCCGCGTTGGTGATCCGCCGCAGGTCGGTCGGCGTGCCGACCGACACCGTGTTCGGCTGGTTGGCGACCGAGTTGGTGCCCAGGGCGACGCTGTTGGGCGCCGTCACCACCGCATTCTGGCCGATCGCCGTGCCGTTGACCGCCGTGGCCGAGGCGTTGGGGCCGACCGCCACGGCGTTCATGGCGCCCGCCGTCGCGCCGGTGCCGAACGCCGCGCTGCTGGCATAGTTCGCACTCGCCCCATTGCCGACGGCAGTGGAAGATTGCGTGGTCGGCGTGCCGCCCGGGGTATAGGCGCTGGACCCGTCGCCATAGGCCGAGCCGCCGTTATCGGCGGTCGCTGCGGCGCCGATGGCGTTCGAGCCGGTCGCCACCGCGCCGTTGCCGATCGCCGTAGCGTTGGCGCCGGTGGCCTGGGCGCCCAGGCCGATGGCGATCGCGGCGCTCGCACTCGCCACCGCGCCATTGCCGACGGCCACCGAGTTCGCGCCACTGCCGGTGGCCCCGTTGCCGAACGCGGCGGCATTCGCGCCGCTACCGGTCGCCCCGGGGCCCACCGCCGTCGCGTTCGCGCCCGACCCCGTCGCGCTGTTGCCCGCTGCGAACGCCGAGGTGCCGGACGCATTCGCATCGACACCGATCGCCGTCGCATCGGTTGCGGTCGCATTGGTGAAGGCGCCCACCGCCAAGGCATTGGCACCGCCGCCGCCCGTTGCATTGGCAAAGGCGCCGATCGCCGTCGCGTTGGTTGCGGACGCAACGGCCGAGGTGCCGGCCGCGAGAGCGTTGGTCGCACCCGACGCAGTCGCGCCGGTGCCGATGGCCGCGCTGTTGTTGTTGGTGGCCTGTGAGCCATTGCCCAGCGCTATCGCGTTCGCGCCGCTGCCGATCGCTCCAGTGCCGGATGCGGACGCATTGGCGGCGTTCGCGATAGACCCGGTGCCGTAGGCGTAGGCGTTGGCGGCCGAGGCGTTGGCATTCGTGCCGTAGGCGGAGGAATTGGTGGCCGAGGCGTTGGCGCCACTGCCGATGGCGATCGAATTCGCCCCGCTGCCGGT
>Ga0181530_10006479_pt1 | contig 11526 bp, 12 predicted proteins | sample PEATcosm2014_Bin_42_FD_119769 | JGI IMG/M metagenome (GOLD analysis project Ga0181530, IMG submission 119769) | Peatland microbial communities from MTU Mesocosm Facility, Houghton, MI, USA - PEATcosm2014_Bin10_60_metaG | ecosystem: Environmental > Terrestrial > Soil > Wetlands > Peat | place... | reverse complement strand
TCAAGACCGGTCAGCGGAATCGAAAAACTTGCCATGATTCATCTCCTCATTCAGTGCGATACGGTAGCGCCAGGTCATGTGCCTGGCGGTGATCAAAGTTATTGCGTGGCAGGCGAAGTTCCCTCGACCGGAGCCGCATGCGTCCGGCCGGCCAATGCATGCCCCACGCGTCGCGCCGCAGGGCTGGCGTTGGGAGCGCTCAAATTACCCGAAAGGCGCTGCGTGGGCGTCGTTTGCGCTACGGATGTGCTGGAGGCCGAAGCGCCAGAAGCAATCGAGCGCGGCGATCCGGCCAGGTGTGCGGCGGTAAGCGGCGAAGCTGCGGCCGACGCCTGCGCGGCCAGGGTCGTTGGGCTCGAAGCTGCCCCCGACACTTGCGTGGTTGCGCCAGTGCCGGAGGTGCTCGATGTGCTTCCAAGATCCGTGCTTAGCGTCTGATTGATGTCGATCAGTTGTTCCAGGCTGTTCACCTGCACAAGCTGGTCGATGTACTCATTGGGATCCGTGTCCGAGGTGGGGTCCTGGTTCTGCATCTCGGTGACAAGCAAGGTGAGGAAATCGTTGGCGGAGATGGTGGCCCCGTCGTCTGAAGTGTTTGTGCTGCCGGTGCCGCCAGTGCCCGAGGTGGCGCTAGCCATGGGCGTCGCCGCATTGGGTGTCAGCGCCTGCCCGGCTGTCATTTGGTGACTGAACATTACCGCTGCTGTTGCCATCTTTCCTCCCTCGATTGCCGCTGCCGCGTACTGACGGGACTCATGCCATTACGGAAATGTGCGTACCGCGTAGATCCCCTGTGTGCGTGAACAAATCTCGAATTCCGGCTTGTGCCGGAGCACCTGGAACAGAATTGCTTGCAGCCGGCGGCGCATTTTCCTGTGCACTTGCCTGCGCTTCTTCAGGCGCGTTTCTTTGGGGGTATCCCTCCGCGCCCTGCTGCATGCGCTGACCCATGCCGTTTTCCACCGCGCTCTCGCTCGGCGAGGCTATCGTGAGCGAGGCCACCGGCGATTGCTGCTCCGCCAGGTGCGTGCTGAGCCCGGCCAGGTGGCCATTCAGTGCCTGAGCGGCTTCCGCGGAACCCGGCACTACCGTGGCATGAATGCCGCCGGCATCGAGGTCCGCGCGAACACTTACCCATCCGAGTGCAGGATCACGAAAACCCGCCTCCGCGTGCTGGCTTCCCGCGTGGGTCCATGCGGGTTCGCCCGGCGAAGTTCCTGCATCCAGCGCAGAGAACGTGTCCTGCGTAGTGGCTGCAGCTGAAACTGCTACCGCAGCCGGCTGATCGTGCGGTGCTGACGCCGTGGAAATTTGCGAAACTCCCGGAATGCGCAGCCCCGAAGATGCAGCCGCGTCCACGCCGATCGGCGGCGTTGCGGAAACCTGCGTCGCGCCGGAGACGCTTTCTCCAGTCGTATCGCGATTTGTCGCACGTAGCGTGGCGCGATCGGCGAATGGCCTCGAATTATCCTGCACCGTGTCGGCGCTAGCCTGAACTTGGCCGGAGACGGTCGCGAGGGGCGCCGCGTAAGACGCGATGCTTTCGGCGGTTGCCGGACGATCGAGGTTGCCTGGGCTCGAAGTCGGAACCGGCTGCCCCGAGAGACCTCCGTTCGCCACAGTAGAGTGACCGATCGGCGGTTCGTGCCACGATTCTGCGGAGCTTGCTTCCGGCGGGCAGAGCGAAGTCGTCTGCTGGCTCGGAACTGGCTCGTCGGCATCGTCCAAAGCAGACGCCACGGTCTCGTGCATCGCTTCGCTCCCGGTAGCGTTGCGCGGAATGAAAACCCGGCCTGTTTGCGTGGTGTGCGTCCGGACGCCCGCTGCCGTACTGCCGCCGGTCGCGCCGGTCGCGAGCCTGCCTGTTGCGACGCCCGCGATCTCCTCTGCACTGGACAATTGCGGTACTGAAAACTGCGCCGCCCCCGACAATTGCGCCAATCCTGACAAGTGTGTAGAGCGCCAATTCGAAAGCGCGAAGTTTGACTCAGGAAAAGATGTCTCGGCCGTTTGCGCCAGCGCGGGAATCTGTGATCGGGCTGGAGCGGCCGGAACCTGGATGGGCGCTTCGATGGCGGGCGCGATGGTTTGTGCGCCCACAGTCGCTGCCTGTGCAGTATTTTCCGGTTCAGCTGGTGGAGTTGCAGAGCCTACGCGACTCCGAGTCGCTGTGCCCGGACGCGCTGTTGCAGTTGAAACTGCGCTTCCGGTTGACGTCGTCTGAGTGCCAGCACTGTGCGCGGTATCTGATGGGGAATGATTTCTTTGAGGCAACGTCTCCATTTGACCGGCCACATCAGGAATGGACACGTTTTGTTTTGTTACGGCACCGTTCGATTGCAGGCTTGAGCTTGTCACCTGGACCGATACCGAAGTTTGTTCATCCTTCGCAGCAAGGCTCATGGGCGCGCCACTCTTCGTGTCAACTGTCGTGGCCTCACTCGCTTCTTCGTTCTCAACGCCGTTGGTTCCGCGCGAAACTCCCCGCCAGGCATTCACATGAGCTTGCCAGCTGGAGCGAAAACTCGGTGCTTCGGAGGCCAAACCGGTGGCAAGATTGCCGCTCGCAGGCCTCAGCCAGTTCGTGCTCAGTTCCTTGCTAAGCCGATCCCCTGCCACCGGGCCTTGCCCCTTCCCAGCCTGCCCTCCTGCTGCCATCTCTGCACCGAGGTCCATTCCAACTGCTGCGCTCATGCGGGAATCAGGTGCAGATGGCGTGCCAAAGGGAGGTCGGGAGGGGTTAGAAGAATGTCAGGGATGGAACCGATTTTCCCAATTCCACATGCGCTCCTGAAGTGTTGCACATCTTCCCTCAAGATTTTCTGGTTTGCTGCGACGAGCAGCCGGTTGGCCAATGAGCATTCTCCAGCATTTCATCGCCTCGCGCGTCAGACATTTCATCGGCTCGCGCCTCACCGGATGGCCTCCGCCGGCTTAGAAACCAGTCATCGAGATCCCGTTGCGCGCGCCGCCCTGCCGCAATTCTTTCCAAAGCTTCCGCTTCCTCGATAAGGGTCTCGGCCTGCCGCCGTTCGACGCGCTTGCCGAGGAACTCGCGCTGCCTCAAGTTCACGGCCGACTCCGATTCCGCAATGCGCGGCGCCAAAGCGATAGCGATGCGTTTGGCAACGTGGGTCTCCTCGATACCGGCGATCCGGTCCGCAATCTCGCCGGTTACGGCACTGGCCGCAACCAATCGCCGTCCGCCGCGCGCGCGCTCCACGCTCCAGGTGAGTGCTTGTTCTAACCGTTTCAGCTCCGCGCGCGCCGACTCCATGGCGGCACGGCACTTCTCTTCCTGAATTTCGAGAACCTGCAGCAGGCGCCGCATGGCGCGCGACACAGCCATCGCTCAAACCTCCGCGGCCAGGGCCGCAAGACGGCGCAGGCACTCGGGGAAGTAAACCCGTTCGCCGGCCGTCTGCGCGAGAAAGGCGCGAATCGCGTCATGCGCTCGCAAGGCGCGGTCGAGCTCGGGATCGGCGCCCGCCTTGTAGGCGCCGATGCGTACCAAATCCTCCGAGCGCACATAAACCGCCAGCAGTTTGCGCACCAGCGCGGCCTGTTGGCGGTGGGGCTCTCCAGCCACCGCGGGCATGAGCCGGCTGATCGAGTCCAGCACCTCGATCGGTGGGTACCAACCCTCGGCCGCCAGCGTGCGCGAAAGCACAATGTGCCCGTCGAGCAGTGAACGCACCGCATCCACAAGCGGATCCTGCTGGTCATCGCCCTCCATCAGCACGGTATAGAACGCCGTGATCGAGCCGGTCTGAAAACAGCCGGCACGTTCGACAAAACGCGCCAGGCGCGCAAAGACCGAGGGCGTGTAGCCCTTGGCCGTGGGAGGCTCCCCGGCGGCGAGTCCGATCTCGCGCGCCGCCATGGCGAAGCGCGTGAGCGAATCGAGCACCAGCAGCACGTGTTTGCCCTGGGCGGCGAAGTACTCGGCCAGTGTGGCAGCCGTGAGCGCCGCGCGCATGCGCAGCAACGGGGACTGGTCGGAGGTGGATACCACAACCACCGCGCGCGCCAACCCCTCCTTGCCCAGAGAATCGCGTAGAAACTCGCCCACCTCGCGCCCGCGCTCGCCCACCAGGCCCACGATCGTCACTTCGGCCTCGGTATTACGCGTCATCATACCGATCAGCGTGCTTTTGCCCACGCCCGATCCGCCGAAGATGCCCACGCGCTGGCCGCGCCCCACCGTCAGCATGGCGTCAATGGCGCGAATGCCCGTGCCAATCGGCTCGCTGATGGCCGCGCGGTCGAGCGCTCGACGTACAGCGCTTTCCAAAGACAACGTGGTCGCGACGGTTGGAGGACGGCCTTCATCGATGGGCTCTCCCATAGCATTCAAAACCCGCCCGATCAGTGCCGCGCCTACTTCGATCTCGGGCTTTGTTCCCTCTGCCCATACCGCATCGCCGAAGCGGATTCCCTCGGTGTTCTCGACCGGCATGGACAACACATTCGACCCGCGAAAGCCGATCACCTCGGCCCGGTGCGGACGCCCCATGCGGTCCTCGATCTCACAGCACTCGCCCACCGAGACAGGAGGGCCCGCCGACTCGATGGTCTGGCCTACGGATTCGAGGACATGCCCGCGCCAGCGCCAGGGCTGCCGCCTCTGCAACCGGGAGAAGTAGCGTTCGAGCAGCGCGGTCATGCGCGCGCCCCTCCGGCCGACGTTTCCGGGCTTGTGCTCATTTGAGATTGGCGCGCCGGCGCGTCTGACGAGCCGGCACGGTCGAAGAAACCGCGCTCGATCTCGCCCAACTGCGAGCGAATTCCCAGATCGACTTTTCCGACTTCGCTTTCGATCACGCATTCGCCGGGCAGCATGGCCTCGTCTGCCAGCACCAGTGGCTTCACTGTCAGCTTGGGCAAGAGAGCCATGGTTTCCTTCCACATGTCAGCTTCCTTGGCGGGCACACGGAGCCGAATCTCCGACGTGGCCGCCAGCTGTCCCAGCGCCACGCGTACCGCGCCCGTAAGCAGAAGCGGATCCATTTGCGCTTCGCGGCGCATGATGCGCGCCGCCACGGCCAACGCCAGACGCACCACTTCCTGTTCGATGGCTTGGAGATAGCGGTCGCGCTCGCGGGTAACATTTTCGACGAGCTCGGCCGTCTGCCGGCGGTGGCGCTCGGCTTCCGCTGCTGCGGTTGGAGCCAGTGCCTCATGCTCGGCACGACGGCCCTCTTCGCGGCCGCGTTCCCGGCCGGATTCGAACGCCTGGCGCGTTTCTTCGGCGAGCCGCTCTTCGAAAGTCGCACCAGCAACGCGCCCTCCCGGTCGGACTGCACCGTCCGGTAGCGGCTCCGGGGCGGCGTCCTCCTCAGCTTCAGCCCAGCCATCCCAGGCGAGCACGTCTGGTGCGTTGGGGCTGGCGCGGTATTCGAAGTTCTCCACCGTCCTGCCGCCTCCGCCGCTACCCTCTAATGCGATCCCCTGCTGCAAGCTTCCCTTTCCCCGCGATGCGCCGTTCATTCCGCCGCCAACTGTCGTGGTTCCCCGCCGGCTTCCTTAGTTTGCTGCGCCGGTCCACTACGCCATCATCTCGTCGCCGGTTTCCAGCTTCAGAATCACTTTGCCTTCGGCCTCGAGCCGGCGCGCCAGATTCAGAATCTCCTGCTGCGCCTGCGCCACCTCGCGCGAGCGCACAGGGCCCAGCACTTCCATGTCTTCCTTGAGCATCTCGACCGCGCGCGAACTCATCGCTTTGAAGATTTGAGCGCGCAGGTCCTCATTGGCCCCGCGCAGAGCCAGCGCCAGTTGCCGTTTGTCGACGCCGGAAACGATCTCGCGAATTGTCGCCGGGGGCACGGTAATGAGGTCCTCAAAGGTGAACATCAGATTGCGTATGCTCAGGGCAAGCTCCGGCTGGTCTTCTTCGATGGTTTCCAGAATCTTCTTTGCTTCCTCGGCATTGAGCCGGTTCAGCAGATCCGCGACGGCCTTGAACCCGGAGTAACTGCGGCGCGCCGTATCGCCCACGCTCTCCAGCCGCCGGTGGAGAATCAGTGCCACTTTTTGTGCCATCTCCGGCGAGAACTGCCGCATCTCCGCCAGACGCTGCACGGCCACGACCTTGTGGTCCTCGCTCAGGTTGTCGAGCACGGTCGAGGCGCGGCGCGGGTCAAGGTGGGCCAACACCAGGGCGATGGTCTGCGGGTGTTCGGAGTCGAGGAGCTTGCCCAGTTGCTGGGGATCGGTGCGCTGCAGCTTGGCCAGGTTGCCTTGCGCCGCCTCCTGCGATTGGCGCATCAGCGTCAGCAGATCGTCGGCGCGCTCCTTGCCGAAGGTGTCGACCAGCAGCCGCCGCGCGTAGTCTAAAGCATTTTCGCTATTACTGTAGACTTCCGTGCCCCATCCATTCCGCGTTTTTCTGCGGAATGGGTGGGAAAACGAAAAATTTCCGGTCTACGCAATTTGCGAAAATGCCCTATAGACCGCCATGCACGATGAAATGATGGGTGTCGAGAAGCTGCCAGAACTCTTCGAGCACTTCTGCGGAAATCTCCGGCGTGATGCCGCGCAGGTCGGCCAGCTCTTCGGTGATGCGTTGCACGTCCGGCTCAGGGAGAGCACGCAGCACCTCCTTGGCCAGCTCCTCGCCCACGGCAACCAGCAAAATCGCCGCCTTGCGCACCCCGGAAAAATTGGCTGCCTGGTGTCGCCGCGTTACCCCGCTCTCGATTCCCTGCTCAGCCAAGACCGGTTCCTTTCCCTGTCTTCCCGACCCGTACCACTGCCTTCATGCACCGGGTGGGTTCGCGTTCCTTGCACCAATGCCCCGATCCCGGGCCTCAATCCGAGTGAATCCAACTTTGCAACAGCCGCGAGCTTTGCGTGGGCTCGCGCTTCAGATGCGTGGTCACCTGGTCGAAGATCTCCTGCGACCGCAGCCGCTCGGGATCGATCTCCGCCGGCTCAGGCGGGCCGAGCGGGACTTGGGCCTGGGCAACTCCCGAACCTGCAGGCAGTTCCCGGCGCACACTCTTCGCGTTGCCCGCCGTCGCGAGCGCCTTGCCGGCGTGGCGGATCGCCGGCCGCAGCCCGAAGGCCACTACGACGAGCAAGCCCATCAGCAGCGCGGCATACTTTACCAGGTTCGGCGAGTCTTCGGCAGTCTGCAACGACTGTTCGGCGAGCGTGGCTGGCGGCTGCGAGCGATTGTCGTCGAAGGCCAGATCCTGCACGGTCACTACATCGCCGCGCGTGGTGTTGAATCCCACAGACGCCTGGGCCAGAGCCGTCAGGTTGCGCAGCTCATCCGCCGAACGCGGCTGCCAAACCGCGGCATGATTTTTCGTCGCCGGCTGCATCAGGCGGTCGTTCACGACAATGGCCGCGGTGAGTCTGCGTATGCGCCCGGGGTTATCCACCACATGCCGCACGGTCTTCGAGACTCCGTAGGTTCCTGACTCGGTTTTAGCGGACTGGGGCAGAGAGGTTTCATGCGGATAAACGGGGACCGCCTGCGTGTTGGGCGCATTGGAGGCGGTGCCCGGGACCCCGGCGGCGACGGGCTGCGCGCCTGTAGTCTGCTCCGTGCGTTCGAGCGCAAGGGTGACGCTTTTCGCGGGATCGTAACTCTCGTCCGTCTCTTCGGCGGCCTCGATATCGTAGTCGAGCGTAACCGAGGCGCGCACGTTGCCCACGCCGGTCACCGGCTCGAGCGTCGCGATCAATTTGTCCTCAAGAGCCTGCTCGGCGGTCAGCTGCATGGCCTCGGCGGTCTTCGGTCCCAGTGGAGTATTGCCCGCGGCATCCACCAGCACCACGTGCTCCGGCGCCAGCCCATCGACGGCGGAAGCAACCAGGTTGCGGATGGCGTCGGGCTCGCCCTCGGCCAGTGAACGGTGGCGTAGCCTGATCACCACAGCGGCCTTAGCCGGGCGCTCCTGGTCGCGAAACAGCGAGTCGTGCGGCATCACCAGATGCACGCGCGCCGAGGTCACGTCGGAGAGCGTGCCGATGGTGCGTTCCAGCTCGCCCTCGAGAGCCCGCTGAAAGTTCACCTGCTCGTCGAACTCCGAGCCTACCCAGTTGGGCTTGTCGAAGATCTCAAACCCCAGCCGGCCACTCTTGACGCCACCCTTGGCGGCAGAGGCCAACCGCGCCTTGTCCAGTTGCGCAGCCGGAACCATAATGCCTGAGCCATCGGCGCTGGGCGCAAAAGGAATCTGCGCCTGGGCAAGGACCTGCTCCATCTGCCGCGCATCGTCCGGCTCGAGGCCGGAGTAGAGCGTGCGCCAGTCGGGGCTGAGACCGTACCATGCCAGCCCACCCAGCAGCGCGGCCAGCATCACGGTAGCCACCATCACCCAGCCGCGCTGCGCGGGGGCCATCTGCGCCCAGCGCACCCACGCCAGGCTCCATAGCCCGGACCACCTTCCGCCCTTCTGCACTTGCCCCAGCGCCGGCGGGCTCTTCTCCAACTGTGTTCCCGTAGCCATGATTGTCGTGTCTCGCTCGTCTGCCTCTGCTCCTAATCGCTCCATGCCGACTGATTCACCGGCAGGACGAACTTACCGGGTCAACTCCTTCGTACGCCTGCGCGTTTCACGCAGCCGCGCAGCCAGGAGGCTAAAACTGCATGCCCATCACGCTCTGGTAGGCCTGGACGGCCTTGTTACGCACTGCCAGCGCCAGCTCGAAGGCCATATCCGCCTTCTGGGTGGCAATCATGGCCTGGTGGACATCCACCCCGGAGCCAGTTATCAGGCCGGTCACCGCCGTCTGCGCCTGCTGCTCCAGCTGGTTGACCTGTCCTACGGCGTCTGTGATCAGATCGGCGAAGGGAGAAGATGCGGTGGCCCGATCTGCCTGCGCCGCAATAGAATGAGTGCCGCCGGCGCTGGCTGCACCCGGCGCAGCCGTTACCAGATTTACTGCCGCCAACATGTTGTACCCCTCCTCGCCTTTGGTCCCCGTGCGCTCGTGAATCTCACGCTTTCAAACCCACACGCGCACGGGTCAGGACTTGCCAATCTCCAGTGCCGACGTGATCATGCCCTTCTCAGCCTGCACGGCAGCGCCGTTGAGACCATATGCACGCGTCGCCCCCATCAAGTCCACCATCTCTGTGAGGGGATTAATGTCGGGATAGGAGACGTAACCGTCCGGCCCCGCGTCGGGATGCCCCGGATCGTAGCGCTTGAGCGGCGGAGAAGGATCTTGAACGACGGCGGAGATATGCACGCCCGGCGCGACGGCCGGACTGCCGGGCATGGCGGGCAGCGCAAGAGCTCGAGAACCCGGCGCCGCGCCGCCTGCCGCCGCCATGGAATCGAGAAAGTTGGGGTCGCCCTGGTTGGCGGCGAAGACCACCTCCTGGCGGCGGTAAGGCTCGCCTTGCGCGGTGCGCGTGGTCTCCGCATTGGCCATGTTGGCGGCGACCACTTCGGCGCGCATGCGCTCCGCCTCCATGGCATTGCCCGAGGTTTCCATCATTCCGAATAGGTTCATTGTCTACACCCCAATGTTGCGTCGTGGATCGTGATTCATCCATCGTGATGCGTGGGCCGTGCATCGTGAACGGCAATCGCGAATCACTTGCCACGCGTTCGCCAACCACGCATCACGAACCGCGCGTCACGAATCACGAACCACGATTCACGAACCATGAACCACGATGCACGGCTTACTTGTCGGCGTGGATCGCGTCCATGACGCGCTGATACTCCTGCCTGAGCAGCGCCACTCCGGTGCGGAACTTGAGTTGCGCCTCGGCCAGATTGAGGCTTTCGCGGTCGATCGAGACATCGTTTCCGTCGGGGCGCGCCACCAGCCCATCCACCTCCGTGACCCGCACCTTGCGCGGCGCCCGCCCCCGTTCGACGTCACTGATGGCCCCGCGCATCTCGGCCTCGAAGTCCATGCCCACCGCGCGGTAGCACGGCGTGTCCACGTTGGCCATATTGGCGGCCGTCAGCTTGGCCTCCGCCGTGGCCAGGTCAAGATAGCGCGCGATCTGATTGCTTAATCCGGTTGCAATCTCCATCTCGTTCTGCCCTCCCGAAACCCAGCTGTCACCGCCAGCCTCTCGGAACCTTGCTCGACGCGAAGAGTCCGGCAGCGGTTAGTTCACCGCGAGGCCAAAATCGATCTCCCGCGCGGTCAGCACTGGATTCTCACCGGCCAGAATGATGCCGCGCTCCAGCACGTGCTCCAGTTCGCGCACATTCCCCGGCCAATCGTGCGCGCCCAGTTTGGCGAGAGCGCTCTCGTCCAGCCGCTTCACCGGCGTATCCCGGCCCAGCTTCTGCAAAAAGTGCTCGATGAGCAGGGGCAGGTCCAGGACGTGCTCGGCCAGCGACGGGGTGCGGATAAGAAAGACCGCCAGCCGGTAGTAAAGATCGGAGCGGAAGGCGCCGTTCTGCGTCTGCGGCGCCAGCGGCCGGTGGGTGGCGGCAAGAATGCGCACATCCACTTTGACGGTCTCGTTGTCGCCGACCCGCTGCAGCTCTCCGCATTCGACAAAGCGCAACAGCTTGGCTTGCAGGCCCAGCGGCATTTCGCCGATTTCGTCCAGGAATAACGTGCCCCCATCGGCGGCTTCGATGCGCCCGGTACGGCCTTGCACCGCGCCGGTAAATGCGCCGCGCGTGTGGCCGAAGAGCTCGGCTTCGAGCAGGGCTTCAGGGATGGCTGCGCAGTTAATGGCGACGAAGGGCTTGCGGCTGCGCGTCGACAAGCGGTGCAAGGCCTCAGCCACTATTTCCTTGCCCGATCCCGTCGGCCCCTCAATCAACACCGGAGTCATGCGCGGGGCCACGAGACGCACGCGGCGGCTGACTTCGAGCATCGACGCCGCATTGCCCACCAGTTCCGGCAGTCGTTCGCTGGAGTTCGGGTCGACTCCCCGCGCAGCCCGCCCGGACTGGATAGAGATTGTCTTGCCGGTTCCCGCAGGCAAAGACGGGAGAATCGGCGTGGCACAGAAAGGAGCGGAGCACGAGATAACAATCGGCCCATCGGCTGGTTTCAGAGGCTCCGACCGCGTAGTCTCGCGATCGGAATTCTCGATCGCCGGGGATGTGTTCCACGCGGCCGTATCCGTCTCCTGGCAATGTCGCAGCGCGTAAAGCAGCTCTTGCCGATAGGGCCCGCGAGGACTTTCGGCGGCAAAATTCCCCGCTGCCGTTACCAGATCGACCTCAGGGAATCGGTTCTTGAATTCGCCCAGGAACTCGTTTAGGTCCAGGTCCGGGAGCCAGGAATCGACGATGACGGCGTCGGGCAGCGCAGCTTCAGCCTCAGTCCAGGCCTGTGCACCACCTTCAGCTTCACGCACCTGCCAGCGCAAGCCGGCAAGCACCTGCGCGAGGCGCTGGCGAAAACTGCGATCGGCACTGGCCACCAGAGCAGTCCGCGGCCTCATGCGAGGGTTTACAGCAGGAACCGGAAAGAGTTGCATGAGCAGTCTCCTCAACAGTGAGACAGAGGTGCGGTGCGGACGGATGGGCGCGCTACGAAACGGCAATCGCTGGCGGAGGAGAGGCAATCTCGGCGACAGCT
>Ga0181530_10006478_pt1 | contig 11527 bp, 7 predicted proteins | sample PEATcosm2014_Bin_42_FD_119769 | JGI IMG/M metagenome (GOLD analysis project Ga0181530, IMG submission 119769) | Peatland microbial communities from MTU Mesocosm Facility, Houghton, MI, USA - PEATcosm2014_Bin10_60_metaG | ecosystem: Environmental > Terrestrial > Soil > Wetlands > Peat | place... | reverse complement strand
CCTCGGATGCCGCGTCGGCCGGATTCGGCAGGGTGAACGAGTCCGCCTCGTCACCTCCTGTCCCGGTCTCCACCGGCCCGCTGCGGGTCTCCTGCTCGATGACCATCGGCTGGGCGCGGCGGGCGGGCGGGCCCGGCTCCTCGCCAGGTTCCGCGTCCCGATGCCCGGCTGCCCGATGCTCCGGCGCCCCGTGCTCCGGCGCCCCGTGCTCGGGCGCCCCGTGCTCCGCCCCCACAGGGTCCGATGCGGGAGGCGCGATGCCGGCGGACGGCGACTGCTGCGCCGGTTCGCCTGGCGCAGCCTCAACCGCGGTCGCCGCCGTCGCCGCAGCCGGCGCCTCCGCGGCTGCCGCGCCGCTATCGGCAACGCCGGCGGGGGGTGAAACGGGATCGGCTGGTGCGGCGGCGGCATCGACCGGGGCGACCGCGGCGGCGCCGGTGACCCCGGCGCCCAGGTCGCTGGCCGAGGCTGCGGCGGGTGCCGAGCCATCCTCGGCCGGGGCCATCGCCGCGCCACCGGCGATGCTGTCGCCAGCCTCGGATCGCTCCCAGGCGGTATCAGGCGGCCCCGCTTCCCACTCCGGCGCCGCGGGGCTGTCGCGCAACATGGCGGCGGTGGCCCCGGGCTCGACCCGGGGCTCGCCGGTCTCCAACGACACCATCTCCGGCGGCGGCTCGCGCGAGGTCCGCGCCTCCGGCCCGCCCGCCAGTTCGCGGTCGACCTCTTCTTCCTCGCGCTGCGCCTCTTCGGCCTCCTGGTCGATCAGCCGCTGCCGGTCCGCCACCGGGATCTGGTAGTAGTCCGGGTGGATCTCGCTGAAGGCGAGGAAGCCGTGGCGGTTGCCGCCATACTCGACGAACGCCGCCTGGAGGCTGGGCTCCACGCGGACCACCTTGGCGAGGTAGATGTTCCCCTTGAGTTGCCGCTTGGTCGATGTCTCGACGTCGAAATCCTCGAGACGGTTACCGTCCAGCACCACCACGCGGGTTTCTTCCGCGTGGGTGGCGTCGATCAGCATGCGCTTGGTCATTCAGTCCTGAACTCCGGTGTGCCGCCGGACATGGTGGCGCGGTCCCTGGTCGGGCGCGCGGCGTCGGGCGGCTGGAAAGGCTTGCGGGAAAGGGCCCGGCCCGCCGGAGATAGGATGCAGCAACGCGCATGCCAGCCGCGCCACCAGGGGTGGTGCGCGGGACTTCCGTTGCGGGAAGGGCTGGCACGATGATCGGTCTCCGGCGTCGGCGCGGTGCGTTCGTGGAGAACGCCGCCCCGTGTGAATCGATTGCCTGCCTGTCCCCGTGCCTGAAGCAAGTCCGGCCTGGCCCGAAGATCGGCCCCGGCGCGCCAAATGCGGCGCGCGACGGGCGATGACGCGGCTTCGGCGGGCGCGGACCTTCCCCCGATCGACAAATGCCGGGCAGTGCCCGGTCGGCCGATGGATCACGGCGCCCACCGGTTCAGCCCCCCGCTTCCGCGGGGGTGACAAGGAACAGCGAAGCGGTCGCCGCTCCCCGATCGCGTCACCGGAGCGGCTCTGACCATGAAGCAAACGGCCCAGCGGTGCAAGCACAAGGCGCGGCCGGATGCGTCGGGGGGTGCGTGCGGGCGCGGCATCCTGCCCTGCGTTGGAGCGCCGGCGGCGGCTCGCCGATGTCTCGTTTTACGGTGCGGGAGACGCTGCCGCGTGGGATGAGAATTGGTGCGAGCAGGCGTTGGACCGGCTGTGGGACTCCGCGGACCGCAGGTGCCTTCTTGCGGCAGGGCAGGAATTTCACCTCGAAGTTAGCCAGCGGCCGCGACCGCACTCCCATGGCTGGAAATGGCACGCATTGGATCACCGTACGGGCGCTCAGGGCCATTTCCACGGTAGTGCGTTGGGGAGCCAGCGATGTCTTGCAGACATCTCGTTTCGCGGCACAAGAGACGGCGACGCATGGTGTGAGAATGGGGGCAGGCGCTGGACTGGTTGTGGGACTCCGCGGATCGCCTGCGCCGTCTTGCGGTAGCGCAGCAATGTCAACACGGAGATAGGGCCGAGCGTCACGGTGGGCTACAGGAGTCGTGCCGCTACCGCGTACGGGGGACTGGCCTAGCGACCTTTCGGCCGGAGCGCACACTGCTGCGCCGGCCCAGGCTCCTGTGGCGCTCCGTGCCTCTCCGTCTCTCCTACCATTTCTCCTGCCATGGAAAATCCCTGAGCGCCCGTACCGGCCGTCCAACGCGTGCCATTTCCAGCCATGGGGTGCGGCAGCGGCCGCTGGCTAACTCCGTGGTGAAAACCTTGCGCTGCCGCATGCCACAATTCCCGGCGGGATGAGACCAAGACTTACGCCGCGGCAGCGGCTGGCGTGTCCAGTGCGCGCAAGGCCGGGCTGGTGCCGGAGACGATGGCGTGCACCGGTTCGGGCTCCGGCCGAAGGCCGGGATATAGCAGTCTGTCTGATGGTGAGTACAAAGAGCGAATATTCGATAGCGCGAGGCACGATACACTCACAAGTTCCGATGTGTCGGTTAGGCGACCACCGGCTCTAGAGCATAAGCTCTTTATGAGCCGCTGGTGAAGAAAGCGGACATCCCTTTGCTTGTGGCCGGATTGAGAGAGACGTCCTCCTACCTACCAAATGGCTGATGGTTCTAAAAGTCTTCGAGCCTAACAACCTGCACGCCGATCGCCTGGAGGCATTGCAGCAGGACCGCCGCGATGATCTTGCCACGGTCGACCTTGCTATGTTGTGGTGGCGTTTGCCACATAATACCGAAGTAGCCGCGTGGCCTCTGTTCCTCCCGGAGGATTGCAGCCCTGATGATCGAGCGCCGTTCCCTGCTCCGGCACGCGAGCCTGCTGCCATTCATCGGTGCGGTGCCGCGCGTCGCGCGTGCGGCCGATCAGATCGCCGACGCAAAGGCGGACTATACGCTGCGTATCGCCACCGGACTGGTGGAACTGGCGCCGGAACACATCGTCTCCACCACGCTCTACAACGGCCAGTTTCCGGGCCCGCTGCTGCGCTTCAAGGAAGGCCAGCGCGTGGTGGTCGATATTCACAACGGCACCGACACCCCGGAACTGGTCCACTGGCATGGGCAGATGATCCCGAGCGACGTGGACGGCGCGGCCGAGGAAGGCTCGCCGTACGTGCCGCCGCATGGCAGCCAGCGGATTGCGTTCGTGCCGAAGCCCGCGGGCTTCCGTTTCTACCATACGCACGTTGTGGCAGGAGCCGACCTCAACCGCGGCACCTATAGCGGGCAGACTGGGCCGGTTTATATCGAGCCGGCCAACCATCCCGGCGCGTACGACCGGGAGGTCTTCCTGGTGCTGAAAGAGTTCTCACCGACCTTCAGCAAGGGCGGCGACATGGCGATGGATGCGCTGGCAGGCGCTGCCATCAAGGAATTGCGACAGATGGGTGCCGCGGCGGACGCGGCGGCGCCGGTCAAGACCAAGGGGTTCGAGGTTGGCTACGACCTGTTCGGCATCAACGGCCGCATGCTCGGTCACGGCGAACCCATTCGTGTGAAACAGGGCGAGCGCGTGCTGTTCCATGTTCTCAATGCAAGCGCGACCGAAATTCGCAGCCTCGCGCTGCCCGGCCACGTGTTTCGTGTGGTTGGGCTCGATGGCAATCCGGTGCCGACGCAAGCGGAGGTCCCGGTGCTGTGGTTGGGTACGGCGGAGCGGGTCTGCGCGGTTGTCGAGATGAACCATCCGGGCGTGTGGGTGATGGGCGATCTTGCAGATGACGACCGCGGTCACGGGATGGGCATTGTCGTCGAATACGCCGGCCGCGCAGGTAAGCCGCAATGGAGCAGGCCGAAGCCGTTCCACTGGGATTACACGCGGTTCGGCAAGGTGGGTGCCACGCCGGCCACCCCGGACGAGACGATCGAGATCACCATCGTCAAGCACAACGCCGCACTCGATGGCTTCAACCAGTGGACGCTGAACGGCGAGGCGTTTTCGATGGATACCATGAGGCCGATGTACACGGTGCAGCAGGGGCGGCGTTACCGACTGAAATTCCGCAATGCCAGCGACGATGTTCACCCGCTGCACCTGCATCGGCACAGCTTCGAACTGACGCGGGTCGGCGGCAAGGCAACCGCGGGGGTGATCAAGGATGTGGTGATGCTGGGCGGATTCCAGGAGCTCGAATTCGATTTTGTCGCCGACAATCCGGGGCTGACGCTGTTCCACTGCCACCAGCAATTGCACATGGATTTCGGCTTCATGGCGCTGTTCAAATACGCGTAGGCGGCAGGGTTCGCACGGATTGCGATCCTGCCACTCGAATGCGGTGCGTTCCCGCGGTAGTCTCCGGTCGTCCAGGCAAAGGGAGGCAACCATGACCCTGCAAGTCCGCCGTATCGTCACCGGCCATGACGCGAACGGCAAAGCCATCGTCACCACCGACGAGCGCCTGACCGCCACCAGCGGCCCCGGCCGCGCGCGCTGCGAGATCTGGTCCACCGACCGGATGCCGGTGGACAACTCGGATGCCGCCGAGGCCGCGCAGCGCCAAGGGTTCGTGGTGCGGCACAACTATGTCGGCTCGGGCCAGGGCACGGTGGTGCGCGTCGTCGAGTTCGCGGCGGGCTCGCCCAAGTTCATGCACCGCACCGAGACGGTCGATTACGCCATCCTGCTGTCGGGCGAATGCGACCTGGAACTGGACGACGGCGCGACCGTGCACATGACGGCAGGCGACATCGTCGTGCAGCGCGGCACGATGCACGCCTGGGTCAATCACGGCACGCAACCCTGCGTGTTCGCGTTCGTGCTGATCGACGCCGATCCGGTGCAGGTGGCCGGGCAGAGCCTGGGCACCCACTACCCGGCGTAACGACCGGCTGCCAGGCGCCGCCTCACTTCCCCCGCGGGTCGAGCGCGTCGCGCAGCCCGTCGCCCACCAGGTTGAACGACAGCACGCACAGGAAGATCGCCACGCCGGGAAACACCGCCAGCCACGGCGCCTGCGACAGGAACCGCTGCGCCGAGTTCAGCATCGAGCCCCAGGACGGATCCGGCGGCTGCTGCCCCAGCCCGAGGAACGACAGCGATGCCTCCGCAATGATCGCCTGGGCGATCGACAGCGTACCCTGCACCAGGAGCGGCGGCACGATGTTCGGCAGCACGTGCCGCACCGCCACGCGCCAGGGCGGATTGCCGATCGCGCGTGCTGCCTCGACATACTCGTTGCTCGCCGCATCCAGTGTCGCGGCGCGCGCCACGCGCATGAAGCGCGGCGCGGTGGACACGCCGATCGCGATCATCGCGTTGGTCAGGTCCGGCCCGAGGAACGCCGCCAGCGCGATCGCCAGGATCAGGAACGGGCAGGCGAGCATCGCGTCCACCAGACGCGACAGCAGAGCGTCGGTCCAGCCGCCGGCGAACCCGGCCAGCAGGCCCGCCGGCACGCCGATCCCGGCGGCAATCAGCACCGAAACGACGCCGGCGAGCAGACTGGCGCGCGCGCCGAAGATGACGCGCGAGAGGACGTCGCGGCCGTTCTCGTCGGTGCCCATCCAGTGCAGCAGCGACGGTGCCTTGCGGATCGTGGTCCACGACGTGGCGATCGGATCGTACGGCGCCATCAGCGGCGCCAGCGCGGCCACACCGATGAACACCACGATGACCGCGAGGCCCGCCACCGCCACGCGCCGGCGCAGGAAGCGCCGCAGCGCCAGGCGCGCCGGGCTTTGGTGCAGCGGGACGGCGGCCGAAGCGACGGTGGCGCTCATGATAACAAACCTCTCCCGCAACGCGAGAGGGGTCGAGGCGCGCAGCGACGAGGGTGAGGGTGATCGGGTCGGCACACAGCACTGCTAAGCCGCGGGGCGACCCGATCGCCCTCACCCTCGGCGCTGACGCGCGCGCGACCTCTCCCACGGCGTGGGCGAGGTTTCTTCATGCCCGCAGCCGCGGGTTGATCACCACGTACAACACATCCGCCAGCAAATTCAGCAGCACGTACAACCCCGCCGTCACCAGCACGACGCCCTGCACCACCGGATAATCCCGGTTGAACACCGCATCCACGATCAGCTTGCCAAACCCCGGAATCGAGAACACTTGCTCGGTCAGCACCGCGCCCGACAGGAGCGTGCCCAACTCCAGCGCGCCCAGCGTCACCACCGGGATCAGCGCATTGCGCAGCGCATGCCGCACGACCACTACGTATTCGCGCAACCCCTTCGCCCGCGCCGTGCGCACGTAATCCTGGTCCAGCGCGGTCAACATCGCACTGCGCGTGTGCCGCATCAGGATCGCCGCGATCGCGTTGCCCAGCACGAAGGCCGGCATGATCGTGGTGGCGAGCGACGCGCGCCAATCCTCGGTCAGCGGCACATAGCCCGACGGCGGCAGCCAGCCGAGATCGACCGACACCAGCAGGATCAGCATGATCCCCAGCCAGAAGTTCGGCGTGGACAGCCCCGCAAGCCCGATCCCGTTCGCCACGTAGTCCCAGAATCCGTTGCGATCCACCGCGGCAATCACCCCCGCCGGCACGCCGATCAGCACCGCAATCACGAACGCCATACTGCTCAGTTGCAGCGTCACCGGCAGCTTCTCCGCAATGAGCTGTGACACCGGCTGGCGGATGCGCCACGAATAGCCGAGATTGCCCTGCACGACATTGCCCAGCCAATGCACGTATTGCACCGGCAGCGGCCGATCGAGCCACAGCTCGGCGCGGATCTGCGCCAGCACCTGCGGATCGCCGCGCTCCTCGCCGGCCATCACCAGCGCCGGATCGCCAGGCATCAACTGTTGCAGGCAGAACACCAGCACGCTGACCAGCAGCAGGGTGGGAATGATCTGCGCAATGCGCGCGCCGAGGTGCCCGCGCATCAGGGGGCTTCGCCCCCGGAACCCCGACCAGGGGCTCTGCCCCTGGACCCCGCTAAAGGCACAGCCCTTAGAACCCTTTCGTTTCGGGTCAGGGCGGGGGGTCGCGTGTAGCGTTGGCGGAGGCGTGCGCCGTCGCGCACGCCTCCGCCAACGCTACACGCGACCCCCCGCCCTGACCCGAAACGGATGGATTCCAAAGGCTCCGCCTTTGGTGGGGGTCCCGGGGGCAAAGCCCCCGGGTGGGGTCCAGGGGCAAAGCCCCTGAATGCCGCGGCGCCGCGCACTACTTGCCCAGCTCCAGCCCCTGCACCCGGATCATCCCATCCGGTACCGGCCGAAACCCTTGCAGCTTCGCCGACATGCCGACGATGTTGCGCGGCGTCCACAGATAGGTGATCGGCAGGTCCTGCGCCGCCTGAGTCCACATCTGCGCGTACAGCGACTTGCGCTGCGCCACGTCGGTCATGCCGCGCGCCGCGTCCAGAAGCTGGTCCACCGTGGCATTGGCATAGTCACCGACATCCTGCGCCTGCTTGCTGTGCAGGAACGCATAGACGTTGCCGTCGATATCCACCCGCCCCGACCACCCGATCATCAGCGCCTGGAATTCCCCCTGCTCCGACAGCGTCAGCGTGGTGGCGAATTCGGTGGCGCGGATATGCACGTCGAACCCGGCTTCCGCCGCCATCGACTGGATCACCTCGGCGGCTTGTTCCGCATCGGGATTGTTCGCCGCCATCAGTTCCAGCGGCACTGGCGTCTTCACCCCGGCTGCCGCGAGCAGTGCCTTGGCCTTCGCCACGTCGCGCGCCGGCACCGTCAGCGCGGCGTCGTAGAACGGCGAGGCGACCGGCACCGCCTGCATCGTCGGCACGTTCATGTCGTTGAACACCACGTTCACCAGCGCGGCGCGATCGATCGCCAGGCTGAACGCCTGCCGCACCCGCGCATCCCGGCCGTACGGATTGTCCGCCGCCTTGCCGTTCGCCAGGTTGTTGGTAATCCCGAAATAGCCGAGCGAATCCGACACCACCAGCCGCAGCTTCGGATCCGCCTTCACCGCGGCGGCGTCGGTCGGCACGATATACTCCGCCAGATCGACCGCCCCCGCCTTCAGATTGGCCAGCCGCGCCGAGCTGTCGACGATCACCTGGTAGGTCAGCTTGTCGAAATGAATGTCCTTCGCGTCCCAGTATTGCGGAAACCGCTCCAAGGTCACGTGGTCCTGCGGCACCCGCTCGGCGAAGCGGAACGGCCCGGCGCAGACCGGGTGCAGTGCGAAATCCTTGCCCTCCTGCGTCGCCGCCTTGGGCGAGACGATCATGCCGGCGCGGTCGGTCAATTGCGCCAGGAACGCGCCGGACGGCGATTTCAGCGTCACCCGCACCGTCGCCGGATCCACCACTTCGACATGGTCGATCGCGCTGACCTCGCTGCGGCGGAAGCTGCCGGGCAGCGTGAGGTTTCGATCCAGGGTGTATTTCACCGCCGCCGCGTCCAGCGTCTCGCCGTCCTGGAACACCACGCCCGGGCGCAGATGGATCACCAGCGTCTTCGGGTCCGCCCAGTCGTAGCCGGTGGCAAGCTGCGGCACGACTTGCAGCTTTTCGTCGATGTCAAACAGCTTGTCGCACATCCCGGCGAAGACGATGCGCCCGACATAGGTGCGCGCCAGGGTGGGGTCGAGCAAATCGGCGTCCTCGCGCAGGGCGATGCGCAGGGTCTGCGCCCGGGCATGGCCGATCCCCGCCGCCAGGGCGAGGACAGCCACAAGCATCGCGGCAGCCAGCAGGCGTCGCATCACGTGGTCTCCCGTGGTTTAAGCCATCCCGTCGGACGGCATTCTGTGCCGCCTGGGCTCCGGCATGGCAAGCCGCCTCTTACCTTCGCGGCGCGGTATGGCTAAGCAGGCGCCGAACGCCTGGCCCTCAGCACAGGATGTTGCGACATGGCAGACCCTGTTTCCCCATCGGCCCAAGGCGCGTGGCGCGCCGATCCCCAGGCGGATTTCCTCGCCTACCGCTTGCTGTCCTTGGCACGCGCGGTGCTCGTCGACTATTTCGATGGGGATTCCATGGAGGCGGAGTACAACGCCTCGCTGCGCCGGGAATTGCGCAAGAAGCGTGGCGGCAAGCCGTGGCTGATGCAGGAATGGCACGACCATCCGGACCACGGCACGCTGCGGCTGAGTGCCGAGCCGGAGCCGAACACGTTCAGACTGGGGGTGACGCAGGCGGATTTCACCGCGAACCTGGCCGTCACCTACGACATCGACCTCGCCGAACTGGATTCCGCCAACGTCACGCATTTCCAAGGCAGCGCCGACACGGCGATCGCCGCGGCCCGCTTCTGGGTGGATGAGCTGACGGATTTCGGCCTGGACGACCTGGACATCGACGCAGACGAGTTGGAAGACATCCTCGCCGAGGTCGGCCCCGACGACGCGGACGACGAGGACGACGCGGACGATGCGGACGACCTGCCCGGCGCACCGCCGAGGGCGACCTACGAGACCCGCCAGCATGTCGAACGCATGGCGCGCGCCCTCAGTCGCCGCGTGCGGGACGACGAGCTGCCGCAACTGCCTGAACCGGACCAGGAATGGCTGGCAGCCACGCCGCAGAGCCTGGGGTCCATCCTGGAAGTCGCCGTCGATGCGTCCATGGCCCAGCCGCGCAACGCGAAGCAGTTCGCTGCCTGTCTGGCGATGCTGAACCACCAGCTCGAACTGATCCGCTATCAGTCCGAGCGTGGCTATCAATGGGCGATCCGGATGCTCGACCAGTACCAGGAGCACGTGAGTGATCTGGCAGAGGGGGAGGCGCTTGACCACCACGAGGATTTGTTCGCCCTCGTCGCCGCGCTGGGCCACGCCAAGGTACCGGTGAAGCCCGAACTCAGCGAGGCGTTGATGGGGGCGGGGCCGTCGCTGCCGGATTCGATGCCGCCCGATAAGGCGCTCGACCAGATGGTGCGCCCGTTGATCGACGATCTGGCGCGCAACGTCACCTCGCCGTTCGAGGTGATGGTGGCGATGGGCGAGACCGCCGCGGTCACCCCGCCGGCGCTGCGCTGCTTCATGGCGCACGAACTGGCCCTGTCGCCGCATCCGGTGATGCGCGACGCGGTGCCGCTGATGTTGCTCGATCCTGCTGCCGAGGTGCGGCACGCCGCCGCGCTCGCCCTGGATCAGATCGCCGCGCCCGACACGTTGTCGCCGGTGTCGCTGCGTCGCGCCATCGCCTTGCGCAACTGGATTCCCGAAGCAGACCGTGCCGCGCTCGACCAGGCAATCCGCAAGGCGCGGGTGAAGGGCGTGCAGCCGGCGCAATGGGAGCCGGCGCCCGAACTCGCCCAGCGCGCCTCGTCGATCGACGGCAGCGGCGCGCAAAGCCTCTTGTTCGCCAGCCGATCCGGGCGATCCGGCCTGTTCGCCGGCCTGCTGTTGAAGCAGGGCTTCGGCATTCGCGACGTGTGGTGCAATAGCGATGTGCCGCGCCGGGAGATCGCCTCCATGGTGGCGGCCATGCAACGAGAAATGGCGGCACCGGAAGTCGAACGTTCTTACGTCGATAGCGTGGTGCAACACGGCATCGCGCTCGGGGTGGCGGCAAGTCATTTGCCGGACCCCGCCATGCTGGAGATCGCCGAAGCGGTATGCGGCGCCGACTGGAAGGACCGGCGGATCGACGCCGCGGCGGAAACCGAGCGTCTGTTCAGCGAACTTCCCGTCGAGCAACGCAGCGCCGGCGCGGTCACCACGTCGCTGCGGCGCAGCGTGGGGTGGATGCACGACGATCGCTTGTGGGATTCATGGTTCGAGGACGACGCCGAAGTGCGCGAGGCGCTCGCGGCGGCCAGGCAACACGACGTCGACGACGCGGCGCGTGGGCTGCTGGACGGTGTGCTGGACCAGCGGCGCGGCGTCTGGGCCGAGCGGTTCCTGCTGACCGCGCTCTGGGCGCGCGCGGTGAAGGCCGGTCAGCCGCCGCCGCTCGGCGCCTCGGCGCGCGCGGTCACCTGGCGCGACCTGGTGGTGCTGGCGCACGAGGTACTGTCCGCCCGCCCGTTGCGCGACATTCCGGTGATGATGGAAATCGCCGAGCGCACGGTGATCGCGGCGCGGTCGGGGGGGTGGTGATGAAAACCACCCCCGCGCAGCACTATACTCTGCTGCGTGGCCCACCGTGGCGCGCGGACGGCTCCAGGTGTTATCCCAACCGCCCGAAACACTGACCCTCGCATGGTTGCGGCGGTCCGTGCCAACCAACCGGGAGTCAATCGTTCGGAATCCGATATTAGAATCCTACCTTTTCCGAAACAAGCCAAGACTTTACAGTAATACCAACCGTCCGAAAGATTGCCGTACGGCATGGTCCGTCCCAACCGTCATGGCCGGGCTCGACCCGGCCATCTATGCAGCCGCAGTGCCGCGATAGATGGCCGGGTCAGGCCCGGCCATGACGGTTGGGACGGACCATGCCAACCAACCGGGAGTCACTCGTTTGGCAGCCGACATTAGAATCTTACCTTTGCCGAAACAAGGCAAGAATTTACGTCATACCAACCGTCCGAAAGATTGCCGTACGGCACGGTCCGTCCCAACCGTCATGGCCGGGCTCGACCCGGCCATCTATGCAGCCGCAGTGCCGCGATAGATGGCCGGGTCAGGCCCGG
>Ga0181530_10006474_pt1 | contig 11533 bp, 6 predicted proteins | sample PEATcosm2014_Bin_42_FD_119769 | JGI IMG/M metagenome (GOLD analysis project Ga0181530, IMG submission 119769) | Peatland microbial communities from MTU Mesocosm Facility, Houghton, MI, USA - PEATcosm2014_Bin10_60_metaG | ecosystem: Environmental > Terrestrial > Soil > Wetlands > Peat | place... | reverse complement strand
TCCGGAGTCTCCCCGGTCCCCAAGAGCGAGGGACCGGGGGCACCCTCGTGTGGTTTTTGGGGCGTCGAGACCGAGGCCACCCGCCGCCTGCCTGGTCCGTCGGGAAGACACCCTGCTATCTGAACGGCGCGCGCCTGTTTTTCAACCTCGCTGCGGTCTCTTCGTTGTTGATATCCTTCAAGGATGAATACTGTCTTCTATTCCTGGCAGAGCGACAGGCCTGGGGCGGTTTGTCGCAATTTCATCGAGCGTGCTCTCCAGTCGGCCATCGACAGGCTGCGAGCCGACGTGGAGATTGAGCCGTCCCTGCGGAAAGATCTCGAACTCGATAAAGACACGAAAAACGTACCGGGCTCTCCCGCCATTTTCGACACGATTCTGTTGAAGATTGAGGCAGCCAGAGTTGCGGTTTCCGATCTTACATTCGTGGGCCGGCGCGAAGACGGGAGACCGATCCCAAACCCGAACGTTTTGATCGAATACGGTTATGCGCTAAAGAAACCCGGCGCTACGCGAATCTTTGCCGTGATGAACGAAGCGTATGGCGAGGCGTCGAATCAATCCCTGCCTTTTAATCTAGCGCATGTAAGATTTCCTATTCGATATTCGCTGGCTGAGACCGCATCAGAGGACCAGAAGAAGGAAGCGCGAAAAGCGCTCACGGATGCATTCGAGTCGGCCTTAAGGACAATCTTCAGTAGCAAGGAATATCAAGCGGAAGAGGCAAGGCGGGTTCCCTCGGCGCTCGATGTTGCTGCCATTCATAAAAGAGAGCAGGAGTATTCATACCGACTGTCCGCTCTCGGCTATGGAGACGGCCTAGAGGATGTCAACCAAAACGTAAAAACCTTGTTCGACCTCATCTGCGCCAAATGCAATGAAGTCGAAGCAAAACATAACTTGGATATCGAATGCGGCTTTCAAATAATTCCTCGCGAGAGAACGCAGGCTTGTGTCCTAAAGACACCGGATCTTGGAATCGTTGTGAATTGGGAGCAGCCCTTCATAAATTCGCTAGATCGCGCGAATCTCAACGTCGTTGAGTTGAGCGGGCGTCTTTATCTGCCTGGCCAGTTCCCGGGGGGAGCGTATTTTCCGCCGAAGGAACTTGACCGAAAAATCTATCAACCAACTCTCTCGGACGCGCTCGAGATCGGATGGGTGAAGCATGGAAAAACGATTCGGGAATCCCCTTTCATTTCGAACGAAGAATTTGCTGAAGGATGCGTCTCGCAGCTTTTGAATATGCTTCGAAAGGGCAATCGGTGAGAATAGCGTCTTACCTGAAGAGTTGAGGAAATGCCGCGCGAATCATCGCCCAAGTCCATCCCGCTCGGGCAATTGCCGGACCAAATCCCAGAGATTTTGCGGGCGCGAGGGGATAAAGCGGATGATCGTCACCGGGGTGATTTCTCGAGCCGCCAAAGCAAAGAGACCGGCGAGAGAGCCCAACTTCGGTCGCGGCCAGAGGACAGGGCTGATCGTCCGGCTTTTATCGGTGTCGGGTCTACGTCAGCTCATGATTGAGGAGTTGCAGCGCCGCAACTTCGCCGAGACAACCATCCGCTCCTACGTTCATGGCGTAGAGGACTTCAGCCGGTATTTTCATCGCCATACGAATACCCGGACACATCGAACCGGGCAGCTTTTGTAAGACCTCCGATTCAGTCGTAAGGTCGATTACTACCCGAAAGTCGGCATCTCGGAAGTTTTGAGATGCCGGGATTTGTACGCGGCTTATGCCGCGAACACGATTTTTCAAATTGGGGTGGGAGGGTTTGTGCCGGGGTTGAAACCTCGACCTACCGTGCAGGCCTTTCCAGGTGGCTGATTGAGGGCATGGGTTTCCCACCCTTTCCGCAGAAAGAAACGGAAAGGATGGGGCACGGAGCTTTTTGGGCGGGGTGGGTTTTAAAGCGGCTTGGTCGCGCTGGTTGGTTCAAGATCGAGATGTGGGGCACCCGCTGTGGTGCTGGATGGAGGGGTTGTCATGTACTACATGATCCATGCCACCGACCATCCGCATGGCCCAGCCCTCATGTCACGCGCCTACCGCAGCACTGTCCTGCCTCTTGAGCCGCCCGAGCAGCTCAAACTGGAATTGCAGCCCGTCTCTGCGGAGGGTACAGAGCTTCCTGCAGGCTCCCCTTAAAGCGAATTTTGCGGCGTTCTACGGCTGAACGATTTCCCACTCCAAGAATCCATTGCCCATAGCGGACCGCCGGCGATGTTCATCGAGCAGATTCCCACCGGCGGATGTGAAAACGGCTCGGTACTCACGGACGAAGATGCCGACCGCGGCGAAAAGAATCGCGAGGCCGGCGCAACGCCGGGTGCTGCCCAAGTCGTGACATCCGTCGCGAGCAACCGAGGGAAGCGCGGGGATACGCCATCGAACCCCTGGGCCGATCGCAGGCGCCTGACGGCCGAATGGTGCCCGGTTTCCAACCCCGCCGGGCGCGGCGTATCGTTGCTAGCTGTGACGAATGAGCGCGGATTGGAAAAAATAAACCAGCGGCACCGGGTGGGCCTGTTCAGCGTGGGTCTGGACACCTACTGGGGCCAGTTCGCCGGTTTGAGGGAGCGGCTGGAGGAGTATAACCGCACCATCGGGGCCAGGCTCGAAGGCTTTGGCGCTGAGGTGGTCAACCTGGGCATGATCGATGGGGCCCAGAAGGCTGCAGCCGCGGGTCACGCGTTCCGGCAGAGCGATGTGGACCTGATCTTTCTCCATGTGGCCACCTATTCGCTGTCCTCGACGGTGCTGCCGGTAGTGCGGCGCGCACGAGTTCCAGTCATCTTGCTGAACCTGTCTCCGCAGGCGGCTATCGACTACGAAGCCTTCAACCGCATGAAGGACCGGACGGCCATGACGGGGGAGTGGCTGGCGCATTGCCAGGCCTGCTCGGTGCCCGAGATCTCCAATGTCTTCCGCCGCTCGGGAATCGATTTCCACCAGGTGACAGGCCTGCTGGACGAGACCGACGAGGCCTGGGCGGAGATCGAAGATTGGCTGGCGGCTTCGCGCGTGGCCCACGCCATGGAGCACAACCGCCTGGGCGTGATGGGCCACTACTACAGCGGCATGCTGGACATCTACTCCGATCTCACGTTGCAGTCGTCTGTCTTCGGCACGCACGTGGAGATCGTCGAGGTCGACGAACTGTCGGCGCTGCGGCGTGAGGTCGCGAGCGAGGCGATTGCCCGGCGCGTGGCGCTGATTCGCGATGTGTTCGACGTGCAGGCGGATTGCTCGCAGGCAGAGCTGGAGCGGGCGGCACGCACCTCCCTGGCGCTGGACCGGCTGGTGGAGAATTACCGGCTGGGCTCGCTTGCCTACTACTACAAGGGCGCGGGAATCCAGGAAAACGAAGACACGCTGAGTTCCATCATCGTGGGCAACAGCCTGCTGACGGGGCGCGGGATTCCGGTGGCCGGAGAACTGGAGATCAAGAACGCGCAGGCCATGAAGATTCTGGACTGCCTGGGCGCGGGCGGCTCGTTCAGCGAGTTTTATGCCAACGATTTTGTGCATGATGTGATCCTGATGGGCCACGACGGACCTGGGCACATTGCCATTGCCGACGGCAAGCCCAAGCTGCGGCCGCTGGGCGTTTACCACGGCAAAGTGGGCAGCGGCCTGTCGATCGAGATGAGCGTGAAGCATGGGCCAGTGACGCTGCTTTCCGTGGCCGAGGATGGGCGCGGGTCGCTGAAGCTGGTAGTGGCCGAAGGCGAGTCGGTGGCGGGTCCGATCCTCGAGATCGGCAACACCAACAGCCGCTATCGCTTCCCCATCGGGGCGCGGGCGTTCCTTGAGGAGTGGAGCCGGCAGGGCGCAGCGCATCATTGCGCCATCGGACTGGGGCGGCAACTTGCAAAGCTAGCCAAGCTGGCGGCTCTCTTGGGGATCGAGTGCGTGCGCGTGTGCTAGGCGTTGTTTCTGAAGATCGGGGAAGATCGTGGCCGACGGGCGCAGATTCCCTCCGCATCAGATCGTTGCGGCTGGCAGCCTGGATTCGTCAGGCTAATCTTCTGCCTTCGCCGTACCATCCGCCACAAGAGCATTCCCAATAACAGAAAGAAGACCGTCCCGGCCGTGATGCGGACCAACTCGGCGTGCTCCACCGCAGACTCCGGCTACCTTTCCGGCCTGGCGCGATGAATGGGCTCGACCTGCTTGTCGTAGCGTCCGCGCAGGGCGTTCCAGCGGATGATGGCGATCTCTTCGAGCATTTTCATGCCATCTTTGAGGTAACTCATGCGGGTGCGGGCGTCGTGATGCCAGCTCACGGGCACCTCGACAATGCGGTAGCCGCGCTTGAGGGCGATGAACAGGATTTCCGGGTCGAAGCCCCAGCGCTCGATGGTCTGGAGCTGGAAGACGGTCTGGGCGGCGGCGCGGGTGAAGGCCTTGAAGCCGCACTGGGTGTCGGCAAAGCGCAGTCCCATGACCGTGCGCACGACGGCGTTGAAGCAGCGGCCGAAAAACTGCCGGTAGAGCGGCTGGCGATGGGTCTGGCGGCTTGTCTCAAGCCACCGGGAGCCGATGGCGATGTCCGCACCCTGGGCGATGGCCGCAAACAGCCCTTCGGCCTCCTCGATGGGCGCCGACAGGTCGGCGTCGGTGAACATGACTACCTCGCCCAGGGCCTGCAGCAGGCCGGAGCGCACGCTGTAGCCCTTGCCCCGATTGCCGGGGTTTTCAAGCAGGCGGACTTCAGGGGCATTTCTGGCAAAATCCCTGACCAATTCGGCGGTCGCGTCGCTTGAGCCGTCGTTGACTACGATCACCTCGGCATCCCAGCAGCGCTCGCGGATGCACGTCACCACCGACTTGAGCGTCGCCGGGATGCGGGCACTCTCATTGAAAGCCGGAATGACGATGCTGTACTTGGGATACTGTGTCACGCTGAAAACCACCGTCTGGCCAGCGGGCCGGATTCGTTTTGCGTCCGTCTGGAATCGCCTGGGCTTGCTTGCCAGAGAAGAACCTCCGCCATGATAACGCACTTGGCTTGCCCGGCCCGCGCCAACACCGCTGCCCGGCCGTCTTCCGCCAACCTGTTGATGGGCAAAGGCTCAATTCCTACAAAGGCTCTTTCTTTTTCACGCTTTCCGGCGCAAAATCCGTTTATGCTGTGAGCGGAGGCCTAAAGGATATGACAAAGGCAGACCTGGTGGAAAAGGTGACCGGCTTGGGAGACCTGACTCGCCGCGACGGCGAGGTCATTGTTGAAACCATCTTTGGTTCCGTGATCGGCGCCCTGCAGAGCGGAGACAAGATTGAGATTCGCGGCTTCGGGTCCTTTCGCATCCGCCAACGCAATTCCCGCATCGGCCGCAACCCCAAGACCGGCGACCGCGTCGAGGTTCCCGCAAAACGGGTTCCCTACTTCAAACCTTCCAAGGAGCTGCGCGACCTGGTGAACCCCGGCGAGGCTGCCAAGGTCTCATAAGCGCCCCCTTGCAGAGAATCTTCGCGCTTCCATCAGCCTTTCTGAATACCCTGCAGTTGCAAGGCCTTGCTGGACCGCCGCGTTCCGAGTCATAGCCGGAAACGCGCACTCGAAAAAGGTCCAGCCTAACGCGGCCGGATGCCGATCACGCTCATCATGCGTCCCGCGTGGCCGCGGGAGGCTCGATGAGAGAAGAACAGCTCCGGCTGGCAGCTTGTGCAGCCGCCTATCAATTTGATTGACCGGGGTTCGAGGCCCGCGCTGAGCAACTGGCGGCGGTTGGCTTCCACAAGGTCCAGGTGCAGGCTGGGACCAATGGGCGAGTGGCCCGGAGCGCGCTGGGAAAGAAACAGCATGGGATACCTGGTCCGCACCGGATCGCTGTCGTCGACCTCGCGGAAGAGTTCATCGGCATAGGCGAACTGGGACTCGAAACTGGAGAGCACCTCTTCGCCCACGGCGTAGCAGCAGGCGCCGATGCCGGGGCCGATGGCGGCAATCAAATCTTCAGGCCGGGAGCCGAATTCGAGGCGCATCCGGCCCACACCGGTCTCGACAATCCGCTTTACCGTGCCCCGCCAGCCGGCGTGGAAGGCGGCCACGGCCCGCCGTTTGCGGTCGGCCAGCAGCACCGGGATGCAGTCGGCGGTCTGTACTCCCAGCAGCAGTCCGGGCTCATCGGTCATCACGCCGTCGCCCTTCCAGGGCCGCTCCCGGGCGGCGTCCCCGGCGGTGGCGACGACCAGGAGGCTCGAATGAATTTGGCGGAGAACGATCAGGGGCGTGGCCGCGTTTCCTGTGATCGCCGCGGCGAGGAGCCGGCGGTTGTGGCCCACCGTTTCCCGGTCGTCGACAGCGGTAAAGCCGAGATTCAGCTCGCCCGGCGCGCCTTCAGCGCAGTACGCCCGGCTCAAGCCTCCTTTGCGGGTGCTGAAACCGTGCCACAGCCAGCTCGTCTTCTGCCGGCCCGGCTTTTCCCAGCCGGGAACCGCGAGCCACTGGACGCCATTCGGCGCCACTCGAGGAACGGGCGCGGACTGCAACAGCTCCTCCGGCGCCGCGCGTGCAAAGCGTACCCGGAGGGGGACGGCGGCGGACTTGCACCCCAGCGACGAAGACCCATCGCTGGGGACCCCGGACTTCCACCCCAGCGACGAAAACCCATCGCTGGGGACCCCGGACTTGCCGCGAAGGTTGCGAACCGGGCCCGCAGCCCGAGAACGGGCGTCGGTCGCCTCGACTGCGCGGTCAGGATGAGCGTTTGGGGTGGAAGAGGACAGCATCTGGCTTTGATTTTATCCGGCGGCAGAGTCCAGCAGGGGCAACCACTGTCAGGCGAGCAGATGGGCCTGCCTTCCGGCAGGCCCGTTCGAGAGGCATTTGAGGGAGGGGATCCAGGGGGGGTTTTTGGGGGAAGAGCCCATAAAGGGCCTTCAAAAAGGAGTAGACACCTTTCGTGGAAGGGACAATTTTCGGGGATGCCTCTGCTTGTTATTTAGTCAGATGCGAGAATGCGAAAAAGGTTGCGCCGCGCGAATCGATTTTGTTCGAAATCGATTGCAGTGATCCGGCCTGGGCCCAGGCGCCTTTTACCGGTCTGGCACCCCCCGTGCACAAAATGACAATAATCAACTTGCATAGATCAATCTGACTCGGCACTCTCAAGAGTGTGAAGCGGGGGTATTACTTCGTCCTGATCGGAATTCTGATCGTGGGACTCGTCTACATCTATCTGCATCGGCAGGAGCTTGGACTCACCGGTCCCCACAGTTTCGGGGCCGGTTACGCCAGGGACGGCGAGCCCGCCTGCCCCGAGGATCACCCTGCAACCATTGTCTGGCAGAAGGTCGACCGTACCCCCGACGGCTTCAAGGTGGAGATGCCAACCGACGTCAAAGAAATCCAGATCCCGGCCTACAACGAGCGCGGCGGAACGGAACAGGTGGACATGATCTTCTCCAACCCCGATGCCGAGACCACCTTTTCCGTGGCCTGGGCCGATAATCCACCCGTGGCGCGCGTCAACAACCGGGCTCCGGACAGGACCCTGGAGATGGCGCGCGACGATGCGGTCGCCCGCACCCAGACCACTCTGGTCAGCGAATCGGCGAGCAACACGCAAGGCTTTCCAGGGCGCGAATTTGCCGCCCGCAACACTGGCGGCGGCATCCTGAATTCCCGCCTGATCTATGCCGGCTCGCGCCTCTACATGCTCATCGCGGCCTTCCCCTCGGTAAGCGCCCGCCGGGATCGCGATGTGACCCGGTTCTTCAACTCCTTCACCATCACCTCGTCCTCCGGCGACGTGGAGCCCGCGCCCCTGGCCCCCGCAAAAAAAGACTAAGGTCTTTTGCTCCATGTAACTCAAGCTACCCCAGGTTTCAAGAGCGAGGAGCGCCCGCCACCACGGCAGGTGAGAGAGCCGGCAGGACTGCCCGGCGGAAGACGTTCTCAACTCCCGCCGGACGGCGGATTTGAACCCCGGCGCCAGTGGGGCTCCGGCTTTGGCGGAGGGGGTTATCAGGAAGTAAATAAAATTGTACGGGAAAAAGGAAGATCGAAGGTCGCGAATTTTTTGTTTGCACTTCGAAGGTGGTTTGTGCTTAAATGCCGCGTTACCTCCCCCCCAAGGTTGCTCGTTCCAGACCGTGGCAGTCCGCTCCATGCCGCCAGGCGTTTGCGGCCACGGAATGGGTCTTGGTGCTGCTCGTTGTGAATCGCAAAGGGCGCGTGGTTGTCGGCGCGCGTTGGGCTCGGTGACGGCCGGAGAAAACACCCGCTGAGAGAGCTCGCTTCTCCCCGGTCCAAACAATATCTGAAAGCCGTTGGAGATGAGTTCCTGGCAGCGTTTGTTCATCCGCAACCTGTCGTTGATTCCGGGCGTTCTTGCCGCCTCGGCATGGGCCGGGATCACCGTAAAGGCACGGACCTGCCGGCCTATCTCACACTTGCTTTCCTGCGTTGTGAAAGGACGAATTCCGATGAAAAGCTGGAAATTGCATCTGCTCGTTTTCGGTTGCATTCTTGCAGGCTTGTGCTCCCCAGCCTGGGCCGGCGAGACTCCCATCACCTTTGGCCAGACAGTGTCCGGAACGATCAGCTCCGCGGCTCAGACCAACAGCTACACATTCAGCGCCAACGAGAACGACATTCTCGACCTGGCCGCGGCCACAACCAGCGGAGACCTCAGCCCCAACATTCAGCTTTTCACGTCGAATGGAACGCCAGTCACTCTTCCCAAAGCAGCCAATTGCTTGAGAACCACCATGGAGGAGGCGCCGGTCACGCTTCCGGCCAGTCCGGGCGGCACTTATACGATCAGCATCAGCGACTGTACTGGCTCTTACACGGGAACTTACGATCTTTACCTCCAGCGGCTCAACGGTCCGGGTGGAACCGTTGCGCCTCTTCCTTACGGCGAGACAACGGCCGGCACGATCGCCTTAGGCGTCCAGAACAATACCTATACCTTCAGCGCCAGCAAGAATGACCTCATCGACTTCACCATGTCCAGGACGGGCAATCTCGCTCCGAGAATCCGCCTCTATAATTCGGCGGGAACCGAACTCGGCACTGCCACCAATTCCGGCTGCCTCAGTCCCGAAGTCGAATGGAACGGGGTCCAGATGCCGGCGAATGATACCTATACGCTGTTGGTAGGCGACTGTTCGAATCTCTGGACCGGCACATATACGCTGTACGCGCAGAGAACGAACAATCCCTCCGGGGCAATTCCAGTTCTGTGGGGCCAGGTTCAAACCGGTTCGATCGCCGAAGCGGCGCAGAGCGACACCTACACCTTCGAGGGAACCGCCAACGACACCGTCGATTTCACCGTGGTCCGCAGCGGCAACCTCAGTCCCAAGATCCGCATCTATAACCCCGATGGAACGCTGTTCCAGTCTGCCAACATCCCCGGCGGCGGCTGCCTCAGCTCCACTACAAAGTTGAGCAACATCCAGCTACCCGCAAGCGGCGCCTACACCGTTCTGATCGGCGACTGCACGGATTATTGGACCGGCAGTTACGCGCTTTCGACACAGTGCTTCGGAACCTGCCTGTTGCCGGCGCCGACGCTCGCTTCGCTGTCGCAGACCAGCGTCCTAGTCGGTAGCGGCGGCTTTACCCTGACGGTGTACGGCGCCAATTTCGTCAACGCAGAATCCAACTCGGTGGTACAGTGGAACGGCAACGCCCTCGCGACCACATGGGTCAGCCTCACTCAAATGACGGCCGTGGTTCCGGCCTCGGACCTCACTACCGCAGGCTGTTATCCAGTAACAGTATTCACGCCCGCTCCCGGCGGTGGGACTTCTTCGCCGATCTCATTCTGCGTCGACAACCCGGTGCCGGCCACGACATCGCCGCTGTCGCCCGCCAGCGCCATCGCGGGAACCGCGGCCTTCACGCTGACAGTGACCGGCTCCAACTTTATCCCGTCCTCCCAGGTTATGTGGAATGGCAACAGCCTCGCAATAGTCTCCCAGACCGCGACGCAACTGCAAGCTACGGTCCCGGCCTCTGACATTGCAAACGGCGGCACAGCCTCAGTTACTGTCTTTAATCCCACGCCAGGTGGCGGGACCTCCAACGCGCAGACGTTCACCATTGACAATCCGGCGCCGGTCATAACTCCGCCGCTCTCACCCACCAGCACCATCGCGTTAGGACCGGCCTTCACGCTCACCGTTACCGGCTCCAACTTCGTCTCGTCCTCCCAAGTTCTGTGGAATGGCAACAGCCTCGTAATAGTCTCCCAGACCGCGACGCAACTGCAAGCTACAGTCCCGGCTGCAGACATCACAACCGGAGGCAGCGCCTTGGTTACGGTCTTCAACCCGACCCCAGGGGGCGGAACCTCGGCTGCGCAGACTTTCACCATTAACAACCCGGTGCCGGCCACGACATCGCCGCTCTCGCCCGCCAGCGCCATAGTGGGAGGCCCGGCCTTCACGCTCACCGTGAACGGCTCCAACTTCGTCCAGTCCTCGTCCGTGCAGTGGAACGGCAGCGGCCTCGCCACCACTTATGTGAGCGCGACCGAACTGCAGGCAGCGGTTCCCGCCTCTGACATTGCGACTACCGGCACCGCATCAGTGGCTGTCTTCAACCCCACCCCCGGCGGCGGAACTTCCGCGACTCAGACCTTCAACATCAACAACCCGGTGCCCGCCACAACCTCGCTCTCGCCCGCCAGCGCCACACCGGGAGGGGCAGCCTTCACGCTTACGGTGAAGGGCTCCAACTTCATCCAGAGTTCGACGGTGAACTGGAACGGCAGCGGCCTCGCCACCACTTACGTGAGCGCGACGCAACTGACGGCTGCGGTTCCGATGGCCGACATCGCTACTGCCGGTACCGATCAGGTGACCGTCTTCAGCCCCACGCCCGGTGGCGGGACCTCTTCGCCTGCATTGCCGTTCGTTGTCGCAGTGCCTCCGGCGCTCACCGCTCCCACGCCGGGCAGCACGTTTACCGGCTCCAGCGTGGTCTTCACGTGGACGGCCGGGAGCGCGGTCACGGAGTACCAACTGTGGCTGGGCACCACCGGGGTAGGCTCGCAAAACCTGTATAACTCGGGTATCACGACAGTAACCACTGAGACCGTGAGTGTGCCCACATACGGAGTAACCGTGTACGCCCGGCTGTGGTGGGAAATCAGTGGAGTCTGGCAGTCTGCCGACTACACCTACACCGAATCGGGCACGCCGGTGCTTCCGGTGCTCACCACTCCCGCGCCGGGCAGTGTGCTGTCCGGTTCCAGCGTGGCCTTCACGTGGACGGCCGGGGGCGGGCCCGCAGCCTACCAACTGTGGCTGGGCACCACCGGAGTGGGCTCACAAAACCTGTATGACTCGGGTGCAACGACGGCTACTACAGAGACCGTGAGCGGTCTGCCGGCCAACGGGGCGCCGGTGTACGCCCGGCTGTGGTGGGAACTCAGCGGAGTCTGGAAGTCTGCCGACTACGTCTACTTCGAGTCGGGAACGCCAGTGCCTCCAGCGCTCATTACTCCCGTACCGGGCCGTATCCTGTCCGGTTCCACCGTGACCTTCGCGTGGACGCCGAGCGCC